>Ga0315277_10009808_pt1 | contig 12195 bp, 8 predicted proteins | sample YL17G05_15_MG_FD_203695 | JGI IMG/M metagenome (GOLD analysis project Ga0315277, IMG submission 203695) | Sediment microbial communities from Yellowstone Lake, YNP, Wyoming, USA - YL17G05_15 | ecosystem: Environmental > Aquatic > Freshwater > Lake > Sediment | place: USA: Wyoming | collected... | reverse complement strand
TCTGATCGTAGGTCGCCTCGAGAAACGTGCGCGTGTCGGCCACCATGTGGCGGATCGAGTCTTTGCGCTGGCGGCCAAACTCGAGCCCCATCTCGGAGGGCGTTCCGCCGATGCGGATGAGCGGCAAGGGTCTTTCCGACATACCTACCTCTTTTCAAACGCAGCGGGGGCACTGCGAGGAGTGCCTGCGATTATACGAAGACGGCCCGCTCGCGGTCAAATGGACCCACGGCAGGGAGTCAGGCCTGCGGGAGAACGGGGGCGCGGGAGGTCACTGCGCTTGGTCTGCCCCCGGACTGGCCGGTCGAACCCTCTTGTGCGCGCCCGCCTTGTGGTTGTCGCCGTGCGATTGACCTATAGCGCTTCCCCGTCCCCGGCCAGGGACGAATGGGCCGGGGCGGCGAACCGACGTGTCTTCCGTCCGGCTCCTGTTTGCGCTTTGTCATGCACCGCAATCCGCGCGACCGATATAATAACTGCAAACTACTGGCAATAAGGGAGAGATCTGTGCCGGTCGAATCGACATCCTGGGCGGCGCTCGCGCCTGCCCTGCTTTTGGGGTTGCGCGAGGGGCTGGAAGCCGCCCTGATTCTGGGCCTGGTATTCGGAATCCTGCGCCGCACCGGGAACCTGGCTTACGCCCGCTTCGTCTGGGCGGGCGCCGCTGCCGCCGGCGCACTCAGCCTGGCTGTCGCGGCCGTGTTGCTCGTGTTCGGGCGCGGGCTGGAGGGATCGGCCGAGCCGATCTTCGAGGGCGTCATGATGTTCCTCGCCGTCGGCCTGCTGACCTGGATGATCTTCTGGATGCAGCGTCAGGGGCGCGTCATGCGCGCCCAGCTCGAAGGCGAAGTGCGCCGCGCGCTCACCGGGCGCCAGCGCTGGGGGTTGGCCGGTCTGGCCTTTGTCGCCGTCGCGCGCGAAGGGCTCGAACTGGCACTCTTCCTCACCGCCGCAGCGCTTTCCTCTTCGGAAGGCCTCACCGCGGTGGGCGGGCTGGCCGGGGTCGCGCTTGCCGCGCTGCTCGGCTGGGGTGTGTACGCCTCGACCGTGCGCCTCGACATTCGGCGCTTCTTCGATTTGAGCGGCGTCATTCTGCTCGTCTTCGCCGCGGGGCTCGTGGCCCACGGGGTGCACGAGTTCAACGAGGTAGGCTGGATCCCGGGCCTGGTCGAGCCGTTGTGGAACGTCAACGGCGTGCTCGACGAGGGCAGCCCGCTGGGCGAGGTGCTCAAAGCGCTGTTCGGATACAACGGCAACCCTTCGCTGAGCGAGATGCTGGCGTACGTCGCTTACCTGGCCACGGTGGCCGCGCTTCTTGTGCGCGGCCGCGCGCGACCGCATCCTGCGGCACCAGCGGCTTCGATCGAAAGCGCATAGCCAATCCGCCGGAAATCGGGGAATAGTGCCGTTCTACTGAGAGACAGCTTCTTGAGTGAGGCGAGGGCAGGCAGGGGAATCACTAACCCTGGAAGTGGGCCTACGAATCGCAGTTGAGGTCCCAGATGAATGTGGACCGCTCCTTCGGAGTCGGTCGGACGGCGTAGCGGCGAAAGGCACATGGTATGCTTGTCCGCTGTCGAGGCACTGGCCAGGCCGAGTCGAGGCTCAACGCGACCGCGCCAGGCAGCGCTGGCTTTCTTGATGTGGAAATCGTCGGGTCTTTGGAGGATCTCGCTGGCTATCACATTCCGTCAGCCCCAAGCCCGGTTCTCGGGCCGCCAGACGGTTTATAGTGCCCGCGCTTCAGGCCTAAGAAATCGCAGACGCTAATGGCAAAGGGGGCTTGAACTTCCAGGTGCAACCCGTTGGGAGGTGTTCGGCGTGACGATTCAGGAGATGCTTTCCGTGCAGGCGAGACAGCATCCCGAACGCATTGCCCTGCTCGCACCTGGTCGTGCGCCAATGACCTATCGCCAACTCAACGATGAGGTCAAGTCGCACGCGGAATGGCTGCGCTCGTCAGGGGTGGAGCCCTCCGACCGGATTGCGCTGTGCCTTCCCAACGGTCCGGAAATGGCGGTGGCATTCCTCGCCGCTGCCGCGGTTGCGGTCTGCGCGCCACTGAATCCAGATTACCGCGAACAGGAGTTTGATTTCTACCTTACCGACCTGCGGGCGAAGGTATTGTTGCTGCCCCACAACTCAGTCTCGCCTGCCCGAATCGTTGCCGAACGGCTTGGGATCCGGGTTGTTGAGCTCGAACCGGGAAATGGCGAACCGGCGGGGGTCTTCCGGCTTGAGGGGGATCACGCTCAAGCAGCCTCAAGCACCGAACACTCGAGCCAGTCGGACCCTGCTTTGATTCTACATACCTCAGGGACAACCGCCCGCCCCAAGATGGTTCCGCTGACCCACGCCAATTTGACCGCATCGGCAAAGAACGTACAACGTGCGTTGGGGCTCGCGCCTTCCGATCGGTGCCTGAACGTGATGCCGCTTTTCCACATCCATGGTTTGGTGGCGGCATTGCTAGCGACGCTCTCCGCCGGCGGTAGTATTGTGTGCTCGCCGGGGTTCCACGCTCCCTCCTTCTTCGATTGGATGATGGAATGCCGTCCAACTTGGTACACGGCCGTGCCGACCATTCATCAAGCGGTGATTGCGCGGGCGCCATCGCACCCCGACGTCATCTCGCGCCAACGCTGGCGTTTTATCCGGTCTTCTTCAGCGGCGATGCCGCCCAAGCTGATGCAAGAGATCGAAAGAACATTCGAGGCGCCGCTGATCGAGGCCTACGGCATGACGGAGGCTGCTCACCAGATGGCCAGCAACCCGCTACCGCCGCGCCCACGCAAACCCGGTTCTGTGGGTGTGGCCGCGGGGCCGGAACTGGCCATCCTGGACGAGAACGGGCGCCCAGTCGCAACGGGCAAGGAAGGGGAAATCGCGGTCTGTGGTCCGACCGTCACATCCGGGTATCTGGAGAGCCCAGGGGCAAACGCCGCGGCCTTCTCGGGCAAATGGTTGCGCACGGGTGACCAAGGCTACCTCGATGAGAATGGCTATCTATTCATTACTGGGCGTCTAAAGGAAATCATTAATCGCGGCGGGGAGAAGATTGCCCCGAATCAGATTGACGAAATCCTGCTCGATCACCCAGCTGTTGCCCAGGCGGTAGCATTCGCCATGCCCGACTCGCGGCTCGGGGAAGAGGTCGCCGCGGCCGTTGTCTTGCGTGCAGGAGAGAATGCTACCGAGCGGGAACTGCGCGAGTTCGCCGCCTCGCGCTTGGCGGATTTCAAAATCCCCCGCCGCGTTGTGATCGTGGACGAAATCCCGAAGGGCCCGACCGGCAAACTCCAACGCATCGGCCTCGCCGAAAGGCTCGGCTTGGTTCCCACAGATCGTCCACCGAAACGGATCGGCACGTATGATCCGCCCAGTACGCCCGTCGCACAGGCCATCATACGCATCTGGCAGAGCGTCCTGAAAGTGGACCGCGTTGGCCTGCACGACAATTTCCTGGACCTCGGCGGCGATTCGCTCCAAGCGACGATGATCGCAGCAAGAATAAGGGAGCGTTTTGGAGTCGAGCTCACTGTGCTAGATCTCATGGATGCGCAAACTGTCCTCGAGCAGACTCACATCCTGGAGCAGAGGACCCACCGTGGCTAAGGCGCTCGCGTTGCCAGTCCATGGGTGCGCTCGCGATTCCTGGGACGTTGGGGGACATCGCGAATGCGGCTTTTGACTCACGGGCCATGACATGACCGAACAAGCGGCGCGAGACAAGGAACCAACGCGGAGTGATGTGTTTGCGCGCGAGCCCAAGGGAGCACCTCCTGGTTCCATCCCGCTCTCATACGCGCAGGAACGACTGTGGTTCCTGGACCAGCTGGAGCCGGGCAATACCGCCTTCAACCTCCCGCGGGCGGTGCGCCTGCGTGGCCACGTTGATCGTGAGGCTCTCGCGTGGGCCCTGAACGAGATCGTCCGGCGGCATGAAATCCTAAGGACCTGCTACACCGTCAACGATGGGACCCCAGCACAAACAGTCCTGCCTCATGAACCAACGCCGCTGCCGCTGATTCGCATTGGCGGGTCATCCGCGCAGGAGCGTGACGAACTCGCCGGCCAGTGGATTGCGGCCGAAGCGCGCAAGCCCCTCGATCTTGTCCACGCGGCGCCGGCCCGCCCTGTGCTTTTGGCGCTCGGTGAGGAAGAACACATCCTTCTGTTCCTGACGCATCACATTGCCTTCGACGGCTGGTCGGAAGGTGTTCTGTTGCGGGAGCTTTCCGAACTCTACCCTGCCCGCGTTGCAGGCCATCCCTCGCCCCTGACCGAGCCGGAGCTGCAGTACGCCGAATTCGCCCTGTGGCAGCGCTCACATCTCAGAGAACAAGAACTTGAACCTCAGCTGAGCTACTGGAAACGAGTCCTTGCCGACCTGCCGCCGCGGCTCGCCCTTCCGTCAGACCCAAGGCTTCTCCCCGTCGTGGGACGGGGCGCCGGCCGCGAATCGATCGCGATCGACGCCAAATTGCTGAATGACTTGCGACACGTTGTCCGCCAAGAGAATGCAACTCCTTTCATGGGATTGTTTGCGGCATTCATCGTCCTGCTTCACCGCTACTCGGCGCAAACTGACTTCGTCATTGGCTTCCCATCGGCGGGCCGCGTCCGCCGCGAGCTCGAAGCAAGCATCGGCTGCTTCGTTGAGGCATTGCCGCTACGGGCCGACCTGTCAGGCCATCCGACATATCGCGAGGTGGTGCGGCGGGTGCGACGACAAATACTGGAAGGGCTCACCCACAACGATGTTCCGTTTGAGCGAATTGTCGCCGAGCTCCGCCCAGAGCGATCGCTTACACACGCTCCGCTTTTCGATGTCCTGTTCAACTCGCACACCTTCCGGTCTCCTGTCCAGCGGATAGGGGACATAGCGGTCTCGCCTTTCCAACCCCCGGATGGTGCGCCGCGGTACGCGCTTACCCTGTACGTTGACATGAGCGGGGATAGCTTGCGCCTGGAGGCTGTCTTCGACCGGTCCTCCGTGAGTCCCGAACTCGCCCGTGCAATGCTTTCCCAATATAGTTTTCTCGTGCACCAGGTTGTTTCGGAGCCCGAGCGTGACATTGGCACCTACTCACTCGTCTCCCCGGAAACGGCTTCGAGGCTGCCCGATCCGACCATGGCGCTCGCTGAACCCCGGTTTCCTGCAGTGACCGATCAGATCAGGGTCTGGTCGGAGCGATCGCCCTCCGCACCCGCAGTGAGCCGTGGGGGGCGCAACTGGTCGTACGCAGATCTCTCCAATGCGGTTGAAGGGCTTGTCGCTAGCCTGGCGATGCGAGGCCTCCGCCCTGGGGAAGTCGTTGCGGTGACCGGACAGCGGAGCTTCGGACTGATCGTCTCGCTCATTGCCGCCATGCAAGTCGGCGCGGTCATCCTGCCGCTTGATCCGATCGTGCCCCCTCGGCGGCTGGGCTGGATGTCGGCAGCCGCATCTGCGAAACTGACGCTGTGCGCGGATGATGCAGGCAGCCTGCGCATCGCAGAGTGGTTGACGGCGCCATGCCTGATGGTCGGGGAAGACGACGGGCGCCTTCGTGGCCAAGAGCCATTCGCCGATCGAGCTGTTCGCATTGATCTAGATCCCGACTCGCCCGCCTACATCTTCTTCACTTCTGGGACGACCGGAACACCCAAGGGAGTCCTTGGCAATCACAAGGGGTTAGCCCATTTTCTTGCTTGGCAGCGGGAGACGTTCCAGGTCGGCCCCCAGGATCGCTGCGCCCAACTCACCAGTCTGTCGTTCGACGTCATGCTGCGCGATATCTTCCTCCCGCTTACAAGTGGGGCCGCGCTCTGCTTGCTCCCTAGACCCATCGCCTTGGGCTCGCCCTCCATCCTGGAATGGCTTGACATCGAAGGGGTGACGCTGGTCCATCTCGTCCCAACTGTGGCGCAGAGTTGGCTGTTGGACGTTCCGGACGCGGTGACGTTGCGCACCCTGCGCTACGCATTCTTCGCCGGCGAGGCGCTGCCGGCGGACTTTGTCCGCACCTGGCGGTCGGCCTTTCCATCATCCGGGGAGATCGTCAACTTGTATGGCCCCACAGAGACGACCATGGCCAAGAGTTTTTACGTGGTTCCTCTTGAACCCGGTGCCGGGGTGGTGCCCGTGGGCTGGCCTCTTCCCGAGACTCAGACCCTGGTCCTGGATCCAGAGCAGCAACTATGTGGGATCGCGGAGACCGGGGAAATCGTCATTCGCACGCCATTCCGGACTCTGGGATACCTAAAGCCCGGCGAGGGAACATCCGCATTCCGCCGCAACCCGCATACCGACGACCCAAGAGACACACTGTATTGGACCGGTGACCGAGGCCGGTACTTGCCGGATGGAACACTGCAGTTCCTGGGGCGGGAAGACGAGCAGGTCAAGATCCACGGTGTGCGCATCGAGCCGGCTGAGGTGGCCTCGGAAATCTGCGCCCACCCCTGGGTGAAGACATGCGTCGTTGTTTCGCGGCTCGGCACGCACAACCAACCTGAGTTGATAGCCTATCTCGTATCGAAGGAAAGGCCGCCGACCTCCTCCGAACTGAGGGTGCATCTGGCCACTCGGTTGCCGGCCGCGATGATACCTGCCCACTTCGTTGCGCTGGAGGAGTTGCCGCTTTCGGCCAACGGCAAGCTTGATCGCCGCAGGTTGCCTCCTGCCGCGGAGGACTCAATGCGCGAGGCGACAGGTGTGCCGGTAACACGGGGTCGCCTAGAGCGGCGAATCGCCGCGATCTGGGAAGAAGTCCTTGGCGTAAAGCCAATTGGGTCAAACGACAACTTCTTCGACTTGGGCGGACATTCCCTAATGGCGGTGCGGCTGCTGTCGCGCATTGAGAGGGCGACCGGCCGCAAGCTTCCAGTCCGTGCGCTCTTCGAAGCCCCGACAGTGAATGGGCTTGCAGCGATCATTCGCTCAAGCGAGTGGCAGCCCGCCTCGCGTACTTCCTTGGTGCCGCTTCAGGCGGAGGGCTCACGCGACCCAGTCTTCTGGGTCCATGCTGCGGGTGGGCATGTGGTCTCCTTTAAGAAGCTGGCTCGTTATCTTGGGAATGACCAACCCTCCTACGCGCTCGAAGGGGCGGAGTTCGGTGAGGCGGGAGGGAACGATCGTGTCGAAACCATCGCGGCGCGCTACCTTGACGATATCTTACGGATGCGACCAACGGGCCCATTCCTCTTGGGTGGGTTGTCCTTCGGTGGTTTGGTTGCTGTCGAAATGGCCCGCCAACTTCGTGCTGCCGGGCACGCGGTCCCGTTCCTCGGGCTGCTCGATACCCATGGCCCAGGCTACGGCCGGTGGACGCTCTGGCGGGACTGGAGGTTCTGGCTCCGCCAGAGGCTTGAATTCCATCAGGGAAACCTTTCGGTGCTCAAAGGAATGGCTAAGGTGCGGTACGTCGGCTCGAGGTTGGAGCGCTTGGTGATTCGCGAGGCGCAACCGGCGCGCCTCGCAATGCGCAGACTGCTGTCATGGCTCCGCTGGGGAACGCGAGCCGACATTGGGCGTGCCTACCGGGCGGCACAGTCGGCGAGGCATGCGTATCATCCGGCCCCCTACGACGGCCCGATTACGCTCTTCCGCGCCCGAACCCAGCCGCGGGGCATCACGGATCGCTATCTGGGCTGGGGGGAGTTAGCCAAGGGCGGCCTGCAAATAGTAGATGTCGACGGCGCGCACGTCTCCATCATGGCCGAGTCACGACTTCCGGCGCTGGGCGAGGCGGTGCGCCGAATCCTGGAGACGACCGGAGGTTCATCGTGACGCCTGGAGGCCGGGAGCGCCGCGGCGATGGACCGGGCTGGGAGAAGCCGAGCTCCCTGCCGAGTCTGCACCGCAACGAGATCCACGTGTGGCGCGCCTGGTTGGACCTACCGGATCGGGAATTGACCCGGCTGACGCAGCTGCTCCCGCCTGAAGAAGTCCGCAGGGCGGCGCGATTCTCTCATGACATCCACCGCCGGCGCTTCATCGCACACAAGGGCACATTGCGCGGCCTTGTGGCCTCATACCTTGGGCTCGATCCATGCGAGGTCCATTTTGAGATTGATCGCTGGGGCAAGCCCCGGGTAGTCAATGGCAAGAGAACAGCCAGCATTCTCTTCAATACGTCCCACTCCGCCGATTTGGCGCTCTATTCATTCAGCTGTCGGGCAGAATTGGGAATCGACGTGGAGAGAATCGACTGCGGGTTAGACTGGGCCGAGCTTGCCGGAACCGCTCTTTCCGAATCGGAAGTGCTGGAATTAAGGTCCATGCCGAGGAGTTGCAGGTTGGAAGCGTTCTTCGCAACCTGGACACGCAAGGAGGCTTTGGCCAAAGCGGTCGGTCTGGGATTGTGGCTGCCCCTGTCGATGCTTAGAGTCCCCATCGACCCGTGGGTGACTGGGTGGAGAATTCATCAGGTGCCGACGGAGATGGGGAAAGTTGATTGCCGGCAACTTGACCTAACGCCGGGTGCCGGCTATCGTGCCAGCCTGGCCGTTCTTGGAATGGCGGGCGACGTATGTTGGTTCGACGCCGCGGCCCGAGAGCCTATGTGCGGATGACCGCCAGCGCAATCCTCCGCACCCCGTGTTGCTGTAGCCTATGACACCACCTCTTCCACGTCATTCCGAGGTGACCAAGCCCCCGAGGCATCTCGGCCTCACCGTCGGCGGATTGTGTGCGATGCACGAGACAAACACGAGGCATGTGTGCCCAACGCGGGGACCCGTGCGCAGTCCGCGCGGGCGCGGTCAACTGTAAGGCGTGCTATGCCCTCAATAGGGCCTATGCCTAAACAAGCTTGGAGTCACGGCCCGCCCGGGCCCAGGTAGTTCTGTACGCCCCAGCCCTTGCGCGATTGGTCGATCAATCCCTCGAGATACCACCAGGTGTAACCATCGCTCTCGCGCGGGCCGTCGCGCACCACGAACACTTCGTTCTCGAGCGCGAGCAGCAAGATGCGCCCGCCGAGCGAGGGCGTCTCGCGTAGGCGCAACCCATCGCGCCCCGTTCCCACTACCGAGACCGTTCCGCCCACTCCGAAGAACCCGGGCAGAGGGGTGGGCGGGATCGGGGTGGCCGTCTCTTCACCGGGGAGGACCACTACCTGCGGCGGCGTGAGCGTGGGCGGCGGCAGCACGGTGAACAGGGGCTGGGCGCTGGCGCTGGGCGTGGGGAGCGGCCAGGAGACGATGACCGCCCAGCCGATGAGGATCGCGACCACGGCCAGGATCAAGGCCACCAGCCATGTCCACCAGCGGATGATCGAGCGCCGGGCACGAGGGGAAGAGGACGTTGGATCGGGCATGCCTCGTCAGGTTCTCGCTTTCTTTCGCTTCTGGAGCCAGGCCACCAGGCGCGCACGGGGCCAGGCGGTAATCACCTGAGCCGGGGTGAGCCAGGCGCGGCGAGCGACGCCCACGCCGTACTCACGCAACGCGAATTCCTCCGGGCTGTGGGCATCGGTGTTGACCGCGAGCAGGCATCCCACCTCGGCGGCGCGGCGCGCGTGCGCGTCCGAAAGGTCCAGCCGCGCCGGATGCGAATCGATCTCGAGCGCGACGCCGTGGCGCGCGGCTTCTGCAAACAGCGCTTCCATGTCGATGTCGGCCGGCTCGCGCTCGGGGATGAGCCGCCCCGAGGGATGGCCGATGAAGTGCACGCCCGGGTGGCGCGCCGCGCCCACCAGGCGGGCGGTGATCTTCTCGCGCGGCTGGCGCAGCGAGGTATGGGCCGAGGCGATGACCACATCCAGTTGGGCGAGCACATCGTCGTCATAGTCAATCTGTCCGTCGGCGCGGATCTCGACCTCCGCGCCCTGCAGAATGAGGATCGAGTCGCCCAGCGCGCGCTGCACACGTTGGATTTCCTTGCGCTGCTCGCGCAATCGCTGCGGGGTGAGCCCGCGTGCGACGCCCAGACTTTGCGAATGATCGGTGATCGCGAGGACTTTCAACCCTTGGGCGCGCGCGGCCTCGGCCATCTCGCGGATGGAGGCATGGCCGTCACTCCAGGTGGAATGGGCATGCAAATCGGCGCGCATGTGGCGCAGCTCGAGCAGGTCCGGCAGCCGGCCGGCCTGGGCGGCCTCGATCTCGCCGTGATCCTCGCGGAGTTCCGGCGCAATCCACGGCAGCCCCAGTCGTTCGTAGACTTCCTCTTCGCGTGCGCACAAGATCTCTTTGCCGCTCTCGCGGGTCAGGGCGTGCTCCGAGAGCGAGAGGCCGCGTTTGAGTGCGATCTCGCGCAGGTGGACGTTGTGCTCTTTCGAGCCGGTGGCGTACTGCAAGGCCGTACCGAAGCGCTCGGGCGGGTGAACCCAGATTTGGGCGCGCACGCCGCCCGCCAGTTCGACCGAGGTCTTGGTCGGGCCGCGCGCGATGATCTCGGCCACGCGCGGATCGGCGGTGAAGAAGTCCATCACCGCCTCGGGGTCCGATGAGGCGACCAGGAAATCCAGGTCGCCGATGGTTTCCTTGCGGCGGCGCAAGCTGCCGGCGGCTTCCGCCGCGCGCACCTTCTTCGACTCGCGCAGCCGCGCGAGCAGTGCCTGCGCCAGCGGCCAGGCCTGCCCGATCGGAATGCGGTCGGTGCGCCGGGCGAGGGCGGCGATGCCCGAAAGAATGGCGGCCTCGACGCCCGGGCCCATGCCCTTCATCGTGCGCAGGCGCCCTTCTTTCGCGGCCGCCTCCAAGCCCGGCAGGTCGGTGATCTCCATCTCTTTCCAGAAGCGCGCGGCGCGCTTGGGCCCCACACCGCCGATCTTCAAGAGATCGAGCAGCGTCGCGGGCACTTTCTCTTTTTCGCGTTCGAGCGCCGGGAGTTGACCCGTGGCAAGGATCTCTTCGATCTTGGCGGCGATGGCTTCGCCCACGCCGGGGATGGTGCGCAGTTCGCCCGCTGCGGCGATTTCGGCGAGATCCCGGCCCAGCCCGCGCAAAGTTTCGGCCGCGCGGTGATAGGCGTTGACGCGGAATGCACTCTCGCCCTGCAGCTCGAGCAACGAGCCCAGGTCGTCGAAGAGCTGCGCGACGGCGCGGTTATCGAGTTTCATGATTGCGCCTGGGGTATGCGTGTGCTATGCTTGCCGCTTCGGAGCCCATGCGATGATTGAAGTGGTCGGCAACCTTCACATGCACACGCCCTATTCCGACGGCGCATTGTATCACGCGGATTTGGCCCAGGTTGCGCTTGAGGCCGGGCTTGATTTCATCTGTGTCACCGATCATAACGTCTACGTGCAGGGCGTGGAGCGCTACCACGCCTCCGCCGACGGCCGCCGCAGCCTGCTGCTCCTAGTGAGCGAAGAAATCCACGACCAGATTCGCGAGCCGCAGAAGAATCACATGCTGACCTTCGGCATCGACCGCGAGCTTTCTACGCTCGCCCAGGATCCGCAACGCCTGCTGGAGGCAGTGCGCGCCTCGGGCGGGTTTGCCTTCCTGGCCCATCCGTATGAGCAGGCCGCGCCGGTCATCGGCGAGGACGACCTGGGCTGGGTGGATTGGCAGGTCCGCGGTTATGCGGGGATCGAGCTGTGGAATTACATGAGCGAGTTCAAATCGCTCCTGCATAATCTGCCGGGCATGCTCTTTTATGCCTTCAACCCCGAGCGCGGGATTCGCGGGCCGTTCCCGCAGACCCTCGCCCTGTGGGATGATCTCTTGGCCCGCGGGCAGCGGGTCGCGGTGTTGGGCGGATCGGATGCCCACGGCCAAACCTACTCGGCCGGTCCGCTGCGGCGGGTGGTCTTCCCTTACGGATACCTCTTCCGCGCGGTCAACACGCACCTCCTGCTCGAGCAGCCGCTCACGGCCGATTTCGCGCGCGACCGGGCCTCGGTGCTCGACGCGCTGCGGCTCGGGCGCGGTTGGGTCGGGTACGACTTGCCGGCACCGACGCGCCACTTTCGCCTGTGGGCAGAGGCCGATGGACGCACGTTGCAGATGGGCGAGGCCGGGCGGCTGCCCAAAGGCGGCGCCCAGATTCTCGCCAGCCTGCCCCTCACGGCACACGTTAAGCTGGTGCGCGCCGGCGAGGGCGTGGTCTGGGAGGGCATGAGCGACCGGCTCGACTACCGGGCCCCCCTGCGCGGTGCCTATCGTCTGGAAGCCTGGCGTCGCTTCCATGGGCGCGAACGCGGCTGGATCTTCTCCAACCCGATCTATCTGACGGAGTGATGCGGAGTCATGGCCCCT
>Ga0315277_10009807_pt1 | contig 12196 bp, 9 predicted proteins | sample YL17G05_15_MG_FD_203695 | JGI IMG/M metagenome (GOLD analysis project Ga0315277, IMG submission 203695) | Sediment microbial communities from Yellowstone Lake, YNP, Wyoming, USA - YL17G05_15 | ecosystem: Environmental > Aquatic > Freshwater > Lake > Sediment | place: USA: Wyoming | collected... | reverse complement strand
GGCCCAGGAGAAGTTTTAGTGAGTACAGGTAAAGTGAAATGGTTCAATTCGAGTAAGGGATTTGGTTTTATTACTCCGGATGGCGGCGGCGACGACTTGTTTGTCCATCATTCGGAGATCAAGACATCGGGCTATGCGTCGCTCGATGAAAACCAGAGTGTCCAGTTTGAGGTCGGCCAGGGCAAGAAAGGCCCGTGCGCAGTCAACGTAACGCCGGCATAGTCAAACGACAAGGCTTGAAAGAATCAAAAGGCCCCGCCAAACGGCGGGGCCTTTTTCACTGCAAATTGTTTACTGAGGCTGGACCATAGGGCGCTGTCGCTCTTTTTCAGCCTCTCAAATCACTGAGAATTATCACCGGGGGTATCGTTATGAATATATTACTGGTGAATCCGGATGTCCCAGTGACATTTTGGGGGTTTAGACACGCGTTAAAGTTCGTCTCCAAGAAGGCGTCTTTGCCTCCGCTGGGATTATTAACAGTTGCCGCAATGCTGCCGAAGGAGTGGAACAAGAGGCTGGTGGATATGGGGGTAACGAAATTGCGCGACCGGGATATTAAGTGGGCCGATTACGTTTTTCTAACGGGCATGTCGATTCAAGAAGAATCGGCACGGCAGGTTATAGACCGGTGCAAGCATCTGGGGACGAAAACCGTCGCGGGCGGGCCGTTGTTTACGTCCATGCCGGAGTACTTTCTGGACGTGGATCATCTTGTCCTCAATGAAGCCGAGATCACTCTGCCGGCGTTTATAGAAGAGCTCGAGCGCGGCATCGCGGGACCGTATTACCGCACGCGTGAGCACGCCGACCTGTGCAAGACGCCGGTTCCGCTCTGGGAGCTTGCCAGGGTCAAGAAGTACGCGCTGATGTCCATTCAATACTCTCGCGGATGCCCTTTCAACTGCGAATTCTGCGATGTCACGACGTTGTTCGGACACAAGATCCGAACGAAGACGAAAGAACAGATGCTGACGGAGCTGGAGAGCCTGTATTCGATGGGCTGGCGGGGTCAGGTGTTTATTGTTGACGACAACTTTATCGGCAACAGGAGCAAGCTCAAGGCGGAAATACTGCCTGCCATTGCCGACTGGATGAAAGAAAGGGAATTTCCGTTCACCTTCAACACGCAAGCCTCGATCGATCTTGCCGATGATGAGGATCTAATGCGTTCGATGGTTGAGGCGGGATTCAACTGCGTGTTCGTCGGTATTGAGACAACCAGCGAGGACGGCCTGGCGGAGTGCAACAAAGTCCAGAATAAGGGCCGTGATCTTTTGGAGTGCGTCAAGAAGATGCAGAGGTTTGGATTGGAGGTTCAGGCAGGTTTCATTCTCGGTTTTGATACCGACAAGGCGTCGATTTTCGACGGCCTGATCAAGTTCATCCAGGAAAGCGGGGTTGTGATAGCGATGGTGGGACTGCTCAATGCCCCGCGAGGCACGGCTCTCTATCGCCGGCTTAAGAACGAGAATAGACTGTTGAAGCACTCATCAGGCAACAATACGGATTTCTCGATCAACTTTGTTCCAAAGATGAATCTTCAGGATCTCCTGAAGGGTTATCATAAAGTCGTCAGCACAGTCTATTCAAATAAATTCTACTATGAGCGCGTTCGGACGTTCCTCAGGAATTACAGACCACAAGACAGCGCGAGATTAAGGGTCGGCTTCAGCGACGTCATGGCATTTGTGAAGTCCGTTTGGCGTCTGGGAATATGGGACAAGGGCAGGCTCTATTATTGGAGACTGATTTTCTGGTCGCTCAGGAGGCCGCGGTGTTTCCATTTGGCCGTGATGCTGGCTATTTACGGATTTCACTTTCGCAGGGTCTTCGAGAGTTATGGCCGATCAGTTGGCTCGTAGGACCGTTCCTTTGCTCCTACGCAGTCAACGCGCAACCGCCCACGGGTGCGTGGCGGCACAGGCCGGCAACAATACATAGCAGTACGGCGGTTTGTACAAGGAATAATCACTTGGCCGTGGCCGCATACGGGACAGCAACGGCGTTTGTAGGTGCGGCTCTTGTGGCCCACCGTAGGTTTGGGCAGGTCCTCCGTGCGGGTGATGTATTGTTAGCACAGACTCTTTATTTTTTTCCATATTTCCCATCCGCCGTCTTAAACAACGTTTTTCAAAGCTCTCTGTCCGGTCGGGGCAAGCGCGGTCGGGACAGCCTTCATCGCAATGACAATGTCCACAAAATCAAGTTTGACAGAGCACCAAGTAACGCTTGCGAGAATTGGGGGCCGCCGGTATAGTAAACGGCTGGTTTTGCCTGAAAAGAAGGCGTATTTGGAACCCTTGTTTATTACAGGAAATCGGCAATGAGCGTATCCGTGACAAATCCGGGGATGTCGGAGGTTGACGAATTATGCGTTCAGACAATTAGATTCTTGTCGATGGAGCAGGTTCAGAAGGCCAATTCGGGGCATCCGGGTATGCCGATGGGGATGGCTCCGGCGGCTTATGTGCTGTGGACTCGACATTTGAGGCACAATCCTCAAGACCCGCTCTGGCATAACCGGGACCGGTTTGTCCTCTCGGCCGGGCACGGCGGCACGCTGCTCTATTCGCTGCTGCACCTGAGCGGATACGATATCAGCCTCGACGACCTGAAGAGCTTCCGGCAGTGGGGCAGCAAGGCGGCGGGACACCCGGAATTTGACCCAAAGTGCGGCATCGAGGTAACGACCGGGCCGCTCGGGCAGGGGATCTCCAACGCGGTGGGGATGGCCATTGCCCAGAAGTATCTGGCTAATCATTTCAACCGGGATAAATTCCCGATTGTCGATTACAGGATTTATGTTATCGCCAGCGACGGCGACCTGCAGGAGGGGGTTGCGTCGGAGGCGTGCTCGCTGGCCGGGCATCTGGGGCTGAATAACCTGATCGTTGTCTATGACGATAATCATATAAGTATCGACGGCAGCACGGAGCTTTCATTCACCGAGGATAGGGCCAAGCGGTTCAAGGCTTACGGCTGGAACGTGATTGAGGTCCCCGGTGACGGCAACGATATGGCTGCCTTCGAGAAGGCGCTCAGGAGGGGCAAGGCGGAAAAGAATCGCCCTACCTTGATCAAGCTCCGCACGCATATCGCCTTCGGCAGTCCCAATATGCAGGATAGCTCCAAGGCGCATGGGGCGCCTTTGGGCGAGGAGGAGATCAGGCTGATTAAGGCGAAATATGGCTGGGACCCCGCCCAAAGCTTCTACGTTCCCGATGAAGTGCGGGCGCATTTCGCTGCAAGCGTCGAAAAAGGCATAAAGATCGAGAAGGCGTGGAAAAGGCTTTTCGGCAAATACGCACAGGCTTATCCCGAGCTTGCCGCCGAGTTCGAGGCTGCCGCGGCGGGCAGGCTGCCCGTGAATCTGGATGAGATTCTCCCGAAGTTTGAGGCGGGCGCATCGGTGGCGACGCGACAGGCGTCGGGGAAGGTCCTGGATGCGGTTATGCCTAAGCTGCCGATGATTCTGGGCGGCTCGGCGGACCTGACGCCATCCAATAATACGCGGTGGAAGGATGCAAAAGACTTCCAACGGGATTGCCGCGACGGCAGGTACCTGCGCTTCGGGGTGCGAGAGCACGCGATGGGCGCGATAATCAACGGGATCTCAGTGAGCGGATTATTGAGAGCTTACGGCGGGACGTTCCTGGTGTTCTCCGATTATATGCGCGGGTCGGTCCGCGTGGCGGCGATGTCGAAGTACCCCTCGATATTCGTTTGGACGCACGACAGTATCGGCGTCGGCGAGGATGGGCCGACGCATCAGCCGGTCGAGCACGCTGCGGCCCTTCGCGCGATACCGAACCTGTTAGTCTTTCGGCCTGCCGACGCGAATGAGACGGTGCAGGCGTGGAAGTATGCCCTGGAGCACCGCGATGGGCCGGTTGCGCTGCTCTTGACCCGCCAGGGATTGCCGGTGCTCGACCAGGGCAAATACGCCTCGGCGGCCAATCTCAGCAAGGGCGCTTATGTCTTAGTCCGCGCGGATAAGCCCGATGTGCTGCTCTTGGCGAGCGGTTCGGAGGTTTCAGTTGCGCTCGGCGCCGCTGAACGGCTGGCGAAGGAAGGGATAAAGGCGCAGGTCGTGAGCATGCCGTGCTGGGAGCTGTTCGAGCGGCAGGACCAAAAATACAGGGACTCGGTCCTTCCGCCCGCCGTCAGGGCAAGGGTGGGCATTGAGGCGGGCGTCGAATTGGGCTGGAGCAAATACATTGGCGATAATGGCATCTTCATCGGGATGTCTTCATTCGGCGCATCTGGCCCATTCAAGGTCTGCTTCGAGAAATTCGGCATAACGGTCGAGGCGGCTGTCGCAGCAGCGAAGAAATCCCTGGGGAGATAGCCACAAAGACTCGAAGATGTGCTTACTCAGACTGATTAGTTTTCAAGAAAACGGCACGATAAGTCCTTATGCGACGGCAATATAGCACAGTGTGTCATTCCCGCGGAAGCGGGAATCCACTCACCCGCCACACTACTGGATACCTGCTTTCGCAGGTATGACAAGGCGAACCGGTCAGTTTGAGATACTCAGCCACGAAGAGACGAGGGACGAAGGGGCAGAGGGGCAATGGGGAATTTAGAATATCGAATTTTGAATGACGAAGGGGACTTGTCTTGTATTTTTCTTTTACATCGTTATCAATTGTTTTGGGTCTGTTCCTGCAGCCATTGCATAGCGGTCTTTTCATATTTCTCTATCGACACCTCTACCGCCGAACGCCCGGCATCAGACGCGCGGACACCGCGTCGCCTGCACGCAATTGTTCGGCATTCCTCGGGCGCATCAACTTCTTGACCGATGACGCACGAAACGGAGCAGACTCTGGTAGTCTCCTTTGAGGGTAGCGCCTCTTCTTGATGGATTGTACTTAGTGTGATCCAGAATCTCTGGAGGAACGAAGCACACCGCGCCGCAATGAGCACATGTCACTTCAACGCCGCCAAAGATATTGAAGTTCTTGAGGTCTACGCTGAGATAGACCCCGCATTCGCATTTATAGTTGAAACCGATGTTTTGCGGTGGTGGAAGCAGTCCTCGTCTCCTCCTTTCCGCTTCTGCAATCGTCGTCAGGACATCCGCTTTTGACTTTCTTCGGAACAACCTGGCAAAGAGCCCCGGTGTCTCCGACGGAAGAGGCGCACGTAATGCCTTTTCTTCCGCTTCAATCCTCTCTTGGTGTGAGGCCATGATTTTCCATAGTTTGTCGCACACGTCGCCGCCTTGTTCGAGCAGTGTTCGCAATTCCTGCTGTTCCGAGATTAGGAGGACGTTGTCCTCTGCAGATATGATTGACTCAAGAAAACCGGGGGCCTTGCCTTCGGCATTGATGGCCTTGCCAAATTGCACAAGGTCGCCAATGGGCGGATCACAGAATCCGAGGATGTACAGTCCCGCTTTGTAGAACCCGTTTTGCGACGGCTTGAAAAGGTATTCGAGAAGTCTTTCGGGGGATGTTGGGCCGAAGCAGATACGTCGTTGGGATGGGGCACCATCTATAGCCGATGCAAACTTCTCGATTAGCGAGCGCATGTCTGCTTGAGTCGGCGCATACTTACAGGGCAGGACTGTCCAAGTCTGTCCTAGGACAGCGGAAATAGAATCAACTCTATCCGCAAGTATTCGGAATGCATCTGCACCGGTAACAAATACCTGGGTGGCTTCGGTCTTTGCGAGACTCTTGAGCAACTCCGCAAGTATATCTCCATCGCCACGCACCACACTGAGAGGTATCTCTGAATTCGTCATCTCATCGTTTCCCTTTGCTATGCCTAACGATAATTAGACTGATCCGCATAAGATGCGGAGTTCTGGTTTCCTGTCCGTATAACATGCTGTTTCTTTGCCTGAAAATCTCACTTTTTCGCCTAACGCCATTAAAAACAACGACTTACCCGCCTTTTTGCCCGTTTAGAATGCCACGATGTAACCTTACAATGCCATACTGTAAACTCACAATATCACGATGTAAAGCTGCAATATGAAGATGCAAACTTACAATGCCATAATGTAACCTCACAACGCGACGATGTAAGCCAACTCTGCCACAGGTCATGCTACTGCAACAGATCATTTACTTGGGCAGATGCTGCCAAGGTACACCGGTCTTCAGCAAAAGCAGGACGCTGGTCAGGCAGGCGCAATCGAGCACGCTATCAGTAAGTGTTTCCCATCGGTTCTCTCTCGGCAAGTAATCTACAACTTATGGTTAATACCCAACCTGTCAAGAATACGCCTGGCCTCTGCGATTTGGGCATCGGAAACAGCTTGGCGAGTATTCCCATACTGGTCGCGGGCGACCAACCTAGTTTGGACGTCATGGGCAGAATAACCGTCAGTGATTGCCCACACGCCTGCTTGAACGACCATTGGATCGGTATCTTGAGTAGCCGCCAAGAAGCGGGCCAGGTCATCAGAGACTCGTGCAACACCATAGAAGCGGTCACTTTGCCCCGGAACGGGACGATTGGCATTGATGCATGATGCTTGGATTCCAAGGTGCTGCGTGCTACATGGCCAAAGTGTGAAAGTGTATTCAGTCCTGGTTACCATATTTTGATGGCTACCGGAAGAAAGGAAATACGTCCCAGGGTTGACGACGACTTTAAGCTTCTTTCTGATTAGGTTCTCCACCTTCCCGTATATCTCGGTTATTGACTGGCCTGTTCCCCTTGCCCGTACGAAACCTCGCTCGTGGAGAAAAATCAAATCGTAGGTTTCATCTTCTCGAAGGGCCGCTGCTTTTGCTGTCCTTCGATCGATCCTGCGCTCTTTGATCCCCTTACCCAGAGGCTGAAATAATTTGACGACCCGCTTGAACAGCCACTTTAAGAGCCACCGGACCACCAAAAATGCTACTATTATGATAAGGATTATTACAAACAGGCGCCCAACGTTAAGGTTGTTCAATTCGATGGAATCGTTCATAAATAGCCAGTTCACCAAGCGCATCTTGTGCCTCCTTTTTCCTTTCTTGCTTAAGATTCTTTTTCATTATAGTACTACCATAACACTATTGCTGGCCTGACCTTCGCCGGATTTATTTATTGCTATAACGCGATATTCGTGTTCTTTGCCTTTCGGCTGGTGCTACTCTGCGTAGTACGCTACGAAGCACGAGTCAACCAAAGCTGATTCTGTCTCGATTGCCGTTGCGATATCCTGTGCTACTCTGCGAAGTAGCGAATTCGCTACGAAGCACGAGCCACGCGCCATCGGTACGATTCCTACGCTGAATCTTATACGCGATAACCCTTCCGCCGTCAACGGGCTGTTTCCACTAGCGAAATACCCAGCCCTCGCCCTGCTTGGGCGCTTCAAGTTGTCTCGTCTGGCCGGGCGGGGCAAGCGCGGTCGGGGGCGCGGAATTATTGAATGAATCTCGAATATCGAATGACGAATCTCGAATAATGAAGGGTGCGGAGTGCGGGGTTGTGTGAGGGGGGCGGCGGGGTTTGTCGGGGCGAGAGGGGCGTTTTTCTTGGAGATTACGCGGGAAATGCTGAAGATTGGGTTTTTTTTGCGTAAAAGTCGGGTTTGTGCTTGCAAAAGTTGAGGCAGACCGTAGAATATGGTGTTTTACGGCAATTGAAATATACGGGTTGAGCGAAACAGGAGCATTTTAGATGTCCAGAGTGTGTTACTTTACGGGTAAGCGAACGAGGTCGGGGCAGACTATTTGCCGGCGCGGCAAGGCCAAGTATCTGGGCGGCGTCGGTCGCAAAATTACGGGCATAACGAAGCGCAAGTTCAAGCCCAACGTGCAGAAAGTCCGGGCGGTCATTGACGGGAACGTGTGCAGGGTGAGGGTCTCGGCGAAGGCCATACACATGGGTCTTGTTGAGAAGCCGGTGAAGCGCAGTTGGAAACCCGCATCTGATTGATTATTGACTATTGATGATTGTTCATGGCTGGGCGGGATGGTATTTTGGGGCGAGGCGGGCAAACGCCTCGCTTTTTCTTTAGAGACATGGAAAAGAAGATAGACCAGGATCAGGTGCGGAAGGTTGCGAAGCTGGCTCGGCTGGAGCTTGAGGAGCGGGAGGTTGAGGAGTTTGCCGGGCAGCTCAGCTCAATCATCGAGTACGTCGAGAAGATGAACGAATTGGATACGGCGGGCGTGGAGCCTTTGGCGCACTGCCTGCCTATCAGTAACGTCTTGCGTGAGGACAGCGTGAAGGGGTCTATCGGGACTGAGGCTGCGCTGGCGAATGCTCCTCAGCGGGATGGGGAGTTCTTCAAGGTTCCCAAGATATTGGACGCAGGCGGGGCGTAGGAATTGCATGAAATCAAGGAGGTATCGAAACAATGAGAATGAATTATCTGGTAAGTTTTGTGGTAGCCGGTGTGCTTTTGGGCGGTTGTGGCCGGGCGGAGAAGAATAGTATGGGTTCTGAAAAGGTTGTGCCCGGCGTGCAGCAGGAGCAGGCGTTTACGAAGACTATAACTAAGGAGCTGAGTCTGGGCTACCTGCTCTATCTGCCTAAGGGTTACGGGGAGCGGGAGCAGAAGTGGCCCTTGATGATGTTTTTGCACGGGGCGGGGGAGCGCGGCAGCGATTTGAACAAGGTCAAGGTGCACGGGCCACCCAAGATTGTGGGGGCGGGAAAGGATTTGCCGTTTATTATTGTCTCTCCGCAGTGCCCGGAAGGGGATTGGTGGACGGAGAAGAGCGAGGAGCTGATAAACCTGCTGGACGAGATTGTAGATAGGTACGACGTGGATGCGGAGCGGGTGTATCTGACGGGGCTTAGCATGGGGGGATACGGGACGTGGGAGCTGGCGTCGCGGTATCCGGAGCGTTTTGCGGCTGTCGTTCCGATCTGCGGGGGCGGCAAACGGTTCTTCGGCTGGCGGCTGAAGGACGTGCCGGTATGGGCGTTTCACGGGGCGAAAGACAACGTTGTTCCGCTGAGGGAATCGGAGGAGATGGTCGAGGCGGTGAAGGGCGGCGGGGGCGACGCGAAGCTGACGGTCTATCCCGAGGCGAACCACGATTCGTGGACTGCGACTTATGATAATCCGGAGGTCTATGATTGGCTGCTTGGCCATCGCAAGGAACGGAAGTGATTGGCTTGCTGTGATGGATGATCTAAGTGCACAGGAATTGTGTGAGAGCATAAAGGATGGCCGGATAACGAGCGTCGAGGCGACGGAGGCGGTCTTTGAGCGAACGGAAAAGCTCGATGCTGTTATAGGGGCGTATATAAGCACGGATCGTGAGAGGGCGCTGGCGCGGGCGGCGGAGATCGACCGGAGGATTGCTGCGGGCGGGCAGATGGGGCCTTTGGGGGGCGTGCCCATTGCGGTGAAGGACAATATGTGCACGGCGTGGGGGGCGACGACGTGTGCTTCGAGGATGCTGGAGAATTTTCATTCGCCGTATAATGCGACGGTGGTTGAGAAGCTTCTTGCGGCCGATGCGGTGATAGTCGGCAAGACGAATATGGATGAGTTTGCGATGGGCTCGAGCACGGAGAATTCAGGTCTGAAGCGGACGGTCAATCCGTGGGATACGAGCCGGGTTCCCGGGGGCAGCAGCGGGGGTTCAGCGGCGGCTGTTGCGGCCGGGCTGTGCTATGCGGCGCTGGGTTCGGATACGGGCGGGTCGATCAGGCAGCCGGCGAGCTTTTGCGGGGTCGTGGGGCTGAAGCCGACTTACGGGCGGGTGTCGCGGTATGGGCTTGTGGCGTTCGGGTCGAGCTTAGACCAGATCGGGCCTTTGACGCGAACTGTGGGCGATGCGGCGCTGATGATGAACGTTATCGCCGGGCACGATCCAGCCGACAGCACGAGCGTCGGTGAGGCGATGGCTCCGGTGCGTGACTATCTTGCGAATCTGGATCAGCCGGTGGAAGGGTTGCGGATAGGGATTGTGCCGCGATTGAATGCCGGCGCGGATGAATCGGTGCGCAAGGCCGTGGACGCGGCCCTTGAGGTCTATGAAGGGGCCGGGGCGGAATTGGTCGAGATTGAGATGCCTCATTCGGAGTACGCGATTGCGGCGTACTACGTGATAGCGACGGCTGAGGCGTCGAGCAATCTGGCGCGCTACGATGGCGTGCATTACGGGTATCGAAGCAGCAAGGCTGATGATTATATCGAGGTCTATACGAAGTCGCGGGCCGAGGCGTTCGGCAAGGAGGTCAAGCGGCGGATAATGCTGGGGACATACGCGCTATCGAGCGGGTATTACGACGCATATTATCTCAAGGCGCTGAAGGTGAGAAACCTGATACGTAGCGATTTCACCAGGGCGTTCCAAGATTGCGACTGCATAATGATGCCGGTGGCGCCGACGACGGCTTTTAAGATCGGAGAGAAAACCGATGACCCGCTAAAAATGTATCTCTCGGATGTCTATACGATAGCGGCAAACCTTGCGGGAATTCCGGGGATTAGTATTCCCTGCGGATTTGACGGGAATAATCTGCCGATTGGTTTACAGATACTCGGACCGACCTTCACAGAAGATAAATTGCTGTGTATTGCCCGAATGTACGAGAAGGAAACCGACTGGCATACGAGAAGACCACGAATTGTGGGTGGGGTGGATTAAACAATCAAATGATTCAGCACAAGGTAATAGTCGGGTTGGAGATTCACGTGCAGTTGTGCACGGAGAGCAAGATGTTCTGCGGGTGCGCGATGGAATTCGGGGTGCAGGCGAACAGCCGGGTCTGTCCGGTTTGTCTTGGGATGCCGGGCGTTTTGCCCGTTATGAACAAGAAGGCGTTCGAGTATTCCGTGCTTGCGGGGCTTGTGCTTAATTGTGAGATACCATCTTTTACGAAGTGGGACCGCAAAAGCTATTATTACCCTGATTTGCCTAAGAATTACCAGATAAGCCAGTATGATTTGCCTTTGGCGAAGAATGGGTTCATTGAGATACCGGTAGCGGGTGGTAGGGGGGAGGCAGTGGGGACGAAGAGGATTCGAATAATTCGTGCGCACCTTGAGGAGGACGCGGGCAAGAACGTGCACACTGCGGGGAATTACTCACAGGTGGATTTGAACAGGACGGGCACGCCTTTGCTCGAGATAGTCACCGAGCCGGATATGAGCAGCGGGGCGGAGGCGCGGGCGCTTGCGGTGGAGCTTCAGCGGATTGTGAGGTATTTGGGCGTATCGGAGGGCGATATGCAGAAGGGGCACATGCGGTTCGAGCCTAATATCAATCTGGCGATTACCAGGGACGGGAGGGAATACAGGACGCCGATAGTGGAGGTCAAGAATCTAAACAGCTTCCGGGCGTTGGAGAGGAGCATCGACTACGAGGCGGGCAGGCAGCTCGATGAATTCTTGGAGACGGGGCGGGTGATGGAGATGGGCAGTAAGACCACTCGCGGCTGGGACGACGTCCGCGAGGCGACGGTCTTGCAGAGGGAGAAAGAGGAGGCGCACGATTACCGTTATTTTCCCGAGCCGGACCTTGTGCCGGTTGAATTGAACGAGGCGTGGCTGGATGAGATTCAGGGGCGTTTGTGCGAGCTTCCGCTTGCCCGGCAGATGCGCTATGTTGAGCGGTTTCAGTTGAGCGAGTACGATGCGGGGGTGCTGACGGGCGAGCGGGCGACTGCGGATTTCTTCGAAGCGGCTGTTGTAGCGGGCGGCGATGCCAAGAGAGTCTGTAATTTGCTGACACAGGTCGGTTTGAAATTGGCGAATGAAAGGAATTGCGACGTGCGGGATTTGGGTTTTACGCCGCAAATGGTTGCGGAGTTGGCGAATATGATTGCTGCCGGTACTGTAAGTGCAACGGCGGGGAATACGATATTGGAGGAAATGGTTAGAAGGGTTCACGTGTCTGATATGGTATTGGTTGGAGACAGTGTAAAAGCAGAGATTATCGCAAAGGAGCTCAACCTGATTCAGAAGAGCGATGCGGGCGAGCTTGAGAAGATCGTTGAACAGGTGCTGGCCGAGAATGCACAAGCGGTGGCGGACGTTGTCGGCGGGGGCAAGAAAAGCGGCAAGGCCAGAGGATTTCTGTTGGGGCAGGTTATGCAGAAGACCAAAGGCCAGGCCAATCCGAAGGTCGTCTCTGAGATTCTGGATAAGAAATTATGTTAAGAGGCCGCAGGGATATGCAAGGAGGTCAAAATGAAAGTTGAAAAGAGCGGGAATATTGGCAGGAAAGAGGTGAAGGTCGAGGGGGCGGAGAGGGTGGGGGTGAGGTGGCTTATC
>Ga0315277_10009805_pt1 | contig 12197 bp, 9 predicted proteins | sample YL17G05_15_MG_FD_203695 | JGI IMG/M metagenome (GOLD analysis project Ga0315277, IMG submission 203695) | Sediment microbial communities from Yellowstone Lake, YNP, Wyoming, USA - YL17G05_15 | ecosystem: Environmental > Aquatic > Freshwater > Lake > Sediment | place: USA: Wyoming | collected... | reverse complement strand
ATAAAATCTGCTTGCCATGCTATAATCATCTAAGCAATTTGTCTAAACCTTTTTAGCGCAGGAGGTTGAGCGATGGACGCTTCTACACGTGGAAGACCGATAATAGGGACCGGAAGTGGTGTATTCACACCTCCTATTTTAAAAAAAATCGAAGATACTGGTCTGTCTTCTCTTTGGTTGCAAGATCTAGCCCTGAAAATCCTGTATTTCCAGGGTTATCTAACAGGTTTTAAGATGGCAGAGGAAATGGCACTTCCTTTCACAGGTATCGTTGATCAAATTCTTGAAAATTTAAAACGTGATAAATTCGTGGAAGTCAAGACCTCCCAAATGGGTCTCGGAGAGGGTGCGTACTTATACGCAATTACTGGTGGAGGTAGTGATAGAGCTCGCGAAGCCCTGGAACGCAGTCAATATGCCGGACCGACCCCGGTTCCGATCCAGATATATAACGAATCGGTCCTCCGCCAGGCACAAGGTCGACCGACTGTCACAAATCGTATGATGCATCAAGGTCTATCCCATCTGGTAATACCCGAGTCAACTTTCCAACGCATTGGTCCAGCAGTAAATTCCGGTACCTCAATTTTCATGTATGGGCCACCTGGAAACGGAAAAACAAGCGTAGCCCGAGCCATTGGAAATATGATCCTGCATGAAAGTATGTATATCCCATATGCGATTTATATTGATGGACAGGTCATTAAAATGTATGATTCAGTAAACCACCAACTGTCAACGGATGAGCCTTCCTCATCAGGCACAGCAGCTGCTGGTCGGACGAATGGCAGACGGGATTTACGTTGGATACGTATCAGACGTCCTTTCATAGTAACAGGTGGTGAATTGACTTTAGCGGGATTGGATTTGGTCTTTGATGATGTACATAAGTACTATGAAGCGCCTTTTCAGGTGAAGGCAAATGGCGGCATTCTGCTTATTGATGATTTTGGTAGACAACTCGTAAGGCCTCGGGATCTGCTCAACCGCTGGATTGTGCCTCTCGAAAATCGCATCGATTTCTTGACATTGCACACAGGTCGCAAGTTTGAGATCCCCTTTGATGTGCTGGTTGTTTTCTCGACAAATCTACCGCCGCGTGATCTTGTGGATGAAGCTTTCCTACGTCGGTTACGCCATAAAATCGAGTTAGGAGACCCAACCTTTGACGAATATCGCGAAATTTTTACCAGGGTGGCCTCGGCGAAGGGCGTACAGTACAACGATGAAGGATTGGCATATCTTCTCCAAGAATGGTATATCAAACGGGCTCGCAAATTGCGCGCCTCACACCCTCGTGATTTGTGTGATCAAATACTTGATATCGCCCGTTATCTATCCGTTGAGCCCGCCATGACGCGTGATCTTCTCGACAGGGCCGCGAGTGCTTACTTTGTTGAGTTATAAATCAAGCTAATGCCGGTTAAAAAGACCAGCTCCGGGTATATTGATCTTAAAAGACCAACGATATTTGCCCATCGGGGTTCATGTGCATATGCACCTGAAAACACACTGGCGGCTTACAAGCTGGCAATAGAACAACATGCTGATGGAATCGAGCTTGATGTAAAACTAAGCGCAGACGGTCAAGTCATGGTGATGCATGATGATACTGTCGATCGAACCACCAATGGTACCGGTCGGGTAAAATCATTGACATTACCCGAATTAAAGAAATTGGATGCAGGATCGAAATTCTCCTCATTATTTAAAACAGAAAAGATCCCCACCCTGGCAGAGGTTTTTGAAACTGTAGGCCGAAAGATATTCATCAATGTAGAAATGACCAATTACTCTTCACCAGTTGATGATCTGCCGGATAGGGTAATATCCCTCGTGAAGAAGTATGGCTTGGAAACAAACGTCTTGCTTTCCTCATTCAATATGATTGGATTAATCCGGGCTCACAATCTTCTCACTAAAATTCCCATGGGATTACTTACATTTCCAGGTTATGCAGATATAACACTTCGCTCGAGGTTGGTCCGATTTGGTCCACTTCTTGCCTTGCATCCTGCTCAAAGTGATGTCACGCTGAATTTGATCCAGATTGCTCACCAAGCCAAGTGCCGAATCCATGTCTTTACAGTGAACCAACCCGATGTGATGCAGCAGCTATTTAACGCTGGTGTGGATGGCATTTTTACTGACGACCCCCTTCTGGCACATAAGGTATTGGCTGAATATAAATCATAATATTCATGATACCTTACGCCTGGCTTGAACAAGCTTACCAGCGCATTGGTCCTTATATAGATAAGACACCTTTAACCTATGATGCCCAAAACAACCTTTATATGAAGTGGGAAAATCATCAGGTAACTGGTTCTTTTAAAGCCCGCGGAGCACTTAATAAAATTCTTTCTCTTCAAGATTGGGAGCTTGAACGAGGATTGGTAACCGCCTCAGCTGGCAATCATGGACAGGGGGTGGCGTTAGCAGGTCGAATGAAACACGCTGCGGTTATCGTTTTCGCATCTGACCATGCCCTTGGGATTAAACTTCAAGCTATGCGCGAACTTGGTGCTGAAATACGTCTGGTCCCTGGTGGATATGGTGAAGCTGAACGAGCAGGAATATCTTATGCCAATACCACGCGTACCACCTGGGTTTCACCCTATAATGATGGAATGATCATTGCTGGTCAGGGGAGCATTGCCCTGGAGATAATGAAAGAATTACCGGATCCATCCTCGGTTACCTGGATCGTTCCAGCAGGAGGTGGGGGCCTTGTTTCAGGGATTGGTTGCGCGTTGCAGGAATTAAAACCACACCCAAAATTGGTTGCTGTTCAATCTGAAGCTTCCCCTTTCTTATACGAGATATACCACCATGGAAAGCAGGAAGGTGTGAAGGAGTTGCCCAGCATTGCAGATGGATTAGCAGGCCCTGTTGAAGAAGGTTCCGTCACTATCCCGATCGTGAAGAATTATGTGACTGACTTTATCCTGGTTTCAGAGATTGAAATTCGTAAAGCTATAAAATATGCCTGGGTGAGATATCATGAACGAATAGAAGGATCTGCAGCGGCCTCCCTTGCGGCGGTGATATCAGGTCGGGTAACTGATAGACCTGCTTTAGTCGTGTTGACCGGTGGTAATATAACCCCTGAAGAGCATGCCCAGATTCTCCATGACTCTAGTTTATAATCCTAACCAATAGAGTTAATAGATGGATATTACACCCGACGAATTCATGGTCGTCTGCATGTCTCGCCAAGTGCGGGATGATGAGTTGGTCGCCCAAGGAATTGCTACTCCATTGGTCGCAGCGGCATATCTACTTGCCCGCCGCACACATGCACCCAATCTATATTTTTCTTCAGCAATTGGTCAGGGCATTTGCAGACATCCAGCCCCATTGAGCCTCAGTCAGGTTGAGCGATTATGGTTGGATCGTTCATTGGTGAATGTTGGTTTTGCCCGGGCAGTGTGTGAAGTATTACCCAGCTTGCACCCATTGGAATTCTTCCGTCCTGCCCAAATCGATCCATATGGGAACTTCAATAACATAGCTTTCGGGAAAGATTTCCACCACCCACGATTAAGATTACCCGGTACAGGTGGAATTCCCGATGTTACTACTTACCTTAATGATGTCATGTTATACGTCCCTCGACATTCAAGGGTCACATTCGTTCCTCAGCTTGACTTTTGTGCTGGACTCGGGCATAATTCCGCGCGCAAGCACGGAAATGGCCCTCGTTATCTAGTAACCGATCTGGGGCAATTTGATTACGCCGACGGTCGGATGCGAATAATTTCGTTTCATCCTGGAATGACTCTTGAAATAATCCAGGCACATACAGGTTTTCCCCTTGATATTTCGCCTGAGGTTATGGAGACGGTAAGACCTACCGATAACGAAATTAACCTTCTACGAAATGAAATCGATCCGATGAACATACGCCGACTTGAAACACTTAGTGGTCCTGCCCGGCGGGAGCTGTTACATAAAATTATTGTGGCTGAAAAGTCTAGACTATCGATGGACTGAGCTATCATTCAAGTAGGCTGAGAATGCTCTCCTTTTTTCGAAAATTATCAATATCATTAGTAATAATATCGCTTCTATTACCCATTTCTATGGGTCAAGCTGAACCTTCTGGGCAGGCTGTCACAGGTAATGAGAGAGCCCAGGCATTATTGGATCAACTTACTCCTGAAGAACGTGTTGGGCAGCTCTTTCTGGTCACTTTTACGGGTCCCGAAGCTGGGATTGGTTCAGCTACAGGCGTCCAAATCTTTGACTTGATTGTTAATTACCATATTGGCGGTGTGATTTTAAAATCAGCAAACGATAACTTTATCGGCTCCGACCAAACCCTTGTCTTTGCTCAAAGCTTAACTGATCAGCTTCAAAGGGATGAATACAGCGCCTCACAAGAATCACAAATTAATCCTGAAACTAATGAATTCTACACCCCGGCTTATATTCCCTTGTTTATCGGGATTTCCCAGGAAGGTGATGGCTACCCATACGATCAAATCCTCAGCGGATTGACCCCATTACCAAGCCAAATGGCACTTGGGGCTACTTGGAGCACTGATTTAAGTCAACAGGTTGGTAATGTCCTTGGAAAAGAGCTCTCAGGATTAGGATTCAACTTACTCTTCGGACCATCATTGGATGTACTTGAAGTCCCAAATTCAGATAGTGGAGGGGATTTGGGCATCAGGACTTTCGGCGGAGATCCATTTTGGGTCGGGGCATTAGGTCAGGCCTATATTAGAGGTGTTCATGAAGGAAGCAACGGGAAGCTGGTGGTGGCAGCAAAGCATTTTCCGGGTTTTGGTGGCTCCGATCGATTACCCGAAGAAGAAGTGGCAACCGTCCGTTCATCCCTAGAACAGCTTAAGCAAATTGATCTGGCACCTTTTTTTGCGGTGACAGGCAATGCACCTGATGCAGAATCCATGACCGACGCACTGCTTGTATCTCATATCCGATATCAGGGGTTTCAAGGCAATATTCGTGCAACTACTCGCCCCGTAAGTTTCGACCCCCAGGCGTTTTCGCAATTAATGTCTTTGCCAGCTTTTGATTCCTGGAGGCAAAATGGTGGGGTGATGATCAGTGACAATCTAGGAAGCCGTGCCGTTCGTCGTTTTTATGATCCCAGCGGTCAAACCTTCAATGGGCCACTCGTCGCTCGAGATGCCTTTCTCGCTGGAAATGATTTACTTTATTTGGATAATTTTTTATCAAGTGGCGACCCGGATGTTTATTCATCATACGTGCGTACTTTAGTCTTTTTTGCACAAAAATATCGCGAAGACCCTGCTTTTGCTCAGCGGGTGGATCAGTCAGTACTGCGCATCCTGACCCTTAAATTAAAAATATACAACGGTACCTTTTCGGTGACATCCACACTGCCTAATTCGGATGCCTTAAATACGATCGGGTTTTCTTCACGGGTGACATTCAATATTGCGCAACAAGCCGCCAGCCTCATCAGTCCACCTATCGATGAGTTGAATATTGCCATCCCTTCACCGCCTGGGCGGGATGATCACATCATATTTATCAGCGATACGAGAGTATTTCAACAATGCAGCACATGCCGGCAGCAATATTCAATCGGTGTTGATGCATTTAAGAATGCTGTTATCCGATTATATAGTGGCAGTAGTCAAGTCCTTCCAGGCAATCTTAGTTCTTATACTTTTCAAGATCTGTTGGACTTGCTTAATTCAGGTACAGGGTTATTGCAAATAGAAAATGACTTGCGCGGGGCTGATTGGATTGTATTTGCGATGGATTCCGTATCTACTGACGTTCCGGCTTCACAGGCGTTACGCCAGTTCCTCGACTTGCGTCCCGACCTCATACAAGGGAAGCATTTGATTGTCTTTGCGTTAAGCGAACCCTATGCGCTAGATGCAACAGATATATCGAAATTAGCTGCTTATTACGCCCTGTATAGTCGCTCCAGTTCTTTTATTGAAATCGCAGCTAGAATTCTATATCATGAAATCCAACCATCCGGTCATCTTCCAGTATCAGTCCCGGGCATTGGATACGAAATTCTCGAAGCAACCTCACCCGATCCTAATCAGGTTATCCATATTTATCAAGATAACCAGGGTGCCTCACAAATCTTAGGGACCGAAACACCCGTCTCTAACCCTGCAGCCTTGAAAGTCGGGGACCCCATATCTCTTGTGTCTGGCATTATTCTGGATCATAATGGAAACCAGGTACCGGATGGAACGGTCGTGCGATTTACGCTTTACCACGATGGCGATAGCGTCCCTGCCCAAATCGTCGAATCCCAAACTTCTCAGGGTATTGCCCGGGGCAATCTACTGATTGACCAATCTGGAGAGATAAACTTACGAGCAGAGAGTGGGTCGGCGGTTACCTCCGATGTCTTAACATTTGAAATCCCTCCAGAATCAATTACTTCCACCCCCCTATCACCTACGCAAACACCAGTCCCTTCGCCGACTCCAACCGTCGTCCCAACCGACACGCCAACATCCACTCCTCAGGCAACAGTGATTCCTATCAATGTACCTAATCAAGGAAATGTGGATTTCGGAGATTGGATGGTTGCGCTTATCGTGACTGCTATAATCAGCGGGGTAAATTATTGGCTAACAAATCTAAAAAGCGGACTTCGATGGGGGGTTAGAGCTGCATTGCTTCCATTGATTGGTGGCATGTTCACTTATATCTACCTGGCAATTAATATGCCGGGTAGTGAATCCATGCTTAAGCAAATGGGAACCTGGGGGGTTATGTTATTTGTCATCATTGGGGCAGTGATCGGTGTTGGAGCAGTCTGGATCTGGCAGATGATGGATTTTCGAAACATCAAACCAGCATAAGATTAACGAGCTAGAGTAATAATTAGACTAAATACAATTAAACCTGCAGCCACCCACAGCAAAATTCGTTCACGCGACGTGGAAAGGATCATGCTCAGGGATGGGGGTTGAGGTTTCTTTGAAGGTCGGATGGGAGGGATCCAATTTCCGATCAATGCCTGACGTAAAGTTTCGATATCCTGTGGACGTTCATCAGGGTGCAAATTCATCGCCCACAAAATTGCCTTTTCAGTGCGCACACTTATTTCCGGATTGATCTGTCGTGGAGGGGTTAAATTTTCTGGATGTAAAAATCGCTCGCGCGCTTCCACCGGGGGTTGGTTGGTGAGCAAATGATATAGTGTCGCTCCAAATGCATAAATATCACTCCGCCGATCGGTGTGACCAGTATCCCCCCCATATTGCTCTAAAGGCGTATAAAGAGCTGTACCACGCCCCTGCAAGATTGTAATCGTCATTTCTTCTGAAGCCAGGATTTTTACCAAACCAAAATCCACCAGTTTTATTAACCCGCTGGGCGTAACTTTCAGGTTGCTTGGTTTAATATCCCTATGTAAGATCGGTGGAGTTTGATTGTGCAAATAGTTAAGGGCATCACCAATTTGGTTTGCCCATGAAAGTACCTCCGCCTCGGGTAGGAAAACTCCTCGTTGACGTGCTTCCATCATCAAGGTACGTAAATCGTTCCCGGGAACATAATCCATTGCCAGGTAATCACGCGGTCCGATTGAAAAGAAATCAGATACTTTAGGTAGATTAGGGTGATCCAGACGCGCTAAAACCGTCGCTTCACGGAGGAATTGGTCACGGGCTTGCTGGACGACCTCCTGCGGTAATGTGCGATCATGCTCAACCTCTTTAAGAGCACATTGTCGCCCTTCCAAGCGGATGTCATCTGCAAGGTAAATACTGCCCATGCCTCCATGCCCGATAATCCGGCGAATTTTGTAGCGACTTCTCAGGACTTCTCCAGTCTTTATGGGCGTCGGCATGTTATTTTCATCCGATGGCGTTTCGGATGAAGATATTATACCTTTGGTTTCTGAAAGAATGGAGGATTCGATAAAACCAACGGGGGTGAGAATATTACACGATATAATAAAGAATGCTCGCAGCCCATGCATTTCTTGATCAAATTCATATCCCATATAGCACCACCAGCTTCCCGCCATTTACCCCAAAGGGTGCTGCGAGTGTGGCGGTTGCATTGGGATTGAAGGAACACCAAACCATCAAAACTCTAATATTCGAAACTGATAAAGACGAGCGGGCACTTATTATGGTTGGTGGAGATCAAAATGTCATTTCTGGTCACCTGAAAAAAGTCCTCGGTTCCCGAAACATTCAGCTTGCCAGCCCTGAAAAAGTGATTCAAACAACAGGCTACCAAATTGGTTCCATACCTCCATTTTCTTGGCAATCAGACGGATTCCGGTCATTTTTGGATTTGGATATGATGAATGAGGCTATCCTGGCTGTTGGTGCTGGAGTATGGGGGAATGAAATTTTAATTTCCCCAACCAATTTGGTCTTTGCCAGCCATGCTATGGTGGTAAACTTAACCAATCGGGAGAAGCCGGTATTTCCGTAAATCTAGACCACGGTATATTTCTAAATCCCTGAACGATAGAAGGTTTCCAGAGAGGTAAATAGAGGATAACGGAATGGCACTGGAGACTGAAGACTTTCCTTCATTGATCGCACAAGCAGGACCATTAAACGGCCAGCGTTGGACCTTGAAAGGTGATGTCATCGTTGGTCGGGATGATTCGTGTAACGTAATCATTCAAAATCGCCAGGTTTCCCGCTACCATGCAAGATTTGCCACTCTACCACATGGGGTTCAATTGGAAGACTTGGGGAGTAAAAACGGGACTCATATTAATGGGCATGAGGTGGTGGAACCCATAATGCTTCAGGACGGGGATGTAATCCAGATCGCATTTGCCCAATCGTTTATTTATTTGAGTTCCGATTCGACTTTGCCTTTGGAATTACCACCTGAAAAACCAACTGAGGTCGTTCCAATTCACCATCTGCTTCGATTGGACAAACGCTCTCGCCGAGTTTGGATTGGAGATGAAGAGTTGCTTCCTCCGCTTTCCGTCTCCCAATATCAGTTGTTGGAATTGTTATTTGATAATCCCGGGCGAGTCGTTTCCCGCGCCGAATTGGTTCAGGCTGTATGGGGAAAAGAGGATGCCATCGGTATCTCTGAGCAAGCATTAGATGCCCTCGTACGCCGATTGCGCGACCGTCTCGCAGCGATTAACTCAGAGCATCCATTTCTAATTACGGTACGTGGTCATGGATTGAGGATGGATAACCCACCCTTCAAATAATATATTAAATAAAAGCGGGGCTGGAAATGCACTTCATTTCCAGCCCCGCAATAGTTTGTATTAACTAAGATTCGCAGACATCGTTATTCGCAATGCTGAACTGAAAACCTTATTCATGCGTGCTTTCAATTCAGCGTCTTCACCTGATTCTGTTCTGACTAACAAGCTGGATAGCATATCCATAAACTCGGGCGTTATTTCGGTTTTATGTCCCTCAAATTTTTTATTCAGCTCATCATCTGAGGTTGCTGAATCCAATAGCTCTTGAATTAATGCCACTTCTGGTGGAGGTGTACTTGCCTTATCTACCACTTCTTCAACCTGCTTTAGATTGCTGATTTTTTCAAGATCCCCAGCTTTTCTTGCTGCTTCCATTTCCTCATTAAAGGCCTGAACAAAGAATTCATCTACCAATGATAAATTCTGAGTCATTGTCTCTTTGATATCTTTGGCTTGCATGATCTTGGTTAAGTTTTTTCTAGCTTGCAGCAATCTTTCTTCCATTTGCTTATCGATTGCACGTGTCATCTCCAAAAGTTGGTCGCGTAGCTTGATCAATCGATCCCTGCCGTCCGCACGAGCCCGATCAATCCTTTCGCTCAATAACCTGAAAAACTCATAATCCATTCCTGGTCTGCTAAGGCTTGCCAGGACGCTTAATTGGGTCTCGTTGGGTGCTTTGATCACCATTTCCAGTAGTTTTTCACGGGTTAACGATTTCCCCGCTGATTGTAATGCCTGGATCGCAGCTTCAACATCTTTAGACTGTTCCTGGATCTGCTTACCAAAGCCGGTGTTCACTAACAATTTCTTTTGAATATCACCCAATCGCCTGGCTGATTCCTGATCTCCATTGACTGCAGAAGCTTCGATTAACCGGTTTAGTAAGTTAAAAAAGTCGCTATCAAATAGGGCATCTTCCTTCGCAATAATTTCTGCAATGGTTTCATCGGATGCATTTATCAATCTCTGTAGCAAATTCATTCGATCCTGTTGAGCTTGGATCATTTCCTTGGTAATTCCATCTGCTGCCAGGATACGCTCGACCATTGTTTGCTTGGTCAACATGGATTGCGGTTGAAGAAGGTATGCTTTTCTTTTTTCTTGTGGCAAACTGTTTGTAACCCTGGTGATTAATGGACCGATAATGCGTTCTTGTTCATTGATGGGCAAGCCAAGCTCAGGGGGAAAATAAGTAAGTAACAGGTCTTTATTCGGATCGTGATATACCAACGGGGTGGCAATCATCCCTTTAAAACCACAATTTGGACAAGAAGCAAGGTTGAATGCTCCCGATAGGATTTTTTGTTTAGCTGTTGGATCCTGACCGACATCAAATAATTGGTCGATGTCAGCCATGATCGGCTGCCGACAGTTCGGGCAGTTTATACGCGTCTTTGGCATGAATGTCTCCTGATCGAAAATTCCCTCAAAATATATTTCGCAAGAATCACTGATAGATGGCGATCAGTTCCGCGGGATGGAAAAACATATGCGAGCACCATCACCAGGCCGCGGATCAACCCAAATTCGACCACCATGAGCTTCAATGACTGCGCGTGCCAAGTATAAACCTAATCCGGCACCTTTCGTAGTGCGTTTGGCATTGGAGGACCGGTAAAAACGATCGAATATATGAGGAATATCATCTGGTGCAACCCCGGGTCCTTCATCACTGACGCATACGATGACCTGCGCAGGGCGAACTTGCCCGCTGATGCGAATCTCGCCTCCCTGTGGTGAATATTTAATCCCATTCGATATGAGGTTGGATAGGACCTGTTCCAGACGCGTTTCGTCTCCGGATACTATTGGAAAATTTTCAGGGAAATCTACAACGATGTTATGGACGGAAGACTGTGTTTGAAAGCGTATGGCTATCCGATCCGCCACTACGTTCAAGGCTACATCCGACAGACTAATTGAGAGTCCTCCTGCCTGCAGTCTTGATGCATCCAGTAAATTCTCAATCAAACCAGTCAATCGGTCAGCCTCTTCCTCAATCACCGCCAGACTATCTTTCACAATTTCACGATCCCAATTTGCATCTTCCCGCCGTAATGTACCAACATATCCCTTAATGAGTGCCACTGGGGTCTTCAATTCATGACTGATCACCGAAATGAAAGTGCTCTTTAATTCCTCAGCCTCACGAAATCTGGTGATATCACGCACAGTTGCAATGATATTGAGCAAATTTCCGCTTTCGGAAACAAGCGGAGCGTATGTGATACCAACGGGTAAAGAAACTCCTGAGGTTCTTTGCAGGTCACCTTCCACATACAGGGTGGCATTGGGAGTAAGTGGCCAACCACCTGCCTCTGCTTGTTCCAGGGTCAGCATATCCTCATGGCAGGTCAGGTGGATCACCTCATCATGCGATTTTCCGACAATATTATCTATTGACTCTCCAAGCATGCGGGCAAAGGCTGGGTTACTGCGAGTGATGACATGACTTGATGAAATGATCAAAATACCATCCGCAGCTGAATCGAGCAAGGCATCCATGCGTTGCTTATCCTGGCTTACTTGCTGGTATAGTTGGGCATTGTCCACTGCAATAGCTGCTTGATTCGCGAAGCTCTGTAACAGCGCACGATCATTCGAAGAAAATATTCCGGGATAATTCCGAAACACAAATATCACCCCAATCACTTTTTCACGCGTGATCAGAGGTAAACCTACGCCAGTAAATAACCCTAATCCAACTGTCCTGACTAAATTCTGAAGTAAGCGGTTGACTTCTGGCAGCTCAAACCGCGCCGGATCCTCATTATCCGGAATTTCAGCCAGGAGTGGTTCCAGATATCGCGCCAAGCTAGCCGGGATTCCGAGACTCGTCGCTACCTTCCATCCCCCTTTTTCGGCTCTTAATGCGATTAATCCCGCCTGACCAGCTAGCATCTCTGCGGAGATAAATAGAATACGCCCCAGGAGCTTGTCCAAATCAAGCTCCTGGGTCAGTGCACGACTAATTTCCAATAAATAATCGCGTTGTCGAACGCGAAAATCAGGCAACATG
>Ga0315277_10009803_pt1 | contig 12200 bp, 11 predicted proteins | sample YL17G05_15_MG_FD_203695 | JGI IMG/M metagenome (GOLD analysis project Ga0315277, IMG submission 203695) | Sediment microbial communities from Yellowstone Lake, YNP, Wyoming, USA - YL17G05_15 | ecosystem: Environmental > Aquatic > Freshwater > Lake > Sediment | place: USA: Wyoming | collected... | reverse complement strand
AGGAGGGGCAGGTGGTGACCAGCGTTTTGGCCCCCAGCGCCCGCACCGCCTCCAGGTTGTGGCGCATCGTCTCGCGCGCCTGCTCCAGTTCGCCGCTGATCGCCAGCGGGTAGCCGCAGCACCACTCCTCACCCCCCAGCAGCCCATAGTCCACCCCGGCCCGCTCCAGGACCTGGACGAAGGACTGGGCGACGGAGTAACTGCGGGGGAAGAGCGCGCTGACGCAGCCCACAAAGTAGACCACCTCTGCCTGAGTCTTGCCTACGCCCGCCGGCGGCTGGGGAAGATTGGCGGCCCACACCAGCCGGTTCTCGTTGGGCTCGCCGGAGATGTTGTGGACCTCCGTGATGCGCTCCCCCAGCGCGACCAAGGGCTGGGGCATCAATCCCTGCTCGGCCATTTCCCCGCGCGTCAGTTCCAGGATGCGATCCACCGTCACGCCGCTGGGGCAGGTGAAGGAGCACGACCCGCACAGCATGCAGCCGAAGAAACGGGCGGCGGTGCTGTCCGTCGGCCGCTCGACCAGCCCCTCGTGCACGGCGCGCATGAGCGCGACGCGAGCGCGGGGCGAGTCGGTCTCATTCAGGCTCAGCCGGTAGATCGGGCAGACCGCCAGGCACTGCCCGCAGCGCATGCAGTGGCGCGCCTCGTCGTCCAACTTCCAACTTCCAACCTCCAACCTCTAACCTCCAGTTACCACTGGCAATGTGAGCAGTGCATGAGGTACGATGAGCACGTCCAGGTCCGGCCCCAACTCCCGCGCTGCCAGCGCCAGCGCTTCCTCCATTGTCGCCGCAGGCGTCATCTTGCACGCCGCCACCACGTCCGGGCACTCGCTCCCGACGATCACTACCCGCGCCTCTTCCAGCACCTTGGCCATCACGAATGCCCGTTGCTGGCCCGGTGGATAGCCATATTGGCGCGCGTCGTCCAGGATGGACTGTACGTCGGGCGCATCTCGCATGGCGGCAAAGAAGCGCTGCTCCCCGACCCCTTCCCCCGCTCCCTCTTCACAGCGGGCCGGGATGATCAGGAACCCGCCCGGCCGGACGACCGGCGTCGGCGCGAAGAACAGGTAAGAGGCGGCCCGGCTGGCCTGGTACAGGTTGGCGTCCTTGGGGAACCCCACCCCGCCGATCGCCACGTCGTACTGGCGGGGGATCGGCACCTCGTACACGGAGCGGGCGAAAGCGACCAGTTCGCGAAAGGCCGCTTCCGGCTCTCCGGCCGCCACTTTCAGGATGCGCTTGTCGTCGTCCAGCACCACGTTCAGAATGAAGCGCAGATTGGCGCGCCGCGCCGCCTCGCTGATCGCCTCGTGGAAGGGGTTGCCCTCGATGCGGCCCAGCCGGGTGCCGGGGTGGTCCACGAACGCCGGGCCGTGGGTGTGGGCGATGAGCCGTTCTCCCGCCGCTCCCACCGCCAGCGTCTTGCGCCCTCCCGAGTAACCGGCGTACTGGTGGGGCTCCACCAGCCCGGTGGCGATCAGCAGGTCGGCCTCCACCGCCGCCCGGTGGGCCGAGACCGGCACCCCACCCGCCGTGACCCCCAGGTCCACCAATGCCTGGGGGTTCTGGGGTTCGTTGTCCATCACCCGGTAGCGGGCCGTCACCTCCGCCCCCAACTTGGCTATCCTTTCGGCGGGCGTGGACGGCCGGTGCATGCCGATCCCGCACAAGAGGGTGACGTCCTCGTCGCGAACTCCCGCCACCTCCAACTCCCGCACGAGTGCCGGGACGAGCAGGTGGTCGGGGCTGGCGCGGGTGACGTCGGTGAAGACGATGCACACCCGCTTGCCCAGGCGCGCCATATCCCGTAGCGGTGACGAGCCGACAGGGCGGGCCAATGCCTCGCCGATGGCGCGCTCCACGTCGGCCACTGGCTCCACGGCCTGGGACACGACCACCGTCCCGCACATCCCCGGCAGCAGGTCAAACTCCAGGTAAGTCTTACTATAAGGGATGCCAACCGTCATAGGCTACCTTCCCAGTATACTCCACTCCTGCTCCAATCCCCAATCTCTAATCTCCAATCTCCGGCGCTCTCGACTACCCTTCCAGGTTGTACTCTACCCCCACCTCTTCCCCAACCCCCCGCAGATCCGTCACTACTTTGAGATTGAGGGGAATGCCGTCGCGGGAGCGGCGCTCCGCCTCCTCGTACTCCTTCTCACCGTGGACGTAGATGCGGGCCGCCCCTTCCGCCTTGGGGGCCTCCTTCAGCCGTCGCGCCAGGTCGTCCATCCCGGCCTTGAACTCCTCGGCGGGACGGAACGCATCCACCCGCCACGCCCCGAAAAAGTGACCGATGTTGGCGGGGAGGGGCTTCCCGTCGGGTGTCTTGGGGTAAACCATATCGGCGCAGGCCGCGCCGGAGAGGACGGCGCACATGACATCCACCAGCAGCGCCAGGCCGTACCCCTTGTGACCGCTCAATAGTTCTCCCTCACCCCCCAATGGCAGTAGCCCTCCGCCAGCCCGTTGCTTCAAGTTCTCCAACACCCGCTCCGCGTCCTCGGTCGCCACCCCCCGCTCGTCGGTGGCCCAGCCCAGGGGAACGGGTTTCCCCAGCCGGTTGTACACCTCCAGTTTGCCGCGCGGCACGGTGCTGGTGGCCATGTCCAGCACGAACGGCCGCTCCCGGCCCGCCGGGGCTGCCACCGCGATCGGATTCGTCCCCAACATGGCGTTGCGCCCAAAGGTCGGAACCACCAGCACGTCGGCGTTGGTCATCGAGATGCCGATGCAGTCGTGTGCCAGCGCCATCATCGCGTAATACCCGGCGATGCCATAGTGGTTGGAATTGCGCACCGTCACAAAGCCGGCCCCATAGTCCCGCGCTTTCTGGATGGCCTTCTCCATCGCCCGGTAGGAGACTGGCTGGCCCAGCCCCGCCCCCGCATCCACGAGCGCCGTGGCCGGTGTTTCCGTCATCACCTGCACCTTAGGCCGGGCCACCATCATACCATCTCGCAGGCCATTCACGTACCGCCGCAGGCGGGCCACGCCGTGGCTATCTATCCCCCGCAGGTCGGCGGCCACCAGCACGTCGGCAGTGATGCGCGCGTCCTCCTCCGGGACCCCCATCTGCTGGAACACCCGCACGCAAAAGTCCTGCAACGACTCGGCCCGCACTCGCAATCCAGTCAGAGATTCTTCGCTGCGCTCAGAATGACATTCTGCTGCCATCGTTTCCTCCCCCCTGGTACTCGTCTGTGATTGACACGAATAATGTAGCACAAGCCGCCTATACGGACAAGTGACCATGCTCACCCCTTGCTGTGCCCAACATCACGACGGAAACCCCCTCCACCCCGTAAGGTAGAAGGGGCACAGGGTAAGATGGTCCACCCTCATCTCCCTCATCTCCCTACAACGTCTCCTTGTCTCCTTGTCTCCTTGTCTCCCTGTCTCCCTGTCCCTCACTCCTCCACTCCTCCCCATCCGCCCACACCTCCTTCTTCCAGATCGGCACAATTTCCTTGAGCCGGTCAATCGCATAGTGGAGGGCGTCGAACAGTTCGGAGCGATGGGCCGCGGAGATGGCGATGACGACGGCGGTCTCCCCTATCTGCAACTGCCCCACGCGGTGGACGATGGCCACTCCGCAGATCGTCTCCCAACGGGCGCGCATCTCATCCCCAATCTGCCGTAACTTGTCCTCCGCCATCTCCGAGTAGGCCTCGTATTCCAGGTGGTGCACCTCCCGGCCATCCGTCTCGCCGCGCACCACGCCGACGAAGGTGACCACCGCCCCAATAGCCGGGTCCGCCAGCCGGGTGACTACGTCGTCCACGGAGATGGCCTCCGGCGTGATCTCGAACAGTTTCTTGGGCACGTCAACCCCCTCCGACCGGTGGCAGGCAGGCCACCTCGTCCCCATCGTGGAGTTCGGTCTGCAAGCCCACGTACGCCCGGTTCACGGCCACGCTGACGAAACGGGTGTAGGCGCGCAGGGTCGGATATTCCTGCGTCAGCAAGTCAATCAACTGTCCCACGGTCGAGCCCGCCGGGATCTCCCGCTCGATCTCCCCCACGCCCAGCGCCTCCCGCGGTGCCGCAAAAAACCTCACCCGAACGCATATTGATTCATTGTTCATTGTCTTATTGTTCATTATTCATTGCCCCATTGTTCATTGGCATATTCCCCACTCTTCCCCCCACTCTTGTACACCAGCCGGATGTTCCCGATGCGCATCGTCTTCTCCACCGCTTTGGCCATGTCGTAGATCGTCAGTGCCGCCACGCTGACGGCGGTCAGCGCCTCCATCTCCACGCCGGTCTTCCCCCGGCTGTGCACCGTCGCGGTGATCTCGATGCGCGACGTCTCCTCGTCAATGCGAAATTCCACGTCTGCTTTGGTCAGGAGGATGGGGTGACACAGCGGGATGAGGTCGGGCGTGCGCTTGGCCGCCATGATGCCCGCCACCTGCGCCGCCGCCAGCACATCCCCCTTCGGTATGCCCTTCTCGGCGATCAGGCGCAGCGTCTCCGGGCGCATGGTCACCTCTCCCTTGGCCACCGCCACCCGCTCCGTGTCCGGCTTCTCCCCAACGTCCACCATGCGGACGCGCCCTTCTTCGTTTACGTGCGTCAGTTTCATACTCCCCCGATCCAATCCTGCATCCTCAAGCTCGAATCCCCGATTCCTGATCCCTGATCACCACTCCCTATCCTCCAATCTCCGACATCGCCCGACTCTCCGGCAACAGGCATTCGTCCAGGTGGTGCTCCAGGGGCTTACTCTCGATGGCCCGCAGGATCAGCTCCTTGACCTGTTCGACCTCGGCCCCCTGGCGCAAGGGGGTGCGCAAGTCGAGCTCCTGGTCAGAGAGAAGGCAGGGGCGCAGGTGGCCATCGGCCGTCAGGCGCAGCCGGTTGCAGCGATAGCAAAAGTGCTCGCTGATGGGGGTAATGAAGCCGAGCGTGCCCCGCGCGCCCGGCAACCGGTAGTAGCGGGCCGGCCCGCCGCCCGCGCTCACCTTCGCCGGCTCCAGCGTTCCCAGCGCGGCTTCGATCTTCTGGTAGATCTGCTGCGCCGTCACGACTCGTTCCTGCCACCCGCCGTCGGCCAGCACTCCGTTCCCCACCGGCATCAGTTCGATGAAGCGGACGTTCCAGCCCGCCTCCATCGTCTTGCGGGCCAGGTCTACCACCTCGTCGTCGTTCATCCCCCGGATCACGACGGTGTTGACCTTGATCGGCTCCAGCCCCGCCTGCCGGGCCGCTTCGATCCCGGCCAGGACGTCCTCCAGCCGGCCCCCACGCGTGATGCGTGCAAAGCGCTCCGCGCGCAGGGTGTCCAGGCTGATGTTGACCCGTCGCAGGCCCGCCTCGGCCAGGGAGGTGACGTAACGGGCCAGGAGCACGCCGTTGGTCGTCATAGCCAGGTCGTCAATGCCCGGAATGCGGGACAATATGCGCACCAGGTCCACGATGCCCGGCCGGACCAGCGGTTCCCCGCCGGTCAGCCGCACCTTGCTGATGCCCAGTTCGGCTGCTGCCCGCACGATGATCTCAATCTCCTCGTAGCGCAATATCTCACCGTGTGGGCGCCAGGGGACTCCTTCCGGCGGCATACAGTAGACGCAGCGCAGGTTGCACCGGTCGGTGACGGAGATGCGCAGGTAGCTAATGGGACGATTGTAGGCGTCCAGGTGGGCCAAGGCTGGTTCTACTCGTTCAGTCGCTGCACGCTGGGCCGGAGGTCGAGTTCGTCAATCAGCGCGTTCAGTTCGGCATCGGTGAGGGGACGGCCCAGGCCGGCGTAGGCGGTCAATGCGGCTTCCATCATGTTGGTGCCGAAGGAGCGGCCTTCGTAGCGGGGCGTGGTCGTGATCACCGTGCGCGCGCCCCGCGTCCGCAAGAACTCGACGTTCTCAGCGGTGGTCGTGTTCGTGACGACCGTCTTGCCGGCGAGGTCCTCGATCAGATATTTGCGCATGAACAGAAAGTCACCGGCCAGCAGATCGGCCCAGCGCCAGTAACGCTGGTACTTGGGCTTGGATTCGGCTCCACCACTGCCGTAAAAGATCATGCTCATGGGAAAGTAACTGACGATGGGCAGCATCATGCGCGCCACCCGCCGGTAATTGCGCATGCCCCGGATGTCTATCGGGACGCCGAGCGCCACCATCAGGTCGCCAAAGATCACCTCGTCGGCCACGTCGGACACCGCCTGGGCCAGGCCCGGCCGGTCTACAGCCACCGGCACGAAGGCGTGGTGGAAGTGAGGGATGCCACCCAGCGCTGGCGCTGCCAACTCGAACACGCGCCGCTCCAACGTGTGTTTCAACCCGCGGCCATCCACCACGGGTGTCTGGTGGACGTCCTGCACCAGTTTCAGCGCGGCGCGCAGCGGGTACTCGCGCTTGCCCAGGCGCAGGTACAGGTCAACGCCGCCCACGCCCAGCGCATCCACCTTACCGTCCAGTTCCGCATACAGCCGGCGGGCTTTCTCGACGTCACCGTCGGTGCCGATGCGCTCGACGCTGATCTGCTGGCCTCCCAACGTGACGATCACCTGCTTGTCGCGGGCGGAACTGCCCAGGCTGACGCTGACGGCTCGCTTCATGGCCTGACTCCTTTGCAGCAGCACTCCTCCTCGCCGCCCTCACAGTCACACGTCTCGGCCACCGCCTCGATCTCGACCCGGGCTCCCAGTGGGATTGCAGCCACCTGCACCGTCGAGCGAGCAGGAGGATGCTCGGGGAAGAATTCCGCGTACACCGCGTTCATACGGGCGAACTCGCCCAGGTCCATCACGAAAACTGTCGTCTTGAGGACGTGCTTCATGCAGGAGCCGCCGGCCTTCAAGATGGCCTTGATGTTCTCCAACGTCTGGCGGGTCTGGCTTTCGATGTCCGGGCCAGCAAACTCCTTCGTGCCCGGCACGAGCCCCGCCTGCCCGGCGGTGTAGATCAAATCCCCGATCCGCACCCCCTGCGAATACGGCCCTATCGCTGCAGGGGCCTTGTCCGTAGCAATGATCTGTTTCTCCATCAGTCCCTCCTCACTGGATACTGGATGCTATGTGCTCATCATTCATCATTCGCAATTCGCAGTTCGCCATTTGCCATTTACTCATTTGTCATTCGCTACATTTCCTGCAGCGCCTCCACCATCGCCTCCACCGCCGCCGCCAGGAGCCGCTCCATCACCGCGTCGGGAGCCTGATATGGCCCGCCGAAGGAGCCATCGCCCAGCGCGGCCCGGAAGCCGGCGGTGGCGGCAGTACCGGGGATCTTCACCGGCTCCTTCCCCCCCTCCGGCACCGGCCCCACGCGGGTAAAGGGGAAATTCTCCGACCAGTTGGCGTGGTACTGGGGCAGCCCCGCCTCCCGGGCTATCCTTTCCACCGCCGGGTGCCGCCACCAGTGGAATAGCGAGATACGGGCCTCCGGATGCGCGTTCCCCAGTTCCACCAGCAGCGGGGACACGAGGCCCGTGTTGCCGCCGTGGCCGTTGCTCACCAGCACCCGGCGGAATCCCTGGGCCAGCAGCCCCTCGATCACCTCCCGCACCACTGCCGCGAACGTCTCCGTCCGCAGGCTCAACGTGCCGGGGTAGGCGGTAAAGTAGGGGGAGATGCCGTAGGGAAGTGGGGGTGCGATGAGCACCCCCTCCCGCTTGCATGCCTCCCGCGCCACTGCCAGCGGGATGCGGATGTCGGCGAGCAGGCTCAGGTACCCGTGCTGCTCGCACGCTCCGACCACCACGACCACCCGGTCATCCCGCTCCAGGTGCCGCTCCACGTCCATCCAATTCATATCTTCCAGCAGCATAACTTCTCCGGTCCTGTCTCCAACTTCCAACTTCCAATCTCCAACCTCCAACTCACCGCGGCCTCAAAATCAGCGTTCCCTCCGCATTCTCCTCCACGTCCGCCCGTTCCCACAGCATGGGATGATACTGGATGTTCCGCCAGGAGTCAATCATGTCGTCGTAGTGGCGGTGATAGGGATGGCCGGACTGGCCCGTCGTGTGCATCGAGACGGAGCGGGTCAGGTCCCCCAGGTCTACGATCTGGCGGTAAGAGGGCACGGTCTCCACGCCGTAGGGCTCGTCCAGGCTATAGCCGGTGTTGTTGACCGTAGCGATGGTGCCGTCTACTTCCACCGGCCCCCGGTTAAAGATCCGCTCGATGAGACTGACGCCGGACTGCCCCAGGCTCTGGTTCTCAAAGGTAGCCGTGTGAAGGTTGCCCCAGCGCCAGCGGGCCATCTTGGCTCCTTGGGTCTCGGTCAGTTCCTGCACTGCCTCCTCCAGCGCCTGCAGTAGAATCTGGTCCCGTGTCTCCACCTCGGGCGTGGTCACGTCGTCGAACCAGGGGGAGGCCTCATCCGCCAGCAGGTCCACCAGCGCCACCGTCGCGCTGCCTCGCGCCTCCTCCAAAAGCGACGCCCCCAGTTCGTCGCCGAAGGTCAGGTCTATCAGGTGCAGGCGGAAGGCCTCGAAAATCGCAGCCCCGGCGCTATCCCGCACCGCCCGCCGGTCCCAGGCGCGCAGGTTCTCCAGCGCCTCCGTCAACCGGCGCTCCTCGCTGCGGCTGCGCCCCGAATCGGCCGCGGTGAGCACCAACAGGTGGGGTAGAACGTCTTCCGCCCATACCGGGGTGCTATCGCCCTGGATGGTCTGGATGTCCGCCACCGATAGAGAGGAATCGGCCTCAATCAACCCGACGATCCGCCGCGCCCGATACCCGGGGTCCCAATCCTTCGTCAGGAGATAGGGGTAGTCTCGCCCCACCACGGCGTTGTTGGCAGTGACGATATATCCCTCTTGTGGGTTAAAGGCGCGCGGAAGCTTGTCGAATGGAATATAGTCTATCCACTCATATTCGCCGGTCCAGCCCGGCACCGGCATCGAGCCATCGCCCGCTGCGCGGATGGGGATGCGGCCGGGGGACTGGTATCCGATGTTCCCTTCCACGTCGGCGTAGACAAAGTTCTGGCTGGGAGCGTCCCAGTAGCGGAGTGCCTCTCGAAACTCTTCCCAGTTCTTCGCCCGGTCCAGGAGCATAACGCTTTGAATCAGCGTGCCGGGCTGCAGCGCGGTCCAGGAGAAGGCCAGGGGTTGCCAGCCAAAGGCCCACTCCTCCTCCGGGCCGCCAACTACGTCGTTGATGATGGGACCATGGCGGGTGATGCGCGCGAAGATTACTACCGGCTTTTCCTCTCCGGCGACCTGGATCTCCTCGCGGACGATCTCCATATCTTGCCATTTCCCCTGGTACTCGTACTGGTTCCGGTTCTCCGGGTTGATCCGCTCGATGAACAGGTCCTGCACGTCCGGCCCCAGGTTGGTGACCCCCCAGGCGATATGATCGTTGTGGCCGATGATCACGCCAGGTGTACTGGCGAAGGAAGAGCCGACCACGTTGTAGGGGCAGTCTGGCCCGACCGGATTGCAGTGCAGGCCGATCTCGTACCAGATCGAGGGCATCTGGATGCCCAGGTGGGGATCGTTGGCCAGCAGGGGCATGCCGGTCTCGGTGCGGCTGCCGGCGATGACCCAGTTGTTGCTCCCCACGTCGTCTCCGGCCCCCAGCACGTGGGCCTTGAAGGCAGCCGTGGGTACGGCGCGGAGCGTCGTCTCCGTCAGTGGGTGCGGGACGATGGCCGGATAATCCTCCGGATAGGGCGGCACCAGCACGCCGACCGCCTGATCGCCCAGGCGGGCCGCGATTTGAGCGCGCAGCAGTTCGTCCTCCCGGTTTCCCCCCAGGTCCCAGGCCATCACCTTGGCCCAGGTCAGCGTGTTGAGCGGGGTCCAGGGCTCGGGCTCGAATTCGACTCCCGTCAGCCCCAGGATCCTGAACTCTAGCCCCAGGCGGCCCCGGTGGGTGGAGACGTAGGCATTGACTCCCTCGGCGTAGGCCTCCAGCACCGACCGCACCTCGTCGTCCAGCAGTGCCAGTTCCTGGGCCGCGGCGCGGTGCCAGCCGACGGTGCGGATGAAGCGGTCCTGGTCCAGGGTGGCGGAACCGAGGATCTCTGACAGTCGCCCGGAACCGATCCGTCGCCAGAACTCCATCTGCCAGAAGCGGTCCTGGGCATGGACGTACCCTTGAGCGAAGAACAGGTCGTGGGGATTAGCGGCGTAGATGTGGGGGATACCCCACTGGTCTCGCATGACGGTCACCTCCGCCTGCAAGCCAGCCACGCGGATCGTGCCGTTAATCCGGGGCCAGGGACTCCGCACGGCGAACAAGCCGTATCCAAAGCCCACCAGCCCCACCACCAACACGATCACCAGAAACACGAGCAGGACGACCAACAGCGTACGCATCATTACCCTCCTTGTCCCTGCGATCTACTCGCGACCACTCAGTTCAGCAGTTCAATCCAATCCGCCAATCCTGCGAATTCGTGTTCTTCCCCTCCTTTCTTCCCCTCCCTTCCTTCCCTTCTCTCCCTATCCCTTAATTCCCGTCAACACGATACTCTCCACAAAGTACCGCTGCGCGGCGACGTAGACTGCCAGCACCGGCAGGAGTGCCATCACCGCGCCGGCCATCCACAACGGCCAGTTTGTAAAGTACATCTCCTGGAAGCAGGATAGCCCCACGTTGAGCATCCACAGCCGTTCGGAATGGGTCATGATCAGCGGCCACATAAAGTCGTTCCACACTCCCAGGAAGTTGAAGACGGCGAGTGTGGCCAGGGGTGGGCCGGAGAGTGGCAAGACGACGTAGCGAAAGATGGTCCACTATGATCATTCCTTGCTCCTTTCGTCTATTGCCATTCGTCCGATTGGCCGTTGCACGGTCCCGCTTGAACGATGGTGCGGTGGATAGTATACGCATATCTTGAACGGCTGCAAATGCAAGAACCACGGTCTCTCCCCCGCTGTACTCATCGGCCTCATTGGCGCGGCCGGTCCAGTTGCGCTATAATTGAGATATGGCCGGATGGTTGCGTCCTCGTCTGTGGCTCGCCTTGGCGCTGGTCGTGGTGGTTATTACCGCTCTGGCGCTCGCGCTGCGTGGTATGGTGCCGGATGGCGGCCGTTCGACTATGCCTACGCCCGCGATCTTGGAAGTCTCGCCGCTACCCACTCCTATGCCCACGGCGGTCCACTCCCCTCTCAAGCCCAGCGGCGGGATCGCCTTGTTGTGGGTCGTACTGGGTATCGGCCTGGCCCTGGGCATTGCGTTCGTCATCCTACGTTGGCACCGTCACGAAACGCAATGAAATGCTCCGGTTCCCTGTACCTGGTGGCCATCGGCATGCTGGCACTGGCCACCTTTGCTGTGGGTGCCGCGTCGCTCGAGGCCCAATCGGTCTGGCGGGACGAAGTAGACGCACTGCGCTTTGCCACTGCGCCGTGGACGGAGGTACTCGCCAACCTGACTCGCCCAGGTTGGAACGGCCCGCTCTATTTCCTGTTCTTGCGTGGCTGGATTGCGCTCGCCGGTAAGAGCGAGGTTGCGCTGCGTTTTTTCTCCCTCGCCTGCAGCATCCTCGGCGTGCCACTTGTCTACGTGCTGGGCCGGCGCTTGCTGGGCCGGCCAGCCGGCCTTTTCGGTGCGCTCCTGACCGGTGCCTCTCCCTACCTGGCCTGGTATGGCCAGGAGGTCAAAATGTACACGCTGGTGCCAGCCTTAGGCCTGTTGGCAATTTACGGGCTGCGTCGCGCGGTCGAAGGAGATGGCTGGCGCTGGTGGGTGGTGCAGATCGTCGCCACCAGCCTGGCCTTCTACTCTCACATTCTGGCCGCCCTGCTGATCCCCGTGCAGGTGCTCCTGTACTTCGCCTGGTGGCCCCAGGCGCGCAGGCAGTGGATCGGTGGACTGTGCAGCCTGGCCTGCCTCACACTGCCCTACCTGCCGCTGGCTGTCTGGCAGGCTCCCTTGGTGCTTCAGGCTCGTGAGACCGGTTTCCATCCCTATGCGCTGGGTGAGATGGTGGAGATCCTGCTCAATGGCTGGAGCACCGGTATCCTCAACTGGGGGTGGCCCTGGGGCACGGTGCTGATGGGAGCGCTGGCCGCCTGGGGTCTGCTGGATCCCCTGGGGACAGCACCGGTGAGGCAGAGACTGGCCCTCCTGGGCTGGCTTGCGGTGCCGCTGGTGGCCGTGTGGCTCGTTTCGTTGCGGCAACCGCTCTTCACTGATCGCTATCTGATCTGGACCGCGCCGGCCTTTTACCTGTTGGTTGCCCTGGGACTGGCGTCTCTGGTTCGCCTGGGCAGCAGGGC
>Ga0315277_10009797_pt1 | contig 12205 bp, 20 predicted proteins | sample YL17G05_15_MG_FD_203695 | JGI IMG/M metagenome (GOLD analysis project Ga0315277, IMG submission 203695) | Sediment microbial communities from Yellowstone Lake, YNP, Wyoming, USA - YL17G05_15 | ecosystem: Environmental > Aquatic > Freshwater > Lake > Sediment | place: USA: Wyoming | collected... | reverse complement strand
CTAACTTGCCCGTCTACCTCGTGTGGGTCACGGCAAAGGGAACGGGCGCCATGGTGTTCACGCTCGCCGCCGACCGCGTGCTCATGGACGTGGTCAAGGGGGCGCGCAAGGGTGCCACCTACCAGGTTTTTGTGCTGTTCTTGTCTGGCGGGGGTGTAATCGGCGGTTTTCTCGGTTCGCTGCTGCGCCCTGCCATGGGCATGGAAGGGCTGCTCGTGCTGGTCGCCGCCATCTTGATCGCGGCGCTAGTCATGTACACGGTGTTGCTCGCACCTCGGTTAAAGCAGGAATGAAGGTGTTACCTTTATTTACAAATCTTTCGATTCGATTTTGAAAAACGGAGTGAATAAGGCTTCGCGATGCCATAAATACCATCAGAGGTAAAAGATTGCCAGTTCGTCAATATCGAATAGAATTAAAAGTTAATTTCGGTAGCCGAATAAAGAAACACCTCCGCTTCGCCAACATGATATTATTTGCTTGTTTTGGTCAAGATGATTAACTTTATTACCCATCTAGTGAATATCGATAAATATATCGCTAAATGGAATTCAGAGGTAAATGCTATGTTTCTCAAGATAGCCTCGCTTGATCAACTCTATTCTCCCCGAACCTATTCAATGGGAGTTTTTATTGGTATTTTGATGGCGAATGGCAGGAAATGTTCCCTCTCTTTTCCAGCTTACACAATATCCTTAGATAATAAACTTATATTTCAACTCTCTATTAGTTTGATGGTGAAGAAGTAGTGAGCGAAATCGAAGGCCAGATTAGAAAACGCGAGAGATCTCGCTGGATCCACGTGTATTACCTTTTAATTTCAACAGCAATTCTATTCATCTCATTGTCGCTTGCTTTTGCCGTCGATGCCAATTTTCAATGGGTGGCTTTAGCGCCGTTTGTCGTCATTCTATTTGAGTGTATCATTTTAACTGATTCTTCTGAAAAGATTAAGGAATTAAGGAAAACCCGGGATGATCAAAGAAATCGCATTCAACAACAAGGCACCCGTCTTGAGAATCTCAAAACATTATTCAAGGAGATCCATCACGTCCAGGTCGAAGTCATCGCAGGCTTGCTAAGATTAACCAAAGAAGAGACCATTAATGAGTTAAACATGCTTGCAAAGGCTGGATATTTCAAGATCGAAAAGGATGCAATTATCGTTGAGGACGGCGAGATCGAGAAATTTATCCGCGGATTGGAGCAACAATTTGCTGACTGGAGTGCGAGCGAGAAGCAGATTGCGGGAAATAAAATATAGTGTTTTCACATATCTTGATGCTGTCTCACCCAGCTGGCTGACAAAGGAAGGGTTCAAGATCGGCGATGGCAACTGTCCCTATTGAAGTAATCGCCAGGGATATATCGCCCTGGATATAAGAAAAGAAGTCGAACCGACTATGATTAAGAAAGGAGCCAGCCTCCAGCAACCCGAGTTACTGGATCCCCGCCGGTTGCCCACTCGTGCGCTATCGTGCGGATAGCGAAGGCTGATATAGCAGCGCTTCGAGGATCCCGTCATGACCGAAGGGACTTCCCCGAAGCGCATCGAGATCAGCACGACCATCTCGACCGAGGACAAGGAATTCCTCGACCGGATAGGTATAATCGCCTCGAGCGCATTGTCCATGGGCGTGCTGGTGATCAGGATATCGCTAGGGCTCGTGAGCGAATCCAGCCATCGAGTAGCCACCCCTTCAGAAGCGGACATCGATGTCCTCATCAAGCAGCGCATCGCATCGCTGCAGCGCATCATGGACTCGACGCCGTGGAAGTCCATCGACGAAATCGCTGCTTATTTCGGCAAGAAAAAGACCACGCTCCATGGCTTGGAAGAAGTGAAAGATGAAGAGGACCAGAATGCACCTTGATGCCTGCCATGCAAGCCCAAAGTTTTTGCAATTTCTGAATCCATTAGAGAAGGAAGCGTGGAATGATGAAAAAGAAGGAATCAAAGCGAGAAAATGAATCGCACGTGCACGAGATAAAGGATTGTTCGGAGAAAGGAAAGGCCGTACCGAATTTACGATCTAGCAATGCAAGTCCCGAATTTCTTGCGAAACTTGCATCATTCGCTCCCGAAACCTTTCAAGACGCCTTGGAGGGCCTCGAAGAGCGAGAGCGGTTGTTCTTCAAGCGATCCAGGGAACTCTATGGCGCGCTGGAAAGTGACGAAGGGCGTGAGACGGGATCCCGCCATGACGAAGCGTAAGAAGCGCCCGATGACCTGGAGCTTGGCCAAGTACAAGTGCAAGGTCGGCGAAGATACGATCCGCAAAGCCAAGGAGCTCGGCATGAGCCCGCGCGCCCTCATCTCCAGCAACGCGAGCCGCCGAGACGAGCCGTGGAAGGCGGCCGTTGCCGACTGGGTCGATTCGCTCTACGAGAAGCGGTTCAGCAAGAAGCCATGATATGTAAAAAAAGAATAGAAAAGGTTAGATCGCCAGCACGTGCTCACGGCTTGTCCATCGCCTTTAGTTTCCACGCCGACAGCGCCGCTACGAGCCCCATAGCTAGCCCCAACCATGCTAGCAAAGTAAAACCAGCTTGGAGGGCCGATGCTACGTCGCCAAGAGTAGGTGCCATGCCCGGTATCATGTCTTCAGGGAACATTGCGTTCACCGGCGATATCTCCCAAGGTCACTATTTAAGGGAAGAGAAAGAAATGATCTATTCAGCGTGGTCACTATCGAGGTCCCGTTCCAGCGAATCGCCTACCATTGTCACGACCGCGTCCAACACCAAGATGAGGACGAACATCGACACGATCACGATCCATAAGATGACGAGCACCATGCCCATTACGGGCCCGGCGATCAATGGCCAGAGAAACATGATCGCGAGCGACCCGACCACCGCGCAAGCAAACAAATTCACGATCTTCAATAGCCAATTGTCTATCTTGTTGATGAGATCGAGCTTCGGACGAGGATCGCCGCAGACCTTCCTGGTGATGAGGTTTCGCGCGTTCATATCGTTCCCCCGTTCCCATTCTCGCCATACTCCGCCGCTGCCGAGCACGTTTCCGACACGCGCACGACGATCTTGAACCCGGGAAACCGCGCCTTGATTTTACTATGCAGATACTTGGCGAGCATCTCGGCCGTGATGGCCGGCAACGGCAACAACAGCACATCGGACGTTGGTATGGAATACGACTTCTTATCGAACTCGATCGTCGTGTTCCCCCCTGCTTCCATGATCACCATGCGCGACGACGTCGCTGGCAAGAGCAGCCTGTGGTCCAACTCTTCGAGTTCTTGCTGGATGGCTTGCTTCGCTTCCACGAAGTCTAAAACCATGCCGTTCTTGTTGAGGCTGCCCGTTATCTTCACGGAGGCGTGATAATTATGGCCGTGCAGCCGCCCGCACTTCGGATGCCCCGCCAGGAAATGCGCCGACGAGAACTTGCACGCCATACCATCTAAAATAATCGAGACTGTCATGCCCAGCCCGCGAAACCCGGGAATATAAGGAAAATGGCAAAAATCCGAGTCATATCTACAAAATTATTGGACAAGACAAGATTTTTTTAAAAATCAAGAGTGCTGGGAAGTCTTGAATTGGACATGAAGAAATAACTCACGTAGGTAAGCCACGAAATCTAAAACGGTACCGGGTTCGTAGCCAATATACAGTACCATATCACCGCCTTTTTTCACGGCAATCATGACATGCACTCGGCCCTTGTAATACCAAGCCTCTACATTCGAGATTTGCTCGAATGTTATCGTTTCGTGCGATTCCTTCAAGTTATGGCGCAGCGTGGTGACATTGACCTCACGTTTCACCTTGTCGACTTCATACCGACGATAATACGTGCCAAAATAGCTCAGAATGATTAAGGCAAGGCATACGCCTGCTTCGATGATTATCATCATGATCGAAAAAAAGATGGAAGCCGACATGGTAATGAGATATAAGGGGACAAGGACAACCGTGAATGCGATCGCTATCGGTGCAGCGACTCGCGAGATGAATTCCTTGGAGGTAGACCAAGAATCATCGCTATATTCGGTTACAAGTCGATCTATCGTGCATTCGATGATACGCGTGTCAGGAGCCTTTCGTTCCTTCACTTTTTTTTCGTGACTTGCCATTCTATGCATGTTAATGATAAAATGGCGATTTAAATTTGATGAACGCTGTCTATGGTACTTGTTGTCCCACCGATCCACTATGAGTATCTATAGGAAATCCTCCAGCGTGCGGAACGCCGACAGCTCCCCTTTCCGCTTTCGTTTCCGCGCCGGTTTCTTCACGAAAAACTCCTTGGTCACCCGCTCCGGCGCCAGCGGGTGTTTCACGAGACGGTACTCCACGATCGTGGTCGTCGCCGATTGCTGCCGCCGCGTCACGGCCACGATGCACCCGGCGAAGTGCAGCAGGTTATTCCCGCCCACCGGCTTGAACACCGACCCCTGCGCCACCGGCGACGTCGCCACGACCCACGTCGGCGGCCGCTCCAAGCACCGCTTGATCCCGCCTATCATCTCTTGCAGCCCCTCGAACGACCGCGGGTCTGCAGCATCCATCTGCGACGTGAGCCCCGACAGCAGCACGACCGTCCCCGGCGCCGCCTGCTCTGGCACCTTCTTGGCCACGATTTCGACCGTCTGGTCCCAGTTGAATCCCCGTGCCAGCACCACCCGATCAAGTGCCATGGCCGGGTCCATGCCGAGTGCCCGCGATTCTGAGGCCATGTCGTGCGGATCGGTCGCGTTGTCGAACAGCCCGTAGATGACCCGCTCGCAGCCAAGGCCGCCTTTATCCGCGGGCAGTTGGCACGAGATGGCGATGTGCATCAGCACCCGCGCCAGCAGCCACGTCGGCCCCGCTAGCACGTGCACCACGCCGGGCAAGATGCCGCCGGTCGTCGTGGCCGGGTCCCCCTTGTCGGCCGGGAAACCCGGCGACAGCAGCGCGTCCAGCGCCGGCGTGCCGGTCTTGAGGCGCGGCTCCGGCCGCGTACCCAGCAAGTTGCTGGATTCGATCACATGTGCACGTTATATTTGAGCACCCTTAAAGGCTGATAGAGGATGCGATTTGTGAAGGATGCGAAGGAGAATCCCCGTACCAAAGAATCTTGGAACGAATCGCAGATGGATGATCGCTTAATAACTCCGGACGGGAATGATCTAGAGATCTTCAACAACAAGGAGGAGCATCGGGGGCTTGCATCATGGGCTTGTGGGGCATTCCGGATCAATATATGACGCTGTTTTACATGACGCTGGTCTTGGTCGCGGCCAAGGCGGCGATCATCATCTTTCTTGCATCGAGGATCGTCGCGGAGCGAAGAAACGTTGAAAAAACACCACTTCACTTGCTCTACGCAGGCACCATTTGCATGCTCACATTTCTCGTGTCGAGGCTCTTGTACATGGATTTTGATTTTTTCTTGACCCGATTCAATACCGCCTTGTATTCCATTTCACCAGCTATCTATGTTTGGAAAAGCGGGTCCTTTATATCGAGCGTAGGGGCAACTTGCCTCATCTGGGTATTAGACCGGAAGGTCTTGTTAAACAAGTTCAAGGGGGCCTTTGCCATCATCATCTTGATCGCCGGGGTGCTTCAATTTCTCTACCCGGTCAGAGAGGGGTCGCTCGAGGATTTTAGCATGGTCAGTTCCATAGGAATACTCGGAGGACTGGTGTCGCTTGCTGTTCCAATTGTGTTTTTCTTGCTGGGGCGAACCGTGCCGGGCCTACGTCGATTCGCGTGGATTTTTTCTTTTGGGTTGATTATATACTTGATCGGGAGCGGGGGTCTCAGTCAGAATTTGCAAGACACGATTCTAAGCGGCATGAACCGTGATGTCCTATACATCTTGGCAATCGCGTTGAAAATCATCGGCTTGACAATCACGGCGTACGGGTTAAGCAAGATTCGGAACATTAACAAGGCCTTGATCGAATACTACCAGGCCAAGCGCATCTGCATCGTGCACCGCGGCAAGATCGACGGGGCAGTCTTCATGTGCGCGACGTGCCATGTCTTTTATTGCGTGCCGTGCAAGGATGCTATCGTAGAGCTGGAGAACGCGTGCTGGAACTGCAAGGCCGTCCTCGACCCGAAAAAGCAAGGACCAGCGCAGCACGCACCATCCAATACGAAAAAAGAAGCCACATCAGGCGAGGTCGTCATAGTGGACGAGCCCGGGCGCGAACAAGACGAGGGCAAGAAACAGCACAAGGCCAGTTAATTTTCATCCTCTTTCTCGCTTTTCACGCCCCGTAGCAAGCGTTCTTGCGCCTCATCGGCTTCTTGAATGGCTCTTTCTTGCGCCGCCTCGTCGTATTCTGGTTGCGTTTCCTCAAAATCTATTGGCTCGTCGTATTCGACCGTCGGTTCTGGCTCCACGAGCTTGGCACGATCCCGGGAACCAGACCTAGCCCTGACCGGCGAGACGGGGCGGATCGCAATGAGCCCCCGTTGTTTCTTGGCCACGGGCGGGGCGGGGGCAACCATCAGCATGGCTGCCCAGTGCGAGACCGGGAATCGCAAGGCATCGCGCACGGCGCTGAAACTCGCGGCGAACAACCGCGCCAGGTCACGATACGAGATGCATGGCCTCGCATCTGCCATTGCCTTGATGCCAAGGCGTTTGACCACCTCAGGCCGCGTCATCTTGTGGGGCATGTGCTATCACCTTTCTCGCAACCGGGCGATTATTAAGGGAAAAAGAGGCGGAATGGCTCCCTAGAACGCTATCAGCATCGATGCCAAGCATGGTTTTATAAGTCGATTCGGACATAGTATTGATTCGGGTTACCGAGTAGGTGAAGAAAAACGAGTTTCAAGGCCGTGAAAATCAAGGATGGCTGGTACATCTATACCAAGCTCAAGGATGCAAGCAGGCCCGACGCTCCCGCGCAAGAAAGCATGATCGGGATCATCGACGCGTCTCTGGCCTTTCCGGCGACATTTCCGGTTTCCCAGGCCGAGAAGGATTATGTAAAGGCCAATGTGGAACGGAGCTTCCGAGTCAAGGTCACTAGTATCACGTTCGAGCAAAGCCCGGCGAAATCGATGCAAGAAGCAGAGTCAGGACCTTTTCCTTCAGGTGAAAGCGTAATCGGCGACTCCATGCGAAAAATACACGAAGCAAGTCAAGATCCGAACTTTGAGGAAAAAGCGGATGACTTGAGAAGATTGATGGGTGAACCCAACCGCGATCCGAACTTCGTGGCGAAAGTACAGCAAGGTGCCAAGGAGCTTCAGCACATAGCCGAGACGGATCCAGCACAATTTAAGCAATTTGTTGGAGACATGGCGAAGGTATTTGATATGATGATGGGAAGCGCCCCGAAACAAGAACCTGCACGCGGTGTTCAAGTTGCTACAGCGCCAGCGATTCAAAAGTCCACGATCATCTGTTCCAATTGCCGTAACCCGTTACCAACGGGGTCCGGGAATGCCTGGGTATGCCCAATATGCGGATTCGTCACGAAGAAGACTGGATGATCCTCGTACCATGCGGCTTAATCCGAGTGGTTAATTATAGTTCCGTGCGGCCATGGCACGATCCGTGCGCCAACGCGCGACCCGTATCCAGACCGTGCGAGCTGAGATGAGCAGCATCATTCTTGTTAAACTTGCTAAGATTAGCGCATTTACTAAACTTGTAGAATCCAGAAAAAAAGCCCGGAACCGCATCCACAAGGGGATGCAGCCCCGGTAAAAGTTATGGAAAAGACCTAAGATTTACTTCCCGTTTCCGGTATTTAAACTATGGCACCTTAGCAAGACCACCCGATCATTTCAACCTGCAACATCGATCCAGCGCGCATGCCGCGGCGCACGCCTTGCAGCATTCACCACCTAGCGCGCAATTTTTCACGTGTGGCTCGGCGACGCTCAGGGGTTTGCCGCAGAACAAGCAATAATGGTCGATATTGGCAGTCATCGTTATGCACCCGCTTTCATTCCAGTTGCTCGATGATTTCCTTAGCAATCCGTACCGCTTCAGACCGTGCAAGCTCGATGCGCATCGTGTCGACGGTCACGATGACAAAGCCCGGCGCAGGTATTGTTTGCTGCGTTGCTTGGCCGCGGGCCATCGATGATACGGCATTTTGCATGGTGGAACCCGCCGGAGCAGGTGGTTGCCGAACCGCTTGAGCTCGCTTCTCTGCTTTCGCCGCGTTCAATTTTTGGAGGTTATTCCAATACGGACAGTTACCATCGCCGATCTTGAACCCCTCCTTGGTTACGTGCCCAGGCATGCCCTTGCCAGTCTTGGGATTCACGATCTTAAACTCGCCGGGTAAGTCCGGGCTTTTGCAAGCCCATCCTCCCCTAGGAACCGTGCATGCATGTTTCCATGCACACGGCTCGAGCCGGAAGATCCAAGACGCGTCGCCGCGTGCGCTTCCCCGCCCCAATGTCGCCATTTCAGCGGTTCTTACGCCAAGCCGAAACTGAGCACGTGGTGATTGCACCACCACTCCCGCCAAGATGTTCGCAGGGCCCCTGGCCGTTCCCAAGAACGGCAGCCAATCGGCTTCCGGGCGTCCCATTTGCTCACGAATACTCCACATGCACGCCATCCTCATTTGGTCCACAAGTCCAAGCCTTCCTCGAGGGGCACGTCGCATCCAACACAGACGCGCCGCCAACCACGAACGTATAGTCCCGGAACTTCATATCCGCCGCTTTTGCCAACATGTATCCCGTCGTCTCGTCACGAAAACTCCACGAGTCTGGCCCGGCGTGGCCAAAGTATCGGGGTAGAATCCAGCGACGCCCCTTGTTCGGGTGCCTTCGCTTCGCCCACCGCCACAGAGCGCGCCAGATGTCCGCGTCCATGTGTGAGAAGACCTCGCTCGCTCTCGTATACTGATAATACTTTGCCCAGCCATTAATGACCGGGTTGAGCATCGTGATAAGTTTCTTCTGTTCGATTTGTTTATTGGAGCGAATGATCTCCCGAACGCGTTCTAGAATCCCTTGGACATTCTTTCTCCGGGGCTTAACGAGCAGCTTGATTCGTGGTTTCTTAATAGTAAAACCAAGGAAATCAAATCCTACTCGTTTAGTCACGATCCGTGTCTTCTCCGCCTTCAATGACAAGCCGCGGACCGCGAGAAATCTTTCCAGCCGCGGGACCACTTCCATCTCCATTACCCGCTTTGTCGGGGCGACTGCCACGAGGTCATCCGCATACCTGACCACAGTGACCCCGGGAATCATTTCCAGTTCGGTTTCCATGCCATGTAACGCGATGTTGGCTAGTATCGGGCTTAATGGGCTTCCTTGCATGATTCCCCGCATTGTTTTAGTGAGAATTCCATTCTCTACGATCCCTGCGGTTAGTGCTCGCTTAACCACCTCTCGGAAGCACAATACACGACTCAAGATGGCATCGTGGGTCACATTGTCAAAGAATGACTTGATATCCGCGTCGAGAATTATCGGGTTACCCCGCGACAGTAACTTGACAATTACTTGAATCGCGTCTTGCGTGCATCGTCCCATGCGATAACCCATCACGTTTGGTTCCATAAAGGCTTCCCAGTAAGCCTCCAACGCGAACGAGATGATCGTGGCCAGGATGCGGTCTTTGACGGTCATTATGCTTAAAGGTCGCATTTCTTGAGCCTGCACAGTCCCCGGCCGGGGCATCTTGCCTTTCGGAATGTACCTCCGCAAGGCTGGCATGAATCTCCACGAACGATAGGAAAAGGATTCCTTACTCAGGCTCATTCGGGCATCCGTCGTGGCGTATATCTTCCCGTCTATCCCGGGTGTCAATCGCCCTTCGTTCTGTTGCGTGATTTTATAAATCGCCAGCAATTTTGCGGACTCAGATCTCGCCAGTAGTTTCATGAGTTCTTTTGCCCGATGAACATCTCCATTGCGTGCGGCATTGAATATCCTTACCTGGAGGCGTCTGACCGCGCGGCCGACCTCCATCCAGTTTGTCGATGCCCACCAATTCAACGGAGTATATTGTTTATTACAGGTCTGCAAGGAGGATCGTCACCCCAACCATTTATCTCGTGCCTCCACGGCACGTCCGTGCATGTGTATATCATGCGCTCATCCATCTTGCCTAGGCGCACTGTATCTCGTATCTCTGCTTGCTCAATTCATCTCTCTTGGATACACCGGGAGCCATCCATGAGGTACGCCCCTGCCACGTGTGCCGGCCTCATCATGCCGTTGTCGTGGTTGGCCGATTTGTTTAATGCTCGTCGCATTAGCCAACATCTCATGTCATTCGAGGTTTCCTCACGATTTCGTGATATTTCCCAGTTCCGACCACCATCGAAGTCAGCACCGTTTCCGGTTGGGTCATAAGACCCTATCCATCCTATTATAGGATGGCATTCGCTTCCTCTTGGTTCCTTTGCCTGCTCATCCATCAGTTTTCCTTGCGGTCGACATACCACACGCCTTTATCGTGGGGGTGAACAGGTTTACCATGTTCCAGTTGATCGACTTTCAGCGCCGCTTTTAGGCACCCACTGTCCTCCGGCGGAGCGACGAATGGAAGGATGGTAAACTTGGAGTACCATCCCCTGCCCGCTTGCCTTTTGGCATGGCGTATCACCGCATTTCGCCACCATTATATTACGAAGTTTATCGTGGGTTCACTTTCGTTTGCCATGAGCGGCTCGGCTAGCCCGTGGCGAGGGCGCGGTCCTCGCTTGCGGTACATTGTCCTCAACGCTTGACACCCGGTCGTTGCCAACCGCGCATCCATGAGTAGCCGCATCCGTCCATCTCGGAGTCGGTTTCGGAGTAGGCCTGGTTGCATTTCCCAAAAGGGCGCAACAGTCATCAGACAATCCAGCCATCCTTGTATCCGCATTCGATCAACTAGCTTCATGTCGCTACCAGGTCTTGTAATGGCCACACTGCGGGCACTGGCCAGCGCTCGGCTTGTACTGCTTGCTCTGGTCGATGACCAGCCCGTCGCTGGTCGGTTCGACTTGTGCCGATTCTGTCATTTTACTCACCATCACATCCGATCACCGAATAAATACCCCGACAATCCGTACTTTGAACCCAGGTCGTCGACGGAATTTGTGAACAACCGGGAGATAGAAGAAGAGAGAATATGCCGTGGAGGGTGCCCGATGCTTCACGCGGCTTGGAGCGATTAAGCTTTTGATGGTGATAATCTTGCCGTTCCGATGATTTCCTTCGCTCCCTCCATGTTGGTGCCCCGTACCGTCCTTTCCTCTGGAAGGGATTTAAACGAAAAAACGTGTTTACCTTAAATACGTTTATCGCTCGGTCACTGCATGAGCAACCAAGCACGACAACCAGACATCCCCGCGTGGTCGGAGGTCCGCGAGGCGACCGATAGCCTCCGCCAGGCCATGGACGCCATGAGCGAACAAGATGATTTCGCGTCATTCCGCCCGTCCGTCGCTCGCGCCATCGCCCAGGCACGTGACGAGCGCAAGATCGCCGAGATGCCCGCTCCCAAGGCATCCCCGGTCGAGGAATCGCGGGAAGAACCCGATTTCGAGGTCATCCCCGTGCGCCTGACGGCCATCGATATCGCACGGATCGCTATTGGTGCCAAGAATTTCTGAAGTGCACCCTTTCACCGCCTACTTTTTTCACCCGTCGCGCCACCTCGTTAAATGCTAAGACGAGTCTCCAGCGCCCGTCTATGTTAAACCAGCATTCTTTATATTCGTGCATTTCATGTAGTTGGATGTCTGGATCTAATCGGGACGGATGAACCACGGACGATGAAACGGATGAAATCGACACGGGACAGCACGCAAGATGCACCGAAGGCGGAAGATAAACCCCTTGGCAAGCGTGCTATTCGCAAGGAGCTCGCGGAGTTATTTGGGAAGGAGAGAGCCCGCAAGTTCAAGTACACCGAGCCGCGGTGATGCCAACACGGCCGAGCTAAACGAGCGATCACGATTCTTGCATCCTTTTTTCTTTTTCTAGCAGTTCCATCATGTACTTGTGCGATTGGACGTATTCCCCCGGCGACAGGTTCGACGCGTTGATGATCCCCTTGCTGATCAGCAGGGCGATTTCGGTGCCGAGCGCCCCCGGTTCGAACGCGGCTTCGATCGTATCTATCGTTACCGTCCCGGGATGGTCATCGAACGCAGCGGGGTCGCTCGTTATGGCCGTGACCACGCGATCTAGCATCGAATCCTCGCGCACCCTTTCCAAATTGCGGTATTTCTCCTTGATCGATCCCGTCACATCTGAT
>Ga0315277_10009796_pt1 | contig 12205 bp, 8 predicted proteins | sample YL17G05_15_MG_FD_203695 | JGI IMG/M metagenome (GOLD analysis project Ga0315277, IMG submission 203695) | Sediment microbial communities from Yellowstone Lake, YNP, Wyoming, USA - YL17G05_15 | ecosystem: Environmental > Aquatic > Freshwater > Lake > Sediment | place: USA: Wyoming | collected... | reverse complement strand
CGCCGAGCCTACGGTCTGCGGGACGAGGAGTATCTGCGGCTGAAGATTCTGACCTGTATGTTGCCCGCCATCTGAGACTCCCATGCCCATTTACCCTGAAATCACCCACTCGGAATCACGAAGAGCCATTAAATCTATCGCATGTAACAATCCTATAAATCGGCTTATTAATATCCCCGGGCATAAAATTCAAATAGTTGCTTTGCATTTCATTCAGTACTCCGACCAAGCTGATCCCGGCTATCTAGCCTTTTTGAGAAGGTTTATCATCGTCTTGCCGCATTCGCAGCGGATGGACCCGGCAGCTTCGCGTTCTGGGGAAACACGGAGGTACTCTCCGCATTTTTTACATGTAAATCCAAGCAGAAGATCTTGGAACGCTTTTACAACCGGCGCAAAGTCTTCTTTGCTCAAATTGTCCCAAGAGTTGTAGTGGACTGCGACGTTCACTTGCCAATTTTCGGCTTTTGAAGTCTCAGCCAGTTTGGCAAACTCAGCCTCACGCTCGGTAAGCTGTTCGATAGTCTCCCTTTGGTTCCACGAATTACCGGCTTCTTTCGCGCGGCGATATAGTTCTCGCATACGAGTGATCGCTGGGGGAAGAAGGTCGCCCAGTTGATATTGCACGTCGCCACGAAACTCAACAGGCACACGAAGTCTATGGCATAACTCTGCCGATTCGTACTCAAGATAGTGCCTGAGGAGAGATGCAGCCGCACGCACATTGCTGTCTTTCAGATCGTCTGCGATCTCTGTCCACACATCTCTTGCATCCCATCGAGTCGGTCCCAGGTCAACACTCCAATTCCGAAAATGTACCGCGGATCGTGCGCCTATAATACCTTCGGTTCTCATATGGCGCAGCCAGATCGGATCATGTGTGGTCATGATGAACTGCGTATTCGGGAATTGTTTCTTCAGAAGTGAACAGACTTCGCGGCGATGACCCGAGTCCACCGACATCAGGACATCGTCGAGCACCGAGAAGATGAAATTATCGCCTTGTAGGTGCTTCATTAATGCGAGGTATAAGCATAAGCCCATGCCGTCCTGGTGGCCTTCACTGTGGTAAGCTCCCGGCGGGAAAAAACCCCGGCCGTAAAAATCGACATCAAAGCCGAGTTTCCCCAGCGACGGAATTAGCTTTGCCTTAAACTTGTCTTCGTCCGTGCGATTGATGAATCCGTATAGCGACGCGAAATCCTTTTCTACGTCTGCATATATCCCCTCAAGCACCTTATCTCCGGTGGCTGAATAGATATCCGATATTTTCCGTGTCCTGAGAGCCTGATCATTGGCGATCTTATGTTTTCGAGTTGCTTCGCGCCAATTCTCAAGCCGTTCTTGCGCGATCACAAGCCATTCCCTAGCCGCGTTTTGCTTTGTCGGCTCAGGGAGGTTGGCCACCATTTGCTCAAGCTCTCTAATATTATCGAGAATGGTCTGCGGGATAATCGGCGCGTATGCCAGAACCTTGATCGTTTCGGCAAGAGGGAGGAAAGCATTTAGTCTCTCGATCGTAATCCCGCAATCGATTTCGTATTCGCAAACTGCTTTTAAAGCCAAAGGCGGAGTCGCGAGCGCAGCGTAACCGACCAATGAGTTGATTGCGGCCCGCGCCTTGCGGAGGGCCTCGATCAACGGAGCGATCTTTGTTTCTGCTGCCTGACGCTTGCGCGATACTTCTTTTAAGTGATCAAGCTTGGCATGAACGTACGTTATGAGATCGCCAATGTCCCATGGAGTATCGCAGAACGGGCAGGCCCCGGCATCGACGAATTCCATCCCGGTCGTGAAGAAGGCCTCTCGTTTCACGCTTGCTTCAATCGCCGGGTCTCCGATTAATACATTGAGATCAGCCGAAACTTCATTAATACGCTTGATCATATCATCGCTACTGATTTCCGCGAGAGCTTCGCGGGTTCCTCGAATATCAGCGAGAGCTTGAGCTTTGGGAATTCGTTGCGGCTGGGCCTGGCCTAGCGAAGCTAATCCATCCTTGAGAGATGTTGTTTCGGCTAGGTCTATTAGTGGCGGGAGGCCTAGACAAATGCGATGGGCGTTTGCGGAAGCCAGCACCTTTTCTTCTACCAGTTCGGAAATTCCCAGCGCGCGTAACAGGTTTTCGCGGGCCAGTGCAACGGCAGTGCCGAGAGGGGCAAGTTGCCTTTCGTCAGAATTCGCAATTTTTTGTAGACCGACCCTTACTTGTTCCACCTGATCGAGGTGGAGCAGAGCCTGAACTTCCATAGCGCGCTTGCCGGGGGTCGCAAGCACATACCTTATTAATTCTCGACGAGAGAGCACGATCTCAGGATGCTCCTCAACGCGTCGAAGCAATTCGAGTGCCCCGGAATCGGGCGGCACCACTCGGGCTGCCGACGGGTTCTTCAGGCTACGTTCGATGACGACGGTCTTTTTCAAGCTGGGAATTGTTACCCTGACCGATACACGTGCCTTTTCAGGGTCATCTCGCCTATCTACGTGGGGCCCGTGTAGTTTCAGAGAAATATCTCCTCTTCCCTCTCCCGAGAGACGGGATACGTTTCCGGTAAGCGCGAACTCTAACGCATCAACCACGCCGCTCTTTCCCGTGCCATTTGGACCACAAATAGCGAAGCTCTTTCCATTGAAATCCAGCGTTAAGTCGCGGATACCACGAAACTCATTAATTGTGATGGACTCGACGCGGATCATGACAGCGGCTCCTCAGAGCGGATAGCCTCCTTCAGGGCAAGCTCGGTAAACTTTTTTTCCTCCAAAAGGGTCTTGCTAAGCCGAGCTACCAACTCAGCCGACTCGCCAGCCGCACTTAGAGCTTGAAGAAACTTTTCGAAGATCTGCTTCGGGACGTCGGATGTGCCCTCTAATATGGGGGTAGTCGTCATTGGCGTTGCTTCCGATTCATACGATTCTCCTTTGCCGAATTCATAATATATAGCCGGCCCTTCATGAGAGAAGTCCCCACATAGCGCACGATTTTTTACTCTAATTCCTTATGGAATTCGTTCGAACACCGCCAATATGCTAAATCCGTATCTACCTGATTGCAAACGATTTGTTAAGCACGCATGATATCCGCTCCGGAAAAAATTTGGAAGCCGCCCAGAGTTTGCCTGGTTTTATGACAATTCACATTCGCTGAAGAATAAAGCGAATCAGCGTCGGATTATTATATGGGAAGGCGCTTGCATTTCCTAGGTAAATGTTTATAATTACCTAGGAATTGCCGCATATGGGAAAAGGCCGGTTTTCGGGCGAGATCTCAAATAAAACCCTCAACCTGCTCAGAAGCCGGGGAATTCTCCGCCCCCGGGACCTTGCGGAAATGGGAATTTCCCGCGAAATGCTGCGTTATCTTCATACGAAAGGGCTCGTCGAAAAGGCCGGCCGCGGTCTTTACAGGATCGGCGGTCAAATGGAGGAGCATCGGACCATTATTGAAGCGTCAAAGCTCGCGCCTCGCGGAGTGATTTGCCTCCTCTCCGCTCTCCGTTTTCATGAGATCGGCACTCAGGAGCCCTTCGATGTCTGGCTGGCTCTTCCTAATAGCGCCTGGCGGCCGAGAATCAAGACGATCAGTCTTCAATTCGTTTATCTTTCCGGAAAAGCGTTTTCCGAGGGGATTGAAATCCACGATCTGCCGGGCGGTCGGATCCGCATTTATGGTTCCGCCAAAACGGTCGTCGATGCGTTCAAGTTCCGGAATAAAATCGGGCTTGACGTCGCGATCGAGGCGCTCAGGGACTCCCTCCGATCGGGAAAAGCGACCCGCGACGAACTGTGGCATTACGCAAAAATCTGTCGGGTCCAGAAGATCATGCAACCTTATATAGAAGCTTCGTCATACTGGGAAATCGTATGATCATAAAGGGGGGAAACGATGGAAGTCTCTGAGCGGAGTTTCGAAAAGTCGATCGAGTGCGGTTTGTTGCGATTCGGCCCGGACGCCTGCGCCGGGGGGGCAGTCGGGATCGGCGAGGAAGCCGCACCTTATGGCGAGAGCGCGCCCGGCGGATATCGGAAGCGGACGCCGGAAGAATATGATCCGGCTCTCTGCCTCCTTCCTCGCGACGCAATCGATTTCATCCTCGCCACCCAGCCTAAGGAATGGGAAAAGCTCAAGCAGCACTACGGCGCCGCCGTAAAGGGACAATTCCTCAAGCGCCTCTCCCGGGAGATCGAGCGGCGCGGTTCGCTCGATGTCCTCCGCAACGGGCTCAAGGACTCGGGTTGCAAATTTCAGGTCGCTTACTTCCGGCCATCGAGCGGTCTCAACGAGGCGCTCCGGCGTCTGCACGCGGCGAATCTATTTTCCGTCGTCCGCCAGCTTACGTACAGCGAAAAAAGCGCCCAGAGCCTTGATATGGTCCTCTTCTTGAACGGCATCCCAATCTTCACCGCCGAGCTCAAGAATCCGCTCACGGGTCAATCGGTCGAAGACGCCATCAAGCAATACAAAACAACGCGCGATCCGCGAGAAGTCCTTTTCGATTACAGGCGATGTCTGGCTCATTTCGCCGTTGACCCGGATCTCGTCTATGTCACGACGCGGCTCTCAGGCCCCGGGACTCGATTCCTCCCCTTCAACCAGGGCAAGTTCGGCGGTGCCGGAAATCCACCCGTCCCCCCGACACGAAAAGGCTACTCAACGGCCTATTTATGGGAGCGCATCTGGGCGCGCGACAGCGTCCTCGACCTCATTCGTCAGTTCATCCACGAGATCGAGGAAGAAGATGAAAAAGGGCGGAAAACAGGGAAAAAGACGATCATCTTCCCCCGTTATCAGCAGCTCGAAGCCGTCCGGAGCCTTGTCGGCCACGCCCGGGAACACGGCGCCGGCCAACGCTATCTCATCCAGCATTCGGCCGGAAGCGGGAAGAGCTTCACCATCGCCTGGCTGGCCCATCGGCTGGCAACGCTCCACGACGCCGCCGACAAGAGAGTATTCGATTCGATCGTCGTCGTCACGGACCGCCGCATCCTCGACCGCCAGCTTCAGACGACGATGCGCCAGTTCGAACAGACCCTCGGCGTCGTCGAAAATATCGATTCCACTTCGCGCCAGCTCAAGACGGCGCTCGAGTCGGGAAAGACGATCATCGTCACGACCCTCCAGAAATTCCCCGTGATCGTGAAAGATATCGGCGAGCTACCGGGGCACCGTTTCGCCATCATCATCGACGAAGCCCATTCCTCCCAGTCGGGAGAAAGCTCGAAGGGCCTCAAGGCGGTTCTTGCGTCCGGGAGCCTCGAGGAAGCGGAGAGGGAGGAATCCGGGGCTCCGACCCCTGAGGAAGAGCTCGAGGACACGATCCTGGCCGAAATGGAAAGGCGCGGCCGGCTGCCGAACCTTTCGATGTTCGCCTTCACGGCGACGCCCAAGGCGAAGACCTTGGAGCTCTTCGGAACGAAGCGCGAGGACGGGAAGTTCGAGCCGTTCCATCTCTACACCATGCGTCAGGCGATCGAGGAAGGATTCATTCTCGACGTATTGCGGAACTACACGACCTACAAGGCTTATTGGCGGCTGCTCAAGAAGATCGAGGACGATCCTCGCTACGACAAGGCCAAGGCCGAGTACCTTCTCAAGTCGTTCGTAGAGCTCCATCCGCATGCCATCAGCGAGAAAGTGCGGATCATGGCCGATCACTTCGACGCACAGGTCAAGAACGAGATCGGAGGAAAAGCCAAAGCCATGATCGTGACCCGATCGCGGCTGCATGCCGTTCGCTTCAAGCTCGCGCTGGACCGGTATCTCGTCGAAAAGAAGCGGCCGTATCAAGCCCTCGTCGCTTTCTCGGGGACGGTTGAAGACGGCGGCCAATCCTACATGGAAAACGGAATGAACGGCTTCCCGGAGAAACAAACGGCCAAGGTTTTCGGCCGCTTGGAATATCGATTTCTCATCTGTGCCAACAAATTCCAGACCGGATTCGATCAGCCCCTGCTCCATACGATGTATGTGGACAAGAAGCTTGGGGGAGTGAACGCCGTTCAAACGTTGTCGCGGCTTAACCGAGTCCATCCAGAGAAGAACGGAACCATCGTCCTCGACTTCGCCAACGAAGCCGATGAGATCCAGGCAGCGTTCGAGCCGTATTACGAAACGACTCTGCTCTCGGAAGCGACCGATCCGAACCTACTCTACGAGATCCAGAGCCGGCTCCTTGACTTCCCCGTCTTCACGGCGGTCGATGTCGAGGGGTTCGCGAAGATCTATTTCGACAAAAAGGCGGCCCAGGATCAGATCTACGCGGTTCTCGCCCCCGTGACGACGCGATTCGCCGAGCTGACGCGTGAGGAACAGGTGGATTTTCGTGGCAAGATCACGGACTATATCAGGCTGTACGCCTTTCTTGCCCAGATCCTGACCTTCGCGGACACCGACCTCGAAAAGTTGTATGTGTTTTCCCGCTATCTGAGGCGCCTGATCCCGGCGCCACCTGACGAGCTTCCCCGAGAAGTCCAGCAAAATATCGACATGGAATCCTATCGCATCCGGCAGACCGGAAGCGGTTCGATCCCCCTCGAAAGAAAGGGCGGTCAGCTATCGCCGATCGCTGCCAAGGGTCATGATGGGGCGACCGAGGAACAGCTCGAACCGCTCTCCCGAATCATCGCCGAGCTGAATGAGCGCTTCGGCCTGAATCTCGGACCGGAACACCGGGTGACGATTGGACAGATACTGGAAAAGCTGAACGACGACGCGGCCTTAGACGCCAGCGCCCGGGTCAATACGCGCGAGAACGTGCGCTTAACGTTCGACCATAAGGTCGAGGACGTCATCCAGGAGATCGTGGATTCGAATTTCGAGCTCTACAAACGGATCACGGACGACCAGGCATTCGGAGGCGCGCTCAAGGATTTCTTGTTCGATACATACTTACCTAAGCATCGCCTGGCCGAGGAATTGATCAAGCGCGGCGAGTCGAAAACCCTGGAGTTCAAGGCGACCTTGCGCTGGAATCTCAGGGAAAACCGGAAGGACGATCAAGCGATCACTATGGCCGTGCTCAAGACCGTTGCCGCATTCCTCAACACGGCCGGCGGGGACCTCCTGATCGGGGTTGCCGACGACGGAACGATCTCGGGGATCGAGCGCGATCAATTCGATAACGACGATGAATTCATGCGGCATCTCGCGCAGGTCGTCCGGAACGCGTTGGGAGATCGGGCAAGCACCTGCATCGACCCGAGAATTCAGATCGTCCAGGGCAAGGCCGTCTGTCTCGCGAGCTGCGAAAGAAGCCCGGAGCCGGTTTTTCTGAAATGGAGAGGGATGGAAAGCGCCGCCGAGGGCGATTTCTATGTTCGGAGCGGCCCCGGGAGCGTGAAGCTCAGCCCGGAAAGCGCGGCGACATACATCAAGACCCGTTTCCGCCAGGAAAAGCCTGGGGTTTAGGCAAAGAGGATATACAAAGCGATCATGATGGCGAACAGGGCGGCCGCGACGAATCGATAGTCCAGGCCGCCCGGACCGCTCTTCCCCCGTAGCGCGGCGAGCGGACTGGACCAGACGAGGGCCGCGCTTTCCGCCGTGTGCCGGTGCGGTTTGAACCAGGACACGACGACCAGGATCCCGGAACAGATCGCGAAGAGGTAAAACGTCGCCATCATCGAGGGGACGTTCCAGCCCGTCGACGCCTTGAACCAGTCAAGGAAGAAGACCGCCAGGCCGAGGACCGACCCTGCGGCCAGGGTTGCGACCGATGCCGCGGCCGAAGCCCGTTTCCAAAAAACACCCCAGATGAAAACGGCCGTGATCGGCGGAGCGATGTAGCAGATAAGCGCCGTGATCCCCTGAAAAATGCTCGGGAAATGGCTGATGAGCGGCGACCAGGCGATCGCGGCCAGCATTCCGACGAACGTCACGATCCGTCCGACGCGGGTCAACGTCCGGTCAGTCGCTCCCGGCCGCCAGCGCGTGTAGAGGTCCAGGCTGAACAGGGTCGAGATCGAGTTGAGGGCGCCCGAAACCGTGCTCATCAGGGCTGCGAGGAGAGCCGCGGCGACGACGCCTTTCAGCCCGACGGGAAGCAGAAAATTGATCAGCAGCGAATACGTGTCGGCCGAGTCCGTGATCGCCGGAAGCTTTCCCTGCCGGGTGAGGGCATAGGCGATGAGGCCGGGCAGGACGAACAGGAAGACGGGCAGGACCTTGATGAACCCGGCGAAGAGCGGCCCGAGCCGGGCCTGCCGCTCGTCCTTCGCCCCGAGGACGCGTTGGACGATGGTCTGATCCGCGCACCAATACCACAGGCCGATCACGGGATATCCGAGGAAGACGGCATACCAGGGGAGCGAGGGCGTCTCGGCCGCCGTGCGGAGGATGGTCAGCTTGACCGGCTCGACCGATCCGGCCAACCCGGGCCAGCCGCCGACGGCGATGAGCCCGGCGACGAGGACGCAAGCCGAGCCGGCGATCAGGACGATCGTCTGGACGGACTCGGTCAGGACGACGGCGAGGAGGCCGCCGACGATCGTATACAAGCCGGTGAGGACCGCGGTCAGGACGATGCTGAAGTTGATGTCGAAGCCGAACAGGCCTTTCAGGACGACCGCGCCGGTGTAGAGCGAGAATCCGATATGGATGAAGATCGCCGAAAAGATGGAGAGCACGGCCAGCCAATCGCGGCTGGCCCGGCCATAGCGCCGCTCCAGGAAATCGGGCAGCGTGGCGACCCGGGAGCGGACGTAGAATGGGGCGAAGAAAAACGACAGGACGATGAGGAGAAAGGCGGCCATCCACTCGAAGTTCCCGTAGGCGAGCCCGTTGACATAGCCTTCCTGGGCCAGGCTGACGAGGTGGACGGTCGAAATGTTGGTCGAGAAGAGGGCCAGTCCGATGACCGGCCAGGTCAGGGATGTCCCCGCCAGGAAATAGTCCGAAGCGGCCCGGCCCGAGCGCTTGCGGCGGCTCCAGGCCCACAGGCCGAGCCCGACGATCCCGATCAGGTAGGCGGCCACGACGACGATGTCGGGCCAGGCCATCCGGAGCTTCACCGGCCGTCCCTCAATCGATGTGGAAGACCTCTTCCATCCCGGCCCATTTCTCCCCGGCGGCGCGCACGGCGATGGGGAACTGGCAGGGGTCGGTCTCCTTCCACCATTTCTGGGTGGTCGGGTCCGCCGCCATCCGGACCATGTCGCCGGCGAAATCCTTTCCCGTGTACTCGAAATAGGAGAAAAGATAGAACTTTCCCGGCTCGATCTCCTTCAAATAGATCGAATAGTTTTGGATGTGACAGTCCTTGATCATTTTCAAGACGCCCGGCCAGACCGCTTCGTGAAGCTCCTTATAATAAGCGATCTTCTCGGGCTTGAGACCGATGATCGAACCATAGCGTTGCATCGGCGTCCGGCCTTGGGCCGAGACGATCCCGACAAGGGCGATCACCAGTGCGGCCAGAACGAGGCCGCCGGCGCCCAGACGAACGATCGCGATCGCGCTCATATCATTTCTCCTTTTTTTCGAATCCGGCGGCCGGCGAGGCTTTGGTGATTTTAACGGCGACAGGCCAGGCCGGGCCCCAGCCGAACGTCCGGACCTTGGCCCCGGTCTTTGGAGCAGGGGTCTTGACGAGCTGGATGGTCTGCGTGCGCGAGACGGCGACATGGAGACCGCCGGAGTCTTCCTTCCACTCCACTCCCCCCTCCTGTCCGAGAACAGTGATCTTCGTCTCCGGGGTCGTCTTGACCGAGCGCAAGGTGAACCTGCTTCCGAGCGGGGCTTTGATCCCCTCGATCCCGGATTCGAGATCCGCGATGGCGTAGACGGTCCCCTCGGCGCGGCGCGCGGTCAGCCAGACATCGCCCTCGTTCGTCGTGACCCATGGCCGGACGCCGCGGACCGATTCGCCGAACATCATCATCCACAGCCCGAGCTGGCGGAGGAGGTCCTCGTCGGCCGGGGCGATCCGGCCGTCGGGCCGCGGGCCGACGTTGAGGAGCATGTTCCCGCCGCGGGCCCGGATGTGGGCGAGGTTCCGGATGACCTCCTCCGGCGTGCGGACGTCGGCGCCCGGCTGGTAGGACCATTGCCAGCTCGTGGTCATGCAGCTTTCCCAAGCCCGGTCGTCGGCCTGGCCGGGGATTTCCTGCTCGGGCGTGGGGATCTCGCCCCGGTCGATAAAGACGTCCTGGCGGACGCGCCAGGCGTGTTTCTTGAGCGGCTCGCATTTGCCGTCGAACCACAGGAGGAAGACGTCGCCGTAACGGGTCATCAGCTCTTCGACCTGGCCGCGCTCATAATCGACGAAGGATTTCTTGAGGGGGCCGAAGGGCGCTGCGGCGGCGAAGTCGGCTTCGTAGAGGTGTTTGAAGCGGATGCCGGTCTCGAACTGGTAGCGGAAATCGCCGGGCGAATAGTAGAACCCGACGAGGATCCCTTCCTTGCGGAAGGCCTCGGCGATCTGGGCGGCGATATCCCTGCCGTAGGGCGACTTGGTGATCTTGAAGTCGCTGTAAGCGGTGTCGAACATGGCGAAGCCGTCGTGGTGCTTGGCCGTGAAAACGACGTACTCCATCCCGGAGAGCTTGGCCAGGCGGGCCCATTCGGCCGGTTCGAAGCGGACCGGATTGAATGTCTCGGCAAGGGCATAATATTTTTTAACGAACTCCTCCGAAGCGCCGTTGAGGGGCCAGGAGATCTCCGTCCCCATCTGGGAGTTGGGGCCCCAGTGGATGAACAGGCCCAGGCCGGCGTCGCGGAAGAGTTCGGTCTTGGCCGGATCGTTGGAGAGGCGGACCTGGTCCTCCGCTATCAGAGACGTCCTCGTCGAGGCGCCGAGGACGGCAGGGCGCGCGGCAGCCGGGGCGAAGGCCGCGTCGGCGGATTTTTCGCCGGCCGGCTTCTGCGGGCCGCACGAGGAGCTTAAAAAGACCAACAGCGCGGCGAGGACGGTGAGGATCTTCACGTGACACCTCCTGGATAGGCGCCGAAGTCCCGGACGGTCTCGACCATGGCCAGGAAATTGGCGACCGAAGTTTCGGGAAGAAGATAATCGTGGCTGGGCGAAGCGATGAACCCCCCGCCGGGGCGCATCGTCTCGATCACCTCGCGGACCTTGCGCCGGACGAGGTCGGGCGTCCCGCGGATGAGCCAATGGTGCGTATCGATGCAGCCGTTGAGGACGATCCTGCCGCCGAAGGCGCGCTTAAGGCCCTCCGGTTCCATGCCGCGGGCGTCGGGCTGGAGCGACTGGAGGCCGTCGAGGCCGGCTTCGATCATCCCGGGGATGAGCGGAGCAAACCCGCCGCAGCAGTGCAGCATGACCTTCAGGCCGAAGGCGTGCCCCAGGTCGACGAGCCGGGCGAGCCGGGGAAGGAAGAATCGCCGGAACATGGGCACGCTCACGACCGGCCCGGTCTGCGTCCCGAAATCGTTGCCGATGAAGAAGATGTCGATCGTACCGCGGGCCGCTTCGAAAATGCGCCGGCTGACCTCGTGGTAGTAATCCATGATCCGGTCGAGCGCGGCATCCACGACCTCGGGCGCGTCGATCATCAGGGTCATGAAGCGCTCCATGCCGAAGAGGTCGATGCCGTCATGGAAAAAAGGCGACCAGTCGCCCCCGAGGACGGCGTATTCGCCGTTCCAGCGAAGGGCTTCGGCCCGGATGCCGGAGACGTCCATCCAGTCCGGATCCGGCCAGGAGTAGCCCTCGATTTCGTCGAGGGTCACGGCGCGGGAAAGCGGATGGGCGAGCGGCTGCCCGTAGCCGTAGCCGTGCCGCTCGACTCCGAACGGGGTCCGCGACGTCGCCTTGGGATGGAGGAAACATGAGGAGGGCGAGAGGGCGGGAGGTCCGGCATAGACAGCCCCAACGCGGCGGAAGTCGTCGCCGATCGTTCGAGACAATTCCTCGTCGCCGGCCAGGTTGAGGGAATCGCGAACGATCGCCCGGAACTCCGGAGAAGCGCCGACCCAGAAGGGAACGCGGTCGGGCTCGCGATGGGCGAACGCCTCGAGCACTCTCTCCCTGGAGGTCATTGGGGTCTATATATGCGAATTGCCGCGCCCATGTCAAAGAACGGGGCTTCCGGGGCAAGGCTTCGGTATTTTCGCACGTAATTCGCGAACGGGGCTCCCGGGGACTCCCTGATCGGGACGCGAATTTCCTCCTGCGCGGAAATTCGCTCCTGTGCTCGCTCCGCTCTCCTCTCCCTCCGGTCGAGGAACCATGCCCGCTCCGCTGCGCTG
>Ga0315277_10009795_pt1 | contig 12207 bp, 12 predicted proteins | sample YL17G05_15_MG_FD_203695 | JGI IMG/M metagenome (GOLD analysis project Ga0315277, IMG submission 203695) | Sediment microbial communities from Yellowstone Lake, YNP, Wyoming, USA - YL17G05_15 | ecosystem: Environmental > Aquatic > Freshwater > Lake > Sediment | place: USA: Wyoming | collected... | reverse complement strand
GCGAGGCGGACCACCAAGAATCGGTACACGAGCGGGCCCAGCTCGACGACAAGCGCGTGGAAGCCCCCCTCGTCGCCTTGCTGGGCACGTCGGACGGCCTCGGCCAGTAGCGGATCGCTCGCCGTGGGGAGGGATCGCGGGTTGAAGCTCCGATGCCGGTCCATTCCGACGATGGCCATCATCTCCTCCACGAGTCAACACCGCCTGTTCCAGCTGCGACCCCTTCGACAATAAGTAGGCGCGGAAGACTCGGAAGTTCCATGACCGGGGTGGGGCCACGTGTCGAGCAATGATGGCGCGGAGACGCCGCTGGGCCGCACACGCGACTCAGCAGCCCCGGAGTGATAGGCGACCCAAGAACATGCAGGGCCGAATCAGCGGAACAGGGCTCGTGGAGGCGGGATGAGGGAAACGCGATGGTCAGAGTGCCCCCGGCTGGAGTCGAACCTGTGGTTGCTTCTGGGAGCGCAAGGGCCTTGGGTGTGGGATCCGCTCGCCCCGTTTGATCCGCCAGCAGTGCGCCGAGGTAAGGCCCGTGGCTTTGACCATCTGGGGCACCGTCACCTGCTGCAGCCTCGGCAGGATCGTCGGGCGCCTCCTCGATCTGCAAGCGTGCCTCTGCGACACCTCGACGACGCATCGACCGGGCCCTGTTCCTCAGAAGGTTCAGAGCGACCCCGAAGAGCCAGGGTCGAAGCGTCTCATGGTCCGGCACGACCTCTGTGCGGCGACGCCATGCCTCGAGGAACACGGCCGAGGTCATCTCCTCGGCCACGTCCCAGCTCGCCGTTCGGCGGAAGACGAAGTTGTAGACATCTCCGGCGTGCCGATCGAACAACGCGTCGAACGCGGCGGTGTCCCCGAGCTGGATCCGCGGCCACAGCTCGCGGTCGGATTCTTCGGCCATCAGCCAGTCAGTGTCCTCTCGGAGGACGGAGTTCCCGATCCGACGTTGAATCTAAGCGAGTCCAACGAATGGCCTGCATCCACTGCGGACTGGACTGTCCCTCGATGCCCGAGTGTCCGAGGCGCTGCGTAGGATGTGTGCATGTTCGAACGCAGTATGGAGAAGGTGCAGGAGGCGGAGCACCACCTCTTGGGTATGCAGCAGGCGCGGTCCGAGGCCGAATTCAGGGCCTCCTTCAACGCATGCATCGGGTCGATGAACGGGGCGTGGGACAACCTCAAGGCGGAAGGTGCGGCTCTCCCCGACTTCCCACAGTGGCGCGAGGCGAAGTGGGCGGAAATCGAGGGCGACGAGCTGCTCAGTTACCTTCACGACGCGCGTATTGATGACTTCCACAAGGCACGACGCCCCGTCGTAGCCACGGCGGCGTACATCGACCACCTGAACACCGCGGACTTGGGTGAACCGCCTGAGGGAGCGGCACTTGTCATGGGCGCGGACGGACCGTCATGGCTCCTCGATGCCGACACGCCGCGGGAGCGGAAGGTTCCGCTCACGGCCGGCGGGGCATGGTCGGTCGCCGTCCAACTGACCGCCCCCCCCTACCTCACACCTGGGACGCGACCTCGTGGACCGGAGTCCCATGGGCGTCTGTAGAGCGGGCATCGAGTACTTTCAAGCGCTTGTGCAGAAGGCGCGAGAGGAGTTCGCGCGTGAGTGACGGAGCGACCGCCAGCACGGCACACCACGCGCAGCAAGTCCGTGCGCGCGCGACGCTCTGTCGTCGGGCCACGGTGCTAGGGTCGCGGGGTGCGCGTCCTCGGGAGCGCCCTCGCCGGGCTTAACGACGCCCAGCGTGAGGCCGCCCTCGCGGTGCGCGGGCCGGTGGCGATCCTGGCCGGCGCGGGCACGGGCAAGACCACGACGATCACGCGCCGCATCGCGTGCCAGGTCAGCAGCGGCGCGTTCGCCGCGTCACAGATCCTCGCGGTGACCTTCACCGACAAGGCCGCGGGCGAGCTGAAGCGGCGACTCGTGGCGCTTGGCGTCGAGGGGGTCGAGGCCCGCACGTTCCACTCGGCGGCTCTCGCCCAGTTGTCGCGACTGTGGCCCTCACACACCGGTGAGGCGCTCCCCGAGGTACTCGACCACAAGGCGCTGCTCATCGCCTCGCTCGCGAACGCGTTGCCGCCGCCGCACAAGTTCCTGCCGCGACGCGAGCTCGCGAGCGAGATCGAGTGGGCCAAGAACCGGATGATTCCGCCGGCTGGCTACCTTGCGGAGCTCGGCGACCACGAGCCGCCGATCCCGGTGGAACTGATGCTCCGCATCTACGACGGGTACGAGCGGCGCAAGGGTGCGATGGGCCGGCTGGATTTCGAGGACATGCTGGGGCTCGCCCTGCGGCTCTTCGACGAGCACCCGGATGCCGTCCACGCCGTCCGCTCGCGGTTCTCCGCGTTCACTGTGGACGAGTTCCAGGACGTGAACCCGCTGCAGGCGGCGCTTCTCGACCGGTGGCTCGGCGAGCGCGACGACCTCTGTGTCGTGGGCGACGACTACCAGACGATCTACACGTTTACCGGCGCTTCGCCCGAGCACCTCCTGGGCTTCACGCGGCGGTTCCCTCACGCGAAGGTGGTCCGTCTCGAGGAGAACTACCGCTCCTCGCCCGAGGTACTCGACGTGGCCAACCGGCTCGCCCCTCGCCTGGGCGGGTTCCGGAAGACGCTCCGGGCGGCGCGGCCCTCGGGGCCCGCGCCAGTCGCGCGCGCCGAGCCCGACGAGAAAGCCGAGGTCGGCGCCGTCATCAAGGCCGTCCGGCGTCTACGGGACGAGGAGGCCGTGCCGCTCGAGGAGATCGCGGTGCTGTACCGGATCAACGCCCGCTCCGAGCCGCTCGAGGAGGCTTTCGCCAACGCCGGCATCCCGTACCAGGTGCGCGACGGCGCGTTCCTCCGGCGACCGGGACCGCGCGGGGTGCTCCGGCGGCTGAAGCGCTCGGGCGGAGGGTCCGTGGCCGAGACCGTCGCGGACATCACCGACCAGCTCGGCTACGACGCCGAGGCGTCGCCCGGCGCCGACGAGGAGGTCACGCGTCAGTCCGACCTCGCGCGCATGCGCTCCCTCGCATCGGAGTTCGAGCGGGCGCACCCCGACGGCGACCTGGCCGCGTTCGTCGCCGAGCTGGCACGTCGGTTCTCCGCTGAGCACAGCGGCCGGGGCGTGAACCTCCTCACCTATCACCGGGCGAAGGGCTTGGAGTTCGACGCGGTGTTCCTCCCGCGTCTGGTCGACGGCGAGCTTCCGTTCCGGTCGGGACGAGCCAAGGCCGACCCCGAGGAGGAACGACGGCTGCTCTACGTCGGGATCACGCGAGCCCGCCGGTACCTCTTCTTCACCTGGCCGACCGACGGTCGCGCGCAGCCGAGCCCATTCCTCGACGAGCTGGAACTCGCGCTGTCTGTGCCCCCGAGGAGGTCGCCGACACCCCGGCCGTCGGTCACGGTGAGAAGAGGCGGCGCCCTCTTCGACCGGCTGCGGGAATGGCGCCGCAAGCGGGCGCAGGCCGATGGCGTGCCCGCCTACGTCGTGTTCCACGACCGGACGCTCACCGAGATCGCCGAGCGTAAGCCCAGGGACTGGGCCGACCTCGCGGCAGTCGCGGGGGTCGGACCCGCCAAGCTCGAACGGTACGCGGACGAGGTCCTGGCGGTCGTCTCGGCAGGCTAGCGCCCTCAGTGGCGAACTGGTTCTGCTTCATCTCATTCCGCCTCGCGGACGCTCTGATTAGCGGGTGGTGGACCTTCTTCTCCGATCACGCCCTCGGAGCTCTTCGGTCCGTCTTACCCTTCGGTTGGAATGCATGTGCAGTTGGACCCTCATCCTCGGCCGACGACATCTCGAGCGGCTTCTTCACACCTACGGCGGGCACTACAACCACGGCAGGCCGCATCGTGGTCTGGATCTCGCAACGCCTGAGGTCCGCGAACCCGCTCGGCGCGCAAGAAGACGCGGGATTGGACTCGTCCGGCGCGACGCCCTCGGCGGACTCATCCACGAGTACGAGCTCGCAGCGTGACGGAATCCGAGTTCTGGCACCCTTCACGTGTTCGTCTGCACATCGTTAGCAGTCCAGCAAACCGGCGTCACCGAGCCTTCGACGGGCAGCCGACGCTAGGGAACGGGAACGCGTGACCAGATGGTACCGTCCCATTGGAGGATCAGCGGGACGCGGACGCCCGGCGCGCTCTTCCAAGTGCCGACAGCCCACGCATCGGTCGAAGAGAGCGCTGCCGCGTCGTAGAGGTCCCGGACGCGAGTAGGGAGCGGGAGGATCTGCCACCGGTCGCCCTGCTTCCGCATCACGACGCCCCCATTGGCACGCCCGTGCGACCCGAGCGAGTTGCCCACGGCCCATGTGATGCCGCCGGCATGGGCAACCGCGTTCAGCACCTCCGCTGCGCCGGGCAGGTCCGGCGTCCGGATGATCAGCCACTGCTCGCCGTTCCACCGCTCGGCGAGCAGGCGGTCCGACTCCACCCAGAACTCTTCCCCCACTCGATAGACCTCGCCGACGGCCCAGACCACGCGGCTGCCGACGGTCGCCACGCTCCTGAAATCGAGGGTCTGCGAGCGCCAGCGCGGCGGTTTCCGCGGAATAGCTGGTCGGACGCTCCGCCATCCGCGCGGACCCATGTGCGCCGTCACGGCTGGCGACCCGACGCCCCACACGTCCGTCGCGGCCCCCGCGTCAAGGTCGGCGATCCACCCCTGGTAGCAGTCTCGGACCCGACACGGGATCGTCCAGGCACTGTCCCAGGACGACCCATCCCAGTGCAGGAGCTTCTCGCCGCCGATCCAGACGTCGTCTGGCGCGAGTGCGAGCAGGCTATCCCAGCGACATCCATGACCACCCGGCACTCGATTCCACGATGTACCGTCGAACTCGCGGATGTAGGAGTGGCAGTGGCCGAGACGTTCCGTCTCTCCGAGGATCCACACATCGTCCGGCCCAGACGCGCTCGCGGCATGGATCACGCCGGTTGCGACCGGGGGCGTGACGGACGTCCACGTGGCTCCGTTCCAGTGCACGATTAGCGGGTCCGTTCCACGTAGCCGAGTGCCACCGCGCCAGCCGAAGGCCCAGACATCGTCCGGCGCAATCGCCACGATGCGGAACAGCGCCCCACGCCCAGGGACGCCGCGCTGCGCATCAGCAGGGCTGGATGAGATCCCCAACGTAGTGGTCAGAAGAGCAGCAACAACGAGCAGGTGGGAACGCTTCAAGCTGCTCACCTCCCACGCGATCATATGGGCCACCGTTTCGAAGACCAGCACCGGAGCAGGCTTCACCAAGCCGTGAGACGCATCGTGCCGTGGACGCGGCCAATCGCCCGGCCGACCCTGCGCTGGCGTGCCGCGGAGCAACGGGACCGCCCTCCGGGACCCGGCGCGCTTCGTGAGCCTCACGTCAACGAGCATCGCCTCCTCCGCGTCGATCAGCAGCTCGACGGTGGGTGGCACCATCGCCGTCGCGTGAAGGTTCCCAATCACGTTCGCCCGGGTCGCGTCATCGGCGGTGGGCACCTCGACGAGGAACACGCGGTCGCCAGCCGGGATGGTGGCGATGATCTCGCGGAACCTGCGGTCAACGTCTTCGAGGTCGGCCATGAGATGACGGTGCAGGGCGAGCCCCTTGCAGGACTACGTGGCTCAGGCGACATTCCTAGTTGCTGACCGGGATGACCTCGATGCCCCTCTGGCTTGTGACCAGACCCGCCGAACGCCGGGCTGCCGGCGAGCCGGAACGCATCCTGGCCGCGAAGGCGCAGGGCGTCCGCGACGAGTACGAACGCATCTACCGCCACCACCGAGCGGTGCTGGAGGACCGCGAGCAGCTCGGCTCCCGCGCCGATCCGCTCGCGGTCCTCCAGCCGACGTGCGAGCTCATCGAGGCGGCCGGGTGAAGCGGCCGAACGTGGCGACGCCTAGCATCCAGCCGATACGGTTCGGCCTCGGGTCGGACCCACTGGACCTGGCCGTGGTCAACCACGAGGTCTGGCACTGCGTGGTCGCGTTCATCAAGGGCTTCCCGATCAACTTCATCAGCGCCGACCGGTCGCACGTCCTCGAGGGTGGCGTATGCAGGTACCGCGTCTCGCCGAACGACCCAAGGTCCCAGGAGCAGCTAGCGGTCGCGCAGGCAGTAGTGAGCCTAGCGCCCGAGATGGCCGGTGCTTTCAGCGACGAACGGCAACTCCGCGCGGATCGCGAGCGCGTGAAGTTCCTCTGGGCGTCGGTCGGGAACCCGCCCGGCTGGATCGAGGCGCGCCAGGTCGAAGCGTTCGCGCTCGTGAACCGCCGCGACCTCGCGAAGCCGTACGACTACCTCACCGGCTGGCTGTTCCGGGAGGTCGAGCTCTACGGACCAGATGTCGATACGTGGCTGACGGCGTGGGGACCTGAGCCGGAGGCGCTCGCGGATGTCGCCGAACCCGAACCCGAACCCGTACCCGATCCCAAGCTCGAGCCGACGACCGACCAGTAACCCGAACCGATTGCCGAGCCCTCGTCCCCACGACATCGTCGGATCGCGGAGGCATCGTGATGGTCGCCTACCGCGGCTGCGTGGCGACGATCGGTGCCGTCGCGTCCGTCGTCCGAGCCGTGATCGCCGTCCGCCACTACCGGGGGCACCGGTAGTGGTCCTCAACCAAGGACTGGTGGAGCTGCGTGAGATCAGCGCGACCCCTGCCGAGGAGTCCACGGTAACCGCGTTCTACGAACTTTCAGATGCCGAGACCACCGCCGCCCCGCCGGCGAGGAACGCGACGTTCTTCGAGTTCTCGGGTAGAGCGGGTCTGCATCTGGCCTCCTTTCGGCTCTGTGGAGGCGTGATCATCGGCTGAAGCTCCCGAGAAGACGCCGGGCCGAGGAGGGATCATCGGGTGAACCCTCCGACAGGCTCGGCAGAGAGGCACGGGGGCTTGACCAAGGCCTCACAAGGCTTAGAGCCAGCTTTCCTTGACATACGGCCGTGCAAACGCTATCGTTGGGGTCGTCAGGTGGACGTAGCCTCCGGAGAGGCCGGAGGATCGGAGCCGCCGGCAAGGAGGGCCAGATGGCCAGCCAGCAGGAGTGGGTCGAGGTGCTGGTGCCCAAGCACCTCGTCCCCGACGTCTACGGGCTCATCGCCGAGCAGATGGCGAAGGGGCCCACCAACGGGGGCACGGCGGTCAACGAGGAGCTGACGGCCCGGATGTTCCTCGAGTCCCCGCCCGCCATGAGGCAGTTCCTGGCGCTGCTCGCCGACAACGCCGGGAAGGTCCTCTCGACGGCCGAGATCTGCGAGGCGATCGAACGGACGCCGATGCAGCTCGCGGGCGTCCTCGGAGCCTTCGGGCGGCGGGTGAAGAACCGCTACAAGGGCGCGAAGAAGCCCTTCGATGCCAGGCGGGACCATGCCGAGAGGACGTGGGTCTACGGGATGGACCCCGAGGTGGCTGAGGCGATCAAGAAGGCCGCCCAGGGCTCAAGGAGATAGGGGTTCCGGTGGTGCCGCCACTCCGCTGCCCCGAACCCCGCGGCAGACCGCCACCACGGTCCGTCGCTCGCACGAAGCCCTCTGGCTCCGGCCGGAGGGCTTCGTCTATCTCTAAATCGCTGTCACAGCCGCGAAGTACGTGGAACGGCCCCGGTGCGGCGGCGTAGGCGCGTCGGCACTGGCGCTTCCTACGAAGTGCGACATTCCCCCTACGTTCACGTGCCCTGCAGCCGATGATGCCCCTCTCCAAGAGTCCCATGAGGAGGAGCCCATGCCAGCAGGCCTGAACCAGCCGAACGAGCCGGCCCAGCCGGCCCAGCCTGCTGTTGGTCAGGTCCTAATCCGCTGTCGCCGCCGTCCGGGTTGGGGTTGGCGGGCGGGAACCCCGTAGATACTGGGGTAGGGGACTCGGCTGGATTAGGGTCTGTGTCGGCCCTGTCTCGTACCGTTCCCCCAAGGAGCACGAATGACGAGTCGCAGTCGAGGACCTTCTGCTGGCCAGGCCGGAAGTAAGCGCCTTGCTCTCGTCGAGTTCCACACGTCCCGCTACATCGGCGGCCTGACGCACACGTTTTACCGGTACCCGGCGACCACGTCTCCGGAGCTCGTTCGCGAGCTGCTGCTCGGGCACACTGATGCCGACGACCTGGTTCTGGATCCCTTCATGGGGGGCGGAACGACGGTTGTAGAAGCACTCGCGCACGGGCGCCTAGTGGTTGGGGGTGACCTCAACTCGCTGGCGGTCTTCGTTACGCGGGCCAAGACCACGCCGCTCACGGAGCCGGAGTGGGACGAGATCTCTACTTGGCTCAAGAACGAACCGCTTCGGGCGAGAACTATCCCCTTCGAGGATAACGGCGCCTCTACGCTGCCGCCATTTCTGCACGATCCCGTTGCCCGGGCGTTAGCGCAGACGCCGCTCCTGCGGACCACTAGGCAGAGGACAGTCGTCCGATGCGCGCTCTTGCGGACGGCCCAATGGGCGCTCGAAAGCTCCTACCTGTATCCACGTCGAGTTGATGACCGTCGGAACCTTGCGCCGTCACCAACCCAACTCGCCGTGAGGCTCACTGCCGCGCTCGCGGAGATGCGGGATGGTATGCAAGACCTGGTGGATGCAGCTCGCGAATACGGCGTCCTGAAGGGCGACCTGGCCGGACGACGTCTCCTGGTCAAGGAGGCGGCCGAAGCGCTCCGGCCGGCTGGCAAGCTGGCCGCGATCCGGAGGAAGGTTCAGCTGATTCTCACGTCGCCGCCGTACCCGAACGTTCACGTTCTCTACCATCGGTGGCAGATCGAGGGACGTCGAGAGACGTCAGCGCCCTATTGGATCGCAGGACAGGCGGACGGGGCGACGTTGAGCTACTACATCATGGGCTCTCGGACACCGTTCGGGCAGGAGCGGTACTTCGAGAGGCTGCAACACGCCTTCGCTGCCGTCCGACCATTTCTTCGGCGCGACGGCTTGGTGATGCAGCTGGTTGCGTTCAACCGGGTCGACGAGCAGCTTCCCCGCTACCTCGCGGCGATGGAGCGAGCCGGCTATCAACCCTGCCACGGTCGGCGTGGACCGACACTGGTACGAGACGTGCCGAATCGGCGCTGGTACGCACGCGGCAAGAACCTAGATGCTGGCCGCGAGTACCTTCTCGTCCACGCTCCCGTCTGGTAGTTCACGCGGGCGTCGGTCCCCGGTTCAGGCTCCGGATCACCGGCACGATCACCGATGCGATCCCGGCGGTTGTCTGGTCTACGAAGGCCGCAACGTCGAAGCCTTCAGCCCGACCGTCACCGGCCCCGCTCACGAGAGTGTGTCCGTTCGTATTCGGCCTTACCTGAGCAAAGTAGCGAACGAGGGCCATCGCGCAGAATGCGAGACCCCAACGGAACCAGTACACGGCCAGGTCCTTGTCGGGCTCGGCGGAAAGGCGGTTCAGCTCGTTGACGAGGTACTTGTTGTCCAGGTTGAGGAAGAAGTCGTAGCCGCCCTCCCCGTTGTTCTTGATTCTGAGCGCGTCGTCCTCGGTGAACCGCGGGTCGTAGTCTCCCCACTGAGGTCTCCGAACATCCTTGATAGTCGGGACGGCTAGTCGCGGCGCTTCTTGTTCCCCCTCGTCGGGTTTCTTGGGCTTCGTCGTCGTCCCAGGGCGCGTTGGGCGGACCTCGGTTGGCGTCACGAGCATCACGAACGTACACCAGAACGGCTGCTTGCCGCGGCTCTCGCGGTCCGGGTCGGTGACGCCAACGGTGACCTCTACCCGGTCGCCTGGCTTGGCGTCCTCCGGAGGCCGAAACCTCGTAGAGAACACGCCGTTCCACAGGCGCTGGTACTCGCAGGTGTCCACCGGCGTGATCCAGATCTTCCCCGGCGAGTTTGGGCGTTCGAAGTAGCTGTTCTCAGCATCCGTTTCGAACTCCACCCGGCACGTCAGATTCGCCGGGCACTTCTTGACGAGACCCGTCGGTTGCTTGGCGATCCGGAAGTACGTGGGGAACCGGCGGCCCTCGAACTTCTCGGTCTGAGTGGGCGCCACCCTGGTCACGAGCCGCTCCCCCGTCTCGAACAGCGACCGGAGCCCCGGGTCTAGGTTCAGGAGCTGCTGGAGGGTGTCAACTACGTCTTCCTGCTCATCGAGTGCCTTCGCGACTTCCCTCGCACGGCGGGCAGCGTTCAGCGCCTTCAACCCCGGGTGATTCTTGAGATCGGACTGGAGCGCGGTCAGCACCTCAGCTCTGGTCTCGGTGTTCCGCATGCGGTCGCGCGAAGCCATGAAGAAGTCTTCTCGGACCTCCTCCTTCATGTTCGTGCAGTCGACCGACACGAAGAGCTGGTTCCGCAGGTAGTCGAACTCCAGCCTCCGGCTCACGAAGTCCGCCGGGGCCTCGCCGTGCACCTGCCCATTCACCGTAAAGGCCATACCGTGGGGCAGGCGTCGAATATCCCGCTCGGGCTTCCAGACCACGATCTGGTACGGCAGCTGGCCCGTAGAGCGCAGGTTCAGCATCGCGCTCGCGGGGAAGTCGGGCTCGACTTGCTCCCGCTCCTCGCGGGCCTCGTCGGTTGCGATTGACGCCCAGATCCCCGAGACCGTGGTGCTGAAGTAGTTCGCTTTGTAATCGCGCGTCTCCGTCACGCGGAAGGGCAGACACGGCGAGTGCAGGTACCTTTCGAGTTCGAACCGAGCCTCGGTGGTCGCCACGCTCTTGGCCTTCCACCCGTAGTTGTAGAGCTTGATAACCGTGCCGTACTCAAGAGGTTCGGCGTACGGGACGGCCGGCGCCTTCTGACGGTCTCGGGGTAGCACCGTGATCGCATCCGAGGCGAACGACGGGACGTTTTCGTCGGGGGCTAGGTAAACGTACATGGAGCTGCGGCGCTTGTCGTGAGCCGTCGGCCGGATACGCCGGATGAGCGTGAACCCCCAGAGGTCCCGCGTGTCGTCGTTCGGCGCCGCCGGTGCTTCGGGGTGTCGACGCGAAGTGATGAGCTGGTAGTTCTCGGTGCCGCAGAACGGCAGAACGCCCGTGCCCCCCGCGTTGTACTTGCCCTGCACGAAGGGGGTGCGGAGCTTGTTCGACTTCGCCAGGGAGAGGAACGTGTCCGGGAAGGACCGCGGCGTCTGGGCTTCCCCCGTATCCACCACGAGGTAGCTGGGATCAGTCTTCAAGCCCACAGCGATAAGGCGCAGGTTCATCGCGAGGGCCGTTTGTTCCCGAGCGGTGAGGTCGCCGAGTCGGCCGCCCTTCACGCCGAAGAACAACTCGACGGCGTCTGCCATCGTCTGGGGCGCCTGCTCAGATTCCGGGTCGATGCCACTCGCGTAGCACGCTCGCACTAGCAGCGCGTCAATGCCGTTAATGACCTTCTCGACGAGTGCGCCGGTTGGGTCGGCGTGCTGAACGCCGACGATCGAGTAATTGTTCTCTTCTCCGCCGAGAGGCACCCACAGGGATTCATTCAGTAGGCCGCGCCGTGCCAGGATCGCGGTGACGTCGGCCTCTCGCTCAGCGTGAAGCAGTTCCTCGAACAGGTCCTTCCAATCCTCGTGCATCCTCTTCGCCCCTTCGGCCATCAGCTCAGTCTGAAGTCGTTCTTCCGACTCTGCTGGAACTTCGTTCGGGCGAGGCGAAGCTCGTGCTCGATGGCGCCGAAGATCTTCTTGACGTCGTCATCCGTGTACTCGTACGCGTAGGGGTTCGCGCAGTTGGAGAGGATGCGGATCTTCTCCAGGATCACGTTGGTACGACGCTCGGCGAGCCGAAGGAACGCGTCCTCCTTCGTCTCCTTGGGCTTGGGCGCCGGCTGAACTGGTGCCTGCATGGCCATGGGATCCTCCTCATTTCTCAAGGACCATCCTTGGACCTCGAAGGATACGGCGCCGAGGTCGCGGCTGTCAACGAGGATTTGGGCAACACGGATCTATTTGGAAATGTCGGCGGTATTTGGAAATATGGGAATATCCGCCTGCCTCAGACCAGCGCTTGTCCCAGAGTAGAGAGACCCTGAAGGCTGCCAGAACTCGGATTCCGTCACGCTGCGAGCTCGTACTCGTGGATTAGTCCGCCGAGGGTGTCGCGCCGGACGAGTCCAATCCTGCCCCTCCCTGGACCCGGAGTGGGTTCGCGGACCTCAGGCGTTGCGAGACCGAGGCCACGATGCGGCCTGCCGCGGTTGTAGTGCCCGACGTAGGCGTAAAGGACCCGCTCGAGATGTCGTCGGCCGAGGATGAGGGTCCAGTCCAGGCACTCGGTG
>Ga0315277_10009794_pt1 | contig 12208 bp, 5 predicted proteins | sample YL17G05_15_MG_FD_203695 | JGI IMG/M metagenome (GOLD analysis project Ga0315277, IMG submission 203695) | Sediment microbial communities from Yellowstone Lake, YNP, Wyoming, USA - YL17G05_15 | ecosystem: Environmental > Aquatic > Freshwater > Lake > Sediment | place: USA: Wyoming | collected... | reverse complement strand
CTTCTAGCAGTTCCCGGATTTTTTCAACTGTCAATCCGCCTGTTTCCTTTGTTTCCTCTTCTTCGCCTTTTCTGATTATGTCAAGTATCGTGTTTCTCGTGGTTGCCCAAGCGTATAGTCCGCTTTTGTCGTGAACTTTGAGCTGATCAACTGTTTCTGTAGCAGTCTTGGCTATGTAGTTGATGAAGTCTTCGCTTATTTTTTGGTTCTCGCTTAGGCCGTGCTTCTCCACGTATTCGAGTATGGCGTCGTGGATTTTGTCTATGGCATTCAGATAATGCGGCTTGTCGAATGAACTACTTCTTTGGCTTTCAATCTCGTCTACAAATTGGCTGTAAGTTGGGATTCGCTGTCTGGGCTTCGTGTAGTAGGCAAGCTTGCTCTGTTCCATAATGCATTTCAAACCATGTTTGGTTCTTTCATCATCTTCGTATTCTCTGGGTTTCACAACGCTATTGAAGAACTGTTCAAGCGAGTCTATTCTGTGCTCAAGAATGATTTTGGCTGACACGTTTGGGTCAGCTAGCAAATCCAGTAACAGGAAAATGTACTCGCAGCTTATGTCGAAGACAATGATCTTTGGGTTATCATTATGCAACAACAGCCTTCTCAGTATGTTGGACATCAGGTTGCTTTTTCCACCACCTGTGAACGCGAAAACACCAAAATGATACCTGACGAGCTTGTCAAAATCCACATAAATCGGAATGGCCATCTTGCTTGCTTCAAACATTTTTATCAAACCAAGCCGAGGATCAGCGCGTGCGTCTTCCACCGTCTTGGACGTGTCAATCTTGAGTTGTTCAGCTATTTTCTGATTATACATGCGGTTGATCATTTCACCATTCAGGACAAAACAGGAGCTGCCGACAACAGGATAAGAGAAGCCCTTCTCAAACCCAAATTTGCAGTTCTTGTTCAGGATTAGGTCGTAGTTTATGGGGATGGCATCAATCTGAATAATCATCGTGGATTTATCGTCTGTCTGCCAATCATCTTCAGATTGCTCGATAATTTCAAACTGCATGGGGTAGTAGCTGTGATCTGACAGGCCGCGCAAGCCAAAGTGTTCTGGCCAGACACGGCTGATCTCCATGAGCGTGTATCGCTCTGCATCTTGCCTCGTGTTCTTGAAGTTCTTGGCGGCAAGCAGCATTCCTTCTTCCAGAAGCCCCATCAGGTCTTTCTGGTATTCTACTTTGACGCGGCATTGGTAGCGTGCGCTGGTTCCTGCGACTTTGCTTTCTTCTCCTCCGCTGCTGAAGAATCGGGGGATGACCGCGGCCAGTCTTGCGTTGAATTTGCCGTCAAAATCTGTAAAGCAAGTGCTGTTAAATTTGTTCTCTTCTTGTTGCTTCAATTGTGGCTCTCCTCTCTCTGAAAGTGCTCATATAGAATACGAATCTTCTCAATTTATGATTATTTGCTATCCACTTGGCAGTGGTGTCTACCATGCATTTGAATTGGCTGTAGTTCCATTTTGCGATCTTGTCGGCTATGAACAGGGGTTTGTTGTGGCCGAAGGCTTCGGGAATGCTTGAAGGCGCCATGGCAACAAGGATACTCATGGTTAACTCTTGAAGCCTGTTGGGCACGTTCTTGTTTTTGAACAAGATGACTTGCAAAGGTTCTTTTGCGCTTCCGAACTCGTTCCAGAACTGCACAGTGCTTTCTGGCTTCAGATCATATTCGGGGTAAGCGAGTCTGTCTATGAGCAGCACGTTGCTACGGAGCATCGGGTCTGATTTTGCTTGGCTCAGCTGGATGTAGGTTTTGAGAAAGGTCTTCTCGAGACTCATTCTGTTTTTGATGGCTCCGGAAACGTAGCCAGCACGATTTTCTCTGTCGGGAATCATCGTTCTGAACGCTGAGTCGTACTCGATCAGGCTCCAAGGCGGTTTAACCTTATCTGTGTTAAGAATGCTGGCTGATTGGAGGATCATGCGATCCGTGTTAGGCAGTTTCTCAAACTCTTCTCGCGGGAAGCCTTTTTTCAGCATTCCTTCACTGTACATTATTGGGACAAGCTGGCGTTTGAAATCTCTCGCCGCTGTGTCCTTCGTTACACCTATCAACAGAATATGTTTTCTCCAGCATTCTTCCATAAGCAAATGCAACGTGAAAAGGGTCAAAAACGCAACGTCAACTGTTGTCAACCAGTGCTCTTTGCCGTCTTTGACAATTTTCATCATGTCCGCAGCTCGAATCTGTGATGCTTTTGTGAAGAAAAAGTGGTCACCCAGTATCGTAACCAGCTTTTTGATTCTGTCCGCGGTTTCCGCATATTTTGGATTAATCGAATAAATGCCCGTTTTCTCGGTTAGGATGTTGGCTTCAACAGAGTGACTAAGGTATTTCTTCACTCTTCTTTCTCGTTTCTCGTCTGCTATACCTAGTTCTGTTAGGATTCGCTTTTCGGCAATCGAATGTTTCTGTTTCACTAGTTCAATGAGTGCATATCTCAGATAGTCTGATCTAGGAGGCGGCAACCCTAAGGCGCTGTTGCACACGCAGGCTCTGGCGATTGTCAAATCGTTGACGTCGATGGGTTCGTCATCAACCTTGTAGCCAATTAGACTGCTTTTCGTTTTCCAATGCTCACGTTTCGCCGTGTCATAGATCAGGCTGGCTCTTTCGATAGACAGGCTTCTGTCAAGAAGAATGAGCTGCACGTCTTGGCTTGAATCTGCGGCAAGCTTGTAGGCGAGGTAGAACTCGGCGAAAGTCATTATCCAGTTTGCTATCGTGGAGTTGTTTACGATTGACTCGTCTGTTAGCGGCATGTTTGGGTCGATGTCTCCCTTCTGTGCCTTTTCAGAGAATTTTTGATCTATTTCTGGAACATCATTAACGTAAACGGGCACAACGCTTGAAATGCCAGCGCTCTGCCGAAGCGTCTTCTCATCATATTTCACTTTCGGCTTCTCATTTTCGGCGAAAACCACCGTGCCTGTTGAGGCGTAGGCGCCTCCGAAAAAGATCACCAAATCAAATAGTGGGCGCGAGTACAGAGTTCCATCTACAGCCGCGAAGCGGACGCAATCTTTTCCGAAGAACTCTTGGGCCGTTTTGAAGGCTCTTGGGTTATCGAAGTCGGTTCTTATGAAGTCGGCGAGCAATCCGTCATAGAGGTTTTTGAGTGACGAAAAACGCTGTTCATAATCTGATACCTGTGTTGAAGCGCCAGATCTCAGGATTTCGCTGCTTCTTTTTAGAGCGTCAGTTAGCGAGGACAAGTGCTGTTTACCTCTTCAAGATGGTTTTAGGTTCTTTAAGGTTAAAATCTTGCTTACACGTAAGTGTCTACTCGTGTATACCATGCAGACTGAACAGGCAAGTCTAGGTTGGCTCATGTAGAACACAGGTCCAGTGATCAAGTATCGAACGCTGACATCAACGACAAGGGAATAGTAGACGTTTTCGACATAGCAGTTGTAGCGACAAATTTCGGCGAAACAGGCTTGTCTCTTCTCAAGGTTTATCAGTATCGACAGCACGATTGTTACTTGTTGTCTCGTTGTTTGCAGTTTCTCCTAGGTCTTAAGCTGAATACGGCTTCAGAATAACGAGAAAAAGTGTGGGTGTTTCTTTCTTGGTTGCTGTTTTACCATGGCCAGCCGAAGACTGACGCTACTTGGACGATGTCGAAGATGTCTACGACCGAGTCTTCGTTGAGGTCAGCTGCTTTGCTTTGCCCGGTTTTTGGTGTCTGATCTCTCCAAGTGACGTGAGGCTGGACGATATGAAGAAAATCTGCAATTTCGAGGGGGCAGCCTAATCTGGGTTTGGTTGCTAGACGGTTGGAATTGCTGAAGCTCGAAGGTTTGGGGTTTTCTCGAGCTGAGATTGTAAAGGAATTGAGACAGGAATGTGCGTGTTCTAGGCGTTCTGTGTATGGTGATTTTGAGACTCAGGAGAGCTGGTAGCCTATTGTTCAGAGCGTTTCCGACGTTCGCAAGCTTTTTTATAAGGTGATTAACCGTTTTGAGCAGATTTACAGGCAGGCAACTATGCAGCTGTTGACTTTCACTGAGGAAGTCACTAATGACAAAGAAGTGATGAAGAAACTCTTATCCGTCGGTTTTGAATATGTCTGCAGAAGGACAAAATGCTATTCTCCAGAAAACGAAAATAAGTAGAAGCATGTTAAGAAATCTGCGGAGTCAAGGCAAAACGGGGCGGGGTTGCCCTAGCCTGAAAGGAATTCCCTCCGGGATCTCTTTTCAGTACACCAAAACAAGTTTATCTTTGTCATCATAGTCGACTGCAAAATAGCTTGTTTCGTCTACTCGTGCGGTTTGGCTCCCCGCCCTGTTAGAACTGTACAACGGCTTCTTGATGGCACTGCTTGCCGGGTGCGTCTTCCCGGCAATGCTTCTCACCAATTCCTCGGTTCTTCTTCTTTCTCTTGCTGCTTCGTCGTTCGAAAGAAACGAAGAGTGTGTGCGCCGTTTCTTACCCAACCTAATGCCCTACAATACGTGAGCATGCGGGCTGTTTAACATATATGTTTCGCGGGCGCTTCTACTTCGCGGGGATTTCTCCCGAAGCGCGCGGTTGTTCGAAGCTTCGGCAGGGTCCACTTCCTGTTGGCTATTTCTTACTTTTTTGTGTTCAACCCGTGCGCGTTGGGTCTTCTTGCCACGGGCTTGCTTTTTGCGATTATCCCGTCTTCCAGTATGATTTGCCTTTCTGCGTAGTCAGCGATGGATTGCTCGTGAGTAATTACTATAATCGTTGTTTTTGTTTCCTCATGAAACTTCTTGATGAGCTCCATGACTTGTTTGCTGGTTTCTGAGTCCAGGTCGCCAGTCGGTTCGTCTGCGAATAACACTTTCGGCTTGTTTGTCAACGCACGTGCTATGGCTACGCGTTGCATTTGGCCTCCGCTCAGTTGAGCTGGGTATTGCTTGGCTTGCTTGCTGATTCCTACGCCTTCGAGGAGCCCTTCTATGCGCGTTTTCATTTCTTGGCTGAGACCCGCTAGATCAGCGGGCAGCGCAACGTTCTCACGAGAGTTGTAATGGGGCAGTAAAGCGTAAATTTGGAAGATGAAGCCCATGTCTATTAATCGGGTCTTCGATTTTTCTTCATCATCCATCTCATGCAGGTTTTTCCCTTTGAATAGAACAATCCCGTAGTCTGGTTCATCTAATCCGGCCATGCAGTTTAGAAGCGTTGTTTTTCCAGCTCCGGAATTCCCGACTATTGCCAAGAACTCTCCCTCTCTGACGTCAAGGTCTACTCCCCTGAGAGCGTATACCGTGGTTCGTCCAAGATTGTAGTTCTTCGCTAAACCTCGGACTGAGATAATGTTATCTTCAGATGTTTCTATGTCAAGGAGATTTTGGTCGCTGAAAAGTCTGGTTTGGTAGGTGAAGTACGGCAGGTCAGCCCCAAAGAAGTCAATCCACATTTTTAGCGATTCGGCTTCAACAAATAGGTCAGAACTCACTTCAGCCATTGTTAGGAGCGAGAGTCTAAATTCGTCCATTGATTTGACTGTTTTCACGCCGTTTTTTGTTTCATCCAAGTATTCCTGCAGTTTCTTTTGGCAATCTTCGAGTTTATCTCGCAATTCGAATAGCAGACTCTTACCCTCGTTTATTTTCCACGAAATTTGTCTGAACGATGTCTTGAGGTCATCAGAGGTCCGTATCAACCCATTTTGGCCACTCAAGAGTCTGGGTTCACTGAACAATTCAAAGATGGAGGAAATAGTTTTGTCTATGTTTTGAAGTGCACTGAGTTTGGCAGAGAGAATCCTGAAGAACATTTCAAGTTTGGCTTGCACTTTTGGGTTGCCACTTTTGTAGTGTGTTCCCTGTAAGCCTAGCTTCAACCGTTCCAGCACGCTGGACATTTCTCTGAGTCTGACTATAGTGGGTTGTATGAATATCCAGAGGAAATTAAACAGCACTGCCTTGTCCACTAGAGCTTCAAGATCGAGGTGTTCTGTAGCTTTCGACGTATTGAAGACGGGATAAGTCCATCCCGAAAGGAGAACTCTCACTTTCTGTTCTTCGGCTAAATCCCAAAGGGCAACGATGCTCTGTTTTTGGAGCTCATAGTGCTTCTCTGGAAGCTCTAACATTGCTTTTCTTAGTCGAATATTGAATATTTCGGGAAGCTTCAGGTCTATCTCTTCCAGGAATTCTTTGACAATATGCGCTGTTTCTTTGAGTTCCTGTTTGGTCTCCAGATGCTTTTGCAGGTTCGACTTGTACTCGAGATAGTACTCCTTCAGGCGCCGTTTCACTTTGGCTTCTATCTTTTCTATAGCTTCTTGATCCAGAGGTTTTCCGAGTGGGTCATCTGCAGCTAAGAAGATGAAGGTATTGTGTTCTTTGAAGTGAAGATTTGAGTAAGGAATTTTGAGAGATTTCTTCAAGTCTCTTGTCACTTTCTTGGCTAGTTTGGAGTTTTCTGAAGCCACTGACTTGTTTATCAGCGCGGCAAAGTAGGTTTTCATGCTGTCTTCTCCTTCTCTGCAAACGGCGCGTTTTCTATCGATGCAACCTGTCCATCGGTCATGTGGATGATGTAATCGCATTTCTCTGCTATCCAACGGTTATGCGTTACAAGTATCAGTGTTTGTTTGTTGGTTATGTTTATTCGGCGGAATAGCATCATCACATCCGCGCTTGTTGTAGAGTCTAAGTCGCCGGTTGGCTCATCTCCTAGGATGATGGCTGGCTGGTTGATGAGGGCTCTAGCGATGGCTATTCTTTGTTGCTGGCCTCCAGAAAGCTCAGAGGGCAAATGGTAAAGGCGGTCTCCCATTCCGAGCTCCCGCAGCAGCATCTTGGCTTGTTCTCTGGCTAGGCCGGGTTTGAAACCTCGAAGCAGCAATGGGGTTTCCACGTTCTCTACAGCTGTAAGAAATGGAAAGAGATTGAATAACTGGAAGATGAAGCCTATGTTGTCTCTGCGAAACGCCGTCATCTTGGAATCTGAAAGTGTGGACGTATCCACTTTGTCGATTACGATTTTTCCTGATGATCGACGGTCCAAGTGTCCGATCATGTTAAGCAGAGTAGTTTTTCCACATCCGGATAACCCCATTATCGCTGCTAAGTCTCCTTTTCGGACTGTCAGGTCTATTCCTTGGAGGGCGTGCACCTCGTTTGATTTGCCTTCGTTGTAGCGCTTATGCAAGTCTGAGATTTGCAGAATCGGCTCCTGCAAACTTGATTCTTCCAAAGCATCTGGTTTTTTCATCCGACATACCTCAATGCTTCTGCAGGGGGAATTCTTGAAGCGACGTATGCGGGGACTGAACCCGCAAATAGTGCTATGAGTACAATGAAAGACAGGTAGAGTCCAAGCTGTTGCCACGGGATGATTAGCGTCACGTTTTGCAGATTAGCGAAACCCAAGCTTACAAGCAGACCGTCGACTATTCCTATGATGAGACCGATTATTCCTAGGACAACGAGTTCCAAGAGAACTGAAAGCATGACTTGCTTTCTTGGAAATCCTATAGCCCGCATCATCCCGATCTCTCGTTTTCTTTCGGCCACGTTTCTTACGGAAATGACGGCCATGCCCACCGCGCCGATAGCGAGACCAAAGGAAACGTAGATTTGCAGGAACGAGCTAATTCTATCTGTCATCATCAAAGTGGTTTCGATTCTTGCATAGATCGGTGTTGAGCTTCCGAAGATGAAATCGTCCCTCGTTAGGAGACGGTAACCTTGACCATTCGTGTTAGTGAATTCCTCGATGTCTTGGGCAATGTTTTCCAATTCTGGATCGTCAATCGACAATGATGTTTTGACCAGGAAAGAGTCATACTGGCCAGGTTCTCTAGACGAAGAAGTCTTGCCGTTTGCCTCTCCTATGAAGCTAGTCTGGTTTGCCCAATGTTCAGGCATGTAAATAGTTCCCAAGATCGAACTGAGATCAAGTTCCCCTGATGCATAGTCCATCGAGGCTGCCAGAGGAAAGCCTCCGCCCCGTTGAGTATCCAAGTGTCCTCCAATCGTGAATGCTTGGTAGACAGGGAACCCCTGAGATGAAATGTTCATTGGAATCCAGACTTGCAAGCCAACAGGGAGGACGAATGAATCTGTGAACACAATCGGATTTTCAATGATGGTCCCGTTGCCGTATCTCAACGGCTGCACATCTTTCAACGGGTCGTCGCTCAAACCTATGTCGGAAAGAGTTGTCTCCCCCGAGGCTATCTTCAGTATACCCAAAGAAACGTTGTAGGCAGCCATCTTGTAAGTTGGATTGAACAATTCATCCCAAGCTTTCCGGGATAGCTCTTGGATTTCTGCGTCGGTTAGATCTGACGTGACTAACTGACGAACTCCGTCTGGAAAGTTGCTGAGGTAAAAATCGTAACGCCATTCACCGTCTGAAACTGAAGCATTGCCTCTGATCTGCTCTGACTTAAATTCTCCTATGGCGACTGGTAGTATGTCGCTGCTTGCGTCGAACTCGGAAGAGAACGGATTTTCCAAGGCCGTGAATTTTGTGTAATCCATGTTTGGTTTGAAAGTCTTGAAGCCAATAACGTCGGTTATGCGCTGGTCAATCTTGTAGAGTTCGCCTGAAAACGTTGTACCGTTGATTATTGCTTCAGGTTTATTCAGGAAGACTGTAAGGTCTATGCCTCTAGATTCTTCTTCACTCTGAGTTACAGTTCCCAGATTTGTTGGAATTAGAGTGGCCACAATAACGTTCAGAGTCAGTATGATTGCGAATATGGCGAAGGTCAGCGTAGAACGAGTGATGTGTGAGGATATCATTGATGGTGATATTTGACCAACACCTCTCAGACCCCTGGTTCCTATGAGAACACGCCTTAAGCCGCGCATCAGCGCTGGCAGATTGAGGGCAACGAACAATATAGATCCAGCAAGTAACTCGATGATTCCTATGATTAGAATTTCAATAGGGATTCCCGCAATTTCGGTGATCCAGTTGCCCAGAGCTACCGCGAAAAGAATCGTTGGCATGAGGCATAGGGCGACGGCCGTTATGTTGAAGGCTTTTACCCTGCTGACAAACTTGGAAAGGACAAGACCGATGCCCCCTGAGAGCAAGCCAAAACCAGTCATAATCACTCTCCATTCTTCTAGGGTATTCCATCCTTCACTGCTCCATATCACTTGATATTCCCGTTCAATGACGCCGTTGTAAAGAAGAAGAGCAACTCCGGCTACGGTTATGAGCACGCCCAAGGCAACCAGATTGCGACTGGACTTTGCTCCGAACGAGACTTTTATTCCTCTCAGTGCTTCAACGATGTTGACTCTGGAAGCCCTCAAGGCTGGAAGGATGCCTGTTACAATGCCAAGCGTTACTCCTATGATCACGGATAAAATGGCCACCTCGTAGGAAATCACGGGTTGAACACTGAACTCACCGGTTCCGAACAATCCCACTAGATACGTGGCGACTGCTTGGCCAAAGGCTAGTCCTCCTGCAAATCCAAAAAGCCCTCCGACTACTCCTTGGAAGAGGTTCTCGATGATTATAGATTGGAATATTCCTCTGCGGTTTTCTCCGACAGCTCGCATGACTCCGGTTTGGAATTCCCGATCTTCCACACTCATCAACTGAACGTTGGTTATCAACAAGACTCCTGTTAGCGTTACAAGAAAGCCAAGGGCAGCCAAGATCGTACTCAAAAGACTGATGATGAATCCCGCGATGTTGAAGAAGCTCAGACGTGGGCTATTAACTTTGTAGATTTTTTCGATCTCGCCTGTCTGAAGGTTTGCTTCTTCGGGGATTCTCTCTTTGAGAAGGTCAACTTTGGCTTTCAGTTCATCTTCATTTATTTCGAGGGTGAAATGGTTTGTCTTGTATGAAACTTGATAGGCACTTACTATGTCAGTTTTCTTCTCAGGATCCTGAAGGCTTATCCATTGTTGCAGATGCTCAAGCCTAAAGACGGCTCCCTGATACCGCGATCCCACGCCTGGACGGTTAGAGTCGAAGATACTGACTACATGCAAATCCACTCTTGCAATTCCAGAGGTGTATGAGATCACGGGCATCTTGGAGAAACCTGTGAGAGATGGACTCTCGAACGCAATCTCCGTTATGTTTACACTCGCCGGCATTCCATTAGAACTCACGATTGCGAGGAAAGCGTCTCCTCTCAGTGTTCTTTCAGCCAAGCCTGTTAGATCAAAAGGCGTGTTGCTAAGAGTAACAGGATCAGTAAAGTTTGCCGCATAGGAAACGCTTCCATCATCTAAGGAGAAACCTAGCGAAACTAGAGTATTGTTTGTGCCTGTTGCTGTAATGTTGATGCGACCATAGTTTGCCAAACTTAGTTTTGGACAGGTCAATGTGTAGACAGTCACAGAACCTGTGAAGTTGATTGGTTCAACTTCGAGAAACAAACTAGATTCGTTGCTGTCAAGAACAAAATTGGCACTGGTGAAGTTTGAATTCACTATCCAGCCAGACAAAGGAACAACTGGCAGCGTGATTACTGCAGTAAGGTTGGAGAACTCGGTGGCCAAGCTAAAGGGCAAAGTCACATCTTTGTCTAGGCCTAATTTTTCAGCTTGTTTGCTCGACAACAGGATACTGCTATTGTCGGCTAGAAGGGCGTTAAGGTCTAGCTTGCTACCTGTTTTCCAGTCAGAGAAAATGCCAAAGGCTTCCGGGTAGTCGGATGGGATTCCAACGGCTCGCATCTTGGGGTTAAATTGGCTTCCAACTACTGCTGGAATCTGCGTTGAGAGCTCCGGCATGATTCCCATTGCGTCAGGAGTCAGACTGCTTATCAGGACTTGATCTGCTGCTTTGAGGTATGTTCCTCCCGTGCCGTTTGCGACTTGAAGATCCACTTCTCCTTGGCTCTGGAGAATGCTTGTCAGAAACGAGTTTTCAAGTGTATCCGTTGTAATTTGGATTCCTACCAAAAGCGTTACTCCTAGGGTTATCGCTAGTATCGCGCTCAGGTTCTTCGTCTTCCTTCTAGATAGTGATCTCCAAGCAATTACGCAACTTGATTTTATCCCCATCATTTCACAATCCTTGAAAGTCTTTGGATCCCGCAAAACTGGCTCGATCAGGTGTTGTTTATTTTTGAGTTTTGAGTGATTCTACCAAGTTTTTCAGAGCACTCTCTCAAAGCTTCAGTTATCTCGTTGGCATCTTTTTCAGACAGCTTTTCGAGATTATTGGTTATGGTTAAGAATGATTGCAAGAGTTTTTGGGCAGGCTCCCGGATTTTTGCGCGTTTTTCTTGGCTGGGTCCTAATTGTAGACCTCCAACAAGCATTGGTGCAAGAAACTCCATTTTTCTCATAAAATCTTGGTTGCGTTTTATTTGTTGTTCAAAGAATTTGTGCCCTGCTGGGGTGAAACTGTAACGTTTAAACCCCGCCAAGTTTTTGGGCAATTCTCTCGTGAATCCTTTCTTCAACATCCAGGCCATTAATGGGTATATTGATCCTGGGCTAGGTTTCCAGCGTCCGCTGGTTTGGGCTTCTATTTCCTCGACTATCTGAAATCCTGCCATGGGCTTCTCGCTTAGCATTTTTAGAACTAGAAACCTAAGGAGCCCACGTGGGACACCCAGAGCTCTGTCTTTGGCAATTTGGTTCATTAATGCACACCCGAAATATTGCCAGTGATATCGCTCGTGACATATAATCTTTATGACTATGAAACAAAGCTCGTGAAAGCAAAGAACCAAAAAAATGACCATCGTCAAAGCGCGCGACGCGAAACATTGTTCCGATACCCTTGTGTTGTATGACCGAGCGCGCGCTAGAAGATGGATCAATTTATGGATATCATGATGACCATTTGACTAGGCTTCAAGCGATACGTCTATTATAGCGGGCGTGCATAAAAAGGTGAGAAAAGATGAGTGAGAGAAGATACAACAGAAGCAAAAACTACAGATGCCCATCATGTAGTCTAGAATTCAAGAGTGAGGGAGTACCTAGACAATGTCCACGATGCCACTGTGTAATTGAGATTAAAGAAAATAGTAGGAGAAGATAGCGCGCGCTTCTATGGGTCGCGTTCGCCTTCTAGAAGTTTGATAGTAGGTTTTCTATTCCCTTTTTGCAGAAAATATGGGAGAGAACGATCAACACGCTTCCTAGTACTACTGATATGATGAGCATAGGGATGAGGTCTATGCTGGAAAGAGGAACTGGTCCGCGAACCCCTCCGCTGGTAATTATGTGTAGTCCCACTGGAGCATACACTGCTAGCGTAG
>Ga0315277_10009793_pt1 | contig 12209 bp, 9 predicted proteins | sample YL17G05_15_MG_FD_203695 | JGI IMG/M metagenome (GOLD analysis project Ga0315277, IMG submission 203695) | Sediment microbial communities from Yellowstone Lake, YNP, Wyoming, USA - YL17G05_15 | ecosystem: Environmental > Aquatic > Freshwater > Lake > Sediment | place: USA: Wyoming | collected... | reverse complement strand
GCGGAGCTAAAGGACGCTGTAGGCAAGCTGCGGCATCACGAGGGCTCCGGGCGGCCCCGGGAGCGAGACCATCCGCTGGCCCTAAGGGACGTGCGGCTGCACGAGGCGCCGCCGCCCGTGTTCCGGCCGGTGCCTGATGGCCGGAGGGACCCTTCCACCTGGACCAGGGCATCCCCCATGGCTGCCGTTGATGAGGGATTCCTCACCGTGGTCCAGGCCAACCCGCACCTCCGGCCTCGCGTCGGCAACCCCGATGAGATGCGTTCCAACCGGATGCTGCGGACCCTCGATGCCCTCAAGTTCCGCGTGACCGATCCAGAGCCCAGCATCCCGGAGGCGATTGACGGTGCCGTGATCACAGCCCTCAACGAGGAAGCTGTGGCCTCGGCTGCCCTGGCGAACAAGGGCGGCATCAACATCATCGCCACCTATGAGGCGTTTGGCGCCAAGATGCACGGGGTCGTGCGCCAGGAGATCATCTTCGCCAACCACCAGCGGGCTGCGGGATGCGAGCCTCGCTGGCTCTCCGTGCCCTTGGTGCTGACTTCCCATGTCTGGGAGAACGCTAAGAACGAGCAGTCTCACCAGGACCCGGTCATGGCCGAGGCCATGATGGGGGAGCCGGCGCACGTCTCCAGGGTGCTGTTCGTCGCCGACTACAACACCGCCTCCGTCGCTATTCATGGCGTCTACCAGACGCAGGGCCAGATCTGGACGCTCGTAGTGCCGAAGGTCGATGCGGTGCCAGACCTGTTCACCCCAGATGAGTCGGCTCGCCTCCTGGAACAGGGAGCCCTGCGTCTGGACTGGGCGGGCCATGAAGTGGCCCGGCAGCGGGTCGTGCTGACTGCCATCGGCGCCTATCAACTGCTGGAGGTGCTTCGGGCCTCACGAAGGCTGGCGGAGAAGAAAGTCCCGCACTCCGTGGTCTACATGTTGGAGCCGGGGAGGTTCCGTGCTCCCCGCAGCGAGGGCGAGCGGGCCCACGCAGCGCCGGCCACCCTATCGGCTGAGCTCTACCCGGACTCCGTCCCAGCCCGCATATTCGTGACCCACACCCGACCGGCGCCTCTCTTGGGCACGCTTCAGCCCCTAAACACGGGCCCTCAGACCTGCGCCCTCGGCTTCGTGAATCAGGGCGGCACCTTGACCACCGCCGGCCTGCTGTTCATCAACCGCTGCACCTGGGCCCACGTACTGTCGGAGGTTGCCCGGGTGGTTGGTCTGTCCCAGGGGGACCTCCTTGGCCCGCAAGAGCTCGTGGCCCTGGACGGCAGGGCTTCTCCAGAGGGGGTGATCATCTAGACTGGTCCGGGCCTCAGCACTTCGGCCTTACCCTTAGGCGACGGATATTGAAGTCGCAAGCCGAGAGGACGATACAGACAGCGACAGGGAGTAGACATGGTCGCGCCCGAGCCTGAGACACCAGTTCAGCCACCCGCGGTTGCCTATTTCTCCATGGAGGTTGGCCTTGGTCCAGCCATGCCCACATACAGTGGCGGCCTAGGGGTGCTGGCTGGGGACACCCTGCGCGCCGCCGCCGATCTGGGGGTACCCATGGCATGTGTCACACTCCTGCACCACAAGGGCTATTTCGACCAGCATCTGGATGCCGAGGGGAACCAGACCGAGAGCGCTTCCGTCTGGTCTCCGGAGGCGTTCCTGGAACCATTGCCCCACCGTGTATCCGTGACTGTCGAGGGGCGGCAGGTGCAGGTACGGGCGTGGCGCTACCTTGTGCAGGGGCTGTCCGGGCACTCCGTCCCCGTCTATTTCCTGGACACTGCCCTGGTGGAAAACGACCCCTGGGATCAGGCCCTCACTGACTACCTCTACGGCGGAGACGGGCGCTATCGCCTGTGTCAGGAAACCGTGCTGGGCTTGGGCGGTGTGGCCATGTTGCGTGCCTTGGGGCACGGCGGGGTGCGACTCTACCACATGAACGAAGGTCACTCCGCTCTCCTCGTCCTGGCCCTCTTGGAGGAGCAGACCGAAGGGCGCGGTCTCAACGATGTCACGGAGGCGGACAAGCAGGCCGTCCGCAAGCGCTGCGTGTTCACCACCCACACCCCTGTGCCTGCCGGCCAGGACCAGTTCTCCCCGGATCTGGTCCGCCAGGTGCTGGGCGAGAAATGGATGATCGCCTTACAGGCGTCGGGGTGCTGCCCGAGCGGCATCCTGAATATGACCTACCTGGGCCTCTTCTTCTCGCACTACATCAACGGGGTCTCCATGCGTCACGAGGAGATCTCACACAGCATGTTTCCTGGCTATCCCATCAACTCCATTACGAACGGTGTACACGCCGTGACTTGGACAGCGCCTGCTTTTCAGAGCCTCTATGACCGCCTCATCCCCGAGTGGCGCGGCGACAATCTCTACCTGCGTTACGCCATAGGCATTCCCCTTGATGAGATCCAGCAGGCCCACGCCCAGAGCAAGCGGGAGCTGCTGGCACAGGTAGAAAGGCGGACCGGTGTCCGCCTGCAACCGGCGGCGATGACCCTCGGCTTTGCTCGGCGCGCCAGCGCCTACAAGCGGGCCGATCTGCTGCTCTCCGACATCGAGCGCCTGAAGAGGATAGCAACCCAAGTCGGCCCCTTGCAGGTCATCTATGGGGGCAAGAGCCACCCCCGGGATGAAAGCGGCAAGGCCATAATCCGGCGCATCTTTGAGGCTGCGGCTGCTCTGGGGGACACTGTGCCTGTTGTTTACCTGGAGGACTATGACATGGAGCTGGCAAGGTCCCTCTGCGCCGGCGTGGACTTGTGGCTGAATACGCCGCAGAAACCGCAGGAAGCCTCCGGGACCAGCGGCATGAAGGCGGCCCTCAACGGGGTGCCAAGCTTGAGCGTTCTCGACGGCTGGTGGATTGAGGGGCATACGGAAGGTGTGACCGGCTGGTCCATCGGCGATGATTGGGAACCCGAAAGCGATCCTTCCAAGGAGACCGGCTCCCTCTACGACAAGCTGGAGTACGTGATCCTCCCCATGTTCTATGCAAGGCCGGCAGCGTTTGCCGCGGTCATGCGATCGACCATCGCCCTCAACGCCTCCTTCTTCAACGCGCAGCGCATGATGCTCCAGTATCTGGCCAACGCCTATCAAGTCTTCGGGTAGGCGGCATGCGCCAGCACCGCCTCGGGCCTGGGAGGCGACGCCAGACGTTCGCTCAACATCCCCCCAACCAGGTGCGCTGACCGGAGATGACCTCCCTGCGCTGGAACGAGCCTGCCCCAAGGGGGTGTGGGCGTGAGTTTCCTATTGATTCAAGGCGGGTGTCATGTAAGATGGTGACATCGAGTGGACTACGGTTGGCGGCAGCCTGTCGCCGCTCGCCCTGCGGGCGGTGAGGCTCCGCTGGGGAGTGAGATCATGGATCAGACCAGCGTTGAGGCAATTCCCACCGGCGTCGAGGCGGACCCTTACGAAACGGCTTTGGCCCAGCTCGATGCGACCGCGGAACGGCTCGGCCTTGACGATGCGATGCGCCAGTACCTGCGCACCAACCGGCGCGAGCTGACTGTTAACCTGGCCGTGCGCATGGACGACGGCTCGACCGCTATCGTCTGGGGTTGTCGGGTACAGCATAACAACGCCCGTGGGCCCTGCAAGGGCGGCCTTCGGTTCCACCCCGACGTGCACCTGAACGAAGTCAGAGCGTTGGCGATGTGGATGACGTGGAAGTGCGCCATCCCCAACATCCCCTATGGCGGGGCTAAGGGTGGGGTGAAGGTTGATTACAAGAGGCTATCCCCGACCGAGCTGGAGAACCTGAGCCGCGTCTACGCTTCGGCCATAGGGCCGCTCATCGGCCCCGACCGGGACATACCCGCCCCCGATGTGGGTACCGACCCGCAGGTTATGGCCTGGATCGTGGATACCTACAGCCGCGAGCAGGGGGTCTGGAGCCCGGGCGCGGTGACAGGCAAGCCGGTCAACGTCTGCGGCACTTTGGGGAGAGACGCTGCCACGGGCCGCGGCGTTCAGTTCGTGGTAGAGGAGGCAGCCCGCTTCCGTGGCCTCCCGCTGGATGAGGCGACGGTGGCCGTGCAGGGCTTTGGCAATGCCGGGCAGTGGTCGGCCCGCCTGCTGGCAGCTCAGGGCTGCCGCGTGGTGGCCGTAAGCGACACCTCCGGCGGCGTCTACAACCACCAAGGCCTGGACGTGGAGGCCGCCGTGGACCACAAGCTGGCTGCCGGCAAGATCGTCACCTTCAAAGATGGAGACCGCATCAGCAACAATGAGCTGCTGACCATGGACGTGGACATCCTGGTGCCGGCCGCCTTCGAAAACCAGATCACGGCCGCTAACGCCGATGACGTGAAAGCCAGGATCATCGCCGAAGCCGCCAATGGCCCAACCACGCTGGAGGCCGACCGCATCCTTGCGCAGAAGGACGTCTTCATCGTGCCCGACGTTCTGGCCAGCGCTGGCGGCGTGGTGGTCTCCTACTTCGAGTGGGTCCAGAACCGGCAGGGCTTCTTCTGGGAAGAAAAGCAGGTCAACGCCAGCTTGCGTCGAATCATGAGGAAGGCCTTCGGGGAGGTTGCCGCCCTATCGGAGAACGAGAAGGTCACCATGCGCGAGGCTGCCCTGATGCTCGGCGTCAGTCGTGTGGCCGAGGCCGCCAAGCTGCGGGGTATGAACCACGCCTAAGGCGCCAACCCGACGGCTCCCTGAGTGCAGCCTGGCGGCGCCAGCACGAAAAGTGGGCTATACTGTCCACCGGCACCCGCTGCTAGCGCGCCCGAGGGAAGGTGACTGCCATGGTTCAGGCTGAGCGCGACACGGAACGGAAGGTCATCTCCATCCTCAAAGTCCTCTCCGAGTCCTCGGAGCCCCTTGGATCAACCACCATCGCCCGCGAGCTGGAGTCCCACGGCGTCTTCCTCAGCGAGCGCACCGTCCGCTACCACCTGAGGATGATGGACGAGCGAGGCTTCACCCGCCCCCTGGGCCGCGATGGCCGCAGCATCACTCAAGAGGGGCTGGAGGAACTGAAGAGCGCCCTGGCGCCGGAGCAGATCGGCTTCGTCATCGAGCGCATCAACCTGCTCGCCTACCAGACCAGCTTCGACCCCCGGACGCGCAGCGGTCAGGTGCCCATCAATACGTCCCTCTTCCCCGCCGACCGCTTTCGCAAGGCTCTGGAGGCCATGAAGGAGGCCTTCGCTGGCGGCTTCTGCGTGTCGGATCTGGTGGCTATGGCCCGCGCTGGCGAGAAGTTGGGGGACGTGGTCATCCCCGAGGGTCAGGTGGGCTTCGCCACTGTGTGCAGTGCTGTCGTCAACGGCGTGCTGCTCAAGTCGGGCGTGCCCATGGACTCCAAGTTCGGTGGCATAATGGAGATGCGAAACGGCGAGCCCCGACGCTTCGTAGCCATAATCAACTACGCCGGCACGTCCCTGGACCCGTCTGAGGCCTACATCCGGGCCCGGATGACCAGCGTGCGGCGGGCGGCCGCTACGGGCACCGGCCGCATCCTCGCCAACTTCCGCGAGATACCCGCGTCTTCGCGGCCCATGGTCGAGGCCATCGTCACCGATCTGAAGCGGTCCGGCATCGGCGGAGTGCTCCTCATCGGCGAGGCCAGCGAACCTCTCTGCCAGATGCCCGTTGGGCTGAACAAGATCGGGATGGTGCTGCTGGGCGGGCTAAACCCGGTGGCCGCTGCCGAGGAGGCGGGCATCGAGGCAGAGAACATCTCCGAGAGCGGAACCATCGACTTCCATCAGCTTGTGAGCTACCGCGAGCTGTAGGCCGCAGGCTGAACAGGCGCGCTCTCCGGACTGCACCTCCATCAAAAGGCCCGGGTCATATCGACTGCCGACCCCGATAATCGAAAGTCCCTACACGGACTTCAGGACGGGGAAGCTGCTCGTGTTGGTTCCCCAATTCCAGCCGTACCCTGAGGCCTTTCATGGGGCACCCCAAAGGACTCAATCCCTGCCATGCATCCAGATCAGCCCGGTAGATGTCTGCCAATGAGTGACGGGTGCGGCTCGCAATCGAGAGGCAGGAATCCGTGGCTGCTTTGGGCGATTCTATGGTGGTCCTCGAACCGAGGTCAGTAGCGTTGGCGCCCCACCTGCTTGCCCTAGACGAACCCCTCCTCGACGAGGAAGCTGAGCAGTCGCTCCGCTCCCACTTCTGGCGGCCCTTCGATCAGAGGCGGGTGCCGCTCAGCAGACGGCCCTGCTGGCCCGGCAAGTCCTCCCGAGACGACCGCCTGCCAGCGCTCCATTCCTGAGAGACCGTTGTCAGGCACGAAGAGGCCGTGCAGGTCTGGCTTCGCCGGCCCGACCTCTATCACCTGGACGCACGAACCCCTCTCCCCTACCTCCTCGGGTCTCAGGCCTAGCCGCTGGCACCCCCACCGCTCGATTTGGGCCTGCCAGGCCTGGAACCGGTCGCGCAGGCGTGGATACCTCAGAGGGCCCGTGCCTGGCTCCAGCGCCAGGACCGCCGGCAGCGGGCAGCGGATGACTGCCCGGCAGCCGCGGTCGAGCTTCCGATGCACCAAGAGGCTAGAGGCGCTGTCCTGCAATTCCAGATGCACCACGCCCGAGACAACCGGTAGTCCCATAAGCTCGCCTATCTGAAGGGGTGTCTGACCCGTGGCCCCGTCCGTCGCCAGGCGGCCGCAGAGGACTAGGTCAGCGCGCAGTTGCTGGGCCGCCCGCGAGAGGACACGCGCCGTCGCCAGAGTGTCGCCGCCCTCAAACGCAGAGTCCCAGAGGAGCAGGGCTTCATCGGCGCCAGCAGCCAGACACTCACGCAGCAGGGGCTCGCACTCTGGCGGGCCCAGGCTCATGACCGTCACCATCGTTCCCGCGAGGCGGTCTCTGATGCGTAGCGCCTGCTCCAGGGCCGATAGGTCGGCTGCATTGAGGCAGCGAGGCAGAGGTTCACCAGACAGTGCGGCAGGACCGACCTGAAACGGCATGGCCTCGCTCGGGTCCACCACCCGCGTCACGCAGACCGCGATTCTCATCTATCCTCTCGGGACTCGGCGAGCATACCAAGGGCGGACATGCCCGCGGAGCGGGCGCGCGACGTGTCCTCACGAAGGCGCGCTAGCACAGGCGGCAGCACGTCGCGCAAGTCCGCCACGACGGCCATGTCGGCCAGGTCGACGATGGGCGCGTGACGGTCGGTGTTGATAGACACCACCGTCCCGGCCCCGCGCATGCCGACGATATGGTGGGGTGCTCCCGAGATGCCGCAGGCGATGTACAGGCTGGGCGCTACGGTGCGCCCCGACTGCCCGACCTGTCGATGGTAGGGCACCCAGCCTGCGTCCACGGCCACCCGGGAGGCAGCGACGGCGCCCCCTAGGAGGGAAGCCAGCTCCAGCAGCAACTCGAACCCTTCACGACCGCCGACTCCGCGGCCACCCGCTACGACGACGTCGGCCTCGACCAAGTCCATGGTGAGTGGGTCGCCCTGGACAACCCGCTCCACCCTGGTGCGCGGAGAGGTGATGCTTTCGGCCTCAAGCCGAATGACCTGCGGCTCCCGGATCGAGGCGCCGCAGTCGGTGGGGAAAGGACGCGGCCGCAGCGTGGCCATCTGAGGCCGGGCCTGCGGGCACACCACGGTGCAAGAGGCGCGGCCTCCGTAGGCAGTGCGCGACATACGGAGAACCCCGCCGGGGCCGATCTCTAGGTCGGTGCAATCCGAAGCCAGGCCCGTCCCCAGGCATGCAGCCACCCTGGCCGCGAGCTCACGGCCGAGGATGGTGGTGCCACAAAGGACGACGCTCGGCCGGTGCTTGCGAATCAGAGCAGTCAGAAGCGGGACGTAGGCGTCGCTGTCATGCAGAGCCGCCGACCACCCGGCCACGAAGACATGGGTCGCACCTCGAGAGCCCAGGGCCCTGACAAGCTCATCCTCGCAGTTGCCGACGACGACGGTGTCCGCCTCTGTGCCAAGTTGCCCGGCCAACCGAGAAGCCTCCGCTGTCAGGGAGACGGCCAGCTCCGGGAGCCGCCCCGAGCCCCCCTCAGCAACCGCCCACACCGGTGCATGGACTCTCATGCCCTCTTCCACCCTACGCCTGACCAGTGCCCAGGCTCTCCTGAGGTTCTCTTCTCCACCGATGGGTAGTGGCCGTGGCGCCCCCTTTAGACCATCCTGCCCACGCGAAGCCCTTCGAGCGTCGAGTCCAGCATCTTGCGGGGGGCCACACACTGGCCGGCGGCGTAGAGCTCCCGAACCTTGCCCTTAAGCCGCTTGTAGAGACCGTCGTCTGCCTTGCTCCCCCGAGCCACGACCACCGTGTCGATCCCCTCTATGACGCGCTCCCGGCCCGTGAAGGCGTTGGCAACCACCACCTTGTTGCCTTCCACAGCCTTGACATCGGAACTGGGGGTCAGAGCCACGCCCTTGGCATCGAGGCGCATCAGCAGCAGGATGAGCGTTATCGGCTCGACAGGGAATCCCATGAAGGCGTGAGGTATCAGCACCTCCACGTCGCAGCCCCGATCCGACAGGAAGTCGGCCGTGGTCAGGCCCTCCATCCCCCGGTCGGTGGCGACAAGGATCACCCTCCTGCCTGCCTGCGCCTTCCCTGAGAGGATGTCTCGGGCCTGCACGACGCTGGGCTGATCGGCGCCGGGGAAGGTCGCCTGTGCGGGCGTTCCACCGGTAGCGACGATCACCGCGTCGGGGTTCGCCTCTTCGACGGTTCCAACGTCCACAGGCGAGCCGAGGTGGACATCGACTCCCAGCAGCTTGAACTGAGTCTCATAGTAGCGCACCGGCTCCGCCATGTCCTGCCGACCGGGGGCCTTGGCGGCTATCTGAAGCTGCCCTCCTAGCTGCTCATCCTTTTCGTAGAGGGAGACGGAATGCCCTCGCAGGGCCGCTACCCGTGCCGCCTCCATTCCCGCTATGCCGCCGCCGATGACCATGACTTTCTTCTTCACTGGTGCCGGGGTGATCTCCATCTCTTTCTCGCGCCCGACGCTGGGGTTGATGGCGCAGGTGATGGGCAGCGCATGGTAGAGGCGACCCCAGCAGCCTTCGTTGCACGCGATACAGTAGCGGATCTCGTCCAAGCGCCCCTCACGGGCCTTGTTGGGGAGCTCCGGGTCGGCAATGTTGGCCCGGGTCATCCCGACCATATCGGCCTGGTTCTTAGCCAGAATCTCCTCGGCCTTGACGGGGTCAGCAACGCGGCCGACGCAGAACACGGGCACATTCACCGCTTGCTTGATGCCGGCCGCCAAGTAGACAAAGGCGGCGGGCGGTATGTACATGGGAGGGATAGGGGCTCCCCCGGCACCGACGGTCACACTCACGTAGTCCAGCTTGCCGGAGGCGGTCAGGCCGGCCATGATCCGCTTCATGTCGTCAAGGGTGAGGCCGCCGTCTTGGTACTGATCGCCGCTCACCCGTATCCCGACCGTGAAGTCGGAGCTCACGGCGACTCGCACGGCGTCGATGAGCTCCCGCACGAAGCGGAGGCGGTTCTCCTCGCTGCCCCCATACTCGTCGTCGCGCTGATTAGTGCGGGGGGACATGAACTGCTCGATGAGGAACCCGTGGGTCCCCATGATCTCCACGCCGTCCATCCCCGCCTCCCGCATGCGCCGGCCCGCGTCGGCGAAGCCCTGGATCACCTCCTCAATCTCCTCGACCTCCATCTCATGGGAGGTCTCGATGTGAAACGAACCCGGCAGCGCCGAACATGACCACAAAGGAAGGCTTCCCTCTCGCACACCATAGAAGATACTGCCTGGATGCCAGAGCTGGGCCACGATCTTCGCCCCATGCTCGTGTACCGCCGTGGCGATACGTCGGAAGGGTTCAATGCACTCGTCGCGGTAGGCGTGAATTACGAACGGGTCAGTAGCGGCGGAGGGATGGACCGCCTGGTCTTCGGTGACGATGAGGCCGATGCCGCCCTTAGCCTTCGACACCCAGTAGTTCAGGTGCCTTTCGGAGGGCAGGCCCTTTTCGGCGAAACCGGTCAGGTGGGCCGTGCTGACGATGCGGTTTCGCACCGTAAGCGAGCCGATCCTGAGCGGCGTGAACAGGTGCTTGAACTGGGCCGCCCCAACTTCTGGCTGAGTAGTCATGGCTCTTCTCCTCTGTCAATGCCTGTTGGTACCACATCGGGAAGGGGTCGACGGCCATTACGATGGCCTGTTCAGCAACTCCAGCGCCAGCCGGTAGGCTGTGCCGCCGGAGCGCAAGCAGACGCGAACGGGCACATCGGAGCTCCAGAACCGTTTCCGCCCTTCGTCCGTACTCAAGTCCATCCCTGTCAACTCATGGCAGCAGATGTGGCCCATCTCGGCCTCGAAGCGACGGCGGAACTCCTGCACGAGGCCCCAGGCAGCAAAGCGGTCCTCCGACGCCGTGTCCCTCCCGTGCTTGAGGCCGATGGACATTATAGCGCCGACCACGGCACCGCAGACGGCCCCTGTCCCGCCGATGCCGCCGCCGAAACCACTGGCGATCCGGGGGATGGCTTCATTCTTGATCCCCAGTTCCTGGCACACGGCCAGCAGAACCGCCTCCGATCAATCGTAGCCGCGGGCCAGCAATTCCTGGGCTCGGTTTAACTCCATGGCTCCCCTCCTTTGGCGCTCCCCGCCGCCACAACACTGTCAGCGGCTGTCTGCCGCCCCCTCCGTGCCCATGCCGATTATACCTTCGCCGGTTGAGGATGCCGACGCTTCGAGGCATTTCAACGGGCGAGTAGTTCTAGGGGGGACTACATCTGTGCTATAGTCTGCCAGCGGGCCCGCGGGCTTGTCTTGAAAGGAGGCGGCGTAATGGCAGAGCCGCAGCTTCTGGCAAGAATGTACCACACCATCATCACCGGCCTGGTGCGTGACGGCCGTGCACCCCACTACACCGAACTCGCCGCCGAGCTAGGCCTGTCCCCCGATGAGGCCCGGCAAGCGCTCCACGATCTGGACGGGAGAGGCGTGCCGGGCTTCTGGGTTCGGCCGGGCACCGATCTGGTGGAGTCCTGCGCGCCCTTCTCCAACATCCCGACGCAGTATCGCATCTCAGTTGAGGGCCAGCAGCACTGGTACGGCCAGTGAGGGTTCGAGTCGCTAGCGGTCAGCTGGCTATACCCCGGCAAGCAAATCCAGATCGACTGCCCCTGCCTGGACTGCAACGAGCCGATACGGGTGCGCATGCGGGACGGTGAGATCCTCGAGGCCTCACCGCCCACAATCGTCGGCCACGTCAACGTCTCCTTCGCGCGCTGGCGCGAGGATTTCGCTAGAGCTTGAAGCCTCATGAACCTCTTCCGGTCGGAAGAGCACGTGCCTAACTGGTCCCTCTACGACCCTGAGAGCGCCGACGGCATCATGCCACTCAAGGACTACGCCGCGCTCTTCGGGATCCGTTTGTTCCGGGACCGCCTAGAGCCCGACTACGTGCTTCGCCTGCCTCAACTGGCGTTGGAGTGGATCTCCACCCTGGCGCAACTGGGGAAGACGGGGTCTTTCTGGCAGCTTGGCATCGCGTAGGGCCGGCGCCTCGGGGACAGGTCAGTCAAGGAGGCGCGCTGTATCAGGACATGTGAGACAGAGGGGGCGAAACGAGAGCTGGGTCCGCCACAAGGCACCTACCTCGAGCAGGGAGACGCCCCAGGGCGTTGTGAGTGTCAGCTTGAGAGCGCCCGCCGCGATGGTCGAAAAGGCACCCACGCCAGATGCGTGATGGTTGAGAATGCTAGCACCGGAGCCTGGTCCATGACCGGGCTCTTCTCCTTTCTGCGCACACCTGCTTGGTGGCGCTGGGATTCCGCCAAGGGGCGGTAGGGGGTGAGCGGCCCGGCAGTGGCCCCAGCAAGGCTACCGCAGACAGACAGGCGAACACTGGCGGCTTGTTGAGGAGATCGAGCGACATCCGCCTCTCGAGCGCCCGCCAGCGCACAATCCCGATTGTGCGACTGCTCTAATGGATGGGGAGAAGCCCGCCAGGCCCGGGGAACCAGCGGGTTCACATTATGGGTCTCTGCCAGCCCAAATCAGACCTCTAAGAGACTGTTCGCCTCCTCGCCAGAAGCCTGGTACTGACGGCAAGTGCCCCGTTGGCCCTATAATGGCACGGGGGTTTCGTGAAGAAGATCCTCGTCGTCGATGACGAGCCGACCCTCGTAGCTACCCTCAAGTACAACCTCGAGCGCGAAGGCTACCAGGTTATCACAGCCTTCGATGGCCAATCAGGCCTCT
>Ga0315277_10009792_pt1 | contig 12209 bp, 9 predicted proteins | sample YL17G05_15_MG_FD_203695 | JGI IMG/M metagenome (GOLD analysis project Ga0315277, IMG submission 203695) | Sediment microbial communities from Yellowstone Lake, YNP, Wyoming, USA - YL17G05_15 | ecosystem: Environmental > Aquatic > Freshwater > Lake > Sediment | place: USA: Wyoming | collected... | reverse complement strand
CGTTCCCGGGAGAGGCGAAACCTGCTAGAATGATAGACCTCATGAGGAAGCTCGCCTTCGACTTCGCCGACCGGGCCCTCTTCGTCCGCCTTTTCGGCGGCGACGTCTACGCCGTCGGGGGCTTCGTCCGCGATCTCATCCGCGGCCACCCCTCCCCCGACGTCGACATCCTCGTCGCCCGACATGAGCTCGCGGCGATCGTCCGCAAGCTCGAAAAGCACGGCCGCGTTGACCTCGTCGGGAAAAGCTTCGGGATCGTCAAGTTCACGGTCCGCGGGAAGACCTACGACGTCGCCCTGCCGCGGACCGACCGGGCCCGGGGCGATGGCGTCCGGGGCCACAAGGACATCTTCGTCTCCGCGGACCCCGGCCTGCCCGTCGAAAAGGACCTGGAGAGGCGCGATTTTCGGACGAACAGCATGGCCCTCCGGCTCAAGGACGGGACGCTCATCGACCCGTTCGAAGGGCGCGCCGACACTCTGGCCCGGAAGATCCGCCTGACCAACCCGGCCGCCTTCCCCGAGGACCCTCTGCGCGTCGTCCGTGTCGCCCGTTTCGCCTCCGTCCTGGGCTTCAAGGTCGACCCGGCGATCTACCCCGCCGCCCGGGCCGTCGACCTCTCCGGCCTCAGCGTCGAGCGGGTCAATGACGAGATGTTCAAAGTCCTCCTCGGGTCGCCGCGGCCGTCGGTCGGGCTCGAGGAGATGTTCCGGCTCGGCGTCCTCGACCGGTGGTTCCCCGAGCTTCAGGCCCTGGCCCTTGTCATTCAGGATTCGGTTTTCCACCCGGAAAAGGACGCCTTCGGCCACCACACGGTCTGGGCTCACACCAAGCTCTCCCTCGACCAGGCGGCCGCCCTGGCCGGGCTGGCCGGGCTAACGGCGCCGAAAAAGCTGGCCCTGATGCTCGCCACGCTCTACCATGACTTAGGCAAGATCTCGACGACACGCTGGGAATATAAGCGGGGCCGGATGGCTGTGACCTCATGCGGCCACGACATCCAGAGCGAGCGGGCCGCCCGACGCGTCCTGGCCCGGTTCAAGGTCCAGGCCTGGAACGGATTCGCCATCGGCCGCATGGTCCCTCTCCTCATCCGGACGCACCACCGGGCCGGGGAGCTCTGGCAGAACCGGGAGGACGTGACGAAAAAGGCCTTCAACCGCCTCGCCGCCGACGTCGACGGGGAGATCGAGCTCCTCGTCTATCTCGACGCCGCCGACCGGGCCGGACGGGGGACGCGCCTCGTCCGGGGGCTCGATCGGCAGGCGCGCTGGCTTTTCAAGAAGTTCGACGACCTCCGCGTCAACCGGGAGACGATCAAGCCCCTGGTCATGGGCCGGGACCTCATCAAGCTGGGCGTCCCGCCCGGCCCGGAAATGGGCAAGCTCCTGAAGAAGCTCTACAAGGTCCAGCTCGACAACGGCTTCGAGACAAAAGCCCGGGGGCTCGAACGGGCCCGCCGGCTCGTCGAAAGGAAAGCGCCATGACCATCCTCGTCGCCGGCGGCGCCGGGTACATCGGCTCGCATACCGTCAAGGAGCTCCGCCGGGAGGGCTTCGACGTCCTCGTCTTCGACAATTTCTCGAGCGGAAAGCCGGAGCTCGTCGGGAATGCCCCTTGGGTTCGGGGCGACCTCCTCGACCGGGAGGCCTTACGACAGGTTTTCAAGACCCGGGAGATCGGGGCCGTCCTCCACTTCGCCTCTCTCATCCAGGTCGGCGAATCCTACGCCGACCCCAGGAAATACTACGTCCATAACATTACGACAAGCCTGAACCTGCTCGACGCCATGCTCGAGGCCGGAGTCAAGACGCTCATTTTCTCCTCGTCGGCGGCGGTTTACGGCAACCCTCTCGAGACGCCCATCCCCGAGACCCATCCGGCCAACCCGGTCAACCCCTACGGCCGGACCAAGCTCATGGTCGAAGACATCCTCCGGGATTACGACCGGGCCTACGGCCTGCGCTCGATCTCGCTCCGCTACTTCAACGCCGCCGGGGCGGACCCCGACGGGGAGACGGGTGAGTGCCACGACCCGGAAACACACCTCGTGCCCAACATCCTTCTCAGCCTGCTCGGGAAGCGGCACCGGCTCGGCGTCTTCGGGAACGACTTCGCCACACCCGACGGCACGGCCGTCAGGGATTACATCCACGTCACCGACCTGGCCGCGGCCCACGTCCTCGCCCTGAGGGCCCTCCTCGCCGGACGGCCGAGCGGCGCCGTCAACCTCGGCACCGAATCGGGCCATTCCGTCCTCGACGTCATCAAGGCCTCCGAGAAGGTGACCGGACGGCCCGTCCCCTACGATGTCGGCCCGAGACGGCAGGGCGACGTCGCCGTTCTCCTCGCCTCTAAGGATAAAGCGGAAAAGTCCCTCGGCTGGAAGCCCCGCCTGTCCTCGCTCGATACGATCATCGAAACCGCCTGGAACTGGCACCGCCGAGCCGGATGAGGGCCGCTCCCGAAGCCCCGTGTTGACGGTTCCTCCTGTCTGTGTTATAAAAGAAGTCCCGTTATGACGTATTTACGACGCGCTCTGTCATTATTCCCCATTCTCTCCCTGATCCTCTTCCTGACGGCTTGCTCCTCGACGCACAAGCCGGCCAAAACCGGCGCCAACCCGGCGCCTGAGTCTGCCCAACCCGCCGCAGCGCAGCCTGCGGCCCAAGAACAACCCAAAGTCTCCCAAGAACCCGTCATCGCCACAGAAGGCGCCGGCATAAGCGTCCAGGCCGAGACCGGCAAGGGCGAGGAATTCGAGAAAGACGCCACGGTCCTTCTCGAGGACGCCTTCGCCGCCTACGAAGAGGCCCAGGCGGCCATCGAGCGGGAGGACATGGACGGCGCATTGGCCAAGCTCGACCAGGCCTACGGCCTGCTGTTAAAGATGTCCCTGCCGCCCGAATCCCCGCTCCTCCAGGAGAAAAACGACCTCCGCATCCTCATCGCCCAGCGCATCCAAAAGATCTCGGCCTCCCGGACAACCCTGGCCTCGTCCGTCAACGGCTCGATCCCCCTCATCGAGAACCAGTGGGTCATGAAGGAGATCAAGTCCTTCCAGACGGTCGAGCGGAAGGCCTTCGAGGAATCTTTCAAGCGTTCGGGCCTCTACATGGAGATGATCGTCGGCGAGCTCCGCAAGGAAGGGCTCCCGGAGCAGCTCGCCTGGATCCCCCTCATCGAGAGCGCCTTCAGACCCCGCGCCCTTTCGCGCGCCCGGGCCCTGGGCATGTGGCAGTTCATCCGCTCGACGGGCTACCGCCACGGGCTCAAGCAGGACAAGTACGTCGACGAGCGCATGGACCCGGTCAAAGCCACCCGCGCGGCCATCCAGTACATGATCGAACTCCACGCCCTCTTCGGGGATTGGACGACCGCCATCGCCGCCTACAACTGCGGCGAGGGCCAGGTCCAGCGAGTCATCCGGGCTCAAAAGGTCGGCTATTTCGACAGCTTCTGGGACCTTTTCGCCAACCTCCCGTACGAGACGGCGCGCCACGTCCCGCGCTTCATCGCCACCCTCCTCATTGTCGGTGACCCCAACAAGTACGGCTTCTCTCTGCCCGTTCCGGACCCCTCCCTCCAATACGAAACGATCCGGGTCAACGCCGCCATCAAACTGGCGACTCTCTCCCAGAACCTGGCCCTCGACCAGGCATTCCTGGTCACCCTCAACTCCGAGCTGAGGCACGATTCGACGCCGAACTACCCCTATGACCTCCGCGTCCCGGCGGGCTATGGGGAGCAATGCCTGGCCTGCATCGCCTCTCTGCCCCAGTTCATCCCTCCCGACGTCGTCACCGACCGCCACATTGTCCGGAGCGGCGACACCTTAGGCGCCATCGCCCGGCGTTACCGAACATCCGTCGACACCCTCGTCCGCCTCAACGGCCTCCGGAGCCGGACCATGATCTATCCGGGCCAGGTGCTCCGCGTCCCTTCGCGGGGAGGCGTCGAAACGGCGTCCGCCGTGCCCCAGGCGAAGCCGGGAGAGACCGTCACCTACGTCGTCCAGAACGGCGACACGCTTTTCCAGATCGCCAAGAACTATAAAACAACTGTAGAAGCGATCAAGGCCGCCAACGGCCTCGCTTCCGATATTCTCGCCGTCGGCCAGAAGCTCGTCATCCAGACCGGCCGCAACCAATAATCCTCCCTTTTCCCGTTTGACATCCGATCTGTCCATCTGGTAGCGTGAGCCAGCAACGAGGAATCTTTTCCCGGTTTCGAGGATCGTCCGGGGGCGATGAAGGTCGCCCTGAAGCCCCCCGTAGCGGAGGGGGACCCGCCGTTTGCGGCGGGGGAACCGTCGGGACCGGTGCCCGGGGGGCCGGGAGGAGAAGGGTGACCTTCGTCGCCTGGCCCCGGTGACGAGCCATCGAAACCGGGAGATGAGTCAACAAAGGAGGGCACATGCGCGAGCTCACGACAGCCTTCATTCTCGTCGTCCTAGGAGCATCGGCGTCTCCGGCTGCTCCCACCGAGAGCCGTTTCCCGGCCCTTCTCGACGCCAAGTTCCAGGCTTCCGTCCGGGAAGTCGAAGCGGGCCTCGACGGCGTCCTCGGCCTCGCTCTGAAAGACCTCGAGACGGGGAATACCTTCCTCATCAACGAGCGCGAAGTCTTTCCCCAGGCGAGCTCGATCAAGATCGCCATCCTCCTCGAGGCCTTCAAACAGGCTGAGGAGGGACGGCTCAAACTCGACGAGTTCATCGCTCTCGAAGAGAGCCGGAAGGTCGCCGGCTCGGGAGTCCTCTTCTACCTCGGCCGTCCCAGCCTTTCCCTCTCCATCCGAGACATCGCCGTCCTGATGATCGTCCTCTCGGACAACACGGCTACGAACCTGCTCATCGACAAGGTCGGGATGGACGCCGTCAACAAGAGGCTGGACGGCCTGGGCTTGGCCAAGACCCGTCTCCGGCGAAAGATGATGGACCTCAAGGCCGCGGCCGAGGGCCGGGAGAACGTCTCGACGCCCCTGGAGATGATGACGCTCCTCGAGAAGGCCTGGAAGGGCGACATCCTCAAGGAGCCCTACAGAAAGGACTTCCTGGAGATCCTGGCCATCCCCAAGGAAAGCCCGCTCCGCTCCGGCGTCCCCGAAGGGATCGACGTCGCCGAGAAGCCGGGCGAGCTCGAGGCCGTCAGGTGCGATTCCGGGATCGTCCAGCTGACCGGGCGGCCCTACGTCATCTGCGTCATGACGACTTTCCTCAAGCACGACGCCGACGGCAATCAGGCCATCACCAGGATCTCCCGGCTCGCCTACGAGCACTTTTCGCGGCTCGAACGCTCGAGCGAGATCGGCCGGGTCGTTTCCGACAAGTAACCGCGGGCTCATAGAGATCCCCTCGAGGACGGGGCGCCCGGGAAGCCGGCCGAGAGCGCCTTCAACCCCGCACAGAGGGGGTGTCACCGGCAGTCCTGGCCGGCAATCCCCTCTGTGCGGGGTTGGGTGATTTGACGAAGCCGGGTCCGGCCTGTATTATGTCTTACACGTGGCCGGGGCCGGGTATCGCGCGGAGCAGCCGTCCAAGCCACTGAAAGAAGACCGACCATGGTTGAAGGTGCGTATCCGCCAGGTCCCGACCTCTCGGGGCTGAGGATCGAAGAGCGGGCCCGTTCGGCCGGGAGCGGGCGGAAGAAAACACGCCTCCTCGCGCTGTCCGCCGTCATCATCCTGGCCGCGGCAGGGTCCTTCTTGGCGATACGGACCAGGGCCGTGGTCGTCAGCGTGGCGGAAGCCCGCCCGGCCGGCGACCCCGCGGCGACCGCTCTCTTGAACGCCAGCGGCTACGTCACCCCCCGCCGCCGGGCCACGGTCGCGGCCAAGATCACGGCCCGGGTCGTCGATGTTTACGTCGACGAGGGGATGGCCGTCACCGAGGGCCAACTCCTGGCGAGACTCGACGATTCGGACGCGGAGCGGCGCCTGCAGGCGGCCAGGGCCCAACGCGACGCGACGGCCGCCCAGATCCCGAGCCTCAAGGTCAACCTCGCCAACGCGGAGCGTGAGTTCCGCCGCCAGGAGGAGCTCGGGAAGGAAGGCTTCACGAGCGTCCAGGCCCTCGATCTGGCCCGCACGGCGGCCGAAAGCCTGAGGGCCCAGGTCGCCGCCACGGAAGAGCAGGTCAAGGCGGCCGACGCCCAGATCGCCTTGGCCCAGCAGGACATCGATAACTGTACCGTCCGGGCGCCCTTCGCCGGAGTCGTTGTCTCCAAGGACGCCCAGCGGGGCGAGATGGTCTCCCCCATCTCGGCCGGCGGCGGTTTCACCCGGACCGGGATCGCCACGATCGTGGACATGGGCTCGATCGAGATCGAAGTGGACGTCAACGAATCGTATATCGCCCGGGTCGAAGCCGGCCAGCGGGTCGAGGCCGTGCTCGACGCCTATCCGGACTGGCGCATCCCGGCCAGGGTCCGGACGGTCATCCCGACAGCCGACCGCCAGAAGGCCACGGTCAAGGTCCGGATCTCGTTCGACAAGCTCGACCCCCGTATCCTGCCCGACATGGGCGTCAAGGTGTCTTTTCTGGCGGGAGAGCAGGCGGCGGGGCAGGCGGCCGCGAAGGCCCTCATCCCCCGCAAGGCGGCGCGGACGCTGGACGGCAAGTCCGTGGTATTCCTATTCCGGGACGGCCTCCTCGAAAGGCGGGCCGTGAGCCTGGGCACCCCGATCGGGGGCGATGTGCAGGTCACGGCCGGCCTCGCGCCCGGCGACAAGGTCGTCGTCGAGGGGCCCAGCGAACTCCGCGACGGCCAGCGGGCTAAGCTCAAATGAAACGAAGGAGGACGAGATGGTGAGCATCGACGGAAAAGGGAACGGCCCGTGCCTCGTCTGCGTGCGCGACCTGGATAAGATCTACACCCGCGGAAGCGAGGAGATACACGTTCTCCAGGGTTTGAACCTGGAAGTCGATGCGGGCGATTTTGTCGCCTTCATGGGCCCCAGCGGTTCCGGCAAGACCACCCTGCTCAATCTCCTCGGGGGTCTCGACCTTCCGACCTCCGGAAGCATCACCGTGGCCGGAGACGAGATCACGCACATGTCGGCCGGGAAGCTCACGAACTGGCGCGCGCGCCATGTGGGTTTCATTTTCCAGATGTACAACCTCATACCTGTCCTGACCGCCTTTCAGAACGTGGAACTGCCGCTTCTCCTGACCCGGCTGTCCAAGGCCGAGCGCCGGAAACACGTCGAGACCGCGCTGGCGGTCGTCGGTCTAGCCGACCGCATGAAACACTTCCCCCGCCAGCTGTCCGGCGGACAGGAGCAGCGGGTGGCCATCGCCCGGGCCATCGTCGCCGACCCGACCTTCCTTCTCTGTGACGAACCGACCGGCGACCTCGACCGCAAGAGCGCCGACGAGATCATGGACATCATCGAACGCCTCGTGAAAGAACACGGAAAGACGGTCCTGATGGTCAGCCATGACCCGCGGGCAGCCGAACGGGCCCGGGTCGTCCTCCATCTGGATAAAGGGGTCCTGATCGAAGCGGCCGCGGCCAGGGGCAGCGTATGAAGTCCTTCCGGCTGGTCTGGGCCAATCTCCGCCGCAAGAAGATTCGGACGACTCTGACCATCGGCTCTTTCACCGTCGCTCTTTTCCTGTTCGGACTTCTCGCAGCGATCCGTATCGGATTCCGGGGCGGGGCCGACGCGGCGGGCGCCGACCGTCTGAACACCATCAACCGGGTCTCCCTGATCCTCCCCCTGCCTCTCTCCTACCGGGACCGAATCCTGAAGATCCCAGGCGTCTCGGGCATCACTTACGCCAATTGGTTCGGCGGCGTATATCAGGACGAGCGTAACTTTTTCCCGCAGTTCGCCGTCGATAAGGACACGTGGTTCGACGTTTATGCGGATTATGCCGTCTCCCCGGAAGGGCGCGACGCCTTCCGGAAAGACCGTCAGGCATGTATGGTCGGGCGCAATCTGGCCAAGCGGTTCGGCTTTAAGGTTGGCGACAGGATCCCTCTCCGGGGGACGATCTTTACCGGGAACTGGGAGTTCAACGTGGCCGGCATCTTCGACGGCGGCCGGCCCGACGCGGATACGAGCGGGATGTTCTTCCGCGCCGATTATCTGGATGAGAATCGACAGTTCGGCCAGGGCACCGTCGGCTGGTACGTCGTGAAACTCGCCAATCTGGACGACGCGGTGCCGGTCACCAAGGCCATCGATGAGCAGTTCGCCAACTCGCCCTTCGAAACCCGGACCCAGACGGAGAAGGCCTTCACCGCCTCCTTCGCCAAGCAGATGGGGAACGTCGAGCTGCTGATCATGACCATAGGTTCCGTCGTCTTTTTTACGCTCCTTCTCGTCACCGGCAACACCATGGCCATTGCCGTCCGGGAACGGTCCGGCGAGCTGGCCGTCCTCAAAACCGTCGGCTTCTCGGACGTCCGCGTCCTCAAGCTCATCCTGGCCGAGGCGATCCTCATCGCCGGACAGGGAGGATTCATCGGCCTCGCCCTCGCCAAGATCGTCATTCCGGACCTATCCCGCGCCTTGCCCATGCTGGGCGCGCTGTATGTTTCGCCCCTCACCTTCGGCCTCGGATTCGTCCTCGCCCTTCTCATCGGGACCGCCGCGGGCGTGCTGCCGGCGGTCGGCGCGATGCGGCTCAGGGTCGTCGACGCCCTGCGGAGAGTGTGACATGGCCATTCCCCTCGTCTATAACGTGCGCAGCGTGTTCCAGCGCTGGTCTTCGGCCATCGTGGCCGTTCTCGGCGTCGCCGGGACCGTGGGCGTTTTCGTCTCCATGCTGGCTCTGGCCCAGGGCTTCCGGGCCACGCTCGTCGCCTCGGGGTCGCCGCGGAACGCGATCGTCCGGGAGGCCGGCATGAACTCCGAGATGGTTAGCGCGGTGACCCTGGAGGATTTCCGGGTGATCGAGGGCGCTGCGGGCGTCGCCCGCGACGACCGTGGGCCGCTCTCCTCCGCCGAGGTCGTGGTCATCGCCGCGTTCCCCCTGGCAAGAACAGGCACCGAAGCCAACGTCCAGATCCGCGGCGTATCGCCGCGGGTCCTCGACGTGCGCGACAACGTCCGCGTCTCGGCCGGGCGTTTCTTCCAGCCGGGACTCGCGGAGCTCATCATCGGCAAGAACGCCATCAAGACGTACGAGGGTTTCGTCCTGGGGAACACGGTTCGTTTCGGGGGCGGCACTTGGCAGGTGGTCGGGGTCTTCGACGCCGGCGGGAGCGCCTTCGATTCCGAGATATGGTGCGATGCCCGCGTGCTCAACGAAGTCTACAAGCGCCCGACGAATATCTTCCAGTCGGTGACCGTCCGTCTCGAATCGGAGTCCGCCCTGACGCGCTTCAAGGACGCGCTGACCTCCGACCCGCGGCTTTCGGTCCAGGCGGACCGGGAGACCGACTACTACGAGAGGCAATCGAGAATGCTGACGGACCTCATCAGGATCCTCGGCTTTCTGGTTGCCCTCGTCATGGGCGTCGGCGCCGTCTTCGCCGCTCTGAACACGATGTACTCGGCCGTGGCCGAGAGGTCCCGCGAGATCGCGACGATGCGGGCGCTCGGCTTCAGGGGCGGGGCCGTCGTCGTCTCGTTCGTCCTCGAATCGCTCTTCATCGCCTTCTTGGGGGGCATCCTGGGCTGCCTGGCCGTTCTCCCCATGAACGGCTTCACGACCGGGACGATCAATTGGCAGACCTTTTCCCACCTCGCCTTCGCCTTCAGCATCACTCCCGGCCTGCTGGCCGTGGGGATGGTTTTCGCGCTCTTGATGGGCTTGGTGGGCGGCGTCCCGCCGGCCACTCGCGCCGCCAGAAGGCCTGTGGCCGTCGCCCTGCGGGGTCTCTGACACGGCTGGGCCGAGCGGCGGCGGCCCTTCGGATCCTTAGGTCTTGAGGGATGCCGACAAGCCGCTCTTTCCGAGCCTCGATCCCCGACAGATAGCCGCGGGCTAGAAGAGGTCGCCCTCCACGCCGAGGCCGGGCAGGTCGTTCAGGACGAGCCGGTCCTTGACCGTCCGGACGCCGCGGAACGGGTCGTTCGAGATGAGCAGGTTCCCGTCGAGGTCGGCGTAGTCGAAGAGGGAGGCCACGGCCGCGCCGGCCGATATTCCCAGCGAGCTCTCGATCATGCAGCCGATCATCAACTTCAATCCCAGGGCCCTGGCCATGCCCGCCAGCCGGATGGCCTCCTGGACGCCGCCGCACTTCATGAGCTTGATGTTGACGCCGTGGAAATAGGGGGCGATCCGGGGGAGGTCAGAGGCCTGGATGAGGCTCTCGTCGGCGAAGACGGGGATCTTGACCTTGTCCTTGAGCCAGGCGTAATCCTCGAGGCGGGAGGCGGGCCGGGGCTGTTCGACGAGCTCGACGCCCAGGCCGGCCATCCAGTTGATCATTTCCAGGGCTTCTTCCTTAGTTTTCCAGCCCTCGTTGGCGTCGGTCCGGAGAGGCTTGGCCGTGACCGCCCGGATGCCCTCGATGATCTTCCGGTCGTCCGGCGTCCCGACCTTGATCTTATAGACGGAGAAATCCGCCGCGTCCCGGACCTTCTGCTGCATGACCGGCACCTCGTCGATGCCGATGGAGTAGGTCGTCGTGACGAGTTTATCCCGGCCGAGGCCGAGGAGCTTCCAGAGCGGGACCTTGAGCCGATTGCCGACCCAGTCCAGGATGGCCATGTCCAAGGCGGCCTTGGCCGCGTGCTCTCCCGGCCCGACGGCGTCGACCTCGCCGAAGCGCACGGCGTATTCCGAAAGGTCCCTCTCGAGGAGGGCGCGAGCCTTGTCGATGAAAGCTGCGGCACTCTCCGCGGTCTCGTTGTATCGGGCGATCGGGGCCGCTTCGCCGAGTCCGACGACGCCGTCCCGCTCGATACGGACGTAGCAGTTGCGCCGCGTCGTCCAGGTCCCCCGGGACAGGCCCCAGGCCTGCCGGAGCTTGAGCTCGTAGAGCTTGACCGTGACGAGCGTCTTCCCCGCCCCGCCCGCCCAGGCGTCGCGGACGGCCGGACCGGCGGCGAAGAGAGAGCCCGCCGCGGCGGCTCCGGCCAGCCTCAGGAATTCCTCCCGTTTCATGGCGTCACCTCTCGCGGGCATTATAACCCGAAATCGCCGCTAAACGGAAAATGCGGGAGAAAATTCGTGGTTATCATGCCGAGGATTTTTTGATATGATAGCGCTCCCCAAGGAGGTCCGAAGATGATGAAAACGCCGGCCATTGTCCTGCTTCTTGCCCTAATATTCGTTCCGGCTTTCGCCGCCCAAAATCCCGCCGTCCCTGACCAAGCCGCCGTGATCAACTCCGTCGAGAACATGCATAGGCGCTCGACCTCGTCATCCGACGTTGTCAGCCAAGCCATCCTCGGCACGAACGTCAAGCTCCTCAAGAAGGAAAGGAACTCGGACGGCGAGGACTGGTGCCAGGTAGAAACGCCCGACACCTACAAGGGCTGGATCATCTCCTCCGCCCTCGAAGTCCTGAAGCCCGGCGCCAAGCCCTACGTCTCCTCAGGAAATGTTTTCGTCGTCACCGCCCTCTTGGCCAATACCTACCGCGAGCCGGACGTCACCAAGCACAAGCCGGTCAAGGTCGCCCCGATCAGCGCAATCCTCGAGGTCGTCGAAGAACGCGACGCGCGCTGGCTGCAGGTGAACCTCCCCTGCGGCACGAAGGTCTGGATCCAGCACGGCGACGGGGAGGTCCGCGAGGCGCCCATGGTCTGGCCGCGGACGTCTCCCGAAGACATGGTCGCCCTGTCGAAGCGCTTCATCGGACTCCCCTACTGCTGGGGCGGGACGTCCCCCCTCGGCCTCGACTGCTCGGGTTTCGTACAGCTCGTCTACAAAATGGGCGGCAGGCCCATCCTGAGGGACGCGGACATCCAGTTCGAGGGCAGCGGGCTTGTCGAGGTGGCCGCGGGGGAGGAAATGGCCGGAGACCTCGTGTTTTTCGGCAAGAACATCGGTCACGTCGGCATGATGATCGACGCCGAGTATTTCATCGATGCCACGACCCATGAGAAGCCCGTCGTCCGGATCGACCGGCTCAAGGACGCCTACTGGCAGAAGATCTACCAGGGCGCGCGGCGTCCCAAGTAAAAAAAAAGGGGGCACGTACCGGAGGCACGGCCGGGAGCATGCCTCCGGTACATGTCCCCGGAACGGATCGATTACTTCGCGGCCGACTTCTTGGCGTCCTTGGCCTTCTTCTTAGCCTTTTTCT
>Ga0315277_10009791_pt1 | contig 12210 bp, 10 predicted proteins | sample YL17G05_15_MG_FD_203695 | JGI IMG/M metagenome (GOLD analysis project Ga0315277, IMG submission 203695) | Sediment microbial communities from Yellowstone Lake, YNP, Wyoming, USA - YL17G05_15 | ecosystem: Environmental > Aquatic > Freshwater > Lake > Sediment | place: USA: Wyoming | collected... | reverse complement strand
CAGGATATGCTAAACGGTCGCCCAAGAAAGACTTTAAACTGGGCAAATCCTAACGAAGCATATCAGCAGGTGTTGCGTTAAAAGGTTGAGAGTGCCTAACTCGTGATCTTTGCCGATCTTTTTGGCTAATTTTCTTAGAAAAGGGATCGATGCGCCATATGTGTTGCGCGGATTTATCCCGAATCGCGCCATTCCCGCAATATTCTTTGCGTTATATTGAGATCTGATGGCTTTTATTATGTCCTGAAACTTCATGCGCTGATTATATGATATAATCCCTTCAAATGAAAACCCATGAAACAAAATTAACCGTCCGATATTCCGAGACCGATCAAATGGGAAGAGTATATTACTCGCGCTATCTAGAATGGTTTGAGCTGGGACGGGCAGAACACCTTAAAGCCGCAGGTTTCCCCTACTCGGAGATGGAAAAACTGGGGTTATATCTTGTGGTCGGGGATACTTACATCAAGTACTTAAAACCGGCAAAATACGAGCAATCAATAACGGTCAAAACCATCATCAAGGAAGTCGGCAAAGCCAGCGTCATATTTGAATATGAGGTCATCGAAGACAAGACAAAAGAATTGCTTGCAACAGGGAATTCAAAGCTTGTGGCAATCTCAAAATCCGGTAAGATATCATCCATACTCGAAAATATTAGGAAATTAATGCAATGAATGGACAGCTATTCAAGTGCGATTTTCTTGTTATCGGCGGCGGCATTGCCGGATTATCTGCCGCTATCGAAGCAAGCCACAACGGTAAAGTTATCCTTCTTACAAAAGGCAAAACAGGCGAAACAGCCACAGAATATGCCCAGGGCGGAATTGCGGCAGCAGTTGACGAGCAAAAAGATTCCCCAATGTTCCACATGCAGGATACACTGGATGTTGGCGCGGGATTAAGCGATGAGAACGCGGTCACGATCCTGGTCAATGACGGCGTTAAAAGAGTGCGCGAACTTATAAAGATCGGTGTTAAATTCGACAAGATCGGAGATGTTTACGAGCTCGCGCTTGAAGGCGCGCACAGCCATAGAAGGATATTGCATGCCGGCGACGCCACAGGATCGGAAATAGAAAGAGCTCTTGCAGCCAGGCTGCTAAATGAAAAGCTTGTTGATGTCAGAAATTTCATTTACGGCAAGGACCTTATAATAAAGAACGGCAGATGCATAGGAGCTATAGCCTTTGATGTGCAGTCGAATACCGAAATGGTCTTTCTTTCAAAAGCGACCATAATCTGCACGGGTGGATTGGGCCAGATATTCCTTCACAACACGAATCCAAGTTTTGCCACGGGCGACGGCATAGCAATGGCTTACCGAGCGGGCGCGGAGGTTACAGACATGGAATTCGTTCAATTCCATCCCACAACTTTGTTCCTTCATGGCGTTGTTGAGACAAGGTTCTTGATATCCGAGGCCGTGCGTGGAGAAGGAGCGATCTTAGAAAATATTGACGGGGAAAGGTTCATGCCCAGGTATCACCTGCTAAAAGAGCTGGCACCCAGGGACATTGTTTCAAGGTCAATACTTTCCGAAATGAAAAGGACGAATTCCGACCATGTTTACCTTAATTTGTCCCCTATCGGCGCTGAAAAAATAAGAAAGCGCTTTCCAAAAATATATGAAGAGTGCCTTAAACATAATATTGACATCACAAAGGATAAAGTACCGGTCACGCCCGCAGCACATTACTTTATGGGCGGGATAAAGATAGATACTAACGGCAGAACAAGGATCATGGGACTTTACGCGGCTGGCGAGGTATCTGATGCCGGGATACACGGCGCGAACAGGCTGGCCAGCAATTCACTTCTGGACGGGCTGGTCTTCGGCCACAGAGCCGCTCTGGACGCGATAGATTACATTAAACTTCCTGAATTGGATAAAATAATAAGCTCCTATTCACCGCGGAAAACAAGAGATCACGGGCATATGCTCAAATACGACCAGATACAGAATGTGAAGCAAAGGCTTAAAACAATTATGTGGGAATACGTAGGCATTGTAAGGAACGGCAAAGACCTGAAGAACGCGATCTCTGAACTGAAAAGAATGGATAAAAAGATAAACTATTCGCCGGCAAATAAGTATGACCTTGAATTAAAGAACATGATAACTACAGCGCTTCTTATTGCCGAAGCAGCATACAAAAGAAAAGAATCCAGAGGCGCGCATTTCAGGTCCGATTACCCCGTGCAGGACGATATCCACTGGAGGCGGCACCAGACATTCAGAAAGCGGAAGCTATTTTTTCTGCCGTAAGCCCGTGCTGATCAAGTCTTTGATTAAATTAATTGTATATATGGCATGTTGGCAAAGCTTTCTTGAACTCATACTTTTGCCTGTCTGATACCTTTGTATCGCTCAAGTCCAATTCTCTCAAATGCTTAAGCTCCTTGAGCGCGCTAATGTCTATTACCTGTGTACGACTCAAGTTTAATCTTCTCAAATTTTTAAGCTCCTTGAGCGCGCTGATGTCCGATACCTTTGTACCACTCAAGTTTAATACACTCAAATTCTTAAGCTTCTTGAGCGCGCTGATGTCTGTTATCTGTGTTCCATACAACTCTAATTCTCTCAAATTCGTAAGCTCCTTGAGCGCGCTGATGTCCGATACCTTTGTCCCACTCAAGTTTAATTCTCTCGAATTCTTAAGCTCCTTGAGCGCGCTGATGTCTGATACCTTTGTACCACTCAAGTTTAATACTCTCAAATCCTTAAGCTCCTTGAGGACGCTGATGTCTGTTACCTGTGTACGACTCAAGTCCAATACACTCAAATTCTTAAGCTCCTTGAGCGCGCTGATGTCTGTTACATTTGTACCACCCAAGTATAATTCTCTCAAACTCTTAAGCTCCTTGAGGGCGCTGATGTCTGATAAATTTGTATTAAACCTCAAATCTAATTTACTTAAATTCTTAAGTTCCTTGAGCGCGCTGATGTCTGATACCTGTGTACCGCCCAAGTCTAACTCTCTCAAATTCTTAAGGTTCTTGAGAGCGCTGATATCAGACACCTGTGTCCGATACAATTTTAAACATTCCAGATTCGTAAGCTCCTTGAGCGCGCTGATGTCAGAAATCCCTGTACCACTCAAGTCCAATTCTTTCAAATTCTTAAGCTCTTCTACTGTTATGTTCTTTAATTTTGCTATCTTTTCTAATGTCCATTCATTTTTTATGATCATTTTCCTGGTTATCTGTTTCCTGAGCATCTGTTCAGCGAGGAGAACATTTCCTTTACACACGTTTATAGATCTTTCAAGTTGCTTTTCCTCATATGCGGACAATTCTTCTTTTTTATCATCTATTTTTGCCGCTAAGTCGCGCAACTTCTTATAATCATTCTCCGAAACCTTATATATCCCGATTTTTACTCCCATTTTTATGATTCTCCCTGTCTATACTTAAAGATCTATCTGATAATTTTGCAGCCGGGTAATAGCTTCTGAATCTCATCCACTTGCTTGTCTGTTACTTTTTTACAGAACAAGTATAATTCTTTCAGATTTTTAAGGCCCTTGAGCGCGCTGATATCTGTGATCTTTGAACCTTCCAAGTGTAATTTGCTTAAATTTTTAAGCTCTTTTAGCGCGCTGATGTCAGACACTTCCACGTCACAGTACTGTGAAGCCATCAAATACAATTCCTCCAAATTCTGTAGCTTCTTGAGTGGGCTTATATCCTTTACTTTTGTGCCATATAAGTATAATTCCCTTAAATTTATAAGTTCCTTGAGCGCGCTGATATCCGTTACCTCAGTCTGAGATAAGCTCAATCTTCTTAAATTCTTAAGTTCCCTGAGCGCGCTAATGTCTGTCACTTTTGTATAACTCAAGTCTAATACACTTAAATTTTTAAGCTCTTTTAGCGCGCTAATGTCTTCTACGTTTGTGAAACTCAGGTTTAATACACTCAAATTCGTAAGCCACTTGAGCGCGCTAATGTCTTTTATCTTTATACGGCTCAGATCCAATTCTTTCAAATTCTCAAGCTCTTCTACCGTTATCCCCTTTAACTTTGCTATCTTCGCTAATTCCCCATATCTTAATATCGTTTTCCTTAGCATCGCTTCAGCACAAGGAATATCTCCTTTGCAGGCGTCGATAGCTTTCTCTATTTCTTTCCCCTCATTATCAGATAGTTCTTCCTTGTTGCTATCTATTTGTTTTGCTACCTTAATAAGTCTCTCTGCCTTTTTATAATCCAATTCATGTTTGCCTATTTTTACTGTCACTGTCATTTTTATCATTCTCCTTGCCTGCTGTTTAAATTTTTCATTCTATCAGCAGACGTCTTTATATCGTCATTCCTCACGTATAATTTCACTTTTTTAGAAATATTTTCTGCTCATCAGAAGATAAAAAGGCGGGGAAATTCAACCGGGGAACGGATGCGCTGCTAAGCCAGGAGTTTTGCCGCTATTTTTTCTGCCGTAAGCCCATAGATATCCAAAATTTGATCCCTTTTCCCGTGTTCAATGAACTTTGATGGAAGCCCAAGGCGCTTTATCGGCTTATTGATGCCGTGATCGAGCAATAATTCAGCGATTGCGCTGCCGAATCCGCCATCAAGAACCCCTTCTTCCACTGTAATAATTTTATCTGATTCTTTGGCTAAGCTGATCAATAAATCTTCATCAAGTGGCTTGGCAAACCTGGCATTGACCACGATCGAGCTGACACCTTTCGCCTCAGCTATTTTCGCTGCCTCTATTGCTGGATAAACCATCGAGCCTAGAGCAAAGATCAATTGTTTGGGATGCTGGGGTTGGGATTTGAGGTTTGTTTGGATGTTTGAAGTTTGAAGTTGGGATCTATATACTATCTCCCCCTTGACAATTTCCACTTTTCCTAAACTGGCATCCAACCCCAATCCTACTCCCTGTCCCCTGGGGTATCTGATAGCTATCGGCCCATCGTGAGCAATCGCTGTCGCAAGCATCTGCTGAAGCTCGTTCTCATCTTTCGGCGCCATTATCGTCATATTTGGCATTGAACGAAGCATGGCGATATCAAATATCCCGTTATGCGTTGCCCCGTCCTCTCCCACTATCCCAGCCCTATCGATGGCAAAAACCACGGGCAGATCTTGCAGACAAACATCATGGATTATTTCATCGTATGCTCTTTGAAGGAAAGTTGAATATATCGCTACTATCGGTCTATATCCCGCTTTTGCCAAACCTCCGGCAAAAGTGACCGCGTGTTCCTCCGCGATGCCGACATCAAAAAGCCTTGCAGGATATTTCTTCGCGAAGCCTTCAAGGCCTGTCCCGTCCAGCATCGCCGCGGTAATTGCCACGATCTTTTCATTCTTTTCCGCTATCTTTATAAGCGTACTGCCAAAAACAGATGTGTATGTGGGCTTTTCAGCAATGGATGTCGCCTCTCCGGTCTCTATTTTGAAAGGCGCCACTCCGTGGAATCTGGTGGGGTCCTCTTCCGAGGGCACATATCCTTTTCCTTTTTTCGTGATGACATGGACAACTATAGGGCCTTTAACTTCTTTTGCGTACTGCAAAGTGCTCATAAGTAACGGTATATTGTGACCGTCTATGGGTCCCATATAGCGGATGCCAAGTTCCTCGATAATGACGTTAACATTGAAGTCTACCACGAAGTGTTTGATCCTGTTCTTGAAATTCTCCGCCCTTTTAACAAGGGAACCGCCGATCTTTGGTATACGCCCTATTATTTTCTCCATCCTGTCCCTGAACTTTACATAGGTATTGCTGGTCCTAAGTTTTGTAAAATAATTTGCTATCGCGCCCACATTCTTTGATATGGACATTTGATTGTCATTCAGAACAATAACGAGGTTCTCCTTCAGCCCGATCAGGTTATTTATCCCTTCCAGCGCAAGTCCGCCGGAAAGAGCTCCGTCACCGATAATTGAAATGATGTTGTATCTTTCTCCGGAAAGTTCGCGCGCTTTTGCCAGCCCGAGCGCGGAGGAAATGGATGTGCTCGCGTGGCCAACAGTAAAGTGATCGTGTTCTGATTCTTCCGAGTTGGGGAAGCCGGAAAGGCCGCCAAATTGGCGAAGTGTCCCGAATTTCGAGCTCCTGCTGGTCAGTATCTTGTGCGCGTAAGCCTGATGCCCCACATCCCAGATAACTTTGTCTTTGGGGGATTCATAGATCGCGTGTATGGCCACGGTCAGCTCTACCGCGCCAAGCGAAGACGACAGGTGGCCGCCATTTTTTGAGACCGTGTCAATTATTAAGACCCTAGTTTCATCCGCCACGGTCTGCAGTTCTGAATACGACAGGCGTTTAAGATCGTCGGGCAGGTTTAAAGTTTGAAGCATTTGCGGCATTTTTTTAAATTAATGGAATAAATTAAAGGATATGACGCCGATTATCAAGCCGAAAATTGAGCCTGTAATAACCTCGGCCATGGAGTGTCCCACGATTTCCGGTCTGACCTTTATAGCGTCATACATGACGATCGAAGCCAAAACAACGGAAATAGAGAACTGGATGGAGTCAAAGCCCTGAGTAAGGCCGACCATCATTACAAGACAACTCACCATTGCCGAATGGGAAGACGGCATACCTCCCACTTCGAAAAAGGGTTTAAAGCTTAGTTTTTTATCAGTAAATAAGTATAAGACTATTTTCGACGCTTGTGCCAATACCATTGCAGATAAAGATGTGATCAGTATATTGTTCGAAAGTATCTCGGAAACTATATTTAGAACATCCATTTTAAACCTTCCTATTCGCCAAAAACAATCCGATCTCTTTTAAAGTTGCGTAATTTTTCGTTCTTGGAAGAGCAGCCAGGGCGCTATTCAATTCGTTATTCGCGTCGATCCTGGATCTTTTCAGCCCGATAACGGCCGGATAGCTGTTCTTTTCCTTTTTAGCGTAATCCAATATATCATCAATTATCTGAAACGCAAGCCCGATATGCCCCGCGTACGCGGCAAGGCCTTCCAATTCTTTTTTATTGGCGCCGCCCACAATGCCGCCGCACATTACCGCAGCCACAAAGAGATCCGCTGTCTTATGCCTGGTAATAAAATTAAGCTCTTCAACTCCGATATTTCTAGAGGATGCTTTCAGGTCCGCGATCTGGCCGCCCACAACGCCATTTATACCCAGGAATTTAGAAAGCTCTCCGATCAATAAAAAAGCCTTCTCTTTATAGTTCTCCGCGATAATTTGAAAAGCCAGAGCATTCAAAAGATCCCCTGCCAAAATAGCAGTATCTTCGCCAAAGGCTTTGTGACAGGTTGGTTTGCCCCTGCGGAAATTATCATTATCCATCGCGGGCAGATCGTCATGTATAAGCGTATATGTGTGGATCATCTCTATTGCGCAGGCGACCGGCAATGCTTTCATGTATTTTCCGGACACCGCTTCGCAAGCCGCAAGCGTCAGAATGGGCCGCACTCTTTTGCCGCCGGACATCAATGAATATTTCGCGGCATTGTACAAAAGCTTCGTGAATTTCCCGCTTTTTGGCAAGAATGATGGTAAATGGCTATTAATAAGTCTTTTTCTTTTTAAAAGGTGGGTTTTAACATCCCGCATTAGAATCTGACCGGTATCCCTTTTCTTGTAAGAAATTCCTTCAGCTCTCTTATCTTTATTTCGCCAAAGTGAAGTATTGACGCAAGCAATGCAGCGTCCGCGCTGCCTCTGGTTAACGCCTCGTAAACATGTTCCATTGTTCCTGCGCCTCCCGAAGCGATAACGGGTATCCTGACGCTGCTTGATATCGCTTTTGTCAGCTCAATGTCATAGCCGTCCTTTGTTCCATCGCGGTCCATGCTCGTTAAAAGTATCTCCCCCGCCCCAAGCCCTTCCGCTTTTGCCGCCCATTCAACAGCATCGATGCCGGTGGGAGTTCGCCCGCCATTAACATATACTTCCCAGGACGGCTTATCCGAGGATCTTTTCGCGTCTATCGCCAGTACTATGCACTGGCTGCCGAATTTATCCGAAGCTTTTTTTATGAAATTCGGATCTTTTATCGCGGCGGTATTTATCGACACCTTGTCCGCTCCTGCTCTAAGGATATCCCTTATCATATCCAGGTCGGAAATGCCCCCGCCGACTGTAAAAGGGATGAAAACCTGTTCGGCAACTTTCCTTACAACATCTATCATAATATATCTTTTTTCGTGTGACGCCGTAATGTCCAGGAATGTCAGCTCGTCCGCGCCTTCTTTATCGTAAAATGACGCTAGCTCCACGGGATCGCCAGCGTCGCGCAATTCAACGAATTTAACGCCTTTAACCACCCTGCCTTCCTTCACATCCAGGCAAGGTATTATCCTCTTTGCCAGCATCAGATCTTTTCCTCCGATAGGTCCTTTACTGTCACGAACCCGTAACCTTTCTGTTTCAGTTTCTCCAGTATGAATGGAAGCGCCCTTACTGTCTGCTCGCTGCTGCTATGCAAAAGTATTATATTGCCGGAGGACACTTTGTCCACTATCTTTGCCGCGAGCTCCTTTGCCATGGCCTGGACATCTTCCGGGACCTCGTAACCCGGAGTAACATCCGTATAATCCACCGCGTTCAGCGACCAGAATACTGTTTTCATTTTAAGTTTCTTCAAGCCTTTTGATATCCCCTCGTTCATGTTCCCGCCTGGAGGACGGAAATATTTCGGCCTTTCCTTGGTTATCTTATAAATAACTTCGTTGCATCTTTCAATGTCCGACAATGATCGCCTTACAGACATTTCTTTCGCGGGTACATGGGAATAAGTATGGTTGCCTATCTCATGATCCTCGTCCTTCATTCTCATGATAAGGTCGGGATTCTTTTCCGCCTCTTCTCCCACCACAAAGAAGGTCGCTTTTGCGCCAAACTTATCCAGATCATCCAATATGTACTGGCAATATTCAGGCTTCGGTCCGTCATCAAAAGTCAAAGCGACAACGTTCCTTGCCTTATTTCCGTTCCATACGGACCTTGCGGAGCAAGGAATTATCAATAACCAAATTCCAATAACCAAACAAATTTCAATAATCAATGACCAAAAAACATGTTTTAGGTTTAGAAATTGGATATTATTTGATGATTGGTTATTGGTGATTGGTGTTTTCATGACAATTTTCTAAAAAAGCATGACCTGTTCCCTGTATGGCAGGCGGGTCCTTCCTGGTCCACCATCAGAAGGAGGGCGTCCATATCGCAATCATAAAGTATCTCCTTTACGTGCTGAAAATGCCCCGATGTCTCACCTTTTGTCCAGAATTTTTTCCTTGACCTGCTCCAATAACAGGCTTTGCCTTCCTTTATCGTCTTTTCAAGGGACTCCCTGTTCATGTATGCGATCATCAATACCTCTTTTGTTTTTGCATCCTGCGCAATTGCAGGGATCAATCCGTTCTTATCATATTTCAAGTCATCAATTATCGCCATAAAATTCCCCTTTCCTTCTTTTTTGTTTTCTATCCCACGTCAACCCATGCTGAATCCTTGCCAAGCACTTCCTCCACTTTTGTCACTATAGAAGGATCAATAGATATATAATGCTCCTCGCCCACCTTGATTATCTTGCCTCCCATGTGCAGATAGACAGGGTCTTTCCCCTTATATAGCGAAAAAATATTTTTAAGCTCCGGCAGGGAATCGAACTTATCATCTGAAACATTCACATGGAACACCCTGCTGTTCTTTTTTCTTTTCTCCAAAGGTTCCACTATGTCACATAACACTTTCTTTTCGTCGTTCATTGAATCAATGCTGACCTTTCCTTTTATGACAACTATAGCATCTTCAAAGAGCATTGATGAATATTTTTCGTAAGCCCTGGGGAATATGACAAGGGGAATTATTCCTGTAAGGTCCTCCAGGTTCGCGACCATCATAAGTTCTTTTTTCCGGGTAGTGATCTTTCTGCATCCGGAAAGTATGCCTCCCACCGTGACCATGTCCCCTTCCCGCTTTTCGGACATGTCTGTTGCTTTTGTCCCCGTCTCCGCCCTAAGCAGGTCCGCGACAGAGTTAAGGGGATGGCCGGAAATATATAGCCCCAGCATTTCCTTTTCCATCCTTAATAATTCGTCCGGGCTGAACTCGGAAGCTTCATCCTGCGCTGCTATATCAATGTGCGCCGGAGATCTCTTCACGTCAAATAGCGACCCCTGGCCGTTGCTGGTCTCTTTCTGGAGTGCGGAAGCTTTTCCCATAGCGGTTTCAAGTATCTTTAACAGGGGTGCCCGTCTTCCTGTGTTATCAAAAGCTCCGCACTTTATAAGGCTTTCAATGACCCTTTTATTGGCCATGTGAAGGTCCACTCTTTCGCAAAAATTTATCAATGAGGTGAATTTTCCGCCCTTTTTTCTGGCAGCGATTATATTCTGGACGGCATTCGTGCCGACATTCTTTACCGCTGCAAGCCCGAACCGGATACCATCTCCTACAACAGTAAAATCTTTCAAGCTCTCGTTAACATCGGGGGGCATTACCGGGATTTTCATTCTCTGGCATTCTGCAATATATGCGCTTACTTTGTCGGGTTTGTCCGTGATGCTTGTTAATAATGCTGCCATGAACTCAACAGGATAATTCGCTTTTAAATACGCTGTCTGGTATGAAATGACAGCGTAAGAAGCGGAATGGCTCTTATTAAAGCCGTATCCTGCGAATTTTGAACACAGATTGAACAGCAGCACAGCCTTGTGCTCCGAGAATCCTTTCTTTTTCGCGCCGTTAATGAAATGTTCCCTCTGTTCATGCATTTCCTTGACCTTCTTCTTGCCCATTGCGGACCTCAGGACATCTGCCTGGGCCATGGAATATCCGGCGATCCTGTTCGCGATCTGCATGACCTGCTCCTGGTAAAGTATTACCCCGTGCGTTTCGCGAAGTATTGGCTCGAGTTCCGGCAGTTCATATTTTACTTCTATCTGCTTGTGTTTCCTTTTAACATAATCCTCTATCATTCCGCCTTCAATAGGCCCGGGCCTGTATAGGGCGATGAGCGCTATTATCTCATCAAATTCTGTTGGTTTAAGGTTTACAATAAGCCCCCTCATGCCGCGGCTTTCCAGCTGGAACACGCCGATGGTGTCTCCGTTGCACAGGAGCCCGAAAGTCTGGGCGTCATCGAAAGGTATTTCGTTCATGTTCACGTCAATGCCTTTTGTGCGTTTGATAATTTTCAGTGCTTGGGCGATCATTGTAAGGTTTCGCAGTCCCAGGAAATCCATCTTTAACAATCCTATTTCTTTTAGGTCCTCCATGGGGTATTGAGTGACAACTCTATCGTCGCTGACCGTCTGGACCGGGACCATTTCTGACAAAGGTTCTTTTGATATTACGACGCCGGCAGCATGCATGGAAGCTTGCCTGACCATCCCTTCAATGCGCTTCGCGTCATCTATTAGCGACTTCACTTTCGGGTCTTTTGTATATAATTGGTTAAGCTCCTTGTTAGAGTTAAGGGCAATATCGATCGTCATTTTCGGGTCGGCCGGTATCATCTTTGCAAGTTTATCCACTTCGAAAAGAGGGACTTGCGTTACGCGCCCGACATCCCTTATTGAACCTCTCGCCGCCATTGTCCCGAATGTAATGATCTGCGCAACCCTGTCCGCCCCGTATTTTTTTGTCACGTAATCGATGACCTCGCTCCTTCGTTCAATGCAGAAATCTATATCGATATCTGGCATTGATATTCTTTCCGGGTTCAGGAACCTTTCAAAAAGCAGCCCGTATTTAAGAGGATCGAGCGTTGTTATCCCCAGTGAATAGGAAACTATGCTGCCCGCGGCCGAGCCTCTCCCCGGCCCCACCTCGATCTTCGCTCCTTTGGCAAAATTGATGAAATCCTGCGTTATCAGGAAATACGGCGCGAATCCGGTCTTCTCTATGACATAAAGCTCGAACTTCGCCCTGTCCACAACTTCCGGAGGCACAACGGTCTTTTCCGATCCCGTCTCCTCTTCTTTTACTTTCACTCCATATATCTTGTTTATGCCTGCAAAACACAATTTCTCCAGATAAGTATCCGCGGTCTCGCCTTCTGGCAAGGGGAAATCTGGCATATGGGTCTTCCCTGTCTCAAGCTCCACATTGCATTTTTCCGCGACTTCCATGGTGCAAGTTAGCGCGGCTTCGTTGTGCAAAAAATGTTTCTGCATGTCCGAATATGATTTGATATAAAATTCCTGGCCTTCAAATTTAAGACGTTCCCTGTCATCCATAAAAGACGCAGTCTGTATGCAAAG
>Ga0315277_10009789_pt1 | contig 12210 bp, 15 predicted proteins | sample YL17G05_15_MG_FD_203695 | JGI IMG/M metagenome (GOLD analysis project Ga0315277, IMG submission 203695) | Sediment microbial communities from Yellowstone Lake, YNP, Wyoming, USA - YL17G05_15 | ecosystem: Environmental > Aquatic > Freshwater > Lake > Sediment | place: USA: Wyoming | collected... | reverse complement strand
TTCGCGCCCGAATATCTCCTTCAGTTCGTCTATCATCTCCACCCACTCGTAGAGGCTCCACGGCGCGCCGGGATCCAGGCTGACCAGAACGTCCACGTCGCTGTCCGGCCGGAAGTCGCCGCGCAGCACGGAGCCAAAAAGAGAGAACTCCGTGATTCTCCATTTTCGGCAGAACTCCGCGATCCGTTCGCGATCTATTTGGATACTTGTGTTCATGGCCGAGTCCTCCGCCTCACTTCGCGCTCATTTCCATGCCCCGGAGCTCAGGGAGATCATCTGCTATCTCCAGTTTTCCCCTTAAAGAGCGGAGTTCCTGAATCTTTTTCAGGCGCACCCAGTCCGCTAGGGCAAAACGGACGGCAGCCGCCGCGGTCTTCCTACGGGAATACCGCAAGAGGGCCTTCATTACTCTGTCTTCAACCGCAATTGTCATGCGCATAAGGCTAAGACCCCCAAAACGCGAACACGCACAGCCCCGACAGGATCACGATGCCCGCAATCATCAGGACCAGGTACTGCCGGACCCGCCCTGTCTGTGTGTACGAGAGCTTCTCCCCGGCGTAGCCCACCGCCCGCGCCGAGCCGTTCACGCCCAGCCCATCCACCACCCACCGGTCCGCGAGGTCCACCAGGAAGGACCACAGGACTCCGAACCAGCCGAAGAAATTCACCACGCCGTCAATGACGGTGCGGTCGAAAAGCGCTATCAGACGGCTCAAGGCGCGGGTGGACATTATGAAGCAGGCCATGTAGAGTTCGTCCAGGTAGTATTTGTTCCAAAGCAGGCGGTAGGCAAAGGCAAAGCGCGTGGCCGGAGTGGCGGGGTTGAGCGCCGTTGTGCCATCCCGTCGCTGGAGGTACATCAGCGCGCCCAGGAGGATGCCGCCCAAACCCAGGAGGGTCGAGAGCGCCATCGCGGGGTAGTGCGCTTTGTGGGCCGCGGCGACTTCGGGGCTGTGTGCCGCCGCGGCCTCATGCGTCTTTGCGCCCGACGGTCCGTGTGCGTCCGTGTGCGTCCCGGGGGGAGCGGTTTCCTCGGTGGGCATCGTGGACGAGATGGACGAAATGGACGAGATGGACGCAGTGTGCGAAGCCGAAGCTGCGCCCGCGTCCGCTCTTTCAAGCGCCTTTACCGTGAAGGGATTGGAGTAGCCCTCCTCGTTGAACGAGCGGATCTGCTCGATGCCGGAGCGTTTCGGGTTCATCGCGCCGAACCAGTGCCCGAATCCGCCGCCCACCACGGCCAGCGAACCGAGGATGATAAGCGGGACCAGCATCTGCCACGGCGCCTCGCGCGCGTGCTCGTAGGCGTGGTGGTCGCGCGGCTTGCCGGTGAAGGTGAGGAAGAACTGGCGGAACATGTAGAAGGCGGTGAGGAAAACCGTGGCAAACCCGGCAAGCGGCAAGAAGGCGTGCGCGGGGTGGACCATCGCGAAGCCGAGCGCGTCGGCCAGAATCGCGTCCTTGCTCCAGAAACCGGAGAAGCCCGGAAAGCCGGCGAGCGCAAGAGTCGCCATCAGATAGAAGAACGTAGTGTAAGGCATCTTGTGGCGCAGGCCGCCGTATTTGCTCAGCGATTGCTCGTGGTGCATGGCGTAGATCACGGCGCCGGAGCCGAGGAACAAGCACGCCTTGAAGCAAGCGTGCGTCGTGAGGTGAAAGAGGCCCGCGGTGTAGCCTCCCACGCCAAGCGCCAAAACCATGTAGCCGAGCTGGCTCACGGTGGAATAGGCGAGGACTTTCTTGATGTCGTCCTGCACGAGGGCGATGGTGGCGGCAAAGATCGCCGTGAAGCCGCCGACGTAAGCGATCACCAGGAGCGTCGCGGGATCGAAGACGGGCAGCAGCCGCCCCACCAGATAGACGCCCGCGGCGACCATGGTGGCGGCGTGGATCAGGGCGCTGACGGGCGTGGGGCCTTCCATCGCGTCGGGCAGCCACACGTGCAGGGGGAACTGGGCGCTCTTGCCCATCGCGCCGAAGAAGAGGCCGAGTCCCGCGATCGTGCGCCACGATCCGGCCAGCCCGCCGGTCTCGACGGCGGCAAAGACGTCCGCGTAGTGCAGCGACCCCACCTGGAAATAGCAGATGGCGACGCCGATGAACATGCCCACGTCGCCGAGGCGGGTAGTGATGAAGGCCTTGACCGCGGCGTCGGAGGCGGACTTCTTCTCGAACCAGTGGCCGATCAACAGGTAGGAGGAAAGGCCGACGAGTTCCCAGAAAATGTAGAGGTAAAGAAGATTGTTGGCGAGGACCAGCCCGAGCATGGACACCGAGAACAGCAGGAGGCAGGTGAAGTAGCGCCCGTAGCGGACGTCACCCTCGAGGTACTTGACCGAGAAAAGGTACACGAGGAAGCTGACGAGCGTGACAATGACGAGCATGACGGCGGTGAGGCGGTCCACCATCAGGCCGCCCGCGATAGCCTTGCCTGCGCTCATCGGGAGCCAGTCGAACGTGACGTTGACAAGAAGCGGTTTCGGGGTCTGGAGAACGGCATAGAAGACATAGAGCGACAGCATGAGGCAGACGCCGAGGACGCCGGTGGCCAGCCAGTCACCGCGCCGGGGAATGCGGCGGTTGAAGAGGGCCATGACGACGTAGGCCGCCAACGGCAAGAGGAAAATCAAGAGGGCGCAAGTGAGAATAGGATTACTCAAGTTCAGGCCGCTCGTTTCTTGATGTGGTAAGAAATCACATTCTCTATTGCATCAAACCAGTGAACGTAGTCGCCCAAGTGTTCGCTGGCCAACGCAAGTTCCTCCTGGGTCAGGCGACGTTCCAAAACCTCCTCAGCGACTGTCTGAAGGTCTTGGATGCATAGCGAGTAGATGATCTTATCAGAGCGCATCTTTTTCATGGGTTATACTCCTGGTATCCGTAGTTATGTGTGAAACATGTTATCGCGGTGCCAATGAATCGCATTCTGATGAGGATGGATTGCGCTTCTGTCCGGCAAAAGTATCCTTGTACGCTTCCGCGACAACGCTCGGACAAATTCATAATCTCCAAATTTTCCAAAGTCCGGCGGCAAAGCTCGCAATTGCGAGGATACTTGAACCATGTAATCATCCAGCAAAGTGAACCAACCGACATCGAACGCCCAATGATGTAAGTGGCACAATGCTATCCCGTTCCAAATATCGTCCCGCCCCAGCGAACGATTGGGTACTATATGCGCCGCTTCGACTTCCCATGATAAGGTATCGGGCGAGTTGATCTTTAACCCGCACACGGCACACCTATAATTGTATGCTTCAATGACCGCCTGACGAAATCCCCTTGTTCGCAAGACGGATTCTTTTGTTATTCTAACTACGGCTTTTTGCCTGTCAATGGGGTTGTAGTTCTCAGGTCTCGGTGACTCGCTGAGTTTTTTTACAATTCTCTGGACTTCGTAGGATTTGGTCGCCAAGTGATCTTTTCTCGCGTCGGGAATGTTTGAAAGCTTCAGCGCCACATCGAAGCCGTCCTCGGTCAGCATCCATTCTCTCCTGTTGGTGAGTTGAAATGTCTTCGTCGGACGTGAAACATACCTCTCTTTGGCAAGAGCATCGGCGGCGCGAAAAAGCAGACGATGCCAGAGAAGAGATTTTACAACACGATTTTCTTTGCGATATACTCTCTCCAAGAATGCGGTGCGTTGATTCTCATTTAGCTCGAAGTCGTCCGCTATCTCGTCAACGATGTCCTCTCCAGCGCCGAACTCTTTGATAACTCCCCCATGCCTTAGCAACGCCCGGAGTAAGGCGTGCTCGACTTGCTCACGACTTGGCATCGCAAACTGTTCGAGCATCTTGCTTTCATAACTCATGGTTGTTCTCCCATTCGGTTCTGACTATTGATACTCAAGTCACCGCTTCATCTGGTGGACGCTGTCCACTTCCACCGTGCCGAAGTTGAAATAGAGATTAAGCAGAATGGCGAGGGCGATGGCCGCCTCGCACGCCGCCAGGATCATTACGAAAATGCCCATCATCGGGCCGGCCATGGTGGCGGCGTCCGTCTCCATGCCGCCCCTGAAGCGCCAAAACGCCATGAAGTTCAGGATCGCCGCGTTCAGGATCAGCTCGATGCCGATCAGGATGCCGATGGCGTTGCGGCGGGCCATGCAGGCCACCAGGCCCAGCACAAACAGGATCGCCGCCACGATGAGGTAGAGGTGCAGCCCGGCGGGGTGAGCCGAGGTCAGGCCGAGAAAATGCGCGGCCTTCGAGAGATAGCCGCTTGCGATCGCGATGTAGTTGCTCATCGTTCGCGCCTCCGGACCAGGTACGCCGCGCCGATCAGGCACAACAGAAGCGTCATGCCCGCCAGCTCAAACGGAAGAAGGTACTTGGTGATCAGCAGCCTGCCCAGCGCGTGGACCTCGCTCTTGGGTTCCGTGAGGTTTTGCACCTCGACCCACGGTCCGGTTCCGATGATCCGGGCGAGAACGCCGAAGAGGAGCAGCGCGCCAATGACTCCCGCCGCGAGATACAACCATCCCGCGCCCTTCTGCTCGCGCTGCAAGGGGCGGTTGGTGAGCAGGATGCCGAACATGAGAAGGACCAGGATGCCGCCGACGTAGATCACGATCTGGGTGATGGCGAGGAAGCCCGAACCGAGCAGCACGTAGTAGCCCGCCATGCCGATGAGCGTGAAGAAGAGGCAAAAGGCGGCCTGGACGATGCTGCGGCTCACGGCGGCCCCGGCGGCGGACAGGAGGACGAGCGCCGTGATCACCCAGAAAGCCAGGTTCGAGCCTTGCCAGGAAATGAGAACGGAGGCAGGATCCACGTTCACTTGGTTTCATCTCCTTTCCGCTCTTCAGATCTTTCCATTTTGTCCTTGAAGGTGCAAACCTCCGACACGAATTGCTCGAAAGTCCCTTCCAGGTTCTTGAACAGATGGGCCATTCGGCGCCAATTCAATTCCTGAAAATAGGCGTGCCGGAAGAGATGGCGAAACCGAAGATACTCCAAAAGCGTTTCATAGAGCGGCTCAGACAGCAACGCGGGGCGAATGAGACTTCCCTGCATCATGGAATCGAGAAGGCGTTTGTGCCACCCCTCACCCTCCTTTTGACTGGTCCATTTCTCTCCGGTGAATTCGGAAACCGACCGACAGACTCTCTCGATGCCATTGTAAAAGCCGTGCAGCATAGTGCAACTCGCCATCAGTTCAATATGGCCGGGTTCTCTGTCCCGCAAAGAATCCAAGAGCGGTTTGCCGGCCAGTACATGGGTCCGCAGCCTTTCGATTTCCTCGTCTATGACCGCCCATTCCTCACGCAACACGGCGCATTTCTCCTCTCATCGTCAGCAGTTTCACCAATGCGGTGTTCCCATCATAAGTCATCACATCCAGCGGAACCGACAGAACTCTGGATGCTTGGGCGATGGCGCTAAAGAACACACTGTCGGGAAGCCCCTTTACCGCCAGATCCACATCGGAGTCCGCTGCGGCTTCGTCTCTCGCCAGCGAGCCAAAAAGATACACTTCCTGCGCGCCGAAAGAAATCAGCACCCGCGCCGCCTGCAAAATCTCTTTTTCCAGTTTCTCGCTCATGGTGTATCCGCCGGACTCACGTTGTTCCCGGCGCCTCCTGTTGCTTGGCCTTCTTCTCGGCTTCCTTGCGGGCCAGCAGGTCTTTGTGCGCGGCGATCTCCGAGTCCGTTTTCGGGCGCGCCAGCCGCAGGACGCACTCGCCCCGCGAGCCGCAAGCCAGGTCGTACTTCTCGCTCAGCCACACGCACTTGGTGGGGCAGGCCTCCGCGCACATGTTGCAGAAGAGGCACGCGGAGTAATCCACGTCGTAGCGCGTGGCCATGCCGTCCTTGCCCTTGCCCACGGCTTCGAGCGTGATGCAGCCCACCGGGCAGGCCGCGACGCAGAGTTGGCAGAGGATGCACTTGGATTCGTCATAGGCGTGAAGCCCGCGGTGGCCCGGCGGAATCACGGGGCGCTCTTCGGGATAGAGCATGGTGAACTTGCGGCCGAAGAAATAGCCCAGGGTCAGGCGCATGCCGAGGTAAGTGGTGGCCACGCCCGCCCAGATGTCGGCGAAGTATTGAACGAAGGGATTGCGGGGGCGGTTCTGGTTCAAATCAGCGGTCTCTCATGTAGTGACTCGTCAAGCCGGGCGGAAAGTCTGGATCTGTAAATCCTGGATGACCCCAAAGTGCTTTTGGTTTCCTGTAACAAGAAGGAGATTGTTTTCCACGGCCGTAGCTGCAATCAGAGAATCAGCCAGCCCCAAAGCGACTTTCAGACCATACTCTTCAAGGTAAACAACTGCTCGGTGACCGATATTCTCCGACAGGGGGACCATGCGCAAAGACAAATCTCTCAGAAAAGCCCGGATGGTCCGAACCTCGTCTCTATTGTGAGCTCCCTGAATCATTTCCATGTATGTGACAATGGAAATGGCGGGATCAGCACATGCATCTATTGCCTGCCCCGCTTTCCGGTTTCCGCGCAAGTACCAGATCAGAACGTCCGTGTCAAAAAGCATCGAAGCGTCCTTTCCTCAAAGACCGAACAAAAGCGGGCACGTCCTTGTCGCTAAACCGATCTTTCCACATCCCGAAAGCGGGATGTTCCGCGGCTTTCATCCGCTTCTTCTTGGCAGGCGCGCTGGGCACAAGACGTCCCTTCTCCTTGCCATGATAGAGGATTGTCACGGTCTCGTTACGGTCCAGAGCTTTCAGGATTTCCTTCATTCTGTGCCTGAGATCAACGACTGACGCTTCCATATCACCGGCCCTCCTTCTTCCGCCACTCCGGCGTAATGTGCCTAGTTCTACTATACATATTACCACAAGTGGGCACAAGCGGGAAAGTGGCGGAAAGAACTCTGTTCATCGCATCACCACCACCTGCACCGCCGCCCAGATCACGCACGCCAGCGCGATGGGCAGCAGCACCTTCAGGCAAAGATACATCACCTGGTCAATCCGGATGCGGGGCAGCGTCCAGCGCACCCAGATCATCACGAAATACAGCGCGAAGGACTTGCCGATCATGTTCACCGCGCCGATCGCCTCGTGAGCCACGATCCGGATCCCGTCCGCCGAAGTCACTACCGAGAACAAGCTGATGAAGAAGAGCAGCACGCGGCTGAGCAGAGAGGGGCAGTTTGGCAGGTCCGTCTGCGCCGCCGCGCCCCAAAGCTGCATGAAGGACGCGCTTTGGGCGGGAATCTCGGGCCGTGGAATCGGGCCGTGCCAGCCGCCCAGGAACAGGATCGCGGCCAGCGCGCATATCACGTACATCGCGGCGTACTCGGCCATAAAGAAAAAGGCGAACCGGATGCCGGAATACTCCGTGTGGTAGCCCGCCACCAGTTCGCTTTCGGCTTCGGGCAAGTCGAAGGGCGCGCGCTTGGTGGCCGCCAGCCCGCCCACGTAAAACATCACAAAGGCCAGGAACGCCGCCGGAGAGCGGAAAATCGCCCACCCCAGCACCCAGGGGTGCTGAAGACCAAACGCGTCATGTTCCTGCCAGCGCACGATCTCACCCAGGTTCAGCGACCCGGTGAGGAGGATGATGACAAGCACGCAAAGCCCCACGGGGATTTCGTAGGAGAGCATCTGCGCCGCAAGCCGCATCCCGCCGTAGAGCGACCACTTGCTGCCCGGGCCCCAGCCCGCCATCAGAATGCCGATTACCTCGATGGCCTGGAACGCCAGGACGTAGTACAGCGCCAGCTGCATGTTGGTCAGGACGATGCGCTCGCTGAAAGGAAGAACCGCGAAGGGGATCATGGCGCCGAGAAAGACGAGCAGCGGCGCCACCGAGTAGATTATCAGATTAGCGACGGCGGGGACGGTGTCTTCTTTACCGAGCAGCTTGATGCCGTCGGCGATGGGCTGCAAGACGCCGAAGGGTCCCACGCGGTTGGGACCGGGGCGCACCTGGATGAATCCCGCGATGCGCCGCTCGCCGTAGGTCCAGATCATCGCCATCAGGGCGATCCAGATGATGACGAACACGCACCCCACGAGATACGCCGCCGCGAAAACCACCCAAAGCGGAATAATCCGGAGAGCGGGAAAGAGGGCCAGTATCGTGCCCGCGTGGAACTGTTCGATGAATTCGTTCATATCCGGACTACGTTATGCCTTGTCTCCCAAGGATTCGAGCTTGGCGACCCAGGCCGAGAAATGGGGACATTCCTTTCGCATCGTGTCCACTCCGATCGCTTTGGCGGCTATTATCCCATCCGTTGTTTTATCATAACGAGGGTGGACGTTCATAATGCGTCTCGAAGGGCTGGTTTCATACTCATCATTGATGTCTTCGGGCGATTCAAAGGCCCCTCTGATACCGCGGAATTGCTCTTCCGATCCCGGGTTAGGCAAACTAGCTGCAAGCGAAGCCGGATCGCTGAACAAGAGACCTTCGAACTCGTGCATCTGAACGTATGGAATGAAGCGGCGAGGGTCGAAAGACGAACCCATTTCCCGTGCTATCTCGTCTCGAAGAGCGGTCTCGATGATTTCCGCTTTCATAGATGTGCTCTGGTTCGCCACAATCCGGTCTTTCCCTGGAAAATCCGGCGCCAGGCCGTAGTAGTCAAACATAGTGGAACAGACCGATTCTCTGTCTTGCCGCAAGAAGCGCAAAACGTCGTTCTTCAAGCGAAGGAAAGTCACTGCGCCGCCTTGATGCCCCCGCGCGCCGATGAGATGCGCGACGATATAGACGCCACACCCCCAAAAAAGGCGTGCAAGAACACCCTTGATGAACGCGCACTCCGTCCGCCCCTCGACCACCACATGGATTCGAGTCATGCGAAAGGACCTCCACCCAGCACGTTCTTGCGCCAGAGATCTCCAAGCGAGTATTCGTCCATCCAGATCTTCAATTCCTCCTTGGATTTTCTCTCCAGAAAGGATTCACGCCCTGTCCGTTGCACCACCACAATATCCTCAGGCTCAAATTCATCCACCAATTCGGGCGATTGGGTGGCGACAATCAATTGCGTGACCTTGGAAGCGCTGCGCATGAGCCCGGCGACAAAAGCGATCGCGGTGGGATGTAATCCCAACTCCGGCTCGTCTATTATCAAAATGCCGGGCAAAGTGGTGTCCGGCTGCGACAAGAGAGTGACGAGAGCCGTAAGCCGAAGCATCCCATCCGGCGCCTGGCCCGCGTTAAAATCCCGGTCGCAGCCTTCCTCGCGCCAACGCAGGATGAGCGAACTTCCTTCCGGCTCCAGCACGAATTGCGCAAAGGATGGAACCAACAGGCGCATGATTTCCTCTATCCGGTCGAACGCGAACCGCTCCGCTTCATCGTCGCTCTCTCGCAATCTCCGAAGAAATGCCGGAAGATTACCGCCGTCTTCGTAAAGGTAGCGGCTATCGTCCTTGTTGCATCTCGAACGGAGCGGAGATTTATCGGAAGTATCTTGGAAATGATAGGTGCCATACTTTTTCAATAGTGTCCTAAGCGCGCGGATGGCGGGGAATATGTCAGCAAAACCTTCCATGCCTAGCGGCTCATCGTGATTCGTATCATCCAAGGCGCGCAACGGTTGTCCTTCTTGTCCGAAAGGCGTGAGCCGGTAGTTCTCCGTCGTAAAAAAGAGCGAGTCTCCCCCTCTAAAAGAAAGTTGAAAACCGTATTCGCCAAATCCGCTTTCCGTCTCAAAACACAGGCTCGCTCCAATGCTCGGAGTAATCTTGCTTCCATCATGAAGAATGGAGTTGGCTCCGCCATTCATATTCACATGACGCTGCAAGCCTATACCGGCATCGTGCATCTTTGCCAACATCCGGAAAAAGGAAAGAAAATTTGATTTGCCAGAGCCGTTCGCCCCGATCAGCACGTTAATCGGGCGCAGTTCAAAATCCTTCAATTCCCGGAAGGTCTTGAAGCCAGACAAAGAGATGCTAGTCAGTTTGGCTCTCATGTTCCTTTTCCTTCCCGGCCGCTGTCACGCTTGTGCAATATCCTCTATCCCTGCGCGGCCCGCGTATAACCGTTACCGGTCCACCTCCCCCAGCACAATGTCAATCGAACCCAGCACCGCCACGACGTCGGCCAGGAGGATGTCGCGGCAGAGGGCGTTGGTGATGCTCAGATTGCAGAACGATGGCCCGCGCGATTTCACGCGCAGCGCCTTGGCCGCGCCATCCGAAATGATGTAATAGCCCAGCTCGCCGCGGGGATTCTCGCACGGCACGTAGACCTCGCCCTTGGGCAGCTTGAGCACGCGCGGCACCTTGGCCGTCACCGGCCCGTCCGGCAAGCCGTCCAGCGCCTGCTCGATGATCTTGCAGCATTCCATGATCTCGACCATGCGCACCCAATACCGGTCCCAGCAGTCGCCGACCGTACCCTTGAGTCCCTCCCCCACCGGAACGTCGAACTGGAATCGCTCATAGAGGGAGTAGGGATGCTGCTTGCGCAGGTCGAAGGGGACGCCGCTCCCCCGCAGGCACGGCCCGGTGAAACCCCAGGCGATGGCCTGTTCGCGCGAAACGGCGCCGACGTTGGCCGTGCGCTTTATGAAAATCTGGTTGTAGCTCAGGAGGGTGTTGTACTCCGGCCAGGCCTTCCGCATGATCTTGAGGAATGCGCGGGTGTCCCGGATCATCTCGGCGCTCATATCGCGCGCCACGCCGCCGATGCGCGGATAGTGATAGAGAAGCCGTCCGCCGCTCATCTTCTCGAGGATCGCCAGGATATACTCGCGCTCGCGGAACGCGTACAGGAACGGGGTGAAAGCGCCGAGGTCCAGCGCATAAGTCCCGAAGGAAACCAAGTGGGAGGCGATGCGGTTGAGTTCCGCCGCGATCACCCGCAGGTACGCGGCGCGTTCGGGGACGTCGATCCCGCCCAGCTTCTCCACGCCCAGGCAGAACGCCAGCGCGTTGTTCATCGAAGCCAGGTAATCCATCCGGTCGGTATAGGGCACCACCTGGGCGTAGTTGAGCGACTCAGCGATTTTCTCGAAGCAGCGGTGCAGGAAACCGATCTGGGGCCACGACTCGCGCACGATCTCGCCGTCGGTGCGCACCACAAGGCGCAGCACGCCGTGCGTCGAGGGGTGCTGCGGACCCATGTTGATCAGCAGTTCCTCGGTGCGGAGCGAGTCTTCGCGGGGCGGGGTCAGTGTCAGGTCGCTGGTCATGCCCATCACCGGTTCGTCAAGCCGTTGTACTCTTCCGGCGCTTTGTAGTCCTTGCGCAGCGGATAGCCCGCCCAATCGTCGGGCAGGAGGATGCGTTTGAGCGCGGGATGCCCCTCGTAGACAATCCCCATCATGTCATAGGCCTCGCGCTCGTGCCAATCCGCCGCGGGCCAGACGTCGGCCACGGAGCCCACGCGTGGAGCGGCGCGCAAGAGGTCCACCCGAAGGGTCACCCCATGATGGTGTTCATAGGAATAAAGGTGGTACACGGACGAGAGCCGATCCGTCCAATCCACCGCCGAGATCAGGCGCAGGAAATCGAACCGAAGGTCGGCCTCGTCCCGGAGGAACTTGCAGGCCTCGCGCAGATAGGTGGGCTGCACCTGGATAAAGGGGTCCCCCGCCTCGGGGGCCGGCCATTCCCCGATGCCGTCGCCGAAGCGCGCTTTCAGGCGGGAGTGGATTTCCTGGACGTTCATTCCCTGGGTTCCGATTTCCAAAACATGAACTGTTTCCAGAAGTCCTTGCGCCAGTAGCGGTCGGTCACACGGTGGCTTTTCGATATCTTGTTCTGCAGCCACAGGAGGGCGTCAATCAGGGCTTCGGGGCGCGGCGGGCAGCCCGGCACGTACACGTCCACCGGCAAAAGCCGGTCAAGGCCCTTGACCACGTGGTAGCCGTGCTTGCAGTAGGGCCCGCCGCCGATGGTGCAGGCGCCCATCGCCATCACGAACTTCGGCTCGGGCATCTGGTCGAAGAGCCGCTTCACGCGCGGGGCCATCTTGTGGGTCACGGTGCCGGCCACGATCATCAGGTCGGCCTGGCGCGGAGTGGGGCGGAATGCGCCCGCGCCGAAGCGGTCCAGGTCGAACCTGGACGCGCCGACGGCCATCATCTCGATGGCGCAGCAGGCAATGCCGAACGTGAGCGGCCAGATCGAGTTGGCGCGGGACCAGTTGATCGCGGCGTCCAGCGGGATCACCAGGAGGGGAAGGCCTTCCGCATGGGCCGTGCTGAGATAGTGGAGGTACCGCGTGAGGTCGCGCGGCTCGCGCACGGCCGATTCGAGCATTTTCTCGGCG
>Ga0315277_10009788_pt1 | contig 12211 bp, 8 predicted proteins | sample YL17G05_15_MG_FD_203695 | JGI IMG/M metagenome (GOLD analysis project Ga0315277, IMG submission 203695) | Sediment microbial communities from Yellowstone Lake, YNP, Wyoming, USA - YL17G05_15 | ecosystem: Environmental > Aquatic > Freshwater > Lake > Sediment | place: USA: Wyoming | collected... | reverse complement strand
GGGGATATCTCAACAGCTGGTTCGGCTGGAACCTGGACTGGTCCTTCCGCACGTTCCTGGGCTACCTGTTTTACCCGTTCACCTTGGTCCTCGGAGTTCCTCCGGCCGACGCTCTCTCGATCGCCAGGGTGATTGGCGAGCGGACCGTGGCCACCGAAGTGGCCTCTTTTCAGCATCTCTCTCAGCTCCTGGCCCAAAACGCGCTCCAATCTCCGCGCTCGGCGCTGATCGGTTCCTATGCCATCTGCGGTTTCGCCCACGTGGCCTCCCTGGCCATTTTCATCGGGGGGATCGGCGCGCTTGCCCCGAGCCGCTACAAAGACCTGTCCCGGCTCGGGTTCAGGGCGTTGCTCGCGGCCACCCTCGTCGGCCTGATGACGGCCGCGGTGGCCGGCACGTTCTTCACCGGCAGTTCGATCCTGCTGGGAAAATGAGCCTGCCGGGAGCCAGAAAGCTCCAATGCCATCCAGCCACGCTTGACGCCTTTTCGAGATTCTAGCTGCTATCTCCCTCGATGATTGATGGGAAAATCGAGCCAAGGCATTCAGCACTGTCTCCGGCTGAAGCGCCTGGATACCGCCCAGGCCTATTTCAACCGCTCCGACAGGCGCTCCGCAGGTCGGCGGGCGCAGCGATTTTCAAGACGCTCAAGATCCCCACTGTCGGCGTCTCGGGCCGCGGTAAGGCCATCGTCAACCTCAAGGTCACGCCCAAGATCGGGCCGGCCGTGGCCGTGCTCGGGGTCGGCGACGAGGACTTGCTCATTGTCACCCTGAGCGGCAAGGTCATCCGCATCCAGACCAAGCAGATCAGGGCGGTCGGCCGCGCCACTCAGGGCGTCCGGCTCATCAACCTGGAAAACGGGGACAAGATCTGCTCGGTGGCCAAGACCGAAGAGAGCTGATACCCGGTGGGAGAGTAGGTCTAGACATTCCAATTTCCCCGGGAATGGGCGATAATCATCTCCCAACTGGAACGCAACAGTATCTTTCTGATGGCTTAGGCGGCAAGCTGAAGAGAGCTCTATGATGGTCCTAAAGTTGCTGACTTAAGTTGAAATGGTCCTATGTGTTGAGAGCCTCATTAAAGGAAAACTAGAAAAGGCAACTTGCATTAATGGAGCCTCCCGGATATAAATGAATAGGCTAAATGATAAGGGATGTGGTTGCGTTCCCCGACGGCTCCTTCGCCTGTGCTGACGACGAACTGCGCAACAGTTTTCCGCCTATTAGGGCTAGAATCCGAATTTTTGACGACGTTTATGCCGAGAAAGCGAACAGAGAAATCTGGCAGAGAACTTATAAAGCCTGTACGCTTATAGGCCACAGTGATGCAGTGCCGCAATTCAGACAGCTGTATACTTTTGTAAGGGAGCTGCGGGCTGATCTCGGAGCAGGGCATAAAATTATATGGGATCATGACGAGCGTTTGCAGATCTGTCTAGCTTTATCTCGGCTTGTCCATCCCACGAACATATCTTGTGAGTATTCCGCACGTTTTTATATCGATGAGGGCCGTACCGATAGAGTTATTCCAGGGCCAGCCAAAGAATTTGGCTCTAGGGCTTGGATATCGAACGAGCATGGCCGCAATTGGCTTTCGATCGACGAGGCGGGCGAGTTGGCAAGAATAGTTGATGCATATTATCAATCCGAATCACGATTGCCTAGAAGGACGAAACAAGCCTTTTGGTACCTAGAGTATGCTTTTAGGACTGAGTTCCTGGATGTCAGGTGGCCGCTTATCTGTATCGGGCTAGAATCGTTAGTGCATACTGATAGAAGTAGCTCCACTAGGCAATTTTCCCGAAGGGTGTCCCAGCTCGCTAATGAATTAGACATCTGTGATTTCCCGTCTGAGAAAGCCAAGGAAGTCTATGAAACAAGGTGTGCACTTGCCCACGGCCAGTTATTTAGAGACTTGAGCCCCTATAATCTGGATCTATATGATTTGGCAGAGAGTACATTAAGGTTGGTCCTTAAGAAGGTCATACTTGATCCAGATTATGCGCAAAGATTCGTCTCTGAGGAGAGCATACGAGAAGCTTACCCCATAGGATGAATCGTTGTGCCAAATCCGTTGATGGGGCGAATTATTATATCGATCTAATTATTTGCTTTAAGAGGTGTCCCCCGGGGTTGGCGATGGTTCGAAGCGGCTGCCCTTGATTTCAAAAAAAGAACTGAGCGCCCTTTGACTCTGATAAATCGAATCAGGGTGGGGAGGAATACATCCGACGGGAGTGCAGGTCGATTCATGAGCGGGGGATAGTCTCCGAGCCTTGGGGGATATTTTTTGGCCAGGCGACAGAGGTTTGCCAAAGCTATATTTCTCGTTTCCCCGGCTCGCTAGACAATTGACTCCTCGCCCAGATGTTTGTCGTCCTTGCCTACATCCAAGGATTGGCTTCGTGGGTCATTACCTTAGAATTCAGGAAAGTCTCTCTATAATCCTTCTCGTTCTCCAGTATCCTTTTGGCGATGGCATCGAAGTTGTCTTCGACATACTTAAGTCGCTGTCCTCTTAGTGAATTAAACGGAACTTCGGAATCCACAGAGTCCTGCCATTGCCAGAAACGGCTATCCACGCAACACAAGAAAAGCCGAAATGCAGCCCACGCTTTCGCCTCATCTTTGTTACTTATCAACTCTCGGTACCAATACTTAGCCCAGCGGTTTTTGCAATGACGGGCGAGTGCCTTCGCTGCTACCAAATCAAGCCAAGCCTCCGGCTCCGGTTTAGAGTGTGGTTTTAGGAAATCGTGGGCTCTTTCTGAGTCAACTAATCCTGCCAGGGCTAACGACCTAGCTCGGTTTAGAGGCAAGTCTGAGCGCAGACCCTCCTCGATCTCAGACAAAATCCACGACTCTCCTTGATACAACCGAGACGCCATATTGACTTCGAAAAGTTCACGGTCAGTCTTGCACTCTCGGAGCCGCTCCTGCCATCGCGATTTAGCCTCGGCCGTTTGCGGTCCCAGAAACATATCGTAATCTAAGTGTGCGATTTGCGTTTTTGGATCTTGCCGACGAATCAAACCTAGCGTTTGGCGGAGGCGCTTATTAAGTGCTAGAGCGGCCGGATTATTTTGCTCAAACAGCACTCTGCATAATCCTTCATAAAAGCCCTGCCCAAGCGATAGAAGCCGCTCACCTTCCATCCCTCCACGCAGAGCAGGTCCCAGCCAATCGGCCAGAAGATCCTGGTATTGAACAACGACGGCATGGATTGCCTTATCGTTCCTCAATCCCTCCGTGAACCAAGCATTCCCAGCCCTCGCCTGTTCCTTGAAAGCCTGCGCGGCAATGTTCCTAAGCCCATCGAGTTCTTCTTTGCTTGTCGGCTTCAGCAGTTCAGCTAGGCTTGCTTTATTCAGGGCGAGATCCCCTCCCCAGAACGAATCCCGGCTCGCAAAGGTTACGGATCTTGAAAAATGGCTGCGAGGAAGGCGAAATACCGGAAAAGATGAGCCGTTTGCCTGAGTATTATAATCTACTTCGACTTCAGGAAAATCTTGCGGCAAATCAGCGCACGTTGACCCAAGCGACTGCCAGATCCGATGGATATCTAGAGCATACTGTCGTACTTCCTCAGCACGAAGGCCACGCTTCTCGACTGCAAGACCGAGATAGGCTGGATGGACGCGAGAGCGGATTTCTGAGTAGGGCAACGTGCTCCCTTTCTCACATAAGATTAAGCTACCCCAGTGGTTTTCTATCCGATCCCGTTTTGGATCCCAGGCCCACTTTCCCTCAACGATAAGGCGGCCGCACTCTTCGGCTCCAGCTTTGAAAACGATCTCAAGCGCAAGTGTGCGCACCAGCGCAGCATCCGAATCTGCCAGCGAGGCAATTTGAGTGAGCATTTCAGGAGGGATGGACTTGGGATTGGCAGCGAGAAACCATATGATCCTTCCCATTAATAAAGGATCCTTACAATATGCAATATTCGTACGAACGAAGTCCCAATCCGTAGTTGGGAGGAACTTCCTTCTGAAATGCACTAAGTCTCTTGCCTTAACGGGACGACTAAGGATTAGGAGGAGTTGTTCTTTGGGATCGCGAAGCTCCAGCACATACGGGAACAAGTTAAACTCTGCGACCTCCTCTGGTTCTGTCCAATCCCCATTCTTTGCGTGCAGTTGAAGCCAAGCCTCGTGCAGAGAACTCAGTTCTTCCGAACCGAATATCAAGGAGCATTCATCTAATTGAAATGACAATTGACGGAGAAGCATCCCCCTCCGATCTCGGGCGGTCCTTATGATCTGGCAGATCAAGTTGGTAAACGTGCTGGGTGAGTAAGCACATAGGGACGGCTCGACTTCTTTTAAAAAGTGATCCTCAGCTGTACAGCCCAGCGAGCTCCAAGTTCTTGAGATATCAATTCTTCTTGCCAAGGGGGCGAGTCTTTCACCCAGGTCGCCCGGGACGAGAAGGTCCGGATCAAGACAATGTGACTGCATCTGTCTGGCGATCCACTCGGGCTTAAGGTCCGATCTGCTAAGGCATTTCATGCATTCTTCATGCCGCCATCCAAAAAAAGAGGTGCACGGATCCTTTTCATGCAATTCACGCGCCCAACTCGAAGGGAAAAGATTCTTTGGTAAATCCCGTCGCATGATAAGCGATTCGGAACTCCCTTCGTAAGATAAGAGAAGATAAGCAGCGCGCTTTGCTTGAAGGTGATTATGCCCTAGAAAGCGTTGGGCTTCTTTCCTCAATTCTTCTCCTATAGAATCTGAAGAAGATCGGAGAACCCATTTGAAAAGCTTTTCGTTTTGTGGCTCTCCCATAACAGCTTCAGCTAGGCAAGCGGTCGCAAACGCTCTAATGTAAGGGGCTCGCGCTAGGTGGGAGATAATCGCGAGCGGAAATAAACGCAACCGTAATAGGCCGTCGTTATCGATATAGGCTAGCCGGCATCCGGCAATCTCCTCGACATCGCCCGGCGAGATGTCATGACCGACACGCTCTGCTAAATCTCGCCGGGTCTTCTCGATATCCCTGCCGGCGGGCCCTCTTTGGAAAAAGTAGCCATCCGTGTGCACAAAGCCCATCCAAAGCTCGAATGTTCCTCTAAATATCGAAGCCACCTTGGGCGTATCGCGCCATCGCAAGAATGTCCGCATCATAAGTTCTTCTGCCCAAGGATCATTTTGGTGAGATGACCATATGGCTTCGGCAAGTTCCACATAGCTTTGGGGGCCTAGAGGCATCAACGATGAGAAGGCATGCTCCGTGGAGCTTGTGGGATTATGGCACTCTAGCCACGCCTTTAGCAGCGCTAGTCGACATTTTTCTGGAAATCCCTCGTGCGATAGCCCATGAATCGCAGCAAATTCGCAGATATTGGCTTTGATGTCCATCTCCCGTTGCGGCTCCATCCAAGCTGCTATAACCTCATCCAGTGGAGCGTTATTGGACTCGGCAGCAATGGCGACTTCGTTAGCGAGAAGAAGCCCGAAGCCAAGGAGGAGAAGATGCTCGTCTATTTTATATTTATTTTCTACTCGTTTCAGAATGCCCCCACTGCATAGCTCTTCTACCATCTCTGCCTGCGCAGCAAAGTGAGGGAGCAAACCCTTAAGTTCCTCATACCGTATTGTCCTGATCCCTGAGAGCTTTCTGGCAGCCAAATCCTTGATAAGGCCTTGGAAACTGGCGTCGTCTAAAGGACGCTGCGTTTTTCTCTGCAAACGGTCTCGCCAGTCCTCGTACAGGAGGCGAGGAACCGTAACGTCTCCGCATTCCTCCATGCGCAGACGGTGCTTGACTACCATATCAAGGTATCTCGGCTTGCGAACAAGTGTGAGCAGCTCTGGTGAAAAATCTGAGGATGAAAGGCCACGCTGCGCGAGAGCCTGATCGAGTTCTTTATCCTCGAAAGGGGGCAAGGCACGAGCCTCATAATCGCGGTGCGGAAAAGGATACTGAGTCCAATAAGAAGTCCGGCACGTGATCAGGACTGCAACTCTATCAGACCATGGTTCCGCAGCCAAGGCCTCGATACACGCTCTCCACCAATCGGGGGTTCGGCATTCATTGATGCCATCCAAAACGAGCAGAACGACTGGACTTTGATCGACTGATTTCTTCATCCATCGACGGAATTTCTTGGCCCAATAACCATCTCGACTTTCGCCGAGCTGGCGAGCAACAGCACGGGAAAGCAATGTAAGTGGCTGGTCGAAATCTGCCTTCTTTGACGAAAGGAAAATTACAGGGGGAAATTCGGGCCGAGCCTTAATGCACTTTGAAAGCCAAGAGGCGATAGCCCATGTTTTCCCGTCTCCTTCCTCCCCATGGAGAACTAAGGGTTTTTTATTTTTTGACCAATCGGAAAGCCATTTATCTAGGTCATTCCACACCGATCGGCGCTCGACAAGGTTCTCCTCGTTTTCTTCTATATTGAGGAGTTGAAGAAACGCAGCCCGGGATTCGCTTTCCGATCTAAGTCGTTCGATGAACCATTCGTTCTGCCTTCCCCGCCAATTTCCGTATCCGATCTCTTCGGTACCGAACTCTTTTTTCAGGCGCTGCAGCGATTTTTGGAACCCGGGACGTACACCGATCGCGTTGAGTTCCCGCCGCAGGATTGCGATTTCCTTCTGCTTAAGATGTTCCGTTAAAGCAGATAGGGTCGTCTCGCTTCCATATGCGCAAAGCAATTCAATAGAACTCGGATCGCCATCATCTGACGAAATGGTCCGAATTTCGATTCCCTGTTTATCGCCTTGAAGACTGAGCTTGGAGATAATTTGGTCGGGTATCGCTCGAGTGGCCGCCAAGATCCAGAGATCGAGATCCGGGCCATCAATCTCGGCTTGTGCAAGTTTGCCCTGTAGTTCGGTAAGATCAAATTTTCTTTTGTCACCATACCGTTTACACTCTGCCGCCATAACGTTACCCTGCTGCCGGTCCGATTTCATATCGCGGCCTGATTGAGACCCCGACTGCGAGAGAAAGAACCGTCGGTCGGTCAGGTTTTCCAGCTGTTTTGCAATCAGCCCCTCGAAACCATTGGATCCGCTCGGCGGCAGCCGACGCAAATAGTCCAGCAAATTGCGGCTCATCAGTACCTCAGCCGATGCTAATCATGAGATCGCCAGAAAACTAAATGGTGTTCTTAAGTATACAATTATCTTCCCAGAAGAGAAAGAGCCGTGTATCGAGTCATGTACAGTGATGCCTGTAGTTCTATTGACGAAGGAGGCCATCGAAAACTCTCTTTGTGCAAGGAGAAACAATGCAGAAGCGCAAATTGGGAAACAGCAACCTGGAAGTTTCGGCTCTCGGGTTAGGCTGCATGGGCATGAGCTTTTCTTACGGTCCGGCTGGAGACAAGCAGGAGATGATTTCTCTTCTCCGGGCAGCCGTGGAATGCGGCATCACATTCTTCGATACCGCTGAAGTTTACGGCCCGTTCACAAACGAAGAACTCGTTGGCGAAGCCCTCTCTCCCTTCCGTGAGCAAGTGGTGATAGCCACGAAGTTCGGGTTCAAACTTGATCCTGCGGGGGAGCGGGCTTGGGTGGGCCTGGATAGTCGGCCAGAGCACATCAAGCAGGTCGCCGAGGCCTCGCTCAAGCGACTCAAGGTCGAGGCCATCGATCTGTTCTTTCAACACCGTGTTGACCCGGACGTGCCAATCGAAGACGTGGCGGGGACGGTAAGGGACCTGATCCAGGAAGGTAAGGTTAAGCACTTCGGCCTTTCGGAAGCAGGAGCAAAGACGATCCGTCGCGCCCACGCCGTGCAACACTTGACTGCAGTCCAGAGCGAATACTCGCTGTGGTGGAGAGGCCCTGAGAAGGAAGTGCTACCGACGCTCGAGGAACTCGGAATAGGCCTCGTTCCCTACAGCCTTCTGGGTAAGGGCTTCCTTACGGGGAAGATCAACGCAAACACTACGTTCGACAGTTCCGACTTCCGCAACACCCTCCCTCGTTTTACGCCGGAGGCCAGGAAAGCGAATCTGGCCTTGGTTGATCTGCTTGGAAAGATCGCAGAACGGAAGAAGGCGACACCTGCTCAGATAGCGCTCGCTTGGCTGCTTGCCCAGAAGCCGTGGATTGTTCCAATCCCGGGCACCCGGAAGCTGGAGCGCCTGGAAGAGAACATCGGAGCAGTTGCAGTCAAACTTACGTCGGACGATGTCCGTGAGATCGATAGCGCCGCCTCAAAGATCACGGTGCAAGGGGCTCGGTATCCCGAAAACCTGGAGCAAATGACCGGTCGCTGAGCGGCCGTCATGGCAAGCAGCAGTCGTCAATAGCATCGAAGGAAAAGGAGCTAAGATTATGGGCAAAAACATCGAAGGAAAGGTCGTCGTCTTCCGGCCCACGCGCCAGGAGCTGTAGGCCATGCGCGTTGGCATTCTGGGTTCGGGATTGATGGGCGGCAAGCTCGGAGCGATCTTTGCGCGAGCCGGACATGAGGTGGTGTTCAGTTACGCACGCAGCGAGCAGAAGCTGAAGATGCTCGCGCGTGAGGCGCAGGAAAATGTGCGAGCGGGCACACCACGTGAGGCTGCGCGGGAGGCGGACGCCCTCTTGCTGGCCGTGCACTGGTCCCGAATGGACGACGTGTTGAATCAGGCAGAGGACTTGTCTGGCAAGGTGATCATAAGCTGCTCGCTCCCGATGAACATCCACAACACTGAACTCGTCATCGCTCACACCTCCTCTGGCGCGGAGGAACTGGCAAAGATGATTCCGAAGGCTCGGGTCGTCTCCGCTTTCAACACCGTGCCGAGCGAAGTGCTTTTTGGCGTCTTCGAGGCCCGGCGCAAAGCCATTAGACCCAGCCTCGTGTACTGCGGGGACGATTCGACCAGCAAAGGGCTTGCCGCTGAGCTGATCCGCGACGTGGGTTTCGACCCTGTGGACGTTGGACCCTTACGAATCGCCCGTTACACCGAGCCGTTCGCGCTGCTCGTCGCCCAACTGGCGTACGGGGGGAAAGGGGGACCGGAGCTGGCGTATCGGTTCGATCGGTTCGGGGAATAGGATGACCAGGTAAAAAGGCATATATGAAGGAGTAATGGGCATGAGTGAAGAGCCTTCAGCCGTCAAGGCCGCCCTCGGCCCCTGGGGCGCGAAGATGGCGTCGGCTGGGAAAGTAATCCGGCCGGGCCCCTGGTTTTTTCTTCTTCCGGGTTGTCTTTTCATTCAAGAGCGCTTATATTGAGTAGGCCCGGAGGGCGTTTTCCTTCTGATTGAACAGAGAAAGGAGTCAAGACATGGCAGGGTTCATCAAGAATATCCTCTGGCCGACGGATTTTTCTCCTGAGGGACAAGAGGCTCTTCTCTATGCAGGCCTCTTCGCCGAGGCCTTCTCCGCCCGGATCACCGCGCTCCACGTAGTCCCCGACCTGGCGCCGGCGTTCTATGCCGATTCCCCCATCGTCGCACAGGAACTCTCGGGCCGGATGGCGGAGATGAGCGAGAAAGCCCAGGCCCGGCTCCTGGCCGTCGCAACGAAAAAAGACCTCGCCTTTAAAAAGGTCGTTGTCGCTGAAGGCTCGGCCGCCAAGAGGATCGTCGAGGCCGCGGAGAAGGAAAAGGCCGACCTGATCGTCATGGGAAAGAAAGGCCAGTCGATGCTCGAAAGAGTCCTCATCGGCAGTGTGGCCAACCATGTCCTGCGGCACTCGCCGGTTCCGGTGCTGTTGACGAAGAAAGGCAAGCCGTCCGTGGGGATTAAGAAGATTCTCGTCCCGACGGATTTCAACAAGGAAGAGGACGCCGAGCGGGAATTCGCCTGGGACCTGGCCAAAGTGTTCGGCGCTTCATTGACTTTCCTTTATGTGCTCGAGCTCTACGGGCATGAGTTCAGGATGGTGGACTATATGTTCCAATCCGCCCTGGCCAAGTTCCAGAAACGGGCGCATCAGGGCAAAAAGGGAATCGCGGTTTCTAAGGATGTGACCCGGGCGGTCAACGCGGCCGCGGGGATCGATGAGTATTCCCGCGAGCATCGCTTCGACCTCATCGTCATGGCCACCTGCGCCCGCGGCCTGGGCCGCTTCTTCCTGGGGAGCACAACCGAAAAAGTCATCTCCCACACCGACCTTCCTGTCTTTGCCCTTCCGCCTCATTACTGCCGCTGACCCCGGGCCTGCGTCTTCTCGAAATAGGGTCTATTGACATAGAGAAAGTGTTCCATCTGCATCAACTCCGTGAGACCGAAAAGGGGGATCCTAGGCCTGCCGTGAGGAACGGGATCGGGAAGGAGTGAGAAAAACTATTCCGGCAAGATCGTCCAGGGTAAGGGAGTGACCCCTGGGCCAAAATTCTCGGCCAAGCGCAGCCTATCTATGGAAAAAGACAGAAGGACTCTTTGGGTGGCGTTGAACCTGGTCCTGTCCGACAGTCTCAGGGCTGCCCAGAAAGTCGTCGCTCATTTCCCCGAACTGGAGACGATTTTCCGGGCGTCCTCGAAAGAGCTCACGACCTTGGGGGTGGAAGAGGAGAAGGCGGCATCCCTGACTTCCGCCGGGCTCATCGAACGCGCCTCTCGGACCATTTCCTGGCTGGATAAGAAAGGCTATTTCCTGCTGACAATCGAAGATCCGGACTATCCATCCAACTTAAGGGAGATCTTCGACCCCCCTTTCGTCATCTACGGCGCGGGGCGGCCGGAGGTCCTGGAGGAGCCCTCGGTCGCGGTCGTCGGCGCCCGCAGGCCGACTCCGTATGGGAGGGCCGCGGCGGAAAAGCTGGCCAATGACCTGGCCGCCTCCGGGCTGGTTATAGTCAGCGGCTTGGCCCGGGGGATCGATTCCATCGCCCACTGGGGCGCGCTCGGCTCCGGGAAGACCATAGCGGTCTTAGGGTCCGGCCTGGACGACATTTACCCGCCGGAAAACTGGGGCCTTTTCCGGAAGATCGCCGAAAACGGCGCCGTCATCACCGAGTTCCCACCCGAGATGCCGCCGTTTCCGTTCCACTTCCCGCTCCGGAACAGAGTGATCAGCGGTCTCTCCCTGGCCACTGTTGTCGTCGAGGCTACTCGCCAGAGCGGCTCGCTCATCACCGCGCGGCTGTCCCTGGAGCAGAACCGGGATGTCATGGCCGTCCCGGGAAGCCTAACTTCTGACCTCAGCCGGGGGACGAACTGGCTGATCAAATCGGGGGCCAAGCTTGTCGAAACATGGGAAGATGTGGTAGAAGAGTTGCCGTCGCCCCTGCGGGAGAGGTTCCTCGCTCGCCGGGCGGAGGAAAAAAAGAAGATGCCCGCGATGAGCCCGGAAGAGAGAAGGGTTTTCGACTGCCTCAGCGTCGAGATGCCGATCCATATTGACGAGCTCGTCGAGGCGGCCGACGCTTCCGTTTCCGAGATGCTCGGTCTCCTGCTCAACCTGGAGCTCAAGGGCCTGGTTCGCCAGGCGCCGGGGAAGTTCTTTCAGAGGAGTCTGTAGATGCAGAAATCACTCGTCATCGTCGAATCGCCGGCCAAGGCGCAGACCATCAATCGATATCTGGGACCGGACTATCTCGTCAAGGCGTCGATGGGACATGTCCGCGACCTGCCCAAGAGCAGCCTGGGAGTTGACGTCAAACACGATTTCGCGCCCCATTATGTCGTCATCCCCGGCCGCAAGAAGACCGTGGCCGAGCTCCAGAAGGCGGCCAAAGAGGCGGCCGCCGTCATCCTGGCCGCCGACCCCGACCGCGAGGGAGAAGCGATCTGCTGGCACCTGAACGCACTCCTTGAGGACAGCAACCCGAACATCCGGCGCGTCCTCCTGAACGAAATCACCAAGAAGGCCGTCGAGGAGGCGTTCGAACACCAGGGAGCGATCGACCAGGACAAGATCAAGGCCCAGCAGACACGCCGTATCCTCGACCGCCTCGTCGGCTATCTCATCAGCCCCGTGCTCTGGAGGAAGATCGGGAAGGGACTGAGCGCCGGCCGGGTTCAATCCATCGCCCTGCGACTGATCTGCGAGCGGGAGAAGGAGATCCGCAGCTTCGTCGTCGAAGAATACTGGTCCATAGCGGCGCAGCTCGAGGCCGCCGAGCCGCCGCCCTTCAAGGCTAGCCTCGCTAAAATAGACGGGAAAAAGCCCAAGATCGGCGATGGCACCACGGCCCAGACGGTCGTCGAGGAGCTCAAGCAGGTACCGTTCCTCCTCGAGGACGTCAAGGTCCAGGAGAAGAAGCGCCACCCGGGTCCGCCCTATATCACGAGCACTCTCCAGCAGGACG
>Ga0315277_10009787_pt1 | contig 12211 bp, 9 predicted proteins | sample YL17G05_15_MG_FD_203695 | JGI IMG/M metagenome (GOLD analysis project Ga0315277, IMG submission 203695) | Sediment microbial communities from Yellowstone Lake, YNP, Wyoming, USA - YL17G05_15 | ecosystem: Environmental > Aquatic > Freshwater > Lake > Sediment | place: USA: Wyoming | collected... | reverse complement strand
AAAGTTGGCCCCGCTCTAATTGCATGAAGGTTTGGGGTCTGCCCTTGGCATTTGCCGAAACATTTTCGCAAAAGTAAGTATAACTGAAGGTCAGGTCTTGTAATATCACCTTTCAACCTCATTTCACTCCTCGCGACCTAAACCTTTAAATCTCTTCTTGAATGTATTACGTTAGGAAAACCACCTTAACCTGATGAGGAAGTCATGAACGAAAAGCATATCGAACGGATTGCCCTTGAGCTTTCTATTGGGCCGAAGCAGGTGAGCGCCGTGGCCCAGCTTCTGGAAGAGGGAGCCACCATCCCCTTTATAGCCCGTTACCGGAAGGAGGCGACTCAGTCCCTGGATGAAGTGGCCATCACCGCTATCCGGGACCGGCTTGGAAAGCTATCTGATTTGGACAGCCGCAGGGAGGTCATTCTCCGATCTCTCGAAGAGAGAGGGTTTTTGACCGAAGAGCTTAAAGAGAAGCTCAATGCAGCGGAAATGATGGCCGTCCTGGAGGATCTTTACCTTCCCTTCCGGCCCAAGCGCAGAACACGTGCCACCCTTGCAAGGGAGAAGGGGCTTGAGCCCTTGGCCCAACGTCTTTTTGCGCAGGACGGCATTGACCCCGTGAACTTGGATCCATTCGGCGAGGCCTCGGTCTTCGTCGATGACGAAAAGGGGATTCATTGCGCAGAGGAAGCGCTTGCAGGGGCACGGGATATCATTGCGGAATGGGTCAGTGAAGATGCAACCGCCAGGGGTAGGATGAGGGATTTCTTCCTCCAGAAGGCCCGCTTCAGATCAAAGGTCATCACAGGGGAAGAGAAGGAAGGGATCAAGTACAGGGACTACTTTGAATGGGAAGAACCTGTTCATACAGCGCCCTCTCATCGTATTCTCGCTATGAGGCGTGGGGAGAAGGAGGAGGTTCTGACGCTTCGCGTTGTCCCGCCCGAGAAAGAAGGGATTGCGATATTGGAAACTTTTTTCATCAAAGGGAATGGCCCGGCCTCTGAGCAGGTGAGGCAAGCCCTTGAAGACAGTTATCAACGCCTCCTTCTTCCATCGATGGAGACGGAGATACGGACGTTTACGAAGAAACGGGCCGACGAAGAGGCCATCCGGGTGTTTGTGGAAAACCTCCGTCAGCTTCTTCTGTCGCCGCCGCTGGGCCAGAAAAACGTACTTGCCATTGATCCCGGTTTCCGAACAGGCTGCAAAGTCGTATGTCTCGATCAACAGGGAAAGCTCATTCATACCGATACGATTTTTCCCCATCAATCGGAGAAAGGGGCTGCCGGGGCAGCGGGAAAGCTGATGGAGCTTTGCGACCGGTTTCAGGTGGAGGCGATTGCAGTGGGGAACGGAACCGCGGGGAGGGAGACGGAGGCCTTTGTGAAAGGGCTCAATCTGCCCAAGCGAATTTCCGTCATGATGGTTAATGAGAGTGGGGCATCCGTTTATTCTGCATCCGATGTGGCGCGAGAGGAGTTTCCGGACCACGATGTTACCGTGAGGGGAGCGGTTTCTATAGGAAGGCGACTGATGGATCCTCTCGCCGAACTCGTCAAGATTGATCCGAAGTCAATCGGAGTCGGCCAATATCAGCACGATGTCGATCAGCATGCACTGAAGAGGGCCCTTGATGACGTAGTGATGAGCTGTGTGAACGCTGTCGGCGTTGAGGTGAATACGGCGAGCAAAGAGCTCCTCACTTATGTTTCGGGGTTGGGGCCTCAGCTTGCCAGGGGGATGATTAGATATCGGAATGAACATGGCCCGTTTGGCTCAAGGGAGGAGTTGAGAAAGGTTCCACGTCTGGGTCCCAAGGCATTCGAACAGGCAGCCGGTTTTCTCAGGGTAAGGGGAGCTAAAAACCCGTTGGATTCAAGCGCTGTTCATCCTGAAAGCTATTTCATTGTTGAGGCCATGGCGCAGGACCTTGGTTGCTCGGTGGACGATCTGATGCGGACCGGGGATCTTCGGAAACAGATTGACTTAAGGCAGTACATGACCGAAATAGTTGGCCTGCCTACGCTCAGTGATATTCTGAACGAGCTTGCCAAGCCCGGACGCGACCCAAGGGAGCCATTTGAGACCTTTGCCTTTACCGAAGGAGTTGAAAAGATAGAGGATCTTAAACCGGGCATGAAGCTTCCGGGAATTGTCACCAACATCACGGCTTTCGGTGCGTTTGTAGATATCGGTGTCCATCAGGACGGCCTGGTTCATATCAGCGAACTTTCTAACCGCTTTGTTAAGAATCCAAACGAGGTGGTGAAGGTCCATCAGAAGGTGATGGTGACTGTGCTCAATGTGGAGATTGAGCGAAAGCGGATTTCCCTTTCCATGCGAAACGCCCCTTTACAGGCTGTTCAAACGCATGGAGTTCACCCCGTTAGAAATTCCAGCGGGCATTCGCCGCGCCAAAGTGACTCTGGCCACGCAGGCGAGACATTAAACCCTGCGACAGAGCAGCGGGGCATTATTTCTAACGGGGTAAATGCGGGTCAAACAAGGGAACAAAAGGGGGGCAGAAAAGACCCCGTTCGTAAGGGAATTGCTCAGAAACAGCTTTTCAATAACCCCTTTGCAGATGTGTTGAAAGACCGTTAGCATCTTTATTGAACCCTGTGAGAAGGGGGAGGAAGAAACCTTGGGGATTTCTGGATTTTTTCAGAAATCTCAATTATATGAATTTATGTATAACCTGAAAAAAGTGTGAATTTAGTTAAGAAAGGGAGGGAAATCATATGGATATCAGTCATCAGAAGCATCATACGAGGGAGAGTCTTACAAGGCGGATGTTTCTGAAAGTTGTGGGATGGTTCACCGTGGCAGGTGTTTTTAAAAAAATAACCGGAGTCGCCCATTCACAGGAAAAATCAGATGTTCTATCTGAGAATGTTCGGTTTGAGGGCAAAAGGGGGACGCTGGGAGGTTGTCTTTCCAGGCCTGTCGGGAAAGGAAAATATCCAGGTGTCATCGTGATCCATGAGAACAGAGGTGTCACGGATTATATTAAAGACGTTACCAAAAGCCTTGCAAAAGAAGGATATGTAGGCCTTGCCGTTAATCTTTTATCCCGCAGCCTCGGACCGGATTATCCCGGCGGTTCAGATGAGGCGCGTGATGCCCTGGGTAAACTATCGGATGCCGATGTAATGGCTGATCTGGAGGCCGGAGTCGAGTATCTAAAGCGGCAGCCAGTCGTATTTACTAATTCCATTGGCTGTATGGGGTTTTGCATGGGGGGAAGGTATTCTCTCCTTTTCGCCGCACATAGAAAAGAGTTAAAGGCGGCCGTGGTCTTTTATGGTCGTACAATAAACAAAATAACCCCTTTGCAGCCAAAATCGCCGATCGATTTTGTGCCGGAGATCACCGTCCCGCTTCTTGGAAATTTCGTAGAAGTGGATACGGCTATTCCTGTTGCCGACGTCAAAAAACTTGAAGAAGAATTGACGAAAAACAATAAGATTTTTGATATCAAAATATACCCGGATGCGAAACACGGATTTCACAGAGAAGGGCCGAATTACCATGCAGAAGCGGCAAAGGATTCATGGAAACGGGTTCTGAACTGGTTTGCAAAATACCTGAAGACATAATCCAGAATAATGGAATATTGGAATAGTGGAATAATGGAAGATTGGAGTAATTTTTCCTGAAAGGATAATTTCTTCCATGGCGGGCGAGCTGAGCCTTTTGATAAAACCTGTATCCGCAGATTGCAATATGCGATGTCAATATTGCTTTTATATACGGCCCGGTGATCCGTATCGTTCCGAAGAGCATCCTGTCATGGACGATATGACCCTCCGAACCATGATATCCGGATATATGAAATCAGCCGGAAGGTGCGCCTCATTTGGTTGGCAGGGCGGGGAGCCCCTTCTGGCCGGCCTCGATTTTTTTAAAAAGGTGGTGGACTATCAGCAACGATATGGTTTATCGGCACAGCTCGTCAGCAACAACCTGCAGACCAATGGCGCCTTGCTCAACGACGAATGGGCCAAGTTCTTCAAGTGTTATCACTTCTTCATCGGTTTGAGCCTGGATGGTCCTGAAGAATATCACAACACCTACCGCCATTCGCTAAACGGTCATAACAGCTTTCACCAGGCGATGAAAGGAATCCAGACCCTCAGGGATCATCAGGTGGAATTCAGTATTCTCACCGTCCTCAATGATGTGACAGTTAAGAGACCAGCGGAGCTCTATCATTTTTTCATAAAAAATGGACTCTATTATTTGCAGTTCATCCCCTGTGTGGAGATTGACAGAGATACGAAGGAAGTGAGAGACTACTCTGTCAGTGTTGAGAATTACAGGGATTTTCTCTGCACTCTTTTTGATGTCTGGTATAACAAAGGTAAACCTCTTGCCTCAATAAGGCTTTTCGAGAATATACTGGCCATCTCTATGGGGATGGATCCTGAGATATGTGCATTCCAAAATCAGTGCGGCAGTTATGTTGTGATCGAATATAACGGGGATGTGTATCCCTGTGATTTTTTTGTGGAAGAGCAATGGATGTCAGGAAACCTGCTTGAAACGCCGATTCATGAAATTATTAAAAACCGGAAGATGCAGACATTCAACAACCGTAAAATTCAGCAATCTTCCGGATGCCATAGCTGTAAGTGGAATTTTATATGTCATTCCGGATGTCAGCATTATCGCTTATCTGATGGGAAAAATTATCTTTGTGATGCCTACAAGGAATTTTTCAGCTATGCACAAAAACGTTTTGATCTATTGAAGCAAAATTTGTTAAAATGAAAATTAACCCCTAGGAACGAATTCCAATTTCTTAAAAGGACGAGAGCGATGAACCTGATTGAAAAGATAAAGGAATCTCTTATCATGGAGATTAGACCGGACTCACAGGGGTCCGAGTATCTGGAGGCGGTCATTAACAAGAAGGACCTTGAATTGCTTCATTCTTTATTAAAAAAACATTTAGGCCCGGCGGCTAAGGAATCCGGCAAAGAAGCAAGCCTGCCGAAAGAAATTCAGAAAAGGGTTGATGGGTTAGGAGGTTTGAGAAAGGAGCAAACTTTTTTCTACAGGCAAGATGGTAATATAGTGATATACGCAGCTCTTTGGCCCTGGGAGTCCAATCCTGATAAGATCACATTAAAGTGTGGCGTAAGTTAACCAGGAAATGGGGTCACATCTTCAATTGTCAATGAATTTATGAGAGAGCTTTAAAAAACTACTTTAAGCTCCCGTGATTACACAGATTTCAAAAGATGATTACTGATATTATCAGAGATTTCTGGCCTTTTTCAGAGCTCTCTTTGAGCGTGTCTCACATCCACAGTATTGTCATAGAAGGTGCTTCCTTGGGCCTGATCTGTTAAACGCTGGGAGGTCAGGGCATTGACAGAACGGGATCCCGGAGAGTGTTCCAGCCACCAGATCCCTTCTGCCACCACAACACCCTGAGGAACATCCGGAGTGATGCGTAATATAAAAGAGACTTCCCCTAACGGATTGAAGGCAATCACAGGCTCTCCATCTTTCAGGCCTTTTGACTCTGCGTCAGCGGGGTTCATCTTAAAGAGCATGCCCCCCTCTTTTCTCCGGAGGTCGCTCCGTTCGCGAAAGGAGGAGTTTAAGGCATAGAAACTGGGGGCCGCCATCAGACAGAATGGCTCATCGCCGCCATAAGGAGGGATGTAGAGAGGAAGGGGATGAGACTGTTTTGGGTTGAGGATTTCAACTTTTCCGGAAGGGGTCCTGAACCTGATTCGTGCATCCGATGGAAGAGGAATTTCGACCGCCTTCCCTGTAGAAAAGGCTTTCTGGTCAATACCGTTTCTCATCGGAGCGGGAAGGGAAAGCAGATGGTCGATGAGGTCATCGGCAGTTTGCCGGAAAAAGGGTTCATCAAATCCCATTGCCCTGGCAAGAAGGCAGAAGACATCCCAGTTCGGTTTGCTCTCCCCTACGGGAGGGATCACCGCTTTTGTGCGCTGGATGTAGTATGTGCCGTAAGACCGATAAAGGTCACTCTGCTCCAGAGAGGAGGTGGCAGGAAGCACAATATCCGCATAACGGGCCGTATCGGTGAGAAACCTCTCGTGAACCACGGTGAAGAGGTCTTCCCTTGCCAGACCCTTTAAGACCTGATTCTGATCCGGAGCAACTGCTGCAGGGTTGGAGCTATAGACATAGAGGCTTTGAATCGCAGGATCCTTTATCTCATTTAAAGCCCAACCGATCCGGTTCATGTTGACGATACGGGTCTTCCCCTTCATAAAATCTTCTTGAAAGACCTTACCCATGGCAAAGGCTTCTGCAGTACTGGTACCGGTAAAACATCCAGCCCCTCTCTTTCCATAAGCTCCTACAAGGGCAGGCAGACAGACAATCGTGCGAATAGTCATCGCCCCGTTTCCATACCGGGAAAGACCGCTTCCCAGCCGGATAAAGGGTTTTTTTGCCCTGCCATAGGCTTTGGCCATAGATTCGAGAGTCTCAGGAGAGAGCCCTGTCAGGCGGCTTACTTTTTCGGGTGGGAAGTCCGGAAGGATTTTCTCCTTCAATTCTTCAAAACCCTGCACATAAGCGGCTAAAAAATCATTGTCAATGAGACCGTTCCGGACCAGAAGATGCATCAAACCCAGGGCGAGCGCGCCATCACTTCCCGGCCGAACGATATAGGTTTGGTCCACAACGGAAGAGGTAAGGGTTTTGTAGGTATCAATCAGCCAGACCGCAGCTCCTTTTCTTCTGGCCTTTTTCACGCCGTGCAGGAAGTGGATATTAGTTGCGACGGCATTGATCCCCCATAAAATAACAAGATCGCTCTCTGCCACCTCATCAGGATTAGGGGCAGGGGTGTTTCCCATCACCGCTTTCCAGCCTGCCTCCTTGGCAGGAGAACATATCGTGCGTTCGAGGCGGGAGGCTCCCATTCGGTAAAAAAAAGGATGTCCGGCATTTCTCTGAATCAGCCCCATGGTCCCTGCATAGGAGTAGGGCAGGATGGCTTCTGCTCCAGAGCGGTTGATGATACCCTGCCAGTGATTGACAATCCGGTCAATCGCTTCTTCCCATGAGATGGGATGAAATTGGGCCGAGCCTTTTTCTCCTGTCCGGAGGAGAGGGCGGGTAAGGCGAAGCGGGGAGTGGACCGTGTCCTGGTAGCGATTCATTTTGGGGCAGAGGGTACCCCTTGTAAATGGATGGTCCGGGTCGCCAGTGACCTTGATCGCTTTTCCGTCCACCACCTCTATCAGAAGGCCGCAGGCATCCGGACAATCATAGGGGCAGACCGATCTTTTAATCTTTCTGCTCAAAAGCCCTCCTGGTATAATCCTAAGGTAATAGAGGCAACGTTTAAAGGTCAGGGTGACGATGCCCGTATTTCAGTCAGTTAGTCTTGTAGTCAGATAGTCTTATAGTCCATTAGCCTTTTTGCACTAAACTATATGACTATACGACCATAAGACTATAAGACCAATGATACATCAAACGGGCTTCGTAGCCGTAACCCGTTATGACTTATTACTCTTTATCAGATGTCTTTATAAACGGACGAGGTTTGCGGCATAGGTCAGGCCCGCCCCGAAGCCTACAAAGATGACAAGATCTCCTTTTCTGAGCTTTCCCGTACGGAGGGATATATCCAGTGCGAGGGGGATGGAGGCGCAGGAGTTATTCCCATACTGTTCAATGGTCATAATCATTTTATTTTTTGCCTCACCGGCAGGGAGCTCCAGACGCGATTCGAGTTCCTCCGCAGCCCCCATAATGATCCTTGCATTGGCCTGATGAGGGATGATTTTGGTCACCTGTTCAAACAGAGCGCGGAGTTCGTTTTTTCCGGCTGTCCCGGAAGGGTCAAGAACACGAAAACAGCTTTCAACCATAACCCTTTTCGCAAAGGTATAGACCTTTCTCCCCTCCATCTTGATATATCCATTGCCAATCCCATCCTTTTTCGAAAGGATGAGTAGATCACGGGATCTGGCATTTCCTCCGAGATGGGAACGAATGATTCCTTCGCTCGTCGATTGTTTCAAAATAAGGGCGCCGGCGCCATCCCCGAAGAGAACGCACGTGTTTCGATCCTGGTAGTCTGTGATGGCTGAAAGTTTGTCCGTTCCGATGACCGCCACCGTCCTGTATTGTCCGGCCTTAATGGACATCTCTGCAACCGAAAGAGCGTAATTGAATCCGGTGCATCCCGCCTGAACATCAAGGAAAGGCAGATCTTTACGAAGACCCAGCAGATTTGCAATATAGCCTGATGCAGAAGGCCACACCGGTTCTGTTGTGTTGGTGCCCACCACCAGAAATTCAATCTCCTCGCGTCTGATTCCTGAATTTTCGATGGCTCGTTCGAGCGCTATTCTACCCATGGTTACATTGGTCTCTTCCTCGCTTGCAATCCTTCTCTCACGGATTCCTGTTCTTTCTATGATCCATCTGTCACTGGTATCCACCATCTCTCTCAGATGGTGGTTGGTGAGAATCCGTTCAGGGACGTAGGAACCCGTACCAATAAGGCTGGCCTGATGCATAAAAAACCCCTTATAGGAAAGAAGGCAAGGAAAAAAATTCTCCCTGCCTTGATCGCTTCGAAATGGTCTGAGGTACCTTATCCTCTCAATTTCGACTTAAAGAAGAAACACAAGGATATCTCATCCTTGCCCCTGTCTTAATTAAATTTTAAAAAGAGGTGTTATGGAAGATTTTATTTAAGATATCGAATCGGTTCTTTTTTTGGTATAAGAACCGTAATCTTTATAAATTTGGTGGCGGTGCAGGGATTTGAACCCCGGACACTGCGGATATGAGCCGCATGCTCTGACCGACTGAGCTACACCGCCAGGTTAGAATAAATTTTACTTAATCCCCGTCAATTGTCAAATAAAATGTTAAAAATGAGAGCCCTAAGGAGCCCTGAAAAAATTCTGAGTGCATATTAGGATTGATTCTGCAATCATTGAATATCTTTCAAGGGAAGGAGAGGGGGGATATGGATTTCCTATTTAGATTGTTCGAGGTTCGGTAACCATTCCCAAAGGAGGAACCCTATACCACGGCTTTAGCATCTTTTTTTATGATACTTTTCCCCCTTAGCAACTTTTAGTTTGCTTAATAAGACAGTTTTTGCCTTCTTCAACTCCCCTGATCGCAGGAACCCAGATAGTAAATCTAAATCTAAGGCTCTGTGCCAGACCTCTGAACTCACAACGATTCCTTGCCTTTTTAGGTCGGAGCGGACAGCTCCAATCAGAAATAGCAATGAAGCGTATTCATCCCCGTATTTTTCTTCAAGGATCGTTCGGATTTTTCTCGCCAGGGCAGGGCTTTTGCCAGCAGTGGAGACGGCAATGGTCAAGTCCTTACGCCGGAAAAAGGAAGGGATGATAAAATCCGAAGGCCCCGGATCATCGACCACATTGACGAGGGCTCCTGATCTCTTTGCCTCCTGAGTCACTCTGTCATTGACCTCTTTCACATTTGTTGCGGCAATGACAATGACTGCACCTTCGAGGTCTCCTGGCTGATATTCACGGGAAATCCTGCACAGGGCCTTTTTCTTAACAAGCCGGGCCAGATCCGGATGAAGGTTCGGACTGATCACGCTCACATCTGCCCCACAGCCCAGAAGCATCTTTACCTTCCGGAGAGCGACTTCTCCTCCTCCAACGACAATGCATTTTTTTTCACGGAGATTGAGGAAAGCAGGGAAATAAGGTACCGGTTTAATCTTCTTCGATTTCATGCCTTCAACCGATCACTTCTTCTCAAACCAATGTAAATGGTCCCGGAGATTGACGACATCTCCCACCACGATGACAGATGGAGGTCTCAAATCCTCCGACTTCACTCTTTCAACAATGTCCCGGAGCGTCCCTGTCACGCATCGTTGATCAGGAGTGGTTCCCTGGGTGATCACCGCCACAGGGGTGGAGGGATGCCTGTTGTTCTTTATGAGTTGGTCAATTAGGTTGGCCAGATTTCCAATCCCCATCAGGATGACCAGGGTGTCCGTTCCAGTCGCCAGTTTATCCCAGGCAATGGAGGGGTCCCCTTTGTCAGAGGCTTTGTGCCCGGTGACGACGGTGAAGGACGAAGCCACTCCCCGATGCGTTACGGGAATACCTGCAAACGCCGGGACCGCCACAGCCGACGATACTCCTGGCACCACTTCAAAAGGAATATAATTGAGGGCTAATGCCTCGGCTTCCTCTCCTCCCCGGCCTAAAACAAAGGGGTCCCCTCCCTTCAGTCTCACGACCGTCTTTCCTTCCCGGGCTTTTTCTGAGAGGAGCTGATTGATCGCTTCCTGCTTCATGGTGTGGTGATTGGACGCCTTTCCAACATAGATCCTTTCCGCTTGAAGGGGAGCCTCCTTGAGAATGCTTTTGTCCACGAGGCGGTCATAGACCACCACATCGGCCTGACGCAGGCACTCCAATCCCCTTACTGTCATTAACCCAGGATCTCCTGGCCCGGCACCCACCAGATAGACTTTTCCAAGCATGAGACCTTTCGTGCTTCCTCAGATCAGGCCTGAAGACCTGAGTTATGCATCCTTATTGCTTCGTAATTTTTTAAGGCCTTAGCCTTGATGAAAAGGCTGTCACTTAATGTTACACACTCGTTTCTGGCAGGTATGATTTGATCCGTTCCTCAACCTGGCTGACCGCTTTCTCCCTGCCTTCCCGAATCTCCCAAACGGGGACGATGGGGAAGATTTTTGTGAAAAGCACATAGAGGAGCATGAACAAGGAGATGCAACCGACGAAAATGGACCACTCCACCCAGGTGGGAACATAGATCGCGTGTTCCACGGGAAGCCTCTGCCGGGTCAAGGTGGGAACAATGATAACAAACCGCTCCAACCACATCCCCAAGACGATGGAGATCGAGGCCACCACCGTATTCCGGATCGTTCGAATTTTTTTCACCGCGAGAATGGGCAGAGGGATGATGAAACATAAGACGAAATGGAACCAGAAAAGAGGGGCAAATTTCCCGGATATTTTTGACCAGAAGATGTCCATATGGATGGGTTCATTCCCATAAACGATGGTGATGTACTCCGCAAAGGTAAAATAGAACCATAGAAGGGTCATAGCCATCAGGAATATCCCGATGTTGTTAAAATGGATGGGTTTGATGTAGTTTTCAAGATGGTAGGCCTTACGGAGCACGGCCATCACCACAATCACGCTTGCCACTCCGGAGAAGATGGCGCCGACGACAAAATAGGGGCCGAAGATCGCACTGTGCCATAAGGGCTGGATGGTCATGGCAAAGACAAAGGAGACGACTGTGTGAACAGTGATCATGACGGGGATGACGAGGATCGACATGAAGTTAATCGCCTTTTCCAACCTGCGATGCTGACTCTCCGTTCCAGTCCAGCCCAATGACAGAATCCGGTAGAACCATTCTCTCCTTCCCCCGAGGTCTCTGAGCAGAGCGATATCCGGAATCAGAGCAAGATAGAGACAGATGGAGCTCACCGTGAGATAGGTGGTGATGCTGCAAATATCCCACAACAGAGGGGATCGGAAATGGGCATATCGGATGGCGTATAACATCCGATCCGGTCTTCCCAGGTCAATCAGAACACTTCCCACACCGAATATAAGGATGAAGACGGTCGTGAGTTCGGAAGCCCGGCTGATCGGTCTTCGCCACTCTGCTTTCAGGACACGAAGCACCGCTGAGATGAAGGTTCCGGCATGGCTGATGCCGATGAAGAAGACGAAGTTCGTGATGTAGACCCCCCAGAAGATCTGCCTCGAAAGTCCGGTGACGGTTAACCCGTTCCGGTATTGGGTGATATAGGCATAAAGTCCCAGGAGGACGAGGGCCCCCAGGATGGAAACTGTAATGTAGAAGCCCTTTCCGGTCTTATAGATGTGTTCGAAGAGAACGGCGTCCTCTCCAAGGATCTTTTGCCTTTTATCAATCATACGCTATTCCTTAACAACGGAATATTGGAATACTGGAAGATTGGAATAATGGGTTGCAAAGCAAAATGAGGTAGTTACACTTTTAAATCTAATATTTAACCCATCCTTCCATTATTCCATCTTTCCATTCATCCCTACAGGAGATAATAAACCTTAGGTTTCGTACCCAGTTCGGGTAGACGTTGATAGATCGTTCTATTACGGAGAGCTCTCCTGATCTCTGAGTCAGGGGTTTTTAAGTCACCGAATACCAATGCCTTTTCTTT
>Ga0315277_10009786_pt1 | contig 12212 bp, 7 predicted proteins | sample YL17G05_15_MG_FD_203695 | JGI IMG/M metagenome (GOLD analysis project Ga0315277, IMG submission 203695) | Sediment microbial communities from Yellowstone Lake, YNP, Wyoming, USA - YL17G05_15 | ecosystem: Environmental > Aquatic > Freshwater > Lake > Sediment | place: USA: Wyoming | collected... | reverse complement strand
ACCTGCCACGCGATCGTCTCCTGGAATCCTTGAGAAGCCCTAGAGCGCCGTTGGTGGCGGCCAAGTGGTCCATGATTCAAACCGTGACCGTCGCTTTCTATCTCCTTCCTTTTCTTGTTGCGCGCATTCCCCACGTTTTTGGCCGCCGGCGGGGTGACGAACCGGAGAAGGAAATGACGAATGATGAATGCAGAATGATGAACAACGGATTACCGGATCGGGGAACAAACCCCGTTCATCATTCATCATTCTGCATTCATCGTTTCCTCTCGGTGGGGTTCTGGGTGGTTCTCTTAGGGGTGGCGGTGGTGGCGGGTTCGCGCCGAGGGGTTCCTATCAGCATCAAGCCCGGCAATATTCTCTATGATTTTGGTCTTGGGCCGGGTCTCCTTCGGGACATTTACTGCCTGGGGCTTCCGCACTTGCCCACCGCCCCCAAACTGCTGTGGCTGGCCGCAACGGTGGCGGCGGTGGGAGCGGCTGCAGTGCTGGTTCAAGCCGTTTTGAGCGCGGCGTGGACGATTTGGAAAAATCGGAGCGATGGGGCCGGACGAGGGATTCCGCTTTTTCTTCTGGCGGCGAGCGCGGGGTTTTTCCTGCCTTTTGCCGTGGGGCCAGTGGGGTTCGACCGGTATTATCTGATGCAGCTGCCGCTGCTCATGGGTATCGTGGGATTGGTTTTTCCCGAATCGGGTCCAGAGCAAGATCTCTCTAAAGTAGGACAGGCGTCCCGCCTGTCGCTGTCAGGTTCCACCGTCGTCGCGGCGCTCCTGTTCCTGCTCTACGGCCTTTTCTCCGTGGCGGGCACGCGGGATTACCTGGCGTGGAACCGCGTGAAGTGGAAAGCGCTCGGGGATCTGACACAGACGGAGAAGATCCCGCCGCGCCGGATTGACGGCGGCTTCGAGTTCAACGGGCTGCACACTTATGATCCGAAGACCTGCGACACCGACCCGCGTCTCTGGATGAAGGACGACACCCCCTACGTTGTCGCCTTTGGCCCAATTCCGGGAAATGAGGAATGGAAACGCTACTCGTACCGGCGTTTGCTGCCACCCCGCGAGGATCATATTCTGATTCTTCGCCGCGCAAAATGAGAAATGACGAATCACGAATGATGAATGGAGGATAAAGAGGGAATGAAGAGCTCCGGGAACTGTTAAGGGGCACGAGGGTGTTTTGCTTTCTTCCATAGGCCTTCCCGCCCAGGCTTCTCCCGATGATTTCCACTTTCCGCCCTTGCTTTTCATTCATCATTCGCCATTCCTCATTCATACTTCCTCCTTGACTATACGGGCGGGAGCGGATATCCTGGCTGGTTCTTGATGCCCCGCGGGAGCACGGAAGGACCCTTCCACCCTCGCCGCGCGGCAAATTCACGTCAACAAGGAAAGCGGAATGCCGAGGAAAACCCCTCTTAGCCGGACGCGCAATATCGGGATCATGGCCCATATAGACGCCGGCAAAACCACCACCACCGAGCGTATCCTCTACTACACGGGAAGGACTTACAAGATGGGGGAGGTGGATGACGGCGCGACCGAAATGGACTGGATGGAACAGGAGCGCGAAAGGGGCATCACCATCACGTCCGCGTCCACCCAGTGCTTCTGGCGCGAGCACGTCATCAATATCATTGATACGCCCGGCCACGTGGACTTCACGGTGGAGGTCGAGCGTTCCATCCGCGTGCTGGATGGCGCGGTGGCGCTTTTCTGCGCGGTGGGCGGTGTGGAGCCCCAGAGCGAAACCGTGTGGCGGCAGGCCGACCGTTACGGCGTTCCCCGCCTCGCCTTTGTCAATAAGATGGACCGGACCGGCGCGGACTTCTTCAACTGCCTCACCATGATGAAGCTTCGCCTGGGATGCCACGCCGTGCCTCTTCAGATCCCCATCGGCTGCGAGGAAAGCTTCCGCGGCGTGATTGACCTGGTGGATATGCGCGCCCGCATCTGGGACGTGGACGCCGGCAAGGACACCGATACCCAGGTGCGCTACTGCGAGATCCCGGAGGAACTGAGGCAGACGGCCGAGGAATACCGCGTCAAGATGCTGGAGGCCCTGGCGGAATATGACGAGCCCTTTATGGAACGTTACCTGAACGGGGCAACCAGCTTCAGCTGCGAGGAGCTGCACAAGCTGATCCGCAACGCGACCCTGGCGGCCCACATCACCCCGGTGCTGTGCGGGGCGGCCTTCAGGAACAAGGGCGTGAGGATGCTGCTGGACGCCGTGGTCGAGTATTTGCCTTCTCCGGTGGACGTGCCCGCCATCAAGGGGCTGAAGATCGGAAAGCACAAAGGCGAAGAGGACATCCGCCACCCCGACGATGACGAGTCCTTTTCCGCCCTGGCTTTCAAGATCATGAGCGATCCCCACATCGGCAAGCTCACCTATATCCGCGTTTACTCCGGAGTCCTGGAGTCCGGCTCCTACGTGTACAACCCCAACTCCGACACCAACGAGCGGATCAACCGCATGCTGCTGATGCACGCCAACGACCGCCTGCAGATTGACGAGGCCCGCACGGGCGACATTGTGGCCCTGGTGGGCCTCAAGCGGACCACCACCGGCCACACGCTGTGCGATCCGGACCGGCCCATTGTTTTGGAATCCATGAACTTTCCAGAGCCGGTGGTTTCCATCGCCATCGAGCCCAAGACCAAGGAGGACGACGACAAGCTGTCCAAGTCGCTGGGCCGTCTGGCCGAGGAAGACCCCACCTTCCGCGTGTGGACGAATCCGGAGACCAACCAGACGGTGATCTCCGGGATGGGCGAGCTGCACCTGGAGATCCTGGTGGACCGGCTCAAACGCGAGTTCAAGGTCGAGGCCAACATCGGCAGGCCGCAGGTGGCCTACCGCGAGACCCTGACGACCTCCACCGAGGTGACGCACCGCTTCATCCGGCAGTCCGGCGGCCGCGGGCAATTCGCGGTGGTCACGCTGCGGGTGGAGCCGCAGGAGCCCGGCTACGGCTTCAGCTTCGTGGACAAGGTAGTGGGCGGCGCGATCCCGCGCGAGTACATCCCGGCGGTGGAGACCGGAGTGGTGGAGGCCCTCAAGACCGGCGTACAGTGGGGATATCCGGTGGTGGACGTGAAAGTCACCCTGCTCGACGGGCAGTTTCACACGGTGGACTCGTCGGATCTCGCGTTTCACATCTGCGGCTCGATGGCCTTCAAGGACGGCGCGCGCAAGTGCCATCCCAAACTCCTGGAGCCGGTCATGGACATCGAAGTGGTGACCCCGAGCGAATACCTGGGCGATGTGATCGGCGGCCTGCAGCAGAAGCGCGCCTCGATCCGGGAGATCGCCGCCCGCGGGCAGACCCTCCAGATCGTGTCCGCCAACGTGCCGCTCTCGGAGATGTTCGGCTACGCCACGTCGCTGCGTTCCGATACCCAGGGCCGGGCCACCTACAGCATGGAGTTCAGCCACTACGCCGCGGTGCCGGAGAGCGTTCTTGCGAAGCTGAGCCTCTAGATCGAAATTCACCCCAAAAAAACTGAGAGTTTGACCCTGCAGCTCGCGGAGCGGTCGTCCGTTGCACGCGCTGGTTGGGTGCAGTGGCTATGGAGTGCCACCCGAAAAGAGTCGATGGATAATCTCCTTTAGAAGAGCACCAGCTCCAAGGAGGAGAAGGCCCCAGAAGATGTAGACCAAGATCTGGAAGCGGCCAAATGTCGTGCGCAAAGTGGTTATAGACTCGACGTGCGTTCGGTCCGCCTGCTGAAGCTCACGAGTTCGCTCTTCCACTGCGTGCACCGAACCAGTCAGTACCCCCATGTTGGCAGTCAACTGGTTAATCTGTTTGCCGTTCTCTGTTATCATAGCATTGACTTTTCCAACATCAGTGGCGATGCCTTTGGTTTCCACGGTCAAGGTGCCAACGTTCTCGGTCAGAACCCTGACGTTCTCGGTCAAGTCCCGGATAGGTTTCAGCACATCCTCGTAACGAACCTTCAGGTCAAGGATATCCTTTGTTATCTGCTCGATCTGCTTCACGCGTTCGCTGATTTGTAGCCATGGCAAGACGTCCATGTTTGCCATCCGATCAACAAACGCATCAGGGAAATTCCCTGTACGAAGACTGGGGTCCACGGGAGCTATCTTATCTGGCTTCGTCGACAGACGCTCGAATACCACGTTGCAGATTTTCCGCTCGTAGCGAATCATCACGCGCCGTTGCGATGCATTGTACAGGCCGAAGAGGAGATGCCCTTCGTAACCTGGATCCACGACTGCGCCAGTGAGTAGGATCATTCCGTCGTACGAGAGAGCTCGTTTAGACCCGATCCGTGCGCAAACATTCTCCGGGAGTTTCACGCGTTCCAACGAGAGCACTCCCCCGTATGCTCCGGGACCAAGTTCCAGGGTGTCCTTCCGCAAATCGATGAGCTTTCCAACCCCTCCGAGAATGCCCTTGGCCCCCGCTCGGATGTCGTAACTGGCGGCCTCAAGAGAGGACGGGTTGTACGTGTCGCGAGTGATCAGTAGGCCAGAGGAGACGAGATCCCGAATCTCGGTATCGGTTAGCACACCCACGCCGGGCTCTTTGTCGGGGAACAGTGACGGTTGTTTCTCGGCCATGCTGACCTCCAAGCTTCACTGAGTCTATCGCCGCTTGCACGCCACCCACAGGTGGCGTTCAACAACAATCATGCAGACTGCTCAAAAATGCAAGTGCAAACTGTCCCATTGTCGGTGCCACAATGATGATACGCCGCGGGGCAGCAGAAGCAGAAATGCATTGTCCCTATTGATCTTACAGTAAGATATACGCAAATTTGGAAGGCATTCAGATTGACAGGATAGCGCGTCTAAAACGTCAGGGTCAGACTTTCAATGTTCAATGTGTCCGGATATCCCAAACGTCAGGGTCAGACTTTCAATGCTCAATGTGTCCGGATATCCCAGTTCTTGACAAATCGAAATCTGAAAGTCTGACCCTGATGCTACTGATGCTCAACGAGCGGGCGGCGCCGCAGCGTCTGGAAACCAAGAGCAGAGAAAATGAAACGGGGGCCGCGAGGCCCCCGTTTTTGCGTCCTGTGCTCCACTTCTCCTAGTTGCGGTAGTAGTTGTCGGGATTGTAGATGAACCACATGTCGCAGGGCAGGAGCCGGGGCATGCGAACAAAGGGGCGTCCCTGGGCGTCCCGCTCTTCCTCCATCCGGATGATGGCCGGCATCGGCTTGGGCGGGGCCGGGGGCGCGATGTCCGTGACGCTCAGTTCGCGCGCTTCCGGGGCGACGTTGTCCACCCACTTCAGTTCCTTGGCCTTGTTGCCGAACACCATCCAGTTGCCTTCGGAGTTGTTCTTGTACATCTCCTCCACGAACTTCTTCTCGCTGAGGCCCAGCTTCTCCGCAACCGGCGTCATGAGGCGGTGGCCCCACTCCTCGCCGATCACCAATTGCTCCCTTTGCTGGGTCAGGTTGCCCTGGATGCCGCTGGACGGCTGGTGGTGGAGCATCATCGCGTTGGGGTAGATATAGGAGTGCGGCGCAAGCGTGGTGATACAGGCCGCCATGCTCGCCGCGAAGGACTTGACCACAACGTAGATGGGGGCCTTGCTGGCCTTCATCGCCCGGAGAATCCGCTCGCCGGACATCACGCTGCCGCCGGGCGAACTGTCAATCACGATGAAGATGGGATACTCGGTGGACTGGTTGTTGTAGAACTCAATGCGCGTGATCACTTCGTCGGCCGATCCGTCGTAGATCGGTCCGTTGAGCGGGATGCGGCGGTCGGTGATTTCCAGGACGCCGTTTTCGAAGGGATTCTTCTTGTAGGGCATGTCCTTGTCCACCTTGTTCTTGCCGGCGCGTTTCGTGTCCACAAGCTCTAGTAGAGACTTGGTTTGGGCGATTTCGGTGTCGCGCTGCAGCTTCGCGGTTTCGATGGCGCTCTTCATCTCGGCCAGCTTCGCCATCTGCACCGCGTTCTTGGTGTTTACCTCTTCGGCCTGGATGCGGAGCGCTTCGGACTCCTTGGCCCTGCGGGCGGCGGCCAGGTCCGATTCCGTCTTCAGGCGTTCCATCTCGTTTCTGAGCGCGGCGAGGTCCTCATCCTGCTTCGCTTTGGCCAACGCGCCCGTGACTTCGATGTTTTTCTTCTGGAGTTCCATTTTCGAGAGTTCGTTCGTGCTGCGCTGCATCAGGAGTTGGTACTCCGCCGCCAGCAACGACCTTTCGTCCTCCAGCGCCTTCTTCTTCTTGTCCTGTTCGGACGTTTCCTCGGGCTTCGGGGCGGGGCCCGGCTGTTCCTTCATGGCGGGGGGCTGGGCTTCAGCCGGGCCGGGGCTTTTCGCTCCGGGGGCTGGCGCGGCCGCCGGCGCCTGGTTGTCCTGCGAGCCCGTGGGCTGTGCGGGAGGGGTTTGGCCCGGTTGGGGCTGCTCGGGCTGGACTACTGCCACCTGCGCGGCGGGCTGCGCCGGCTGGGTGCTCGCGGCGGCCAGCGGCGGCGCCACCTCGCTGCTCGCAACGGGTGAGGGAGCGGACTCCTCCCTCACCAGGGTGCAGGAGAGTGTCAGGCCCACCAACAGGGCCAGGACAAGACTGCGGAAACTTAGAGACATCATGGTTGGATCCTTTCTACCTGGGGTGACTGAGATGCCGTTCTAATGGGACACAGAACGGAGGCGGTTCCCTTGTGAGACCGCCGGGGAACGAATCTCGCACTTCCGGCGGCGGGCGTCAAGAGAATCCGCCGGGGGAGAATCCGCCGGGGGTGACGTGGCGAGGAAAACCGGGGGCAATGACGCGAGCGATTCGTGTCATGGTCAGATCCATGCCCCGGATGCGCCTCCAGTGTCAAGATATAAGTTGTGTGTCACCCGATTTTGTGTCACCCGATTTCGCCGCGTCAACCGCAATCAGGGCTGGAGCGGACACCTCTGGGCCAACCGGTTCTACTCGACGGCGCTCGACGAGGAGCATCTGTGGACGGCGGTGAAGTACGTCGAACTCAACCCCGTGCGGGCCCGCTTGGTTGAGCGGGGCGAGCACTATCCTTGGTCCAGCGCGAAAGCCCATGTTGACGGAGTGCCCGACCCGTTACTTTCCACAAAGCGCCCCTTTCCGGATTTCGAGCGCGTGGGGGATTGGGGCGTGTGGCTGGCGTCGGGTCTGGACGAGGCCGACGAGAAACTCCTTCGGGCGAACACCTATACGGGCCGTCCGACGGGCGGGGAGAGCTTCGTGGCCAAACTGGAACATCTGTTGGGAAGGCTGCTTCGTCCGGAGAAACGGGGAAGAAAGGCGCGGAAGGAAAGAGAATAGAATAACCCCTGTTTTTGTGTTTTTTTCAACATATTCTTCTCGAAAACCTTTTCGAACGGGATCTATCTACAAAATGGCATTCTGTTAAGTGATCAGTTTATTTTGTAAACCTCGCCACGAAACCGCCGACGTCGCGATACATCGGCGTCGTGCCGTCCGGATAGACACCATGCTTATTCATGAAAGCCGTCTCCGACTTTTCTCCGATCACGATGTTGTGTTTGTCAAAGAACTTGCCTGTGTGTTTCCGCTCCATCTTCGCCTCCGATTCCTGTTCCCGATCGCTCTGTTTCGCCGGTTCTCCCGCAACGCATAGCATGGCGGCAGTCCCCAGCATTACCCATAATACTCCGACTGATTTCGTCATCTTCATCTGCCTTCTCCCTTTATTTGTTCCTTTTGTTTGTTCCATTGTGTATTGTATTTCTTGCAGAGATACCTATCGAACCAACCGGCGATCAAAGGGGAGTCCTTTTCGATACCGGGCCAACTGTGCCCGCAACCGGGCTTGATGATGATTTCGCAGGGGACACCGGCCGCCTTGAGCTTCTCCAGCATCGGGGTACCTTGTGTAGCCAGGGTCGTGATGGTGTCCTTGTCTCCGAAGATGAAGCGCATGGGAGCCGCTTCTGCAGTCACATGATTGATCGGCGATAACTCCTTCAGGAGGTCGCGAACCTTCTCGCGCTCCGTGATGGGAATGAACTCGCGCTGCTTGGGCTCGTATTCCTTGAAGCGAAAGCCCGAAATCGTGCCCAACCGCTCGCTGATCGCGATCACGTCTTCGCCGGGATTGGGGAAGTTCATCCAATCGGTGCCCGGAAAGAAACATGCCACGGCCTGAACCCGGCTCGACTCGCGCTCCACCGGATCCGCCGCGGCGGCATTGCCGGCGCAACCGGTCGTGCCCAGCCAAGTGGCCAGATAGCCGCCCGCAGAGCTGCCTGTTATGCCGATGCGCTGCGGGTCGATGCCGTAGTCGCCGGCGTGGCAGCGCACAAATCGCACGGCGCGGTGAATGTCCTTGTGGATCTCCCGCAATTCGAACTGTGGCGCGGAACCGTGCACCACCAGAAACACCGTGTAGCCCCGCTCCAGCAGCGGTTCAACGCGCGAGACAAAGCCCGGATCCAGCGTTTCCTCATGGCTGGAGAAAAAGCCCCCACTGATCACCCACAACACGGCCGCACCATTGGGTGTGGCGGGTTTGAGCAGATTCATTGTCAGCGCCATCCCGTACTTGCGGCCGTAGATGATGTCGTCGGCGCGCGTGAAGATCGCCGGTTTCCGGGCCGGGGCCGGGCGTTCTGATTCTCCGCCCGCGGCACTTGCCGCGAGGATCACGCCGAGTATGAAGATCACCGAAGCCAACTTGTCGTGCTTTTTCATCAATGTCATTCCTTTGTTATTCCGTCGGTCTGACGGGCTTGTGCCAGAACTGTTGCCAATACTTCCGGTCGAGATCATACGGATCGACATCCTTCTTTTCCGCATCAAATTCCGCCGGCAGCACGCCGTAGCGTTTCATTTCGCGAAGGTACGCAGGCGCGGGCTTGAATCCGGGCATGTCGAAGCGTTTGATTGTGTTCAGTCGATCCCGCGCGGCCTGGAGATGGGCGAGGATTGCACGGTAATCCGGATCGTCCGTCGAAGCGAAGACGACACCGTGGATGATCGGCTTGGGCGCTCGCGAAAGGTCATTGGGAACGGGCGCGGACTTGGGCAGCGGACCTTCGGCAAAGCCGCCCGCAGACTTCGCAAGTGGAACCGTAAGTGCCAGTGACAGGTCGGGATGCGTCAGATTGAAGATCGTGTGCCGCGAAAAACGGCTCACGGGCCGCTCCCATCCTTCAAAATCGTTGTAGGGATCGCTGGTCGTGAGGTCGGTGACGAATCGCGGCAACCGGCTTTCATGACATGTTGCGCATCGGCGCTGGATGGCATCCTTGGCCGGACCCGTTGTCGGCCAGGCATCGGCCATCTCGCGAACAGGTTCGTTGTTGCGCCACCAGCCGCCGATTTGGCCGGTGCCGAAGGCCGCCGCGGTGCCCGCATAAGGCGTTGCGGAGTCCAGCCACAGACGGATGGTGGTGCGCTCGGTTTCGCTCAACTTAACCTCGTAGTGGCTCTTCTCGATGTACTTCATCAAAGGCGCCGCGGAACTGAACGCGCGGTACGGAGCATCGTTGCCGCCGGGACGCCCCTCAATATTGTGGATGCCTTCCCAGTTCCGCCCGGCGCGGTCCTCGATCTGGCGATGCACGAATAGATTGTAATACGCCAGCGAATACGTGGGACCCCGGTCGCCGCTGAGCACCAGGCCGCCTTTTCGGCTTGTAGTGTCATGGCAACTGACGCAGTGGCGGTCGAGAATCGGCTGAATGTCCCGCGGAAAATCCAGAATCTCCGGTATTCCGGCAAACGACTGAATCCGGCTCGGGGCGCGCTGAACGGCCAGCCTGCCGCCTTGGTAGGAGCGGGGCGTGACCGTCCGGTTCTCATGGCAGCCGATACAACTTACACATGCTCCGGGTTGCACGGTGACGAACGAGCGCATCTGTTTGATCGAGAGATCGTTCTCATCCAGCGCCGCGAAGTAGATGCTGCGGCACGCGGGAATATCGAAGTTCGCTGAGCCGTCGGCTTCGACGGGAACGGTTCCCAGGATTCGTTTGAAGGTCCATGATCCGCCGTGCGCCAGCGGGGTCGTCCCGCCGCCGTGGAAATTGACGGGCTTGGGCAGGTCTTCCATGACCAACATCTTTTTGATCGAACCGGACTTCACGCCGCCCATATTGCGGCCTTCGTAAACGTTGATCAGCATCAGCGTTCCATTGGACTTCGATAAGTCCACGCGCGACGGGATGACGGCCTGGCGCGGGCGGGGAGCGATCAAACGGGGTTCGTGCACCATTCCCTTCGATTTCCAGAGAATCTTCACGCCGCCGTCCTCCGTTACGGTCACGATTTCGTTGCCGCGCGCCGCGAGAAACTCGTGTTCGGAGAGCGGATACGGATCGCGGAATCCGTCGCCGGTGATGGGTTTGACCTGCGAGCGATCATCCGGGCCGTTGCGCAGGCTCAATAGCGTCAGCTTGCCCGCATGTTCCAGTTGGCCGTGATAGCTGGAATCGACAAACACCACGTTGGCCGTGTTGGGGATCGGCTGCGCATCGATGAAGACACCGCCGGGGTGCATGTTGCCGTAGTACACCATCGCGCCTGTGCCGTCGGGGTTCATGGTCCACAGATGATGGAACGAAACCGCGTCGCGATTCACGTATTCCCAACGCGTGTACAGGATCCGGCCGTCCGGCAGCACGGCCGGCGTGTTCTCCGGGGCGTTGCTCGAGGACAGTTGGCGGAGATCGCTGCCATCGGCATTGCAACGGAAGAGGACCGCCACGGGTGCGAGCCAGCAGGGCACGTAGCGCCTGCACCGCGTTGAACAGAAGGCGATGCCGCCATCGGGCAGATACGCCGGTTCGACATCGTCCCAGTCTCCCTGCGTGATCTGGCGCAGGCCGGTGCCGTCAAGATTCATCTCGTAGAGGTTGTAGTGGTGCGTGCCGCCTTTCCGATATGAGAACAGCACCTTCTTCCCATCATAGTGTATCTGCGGATCGCGGACGGCGCCCGAGGGGTCTTCCAGCAGCGTGCGAACGGTGCCGGTCTTGGGGCTGTAAATCGCCAGGCACCCGCCGTCCGCCCCGTGCAGCCAGTAGGTCTCGTTGCCGCAGTCATACCCGAAGTCCGCGTAGTAGTGCCCGGCGTAGTCTCGACCCGGATTACGCTCGCAAAAAAGGATCTCGCCGGGTTGTGGCTCAGCGATGGGTGGTGGCAGCGATGTGGTCTCGCAAGTGCGGGCCGCCTCGGGCTTCGTTCCCTTCGTGTGCTCCCCGGCGTGGCCTGCAATCGCGCTCTTGAGCGATGCAATTTGAACATTCTTCAGTTCCACACCTTCCGCCCGTATCACCATCTTCTTCACGGTTAGATCGGCCCGATACGAAATCATCGTTCGTTGCCCCGCAATTTCCGCATCAATCAGACTTCCCCCAAGTTTATCATCGCCCTTCACAATCACGCGAACGGTAAAGGGCCGATCAGCACCTATGAGGTTCTCGATTGCATAGTCGCCAACATGGTGAGGCGCAGCGCCCTCTCGCAGAGTCTTTTGACTTCCCGCAAAGTTCGTCAGCGAACCACGCGCAAACTGCGCGCGCATATCATCCAGGCGAAGCTGGAACTCGCAAGCCGCCTGATCTCCCTTCTCAGGCAGGAACGAAATGCCGAACTTGCCTTTCTTCGCCTCCGCAGGCTTAACATTGAAAACCAGCATGAACGACTTGCTGTCTGCCGGGAAGTTGGTAACGCCGGCAATACCCGCCGCCACAGTCTTCAGGCTCCCCATCTCAGGCATGACCTCCGGCATGGCCGGCGTCTCGAACACATTTGTCGTGGCCTGCGTCTGCGGCTCGACGCCAGATGCATCGGCGCGACATCCAAGCACTGATATGATGATTAATCCCATTCTTATTGCTACATTCATACTGTCACCTCTTTCTTGTTATCGTTTATTCAATCCGCCGCCGCGCACCCTCAAAATCGGGTGACACACAACTTATCTCGCCCCTGCTTCGGTTTCGGACCGGGTTTTGGGTTCCGTAAATCGCGCCCCAGAACCGTTGATATCTTCTCCACAAAGGGCTCCGAACCCAAAGGAGGACCCCTCCATGACGAGGGGTGACGCAGGCCATGACCATAGGCACACTCCGGATGCGCTGTTGTGTCAAGATATAGGTTGTGTGTCACCCGATTGCGATTGGATTGCGTTCATCGAGTCCCACCTGTACATAGTTCACCCTCGGGGAGACCTTCCACACCCAAAAGACCAAAAGAGTCAGTATTGAGTCAAGAGGAATCCCA
>Ga0315277_10009785_pt1 | contig 12212 bp, 9 predicted proteins | sample YL17G05_15_MG_FD_203695 | JGI IMG/M metagenome (GOLD analysis project Ga0315277, IMG submission 203695) | Sediment microbial communities from Yellowstone Lake, YNP, Wyoming, USA - YL17G05_15 | ecosystem: Environmental > Aquatic > Freshwater > Lake > Sediment | place: USA: Wyoming | collected... | reverse complement strand
GCTTGTGTATTGCCTCAAACGTTATACCGCCCGCAATCTGACGATCAAGGCGCTCGTCGCAAAGGATAATCTTGTGTCACTTCGGAACTGCAAGAAGTTGAACTTCAAGCGAATATCTTCTTTTCGCTGGGTAACGGTTTGTGGAATCAGGTTGCCATTGCGGTAATAGCGCAGGATTCTAATATAGAATTGTATCTCTGTTTCTGCGCTAAATGTGTAATCTCCGTGTCTGTCTTGCCGAAAATAAGGGTGGAACCTTAGAAATTATTGTTGCGCAAGGAATACCCAGTCTGACGATATCAAGCTTATAACTGATGCAGAAAGGCTTAAAACGCCGTATAATGTTTATGCCCAGATTGTGCACAGATTTGGAATTTGAACATGGTCGCATTTGTAGCTATGCACCAATCTGTTGGCGCACAATTGATTGCGCGATGACCAGACATGGCAGGTGATTTGCTTTTTGAGTTCCAGGTTCCAAAAGGAGTATATCCTATGTTTAAGAGGTCAGTTTATCTAATGGGATTGGCATTACTGCTGGGTTCGAGTGGCCTTGCTGAAGATAAAACGCCCTACCCATTTGTGGCGGGCGGCAATACATACGCGACTCCCGGTGGCGTTCCCGGTTGGAATACGAGTACCCCTTATGGCCATTGGCTTTCAGATCGTTTCGATATGATCCTCAATGGCACGACTTCCTTTCTCACCAATGTCCGCGCCAACGATTCCTCTCTGCCGATTATCTGGGTTGGTCCCTATGCTTCCAGTCAGGAGATCAATCTGTATCAGGGCGGCAATCCAACGATGTCCTACAACGACCGATTAAAGGACATAGCCAATCGCTGGCTGTATATATATGCCAAGAGTTACGTTGAGGACACTCTTTCTATGTCCGTGGAAAGCCTGGTGGTTCATATCGCCGATAATGCGGTGACGATTGTCCAGAGTGGCGACGGTAGCCGTACGGTTTCCGGTCTGCAGTCATTGCCTTTACGAAAGAGACGATTCACCTACCAGTATTGGAACAACACCTCGTCGGATACGGCCTTTTATCCGATGGGTTATACTTGGTTAGCAAATGGTTATTGCCCCGAAGCCAGAGCCGCTATTGCCTCAGCTTACTATCGCGCCTTCGTGACCAATCCCGCCGCTCAGGGTTGGCCTACGAGGGAGTGGGATTGTTATTTCATGGACAACCACGCCCGCCGTCTTTCCTTTATGGCCTATTGGAGTTTAACATCTTCATCGGGCGGCGAAAATAACAGCTATCTTGAATGGCTTGAAAACGATACGATGTTGGTGCGTCAGAACGGGGCAGGAAATGACATGACGGCCCAGCTTAATTATTTCGACAACTCTACGGTCAAAATAGATTCGGCGATTCAGAGTCGCCTAAGATCGGGCGGTCATGATATCAAGGCCTTTGCCAATGTCTATTCGACCTGGCCGGACGATTTGCCGCTGCTTCTGCCCCATGTGGCAGGTGTGGTATTTGAGACGGGGATTGACTACACTTCGCTATGGGGTAATTGGAAATTGAAGCTGGCATCATATGATACCCTGCGCCATTATCCCAACAACTATAGTGTTTTGGAATATCGCGGCGACTTCTTGTGTCAGGATACGGGTTGGCTGTCCGATACCGGTCGAGTAATGATGGCCGGCTATGCTTTTTTCTTGATAGCACGCACACCGACGACTTTTTTCGGGCCGCATTCGATTCACCAGGGGGATTTTGGCGGAAATCGTCGTTGCTGGCAGGATGTGTTCTATGTTGATCTTGGGGAAGCCGACAGCACCTGGCGCAAGCTTGACAGTACCGGCACCGGCGACTGGGGCACCAAGACGATGATCCTGTACCGGAGTTACGGGAACGACGCCGTCATTTTCCGCAGCAGCTATTCTTCGGCGGATTTTAACAATGATTCTGAAGCGGTAAACCTTCACGGATTATTCCGGGAAATCGACGCCCGCACCGGAGACACGTCGCTTGCGGCCGATTCGATTTTCTACCTGCGACCCTATGAAGGGAAAGCCCTGGTCGCAGGCAATATGACCGTATGCGACTACCCGCCGGCGGTGCCGGTGTTGTCATCGCCGACGTCGGGGTCATCGGTCTCGGTCAGTCCGACCTTGTGCGCCGCCAATGCCGGCCATGGTGGATGCGCCGACCCGGTGACGTATCAGTTTGAAATCGCCGATGATCCGCAGTTCTCCGCCGTGGTTCGCCAGTCGGGATGGCTGACCGAGGGATCGGGAACGACCTGTTATACCACCAGCGCTCCCATCCCTGAAGGGCGGCGATATTACTGGCGATGCCGGGCAACCAATGGCACGGCCACGTCGGGATGGTCGTCAGCCTACAACTTCACCACCCCCAACACGGCTCCCCCCGCCCCGACCGCGAATTCCCCGGAGCATCAGGGGACGGTTAATGTCCTCCGGCCCACGCTGATCGTCAACAACGTGGCCGACCCTCAAGGCACGCCGGTGGTTTACTTTTTCCAGGTGTCGAAATTCGCGAATTTTTCCTCTTTGGCGGCGCAGGCCGGCCCGCTGCCGCAAGGCTCGCCGACCACCTCCTGGCAGGTCACCCCGTCTTTGGAAAACGGGACGGCCTATTTCTGGCGCGCCCGCGCCTATGATAATATCGCCTATAGCGGCTGGATGACGACCCGGTCGTTCACGGTCAATGTGCCGGTCGTAAACCAGCCCCCGTCGACCCCGGCGGTCTACTCACCCCCGGACGGGGCCACGATAACCTTTGTGCCGATCTCCCTGACTTGGCATAACGCCACCGATCCCGACGGTCAGGGTCTCACCTATCACGTTCAGTTGATGGATTCGGCGTCGGCGGTCGCGCTTGACTCCGCCTTGGGGGTTGCGCAGAGCGGCGGGGCCACGACGTCGTACTCGCCCCAGCTGAGCCTGATCAATGCCCGCTGGTACAGCTGGCGGGTGAGAGCCTTCGACGGCATCGACTATTCACCCTGGATGACGGCCGCCCGGTTTTATTTGGACACTATGTACGGCGTCAATCAGCCGCCGCAGGTCCCCGGCCTGGTGTCGCCGGCCGACAACGACACCATGATATCGCTTCAGGTTTCCCTGGCTGCCCATCAGGCCTTTGACCCCGAATCCGATCCCCTGACGTACGAATTCGCCCTGTACACCGACCAGGATTTGACCAATAAAATTGACTCAGCTGACAGCCTATCGCCGTCGGGGATGGGCGAGGTGATCACCTGGCCGGTGTCGACCCTGCTCACTTCCGGCCGACGGTATTTCTGGAGTTGCCGCGCTTACGACGGAGATGATCACTCCTCGTGGGCGGCGGCCTTCAACTTCTGGGCGTTTGATTTTTCCGTCAACGCCGATCAAACCTCACCCACCAACCTCTACCCGATTAACGGCGAAGTCGTGAAAAACACTCGTCCCCGGCTGGAGGTGGACAACGTCATCAGTGTGGTGGATGAGAATCTGTACTATTTCGAGGTGTCCGAGGATTCGACCTTTATCAACCGCGTCTATTCCGGCCCTGTGGAGGAAGAAGCCCCGAGGACGACGGGGTGGGAGGTCAGCGTTCCGCTCAAGAGCAACCACACCTACTGGTGGCGCAGCCGGGCCAACAACTCTCCCTACAGCGAGTTGTCCAGCTTCCGCATCGACGCCGAAATATTCATCGCACCCAACCCCTACCGTCCCAGCGAGGGACCACAGAACGTGGCCATCTACAACATGTCTCCGGAAGGGACGCTGACGATCACCACCATCGCCAACGAAGTGGTCAGAATCCTTGACGGCAATTCCGGCGGCGCAGTAGCCTGGGACGTGACCAACAGCAATGGAAAAAATCTGGCTTCGGACGTCTACTTGTGCTATTATAAGGACCATGACAGGGTAGACAAGTTCAAGTTCGTCGTCATCCGGTAGTCTTGCGGCGGGGCGGCAAAAGCCGCCGCCGCTATTGCTCCGGAGCCAAGTGAGGATGCCATGGGAGGCAAAGCATATATTTTTCTCAACGGGCATTACCCCAAGGAAGATCAGCAACTGATTCGAGGCCTGGTGCGCAAAAGCCGTCCCAGGCCGCTTCTAATGGCGGTCGACGGCGGCCTGGCCATGCTCTTGAAGCTGTCGATCAAGCCGGATTACTGGATCAGCGATCTGGATTCGGCCCCCAAAGTCAAGAGGGGTTACCTGACTGGAATCGAGGTTTATCTCTATCCCCCTGACAAGGAAAAAACCGACGCCGAGCTGGCGGTTGACGTATGCGCCCGGCTGGGAGTCCGTGATATTACGTTTTTCGGGTGGGACGTACGTCAAGCCGAGACCGACCACCTGCTGGGAACGCTGTTCCTGGGCCGCAATCTGAAGGGCCGAAAGGGCGGGTTGAGTCTGCGGTACCTCAGCACCCGTCAGGAAATCGCGGCCATCAAGGATGCCACCCTCATTTATCGCGGATACAAAGGCCGGCGCCTGTCCATCATCCCAATGAGTGCGCGGATTTCCCTCACGCTCGCGGGAACGGAATTCCCGGCGCGAAAATTGACCGTCCGCGAGGGGGAAACGACGGCGATGCGCAATCAGATTACCTCGCGGCGGGCCTCGGTGACGGTAAAAGGCCTGGCCCTGGCGATCACCACCGAATCTGGATAGCAAGAAGTGAAAATATTATCTTGTCATGAGGTCAACAATATAGTAATCTGGCCGAGGCAACAGGCTGGGAGACCCGAAGTAACAAAGGAGCACGAGCGCCACTCATGATTGTCAAATCAGCAGGGAAAAGCGACCTTGGTTTGGTCCGGAAGGTCAACGAAGATTACATACGTCTGCTACCTGAGAACAACCTGTTTATCGTTTGCGACGGCATGGGGGGCCACAATGCCGGTGAAATAGCCTCAATGACCGCCTGCGACATAATCACGGCTCTCTACACTACGTTTTATGACCGGCTCCTGGGCGATGAACAGCTTCGTTTGCCCCGTGTCTTCCCGCCTTCGACCGACGTTCTGGTTAAAGCCGTCCGCATTGCCAACCACACTATCTTCCGCCAGGCAGCCGAAAACCCCTCCCTGGCCGGCATGGGTACGACCATTGTCGCTGCCGCCATCGAAAAAGACATTGTCACACTGCTCCACGTCGGCGACAGCCGTATTTACCGGTTTTTCGACAATACCCTGACGCCGCTCACGGTCGACCATAGCTGGGTAGCGGAACTGGAACAGTCGGAACAGATTACGGCGGAAGAGGCGCGCACCCTGGTCAACCGCAACGTCATCACCCGGGCGCTGGGGGTTCGGGAAAACGTCGAGATCGACGTCTCTGTCCGAAAAATCGCCGAAAACGAGATCTTCCTCATGTGCACCGACGGCTTATGCGGGTTCGTTGAAGACAGCGAAATCAAACACGTTGTGGCCTCGTGCGGCGCGGATTTGGAGAGATTAGTCACTGAACTCGTTCGAATGGCCAACGATCGGGGCGGCCTGGATAATGTCAGTGTCGTGGCGCTCAGAGTAACGGGGAAAATCGATCCTTCGGACCTCCCAAAACTCAAAACTGTTACGGTGGAAGCCGAGCCCCCGGATTATCTGGAAGCCGAACGCCAGTGGGGGACCACGGCGGTTGACTATATGAAGGAAAAGCATCCGAGCGGCGAATCGGAAGAAATCGGTAAATCCCCCACCAAATTTATCGCCTTTTCGGTTGTCGTCATCCTGATCGTTATTGTTCTGTATTTGATCCTCAAAGGGTGAAAAGCGTCATTTCGCCTTTTTGCGGTTTTTTCATTGACAAGTCGCTTCCGGCGCGTATAAATTACAGCGTTGTAAAGAATTCGGAATAAATGCGCCCATAGCTCAACTGGATAGAGCGTCTGGCTACGGACCAGAAGGTTGGGGGTTCAACTCCTCCTGGGCGTATTTATTATTGCCAGTTTTCCCCGTATTGTGACTTTCCGAACGACGTCCCCGGCGGCGAACATATAAATCTTATATACTTTCCAATTGAAACCCCGAATGCCGTCTTGTATAATACGGCCTGATTTTTTCGCGGAAGACGGCCCACGACCCGCTCGCCGTCCACACATGAAGGGAGAAGATCATGTTTCGGTTGAAAAACATCCGCCTCACCAGCTTCGCCGTTGCGCTATGGGCGCTGGCGGTTGCGGCGTTGTTTTCATGCTCCGGGCCGGCGCCCAAACCGCCGGTGGCGCAAATCATCCCGCACGTTGATAGCACCCTCGGCGACGTGCGCGTCGACAATTACTACTGGCTGAGAAACAGGGACGATTCGGCCGTGACCGCCTACCTGGAGGCGGAAAACGCCTACACCGCAGCGGTGATGAAGCACACCGAAACCTTCCAGAAGGAATTGTACGATGAAATGCTGGGCCGCATCAAGGAAACCGATCTGACGGTGCCCTTCCGCGAGGACTCGTTCTATTATTACATGCGCATGGAGGAGGGTAAGCAGTACTCGATCCAATGCCGCAAGAAAGGCAGCCTCGATGCCCCCGAGGAAATTCTTCTCGATATCAATCCCATGGCCGTCGGGCACGACTATTTCGAGCTGGGCACCTTCAGCGTCAGCCCCGATCATCGCCTATTGGCCTACTCCGTCGACACCGCCGGCTCCGAGGTGTTCACGCTCTATGTCAAGGATTTGACCACCGGCGCCATGCTGTCGGATACGATACCGAACACGTCTTACACGGTTCACTGGGCAGCCGACAATTCGACCCTCTTCTACACCACCCTCGATGAAATCGTTCGTCCCGACAAGCTCTTCCGGCATACGCTCGGCCAACCGATCGCGACCGACGTGCTGGTGTACCAAGAGCCGGACGAGGCGTACTCGGTGTACATAGACCGGTCCAAGAGCAAGAAGTACATCTTTATCGCCCTGGGCAGCAACTCCGAGACGGAGATGTATTACCTTGAGGCCGACAACCCCACGGGTACGTTCAAGCTGTTTCTGCCCCGGCAGAATGAGGTGAAATACTTCATAGATCACCAGGGCGATTATTTTTATATCCATACCAACGAAGGGGCCGAAAACTTCCGTCTCTTCAAAACCCCGATTTCCGATCCGTCTCGCAAGAGTTGGGTCGAAATCATCCCCAATCGCGATTCGGTGTACCTTGAAGGGATCGAGGTTTTTCGGGATTTTCTGGTGCTCTACGAGCGGGAAAACGGTCTCCGCAAGATCCGGGTCGACAATCTGATCGACAACACCTCGCATTACGTCAGCTTTCCGGAACCGATCTATATCTTCTGGCCGACGAACAACATCGAATACAATACTGACTCGCTGAGATTCGCCTATATGTCGCTGGTGACGCCGCAGACGGTGTACGATTACAATATGACGACCAAGGCGATGGTGCTCAAGAGACAGTATGAGGTTCTGGGCGGGTATGACACGGCCAATTATACGTCGGAACGGCAGTTCGCCACCGCACCCGACGGCATCAAAGTTCCCATTTCTCTCGTTTACCGGAAAGGGATGACCAAAGATGGTTCTCATCCCCTGCTGTTGAGGGGGTACGGCTCGTACGGAAGCAGCACCGAGCCGACCTTCAATTCCGACCGGCTGAGCCTGGTCGATCGCGGCTTTGTCTACGCCCTGGCCCACGTGCGCGGGGGAAGTGAAATGGGCCGCTGGTGGTACGAAGAGGGGCGGTTGCTCCACAAGAAGAACACCTTTACCGACTTTATCGCCTGCGCCGACTATCTGGTCCGTGAAAAGTACACCTCGCCCGACCGGTTGGCGGCCTCCGGCGCCAGCGCCGGCGGGCTTTTGATGGGCGCTATCGCCAACCTGCGCCCCGACCTGTTCAAAGTCATTATCGCCGACGTGCCTTTTGTCGACGTCGTCAACACCATGCTCGACCCCACCATCCCGTTGACCGTGACCGAATACACCGAGTGGGGCAATCCCAACGAGAAGGAATACTACGACTACATCAAATCGTACGCCCCGTACGAAAACGTCGAAGCCAAGAACTATCCCAACATACTCGTTACCGCCGGTTTGAATGACCCGCGCGTCCAGTATTGGGAACCGGCCAAGTGGACGGCCAAACTGCGCGCCATGAAGACCGACACCAACCGTCTCCTGCTCAAGACCAACATGGGTGCCGGTCACGGCGGCGCCAGCGGCCGGTACGATTATCTCAAGGAGACAGCCTTGGAGTACGCCTTCATCCTTGACGTTCTGGGAATTAACAAATAGACGGGGTTATGAAATCCCGCCCTGCCCGCGCGTAGGGACGATCTTGTCGCAGTGGTAGGTCAGGAGCCCTGTGCTCCTGACGATTATACCCACGTCCGGTGGCCCATCCCGCCGCCAGGCGGGGTGGGTTCCCGCTTTCGCTGAATGAAACTCGTAACGCCGTATGGTACCGCCAGCTGTCTCGTAGGTCGGCGTTCCGAGACCCCGTCTTTGGCCGGTGGCCCATCCCGCCGCCAGGCGGGGTGGGTTCCTGCTTTCGTTGCCGTGAAACCCGTAACCCGCACGCCTACCTGCACCCCTCTCCGCCCAGATCATACCGCACCCAGTGGTAGGTCAGGATCCCTGCGCTCCTGACTATTATACCCACGGCTGGTGGCCCATCCCGCCGCCAGGCGGGGTGGGTTCCCGCTTTCGCTGAATGAAACTCGTAACGCCGTATGGTACCGCCAGATGTCTCGTAGGTCGGCGTTCCGAGACCCCGTCTTTGACGGGGACGAGAAACCCGACATCCCATATACACTACCGTACGTGAAAAAAGCTCTGAAACGGAAAAACGCTTGACTTCATGCCCGACCTGCCATATCGTATTCCCGACTGGCATTGACGTTCTCCGGGAAGGTAATATACATGACCGAAGGATTGACAAGGTCCGCGTCTTATGCGGATTAATCTAATCATTGTTCGGCACCATGGAGAGATCATCATGAATCGAAACCAGAAGATCGTAGTTGCCATCGGCGTGGTTTTGGTGGTTCTATCCGGGCTCTTCCCTCCATACGAAGGCGAATTTGCCGGAGAAGGTGATAATCCCAAGCGCCACTTGGGGCGTCACTTTCTATTTGCTCCACCGACCCCAGAATATGTGAGCAAGGCCATCCGTGGCGCGAACGCCTCAACTCCTACTGGCCGCAAATTGGCGTATTATCGTGCAAGCGTTGTACTTTCCGAGGTCGTAGTTCAGTTGTCGGTCATCGTCCTTGCGACCGCTGGAGTCACGCTGTTGCTGGCAAAGCGGAAAACATAGTTCAAACGAATGAGTGCCAACAATCGGCTGCAGAGTAAACCGGTAACCCACGCATATGCGCACGCATCTCCGCTCAGATTGTACCGCAACCGGTAACCCGCGCGTACCCGCCCGCATCTCCGCCCGGATTGTACCGCACCCAGAGCGCAGTGGCGGGTGCGCCCCTTGACGGTCATGCACTGATTCCGGTCTTGACAACGACGCAACTCCAACCTCGCAGCCGCTTCAGCAAATCCAGCCTTCTGGGCATGGTATTGCCGGCTATCTTGCCGGTCAGCGTTCCGAGTCCGGCAGCCGCCGGACGAGAAACCCGACATCCCATATATATTGCCATATACTGAAAAAGCGCCGAAATTGAAAAACCGCTTGACTTCATGCCCGACCCTGTCATATTCTATCCTTGAGTTGCCGTGGCATTTCCCGAGAGGTAAGGGGCGTGACCAAGCAGTTGACGTTGAAGCATACGGCGGAATACCGGCAGACGGGTAAGAGAAAGAGTGATCTATACACATGTCTTGAACAAAGGAGGCTACGGCGTGCAAGGCCCGGTCGATGGGCTATAGGCCGGTTTATACAGACTGTATAAACCGGAACGGAAGATTGTCCAATACTCATTAAGGGATTGGTATGATAGAGGTTAAAATGCGTGACAAGAAAACACGGCAACTCTTTATACAAAAAGAAACAGTCTATATTTGTCGTTTTATGCAGGCTGTATAAACATTGTTAGGTGCCATCGGCGGGGAGGGCGAGGTGAAAACTATCGCAACAATCAACTTTAAGGGTGGCGTCGGAAAAACGACGGCTACTTGGTCTCTCGGATACGTTGCGTCCCTCGATCCGAAGGTCAAGACGCTGATATTTGATCTTGATGCACAGATGTCGCTTACTCAGGCCATCGCGCTAAATGAGGATGGTAGTCCCTTCAAGAGCTTTTCGGATTGGTATGAACGTTCAAATGGGAAGCACAAGACTATATTCTGCGCTCTCGATGAATTCACAAAGCCCGCCACAAACTTCAAGTTTGGCATCAATCACGATTTCATATACAGGATTTCGGAGTGCTACCACTTCGTTCCATCAGTCGAGGACCTTTACTGGACAGAGCTTGAGCTATTCGATCGCGATAAGGTCAAGTATTTCATTCAGCGCCTTCTCGAAAAAATTCAAAACTCGACGAACGTACCAAACTATGACTATGTGCTGTTTGATTGTCCGCCCTCGTTTAGCCTCCTTAGTTATTCGGTTTTGTCCTGCTGCGACCTGGTGTTGATACCCATAAACCCCGATTTCTTCGCAGCGAAGGGCCTTGATCTTCTTCTTGGTAGTTTGCGAATGCGCATCGAGCCGTTTCCAGTGCCAAGGATTGGCGTTTTCATGAATCGGGCCAAGAAACCGGGCGGCGCCTCCATTAAGCGCTATAGTAACGAAACACAACGCTACCTCGACGACGCGAGGGACGTCTTAGGCAGGGTGTCTAAGGAAAAAAAACTGAAGGTGAGATTGTTCGATACCGCCATTTTTGACAGAGTAGGTATGAAGCGAGCCATACAAGAAGGAATGCCTTCAGATTTTCAGAGACAATTTCAGAACCTGTGGAATGAAATCCAAGTTTTTCTGCGCGAGAAGTGAATATGTCGACACGTGACATTGACAAAGAGATCGAATCAATACATGTGAAGCTTGATCGTATCCTAGATCAACTTCAGAAAATTACTGAGAGGCCACCTGGATCTAAGCGACCGAGTCCAAAGCCAAAACCTCCGGCTCTGACGGCAGAGGAAATTCCGAAGTTTCAGGAACGATTTAACTCACTATATGAGCGGTGGTTATCGGGTAATGAACATGAAGTCCAAGAAGAACTTGAACAACTTGATGTGGATGAGTTGAGACGCCTATCTGACGCAAATAACCTCAACGTGACTTCAAGAATGCCAAAGCAAAAGGTACTGGAGCTTATTGCCGCGCGTTTCCGCGAGAAGCGTCAGCTTCACCGCGGCGTCAGTCTTCGTAGTAACAATGGCACCTAACATCCGCCTCGAGGGTGATGCGCAGACGCGCGCGCCTCATGCGCGGCGTTAGCCCGCAAAAGACCGGTGGGCCACCATCCATGGAGGCAAGAGCCGGAGCAATATTTCCATCAGTTCGGTGGTGATTTCGATATACCCCCGTTATATGGAGACATAATACGGCCAAAGCTATAAGGCGAACAAATGCGGAATTTATGCTCAGAATCACCATTAAATCAATATAGGCTGCCCGGATTTCCCCGGCCGATCCCCGCCCCCGTCTCTCACCTAACCTATTGGCGGGCAAGGGATTTATTTTGGGGGCCGAGAAGCGCGAGAAAGTAGAGTCCCTAAAAATAACAAAACGAACCCATTTCGCTGGCGGGTGGCCGCGATCTCTGATCGCGGGCCGCCGAAGGCGGATAACCGCAAAATGGGCATGTAGCTCCCTTTCGCCGGCAGATGAATCCTCCAAAAACACTACAAAATCGGCGTAGATTGCGATTTCCCCCTATTCAGTGAACGCCTAAATAAGGGGAAGACTATGTCTGAAAATACCAGCCAAAATCGCGTCAAGGCCAATCGCGCCAACGCCAAAAAATCCACCGGCCCCAAAACCGCCGAGGGAAAACAGCGCGTCCGCCACAATGCCGTCAGGCACGGCCTCTATTCCAGAGATATCATTATCAATTCGCCTCACCTCAAAGAAAGCGCCGCCGAATACGATCAGCTCCTTGCCTCCCTCATTGTCGAACTCAAACCGGCCGGCCTCTTCCAGCAATGCCTTGTTCGCCGGATCGCCGATTGCCTCTGGCGTCTGCGCCGCGTCACCCGCGCCGAAACCGCCGAAATCTCCCGCCACCTTGAGCACGTCGACACCGACCTCCGTCTCGACGTTTCTTACCGCTCCGTCATTCGCGCCGATCCCGATCAACCCTACGACAGTC
>Ga0315277_10009784_pt1 | contig 12213 bp, 5 predicted proteins | sample YL17G05_15_MG_FD_203695 | JGI IMG/M metagenome (GOLD analysis project Ga0315277, IMG submission 203695) | Sediment microbial communities from Yellowstone Lake, YNP, Wyoming, USA - YL17G05_15 | ecosystem: Environmental > Aquatic > Freshwater > Lake > Sediment | place: USA: Wyoming | collected... | reverse complement strand
GAAACGGTCGGGAGGCGCGGGCCACCGAGGCGACCTTCGACGGCAACGAGGGGCTGGCGATATTCACCTGGTGGAAGGACATGGTAGCGTCCGGTCTGGCCCTGAACGTGGGCCGCAACCCGACTGGAGCCGACCAGATCCTGGCAATAGCGTCCCAGCAGGCGGAGATGACGATCGGCTCCGTGTCCGCCCTGCGCACGGTGGTCAACCTTCTTCAGAGCGGGCAATACCCTGACATCGAGCTGGGAACGGGTCCCCTGCCCACTCTGCCCGGTGGCACAGGTGGCGTCGCGGTCGGCGGCGGCGCCCTCTACATCATGGCCAGCCGCCCGCTCGAAGAGCAGGAGGCGGCCTGGGAGTACATCAAGTTCCTGTCGTCGGCGGAGACGCAGGCGGAGTGGTTCAGCGGCACCGGCTACATCCCTACTCGAGTGTCGTCTCTCGACCTCCCGGCTGCTCAGGAGGCGATCGCGCAATACCCACAGTTCCAGGTGGCTGTCAACCAGCTAGCCGAGTCGCCGACGACGACGGCGGCCGCTGGCCCGCTCTTGGGCCCCTACGCTCAGGTACGGGCGGCGGTCGCGAGCGCCATCGAGGAGATGCTCCTGACGGAAAAGGATGCGGCCGCCGCTCTGGCCGACGCGGCCGCTCAGGCGAACAAAGCGATTCAGGACTACAATAGCCGCGTCCAGTAGCTTCTTTGCCAGCGTCCGGCTGCCGCTTTTGCCTGCCTATGGCGTGCCCGACGTCGCGGCGGGCTCAGGCGATGTCCTCCGCAAGGCAGCGCCGCCTGAGGGAAGCCAGGACGTGATGGTTCGTGCCGCTTCACTGGCCGGCCGGCGCCTGGATCTTGTCGGTGAGAGGTGACCCATGGCGCAGAGCCCAACCCTGGACAGGCGCTCAGAGGAGCTGTATGCCGACGGCTACCGAGACCTGAAGAAGAGCTTCGACGCCGACGCGCGGATGACCCGTATCGACAGCGGCTTCGGCGTGTACCACGACCCACGGGGCAGCCTGGCCTACGCCACCTGCCTCCTCCGCGAGGGTGGCTCCGAAAACCTTGCCCTGGCCGAAGAGGTCATCGATAAGGTGCTCTCGATGCAGGAGACCCGTCCGGGGAACCCCTACTTCGGCAACTTCCGCTGGTTCTTCGAGGATGACATGGTGGCCGACCTCAACGCGGTCGAGTTCATGCTGGAAGCCCTGGCCCTGATCACGCTCGGCTCAGGAGACCGCCTCTCCCTCCGCCTGCGGGAGCGGATTCGGGAGGCCATGCGCCTCGGCCTGCAAGAGATCGAGCGGCTGGATGTCCATCTCTCCTACACCAACATCTGCCTTCTCGACATCCACAACAGCATCGTCTGCGGGCACATGCTGGGTGACAGGCACCACGAGGAGCGAGGCCGTCGGAAGCTGGACGCCTGGATCGCCTTCACTGCCCGCTCCGGCGCTCCCCATGAGTACAACAGCCCCACCTACCTGGGGGTCGACCTCGGCGCCCTTGCCAGCGTAGCCGAGCACGCCCCTGACGAGGACACTGCTCTGAAGGCCCGCCTCATGGAGGAGCGGCTGTGGGTGCATGCGGCCAGCCGCTTCCACCGGCCCACCTGCCAGCTCGCCGGCCCGCACTGCCGCGCCTACCGTCGTGACACCGTTGGTGCTGGCGGCTTTCTGAAGGTCGTCCTCTACAAGGAGCTGGGCTACCCGGAGCTGCGGCGCCCGACGCCCTACTATCCCTGGGAGGCCGAGGAGGCACACGTGCCGGTGGCCCTGGGGCGGTACCATCTTCCGGACTACCTCCGCCCCTTCTTCGAGGAGAAGCCGCCCCAGTGGCAGGTCCGCGAGACAGCCGACGCCGCCTCTGGTGCCGACCTGACCTCCTACCTCACGCCTGACTACGCCTTAGGCACCGCCTCCCGCTCCTACCAGGTCGGTGAACCTCCGGAACCGTGGCCCCAGTTCAACGCCGCCATCATCTACTACCGCAAAGACGAGCCCCCGGGCTACGGGCTGCTCTACACTCGCTACGCCGTCAACGAGTACGAGATCGGCCACATGGCGGAAGAGACCGGGCGGACCAAGCGTGAGCTGTGGGACCTGGGAGCGCCCCGCTGTCTTCAGCACCGCAACCTGGCGATCGTGGCTTACGGGCTGACGCCGATGCCCATCACGACTGCCGTCCACACGCTGCGGCTTGACGTTCTGCTCATCGGCCGGGGCGCGGGAACGGAGATTTTGGTGGGCGGCCAGCCGCGGTCGTCGCTGCCCCAGCCGGTGGAGCCCCTGGGGCCCGTGGTGCTGGCGGATGGAAGCGTCTACATAGGTCTCATTCCCCTGGAGCCGACAAACATGGGGCAGGAGGCGCCCATCGTCCTCGACGAGCGGGGCGGCGAACTCGTCCTCTCCACCCATAACTACAGCGGCCCGAGCAAGAACTTCTGGGAGTACCGCACCCTGTCCGGTCCCTTCTTCAAGGGCAACGTGCGCAACGGGCTGGTGATCGAGGTAGCCTCCCGCGACGACTACCCTTCGGCTGCCGCCTTTCATGAGCATCTGGTCAACGCCCGCCTCATCGATTCCGTGTCGAGGGAAGGCGTGCGCGAGATACGGTACGAAAGCGGCGGCCAGGCGCTGGCCCTCCGCTACGACCTGCGCGACCTGCGGGTGCTGGAACGCTGCATCAACGGCGAGGTCTACATCCCGCCCATGCTGGAGGCGCCGGGCATCGTGCAGGGCTGCGGCTCGACGCTGACCGTAGGCGGCGCCACCCTGCGGGCGGGAGATGCGCCCGCCTGGCTCCTGGCCGACGAGGCCCGCCAGCTCTGGGTGGCGGGCGTCACCGGGCATGAGCCGGCGCCGCTGCGGCTCCAGGTGCCGCCGGGCGCCCTGGAGGCCGACGCCTTCGCCCTGGGGAAAGTGGTGTGGCGGCAGAACGAGGAGCGCGTCGAGGTAGAGGCTGCTCCCTTGCCGGCGGGCCTCCGGCTCTGGGCGCCGCCCGCGACGCGGCTCCTGCTCAATCGCCAGGATGTCACGGCCCGCCTGCGCCCTGCGAAAGCAGGGGGCCGGACGCTCCGGCTGTAGGGCGCGCTGTCATACCGGGGTGCGAAGGCAGCGAATCGGGCGACAGAGATGCGCCGTGGTACAATCGGCTCGGCGAAAGGAGAGGACAATGAGGCCAGCCTTGCGACAGCCCTTACTGCGTTTGATCGTTGTTCTGGCCATCCCCCTGGCCTTCGCAGCTTGCGGCGGTGGCGAGGAGGCTGCCCCTTCCGGCCAGACGCCGGGAGCGACGCCTTCCTCAGGGCCGGTCAGCATTGACCTCTGGCACGCGGAGACCGCCGCCAACGCAGACACCCTGGAACGCCTGATCTCTCGCTACAACTCGTCGCAGGCCGAGGTAAAGGTGCGACCGACCTACCAGGGCACCACGACGGACCTCCTAGCGAAGCTCGTGAGCTCCCTCGGCTCCGGCCAGGTGCCCGCGATCGCCCTCATGAGTGAAGTCGACACTCAGAGGCTCATCGATAGCGGCGCCTTCGTCCCTGTTCAGGACTTCATCGACCGTGACGGGTACGACCTTTCGGACCTCGACGAGAGGGCGGTTAAGTACTACACGGTCCAGGACCAGGTGTGGGCCATGCCGTTTGCCGCCAACGTGCCTCTCCTCTACTACAACAAGACAATGTTCAGTGAGGTCGGCCTCGACCCGGACACGCCGCCTCAGGACCTCGAGGAGCTCCGCAGCTACTCGGAGAAGATCCTCCAGCGGGACGCCTCGGGGCAGGTGACGCGGAGCGGCATCGCGCTGGACATCCGGCTGTGGACAGACATGATCCTCGCCGAGCACGGCGACTTCCTGGTGAACAACGACAACGGCCGCGACGGCCGCGCCACGGAAGTTCTCTTGGACAACGACACCACTCGCTGGTTCTTCGGCTGGTGGCATGACATGGTGAGCGAGGGGCTTGCTTTCAATGCGGGCCGCAACCCCACATTCGTCGATACCTTCCTGGCCATGGCCAGCGGGCGCGCCGCCATGACTTGGAGCTATGCCTCCGCGCTGCGGTCCGTGGTGGATGCCCTGGAAAAAGGCGTGCAGGGAGTAGAGGTGGGCATCGGTGCCATGCCTGGCGTGCCCGGTAGTACGGAGAGCCCCAGCTTCCTTGGCAACGGCCTGTGGATCCTTGGCTCGAGACCGGTGGAGGACCAGGAGGCGGCCTGGAAGCTCATCCAGTGGCTGGTGGAGCCTGAGCAGCAGGCGGAATGGTTCGCGGGCAGCGGATACCTGCCGGTCAGCCTTTCTTCCCTCGACCTGCCGGCCGCCAGGGACGTGGTGACCCAATATCCCTTGTTCCAGATAGCCCTGGACCTGTACCGCGAAGGCTCGGTGACACCCGCCTCGTTGGGAGCCCTGATCGGGCCCTTCCCGGAGGTTCACGAGAACATGCTGCGCGCCGTGGAGGAGATGCTGTACGGCACCAAGGACCCGCAGCAGGCTCTGGAGGACGCCGCTGCCGCTTCCAATCAAGCAATCGAGGAGTATAACCGGCGGCTGAAACAGTAGACGGGCGCTCGCCGCCGGCTGCCTAACCCCGGCTTGCCGCCCCTGATGTGGACTTCAGACGGTGTGCTCGGTTCGGGCGATGAGCTCATCCTGGACGACGCGGTTGAGGTCGGTGAACAGGGCGCTGTAGCCCGCCACGCGCACCACCAGACCCCGGTACGCCTCCGGGTCCTGCTGGGCGGCGATGAGCGTGGCCCGGTCCACCAGGTTCCATTGGAGCTGCTGCCCACCCAGGCTGAAGTATCCCTCTAGGAGACCGCCTAACACCTCGGTGGCGTGCTCCCGCGCCGAAGCGCCCAGGCTCAGCATCTGGATCAGTGTCAGCCCGTTCGACACCAGTGTGTGGTCTAGTTTGGCAGCGGACTTCAGGGCAGCGGTGGGGCCGCATCGGTCGCGGCCGTGCGCTGGGCTTACGCCCTGCGAAAGCGGCTGGCCCGCATGACGCCCGTCGGGGGTGGCACCGATCATGAGGCCGAAGGCTATGTGCGTCGTCACGCTGTACAGTCCCGGCGAATACCAGCCGCCGCGGAAGCTCCGGTGTTTCTCGACGGCGCGGCAGTAGATCTCGGCCGCCAGCCGGGCGAACCCGTCGGCACGGTCATCGTCATTGCCGTACTTGGGCGCCTTGTTCAGGAGCATCTGCCGCAGCTCCTCCTGCCCTTCGAAGTCGGTGTCGAGGGCGGCCAGCAGTTGGTCCATCGTGACGTGCTTCTGGTCGAACACCAGCCAGTCTATCGCCGCCAGGCTATCGCCAACCGTGGCCACGCCCACGCCCTGAACGCCGGTGAAGTTGTAGCGGGCTCCGCCTGCCGTCAGGTCCAGGCCCCTCGCCGGGCAATCGTCGGTGAGCGAGGAGGCCAGAGGAACCGGCCGCCGCTCGGCGTGGGCCTGCGCCAGCCCCTCCAGCCCTTCCACCATGCGGCCGACGAGGTACTCCACCTGCGCACGGTAGGCACCAATGACATCCTCAATACATGTGAAGCCTCTGGGGTCGCCTGTCGGGAGGCCGAGCTGATCGGAGAACAGCCGCCCGCGACCGTTGTTCAGCGCCAGCTCCAGACAGAGCGGCAGGTTGAGCAGCGCCGCGTCAGACGACGTGAAACTCTTGCCCGGCACGGCCTGCTCGACGCAGCCGATGATCCCGTAGTCGCGCGCGTCCGGCAGAGGGACGCCCCGATTGGTCAGCGAGGCGATGACCACCTCGTCGTTGAAGAGCTGGAGGTTGCCGATGCCGTCGGCAACGGCCTGGGCCACCGCCTCTCGGAACTCTTGCGGGGCTTGCCTGTGCAGGCGCACGCCGAAGTTCGGCTGCGGCGTCCGCACCCGCTTCATAGCGTCCAGCATCAGGTAGGAGAGCTCATTGGTGGTGTCCCTGCCTTCACCGTCCACGCCCCCAATGACCGTGTTGGCGAAGTTGGTCAGGCCGGAGAAGGCCAGCGTGACGTCGGAATCGAAGAGCGGGATGGAGTGGCTGAGCTTGACGTAGAAGCAGGCCAGCAGCTCCAGAGCGCAGTCGCGGGAAAGCTTGTGGGCCTTCATGTCGGCCTCATAGGCCGGGTAGAGGAACCGGTCCATCCGCCCGATGGAGATGGCCGACTCCCATGACTCGATCTGGGTGGCGAAGTGCATGAACAGCACCGACTGGAGGGCTTCCTGGAAGGTCCGGGGCGGATGGGCCGGCACGCGTCGGCACGCCTCGGCTATCGTGAGAAGCTCATCGCGCCTGGGGTCCGTCGCAGCAGCCGCCAGCCGCGCAGCCTCGTCGGCGTAGCGGTTCGCCCAGGAGACCACCGCTTGCCCAGTTATCTCCGCCGCCTCGTAGAAGTCGCGTTGAGCCTCGTCCTTGGCCTTCTGCCTCCTGGCTCTCACGTCGTCGATGACGGCCAGCAGCCCCTGCTCCAGCACCCGCTGATGGTTGACGAGCATATGCCCAATGCCGCCGATCTCGGTGAAAATGAAGGGGACCACCTTCTCGAAGCTGGCTGTGACCGCTGGCGACCAGAGCTCTCGGGCCCGGTCCTCGATGGTCCTGCCACACCAGTAGGGGAGGATGCTCGCGACCAGCTCGCGTTCCTCCTCCGGGGCGACGACGAAGGCGTTGCAGTCACGCTGGGCGAGGTTGGGTAGCTCGCCCAGGATGCGCCCGGCGATGCCTTCCGGGTAGATGCCGGCGCCCAGGGCCTTGCCGGTGACGTTGCCCACCAGCAGCTCGTCTGGCTCGATGCGCACGGTGATGCGGCTGAGGATGTGCTCCAGGGCGCGGGCCTGGCGCAGGACAGCGGGCTGCCCTTCCGTCCGCCGATATGACTCCGTGAGGTAGCGGGAGCGCTCGATGCACACCTCTCGCTGGCCGCGCAGGAAGCGCTCGCGCAGGCGCGCCACTCTGTCGCCCGCAGAGGTCACGGCCGCGACTGTCGCCGCAGGCTTGGGGGCGATCATCTCCTCCGTGGGCACTCCCGCCGAAGCGCAGTGCTCGCGGTAGATCCGGATCGCCGCCGGCAGGGTCCACGCCGTCTGCATGACCAGCGCGGCGTTGCCCTCTGCTCTGACCCTGCGGTCGGCGAATGCCGTGAACACGTTGAGCTGGCCGGCATAGATGCCGTGGAAGCTGTCGGCGCTCATGGTCAGAGTGAGGTCGGGCTGCTCGGCGGTGACCCCCGGGCTGACGCGCATCTCTCGCCCGCCGCGCGTGTCGATGAAGACCGCGACGTCCGGCTCTTGAACGCGCACCTGGACGAGAGCATCCAGCCCAAGCCAGCCCCGGCGAATGTCGTCGTTGGCGCGCAGGCGCTCAAAGTAACCCAAGACGAATGGCTCGGCCTGCTGGGGATCGCGGTACGGGAAGGGCATCGACCATCTCCTGGTGCAGTGTCAGGCTTCCTGAATTGTAACGCCTGTGGGGGGATCGAGCCATCTTTGCCCTCGCTTCGCCTCAGGCCGCCCGGCACGGCGCTAGAGCTGTCCAACTTGGGTGACTGATGCATCATCGGTGGGTCGCTGCTGTTGCAGGTTCGATAGGACCCCAGCCTTCAGGCTGGGGCATGAGGAGACGAATCTATGCCCCCGCCTTTCAGGCGGGGGTGGGGACCATCCCACTGATCATGAGCCAGTCACCAACCTGGCGACGGCTTGACGCACGTCCGTTCTACCCCTATACTGGCGCCGTCACGCGAACGCATGTACGAGGAGGTCGGTCATGGCGCTGGCTGAGGTGCTCGAAGGGATGCGGTCAGACCCGGAGCTGGGTCCCAACTTCACTGTCTGGCGCCACCTGCCGCCGTCACAACCCAGCCTCGCGCCCTTGCCCAAGGCCCTGGACCCCCGGCTTGCGAAAGTGATGGCTCGTCGGGGCATCGAACGCCTCTACAGCCACCAAAGCGAGGCTATCGAGGCGGTGCTGGCTGGCCAGAACGTGGCGGTGGTGACGCCCACCGCATCCGGCAAGACCCTCTGCTACAACCTGCCCATCCTGCACAGCATTCTCGACGACGGGGAGGCCCGAGCCCTCTATCTCTTCCCTACCAAGGCGCTGGCCCAGGACCAGCTCGATGAGTTGCATGGCCTGATCACCGGCCTGGGCGTCGACATCAAGACCTTCACCTATGACGGCGACACCCCGGCCGACGCCCGCCGCGCCGTGCGCGCCGCCGGGCACATCGTGGTCACCAACCCCGACATGCTACACACGGGCATCCTGCCCCACCACACGAAGTGGATGAAGCTCTTCGAGAACCTGCGCTACGTGGTCATCGATGAGCTGCATCAGTACCGGGGCGTCTTCGGCAGCCACGTGGCCAACGTCATTCGCCGCCTGCGCCGCATCTGCCGCTTCTACGGCTCCGACCCTCTCTTCATCTGCTGCTCGGCTACCATAGCTAACCCCGGCGAGCTGGCGGAGCGCCTGGTGGGAGCGCCGGTAGCGGTCGTGGACCGCAACGGCGCCCCTCGGTGCGAGAGGGTGGTGGGGCTCTACAACCCGCCCGTGGTCAACCGAGAGCTGGGTATCCGGCGCAGCGCCCTCAAGGCGGCGCGAACCCTGGCCGCCCATCTTCTGCGCTCCGGCGTCCAGACGATTGTCTTCGCCCCCAGCCGGCTGACGGTGGAGCTGCTTGTCCGCCACCTGCGCGACGCTCTACCCTCGAAGCCGGGCGAGCCGCCGCCGGTCGAGGGGTACCGCAGCGGCTACCTGCCTCGCGAACGCCGCGCCATTGAGGCGGGCCTGCGCGAGGGCCGGGTGCGCGGAGTGGCTGCCACGAACGCTCTGGAGCTCGGCATCGACATTGGAGGGCTGGACGCCGCGGTCCTGCTTGGCTACCCGGGTAGCCTGGCGAGCGCCTGGCAGCAGATGGGCCGTGCCGGTCGCGGCAACGGCCTCTCCTTCGCCGTGCTGGTCACGCCTTCGACGCCTCTCAACCAGTACCTGGCCCATCACCCAGAGTACCTGTTCGAGACGCCGCCGGAGGCCGGCCTCATCAACCCCGATAACCTTATCATCCGCGTGAGTCATCTGAAGTGCGCCGCCTTCGAGCTGCCTTTCGAACGGGGCGAGGATTTCGGGCCGGATACGGCCGACCTGCTGGAGCTGCTGGCCGAGGGGAGCATCCTCCACGCCGTCGACGGCCGCTATCACTGGATGGCCGAGGCCTACCCCGCCGAGCAAGTTAGCCTGCGCAGCGCCTCCAGCGACAACTTTGTCATCGTGGAGGATGGACCGCGGCCGCGGGTAGTGGGCGAGATGGACCGGCCCTCCGCGCCCCTCCTCATCCACGACGAGGCCATCTACATGCACGGCGGCCAGCAGTACCACGTGGACCGCCTCGACTGGAAGGAGAAGAAGGCCTACGTGCGGCCCGTGAACGTGGACTACTACACCGACGCCAACCTGGCCGTCGACCTGAAGGTACTGGAGGCGGGCGCTCAGCACAGTGACGGCGCCTGCCGTCGCTACCACGGCGACGTGGCCGTCACCTTCCTGGCCACCATCTTCAAGAAGATCAAGCTGGACACCCAGGAGAACGTGGGCTGGGGCAAGATCCACCTGCCGCAGGAGGACATGCACACTACCGCCTACTGGCTGGCGCTGGAGGAGCCGGCCTCGGAGGGGCTGGACCGAGCCCAGCTCCAGGCTGGCCTCTGGGGCATGGCCCACCTCCTGTCCGGCGTCGCGCCCCTCTTTCTCATGTGTGACCCGAAGGACCTGCAGGCCGTGGCCCAGGTACGCTCCCCTTTCACCGGCGCTCCCACCGTCTTCCTCTACGAACGGCACCCCGGCGGCGTCGGCCTGGCCGAAGGGCTGTACGCTGTCCACGGGCCCCTCCTGGCCGCCGCGCTGGAGCTGGCGCGGCGCTGTCCCTGCGCCGACGGCTGTCCGTCCTGTGTGGGGCCGGGCCTGGACGAGGCGCCCGACAGCAAGCGGGCCGCCATCACGCTGTTGAGCCGGCTGGTGGGACGTGGAGCTGCGTGAGAGGCTGCGCCTCGCTCTGGGGACTGAGGCCGGGCCGTCGGCTGCCGGGCTACCGGCCGCCGGCCTGGGGACGCTCTCCCCCTCGCGCCGGAGCCTTCCACGTGGGGTTCCGTCGGGGCTGCCGGTTCGTCCTGTCGAGACCGATGGCGGCCTGGTCTACCAGGCCGAGGAGTGGTGGCCTCAGGACCACAGTCACGGGCGGGTCCCTCTGCGAGATGCCCTGTCCCTCAACGAGGCCGCCATGTCCCGCCTGGCGTCTGGCCTCGACGCCCGCGACCTTGCGGGTGCAGCCTTCCTGGACGTGGAGACGACGGGGCTGGCCGGCGGCACCGGCACCTACGTTTTCCTGGTGGGTCTGGGCACGTTCCAGGACGGCGCCTTCCGTCTGCGTCAGTTCTTCCTCGCCGACCTGCGGGGCGAGGCCGCGATGCTGACTGCCGTAGCCGAGGCCCTGTCTGGCTGCCGCGCTTTCGTCTCCTTCAACGGACGGTGCTTCGACCTGCCGCTGCTGGAGACCCGACTCGCCTTGAGCCGCCTTCCGCGCTCGGTACTGACCCGCCCGCACCTGGACCTCCTCTACCCGGCCCGTCGTCTCTACAGGCGCCGTCTTGCATCGTGCCGGCTGGCCTGCCTGGAGGAAGCCCTGCTGGGTGTGGAGCGCGAAGACGACGTGCCTGGCTGGGCCATCCCAGCCCTATACTTCGACTACGTGCGCACAGGGCGAGCAGGACCCCTTCGAGCCGTCTTCCACCACAACGCCCTGGACATCCTCTCGCTGGCGGCGCTTCTGGGCCACCTGGGTCACCTGACAGGCAGCGTGCCGCCCTCCGACCCAGGCGACTGCCTGGCAATGGCTCGCTGGGACGAGTCGGAAGGGAGGCTGGCGGAGGCGGCCCAGCTATACGAGGTCGCCCTGGATGGCGGCGCCGATGGGGAAGGCCAGGCCCTCGCCTCGCGGCGGCTGGCCCGCCTCTACCGGCGCCTGGAGCGATGGGAGGACGCCGCGCGGCTCTGGCGGCAGAGGGCTGACGGCGGCCGGCCGCCCGGCCAGCGGTTGGAGGCCCTCATTGAGCTGGCCAAGCTGGAGGAGCACCACCGTCGCGACTACGCGGCGGCCGAGGCGCTGACGCGCAATGCCCTGTCGCTGGTGGAGATCACGGCTCTCCGCGAGGGAGGTTCAGCGCAGACCACGCTCACGCGGGAGGCCCTGGAACACCGCTTGTGGCGTCTGCGGCGTCGCCTTGCCGGTAGCCGGGGGGAACCTTGGCCAGACGCAGACGTGCGGGGCCGCAATGCCGCTAGGCCCGCTTGTGAGGCTTTGGTGCCCCCAGGGGGAATCGGACCCCCGTTTCCACCTTGAAAGGGTGGCGTCCTGGGCCACTAGACGATGGGGGCACCCGAGTCAGTATATGGGCAGTCTGTGGCGCCCGGCAACCGGGGTGCGGGCGAGGCGGGCCTGCCTGCCGGCAGGCAGGCTCACCATGAACGGGATCTAGGAACCGCTCGTCCTGAGCCTGTCGAAGGGCGAGCGGTGACTTTCTGAGCACCCTGCTAGGTGGGGATGTTGGCGCACGCAGGGGCGCGGTGCGCGGCGAGGTAGGCGAGCGCCGCCGCAATGCCGAGCGCGCAGATGGCGGCTTCGATGCCGACCGTGGACTGAATGCCGATGTGCTCCGCCATGATGCCGGTGAGCTGACCACCGATCGGCGTGGTCCCTGCGAAGAGCAGCATGTACAGGCTCATGACCCGGCCCCTCAGGTGGTCCGGAGCGGTGATCTGGAGGGTGCTGTTCGCCGTCGCCGTGAAGCTGATGCCCGCTACCCCCAGGGCGACCAGCAGGACCAGCGTCAACGCGTACCAGTGCGAGGCAGCCACCGCTGCCAGGATCGCGGCGAAGGCTGTCGCACCGATGAGGAGCGTCCGCCGGGACGGCTTCCTGAGGGTCGCCAGGGCAAGCGCCGCCACTAGCGAACCGACGCCCACCGCCGAGGTCATCGCGCCGAAGCCGATGGAGCCTACGTGGAGGACGTTTCGCGCCAGCAGCGGCAAGACCACCGTGAAGTTGTACCCAAACGTCCCGATGGACGCCATCAGGATCAGGATGAGCAGGATAGAGGGGGTCCGCAGCGAGTAACGCAGCCCTTCGGCAAGCTGCTTCAGGAGGCGGCCCTCTCCGCCTCTCGAT
>Ga0315277_10009783_pt1 | contig 12214 bp, 10 predicted proteins | sample YL17G05_15_MG_FD_203695 | JGI IMG/M metagenome (GOLD analysis project Ga0315277, IMG submission 203695) | Sediment microbial communities from Yellowstone Lake, YNP, Wyoming, USA - YL17G05_15 | ecosystem: Environmental > Aquatic > Freshwater > Lake > Sediment | place: USA: Wyoming | collected... | reverse complement strand
GCAGATTTTGCCTATTGAATGAATGGGTATCGTTCTAAATGTTCCTCTCCGAAGACTCCCCCAAGCCTGTTCGAAATGCTTACTGGTATTCCGCCAACAGGACATTTCTCGTTCTGTTGCTTCAAGGATTCGCAGTGGGGATGTGCCTCTGGCTCGCCCCACACACGTCCGACCCGAAGGCGATTAACCTGAGAGAGACTCTGGCCCCGGCCATTCTAATGGGGCTCGGATTCTGTAATTTCTGGTGGCTCACTAAGAAGGGTATGGACGTCCAGTAATGGCTTTGGATGGGCTTCTTGTTGCTGTAGTTCCTTGATGGGAAACGTAGGAGTGTCCGGAGGCGGCTTCGACTTCGACCTGTGCTCCGTTGGTGGCAGGTGGAAGTGGAAAGTTATCGCCAATAATGTCGTTGGCGCCGGACAGCTCTTTTACGTAACCGACATATGGACTCCCTTCGGGAGACTCCCTGACGTCGATGTTCCGATACCGGGCGACATCGTTTCGGCTATGGCTGAGTCTCTCGTTCAGTTCCAGCAGCAGCTCGCCCCTTTGCTCGCTCTGTCCGGGCCTTCCTCGTTCTCCGTGACCGTGACGGAAGGGGACCCGACATATGAAATCGGGGACGCGACGTTCACGAACGTCGGCGCATTCGGATCGTTCATGAACGTAACGGCTACACCGAGCGCACCTTGGGAATCTGTCTCCCCGTCTTTCGTTTCCGGAATCGGCAAGAATCAGTCTTCACACGTCACCATTCGCGTGAACCCGGCTGTGATGCTATCCTCGTCTTCCCCATATCAGGGGTTCGTAAACCTCCAAGACAACCGAGTCCCGGCGACCGTTTTGCCTGTTCAGGTGAACGTGACTGTTCTCCCGAGACCTTCAATAGCTGTGAGCTCGGCCACCGTAACCCTGACCTTCGATCTAAACACTCAGGCCCCGGGCGGGGCTCAGGCCCTTGTTGTCACGAATTCTGGTCCTCTGACTTCGCTCCTTACTTATACTCTCTCGAAGATACAGAATGTCAGCCCCTGGCTTGCTTTCACCCCTCAAGGCGACGGCCCGATTCAGTCCGGAGCGACATCTTCTGTTACCGTGTCCGTTGTTACATCCGGTGTTCCGAGGATTGCCGGGACATATACGGACACGATTAAGATCAACTCCGGGAATGCATCCAACGCTCCCGTGCTCGTGGTCGTGAACCTAATCGTCAGCTAACGGACCTATTTCCCGCGCATGACGATAGGCTGTTCATCGCCGACCGCTGGAGAGGATCGTCATGCTCCGAATCGAAGACCTTAGGTTCTCCTCCAGCTCAATCGACGATTTCTATAATCCCCCAGTCCGACTTGCGTCGACTGGGTCGAAGATTCGCGTGTCGAGCGCTGCGCAACTGGACGGCTTCGTCCATGTTGCGAACGATAAACTCGTGCACCTGTCTCAACAGGACTTTTGGAAGCTCGGAAAAGATTCCGAAGGCTTCTACATTGAAAAGCTCGTCGACGACGGAGCTGGGCCAGTCGAGGGCTGATGAAAAGGTCTCGCCTCGCCAAGATAGCTTTCGATATTGCCGGCGGATCAGTTAGAACTGCCGGAAAGATCGAGTTCATACGGGATCAAGGCCCCGTACGCAGGGACGTTCGTGTCGACGGTTTCGAATGGTCGCCCGATGCTCTGAAGAACCTATCGAAGATTCTTTGGGCTAGCCAGAGGTCTCACAGCTACGCGACTGCGGCTTTGCGGCTCTTCTCAAAGATGCCGTCGTCCCAGTTTAGTCCTGATGGCCTTCTCGGCGGGCGCGGATATATCCAAAGTGTCAAGGATATGAGGAGCAGCCTATCTCAGGCAGTAGAAGTCCTCTCGGCTTTTTCAGACACGGTATACGACGAGGTGAATGCTAACCACTGGGCCCCGGTGGTCTCGGGGAGTGAAGGCATCATTGAAGATACTGAGAGTGTTAAGGAAAATCCTGAGGAGTTCGTCGAAAACGAGTATGAGGCCGAAGAGTCGGAGTCATTCGACTCCGACCCCGGAACCATGAACCCGAGTCCCGAAGATTTCGGACAGCCTTCCGAAGACTCGTCGGAAGGCGATGAAGATGATAGCGATGGTGAAGGCTTTCATCAGACGTCCGGGACAGTTCCGATTTCTCACCAAGGGCTTCCTGAATGGGGAGACTCGGAAGTTGCTGAAAGCCTCGATAACCTTTTGAGGTCGCAGCAAGAGGCCGATGAGGAAATCGGATCAAATCTTCCATCTGGTTCCTCCGAGCAGGGGCAGGGTATGTCGGCCCCTGAGATCACGATGAGGACGACCGTGCCGAAGTCTGGCAACTTCGCCTCGGCCATAGATATGCTCGTGAAATCCCATGGGAAGATAGCTGCCAGAATCGCATCCAGCTCTCTTCCTGTTGACACGATGTCTGGTCCCCGGGTCAACCGTATCGGGCCCGGAATGACCGAGAATGGGTGGTATAACGACGTCGACGCTCTTCCGTCGGACGATGAGTCTCTTTCCGGTTTCGTTCAGACCGATCCTATACTCGATGGATCGGACGGGATCACCGGCTACGACAACCCGACGGACGGGGGCGGCTTGGAGGTGGATTCTTTCATCCTCTCTACCGATCACTACTCGTGGCTTCCCGGGTCCAGAAACGAGAAGACCTTCAACTACTATGATCGGGGCCTTTCGGACTCCGACATCGAGTGGATGAGGGAAAACTCGGATCCCGATGATCCGATCAATCCTGGTGCCGAAAAACGGCCTGATAACTCCTGGCTATGGGAGAAGCTTTTATGGCCGCGGCTCTCCCCACTGAAAGTGCTGCCGACAAGGCCGTCCAGACATTTGGCCTTGGTCCATACGACGAGGCTCAGTCTGAATTCGATCATGGTGAGGACTCGAACGAGAGATCCCACAAAAAGACGCTCCCGGATGCCGGAGGACCGCTCGACCCGATGGGTCCGGATAGACTTCTTGGGTATCCTCAGACCTTTTCTACTGCCGAGCTCCCTGGTGACTTCGACAGGCCATCATCGGGTTGGCTTCGTTCGAGAGACGTCGTCGTGAATCGCGTTCCGACTGTATCCCAGTCGGAACTCCCGTCCGGCGGGCCGGTCCCGAGGGCCGACTATTACGACAGGATGACCATTTCCTACAACGGCAACGAGTGGCCCGACGAGGACTCAGGATCATATTCAAGCGATTCGCTTCCGACTCCCGGAGAGTCCGATGAGTCCAGCGACAACTTCTTGAATGCTCTCGGGAACTTCTGGTCAGGATATAATGTTCAGGATCAATCAGTGCCGGCCGGATTTCCGTCAGAAGAATATGCGGAAAACGATAGGTTCCAAAAGACGAACGCATCGGAGCTCCCAATGAAGAGGGTCGCAACCAATATAGACCTCGTCAGGTCAGTCACCACTGACTTCATCAAGGACTCCGGGAAGAAGGGCCTCACACGGCGTCACGTGATGGCTTTCCTTCAAAAGTCCGGTCAGCATCAGTACCTTGCCTCGGACGTCATTAGGTGCCTCCTTCTCGATCACGGAGTGTACGTCAAGGACGTTCTCGACGAATTCCCGGTGATGAGATCCGCTTCGTCGGAACCGTCTTCCGGAGTGTCCAGGCTTGCATCGATCAGAGGATCTCTGATCGATCTCGAGATCAAGCACTTCTCGTCGGATCCAGAGACGTCTGGGGCGTATAGGGCCGCGGCGGCTGCCGTCACGAGGTCCATTGCGGCTCTCGAGAGGATTGGTGGTAAGAATGGCTGAAAAGAAATTCGACAATCTCTCTGGCGGGATCGGAGACCTCGGAAACATCCTTCACAATCAGGGTGTTACTGATCTCTCGTGGCTTGCTGTTGATGAGAAGGCATATAGGGAAGCAGAAGCACTCCCGCGTCAGAACCTGGACATCATCCCGGAGCTCCAGAAGGCTCTCGCTCGTCAGGACGGGGACGACGTCCCATCCCTTATCCCACTCAAGCCTCATGTTATCGTCAATCGAAACCCTTTGGATGCTCCTGAAGTATCCAAGGTCGATATGACGAACCCCATCCGGAATCGAGTGGCTAGGCTCGTCATGGAGGGGCTCCCTCCGTCTCGAATCCATGACCGAGTGCTTCTCGAGTTTTCACCCGCTGACGTCCGGCGCGCTGGAGCGGCCGTATCTGAGGTAATGGCGGAGCGTGGGCTTCTCGGGAATGTCTATATCGATTCAAGTCATTTTCCACGCTGCCATCAACAGCTCGCGGCGGACAAGAAGCTGATCACGGCTTGTGCGAAACGATCTCTGATGGTCCTTTCGAAGCCTGCATGTGACGGGTGCGTCCACAATCAGAACGGGAGGTGCGCTTCCTTTAAGAAGCCTCTCGCAAGCCGAGTCCCGTACGGCCCCAAGCTCGCTGCTAGATTCGTCGAGCAATTCCAGGCCGAGAAGCGTGATTTTTCTCCTCCCGACACCGTCGATCCGACACACTGGAGGTCCGCCATTGCATCGGCTTTCCTTTCTGATGTCGCGCCCTCTCGACCTGACGGTGTTCTTACCGTCCGGACGCAGCAGAAGGTGGCTGGAAGGACCGTATCGAGGGAAGAAGTAGAAAGCTTTCTTGACCGCGAGAAACCGTCTTCTCCTTCCGCCCCGAGTGCCGCCTATGTCAAATACGCGCGCCGCATGATGGATGGAACCGACGACAGAGAGTTTCTCACAGCGTCTGGAGATCCGGTTCTCGTCTCTCTCGCATCTGAATTTGGGCTCCTCGGTCATACGTGGGTCGACATGGATGCTGCCGGTTCGTGTAAGCGCGCACTCGCCGTCATGGAAGCCTCTGCTTCGAAGTTCGCCTCCTCGGATGGTGTTCGCTATCCGGACTATGTCGTCCGGAGGTCCTCGTCCTGCCAGCATTGTCGTGGAGCCTCAGATGGTGCCTGCGCCAAGATTTCAAAGCTTTCGTCCATAATCCCTGCGCTTCCAGGATATGGTCGTAAGACCCTCATCAAGGCTTTGGCTCGGGCAGCAGCATCTGGTCGAATCACCGTCGCCTCGGCTCTGAAGGCCGCTTCGTTCCGCTCTCCCGCTGCTGACTGGCGATCTCTGACCTCCCAGGTTAATCTCTTCGTCCCGGAAGCCCAGCGGAGTGAATACGCCGGCCAGCGTATCTCTCTGTGGTCTGGTCGTTCTTCCAGCGAGCTGGATAGGCCGGAGATGAATGAGGACGAGGTCCGAAGGACGATTTCCGGAATCATGAACCATGGAGCTTCTGGCGAGGCTCTCAAAAAAGCCGTGCTCAGTAGATACTCGAGACGCGATCTCGAGTCGTTCCCTGAACTTGGCCGTAAGCTCGCGTCCGAAGACGGTATTCAAGGTCATTTCTATATCGACCCGACTGCCTATCTGGACTATGGCTCCGGGTGTTCTGAAGGTGCATCGAAGTTCCGAAAGCTCGGTGCTCCGAATGTCATGGCCTCTTCGAAGTGCACCGGATGTGTACTTCAAACTCATCCTGGATGGTGTTCTAAATATGCAAAGGATATGGTCAGGAACGTTCCGGATGAAATCCGGGTTGCATCTCGTAGGCGTCTTCCTGTCATCAAGTCTGCTCCAGTCGAGAACCCCGTCGAGAAGTACGGTCTTGCTTCAAGCATGACCGTTGAACCTTCTTACTCGAAGAAGGTAATTCCGGAGATCTCGATGGATATGGGGAACGTGGACGGTCAGTAACGTTCCTCATGTCTGAGAATGACGTCCCTGAAGGAAAGGTCATATCCTTCCCAAACGGGGAAAAGCTTCCCATTGCTGATATCGGGGCGGACTTTGTCCTCGACCGTATAGAGAACAACCACTTCTCTGTTCCGGAAGTCGTCGATCAATCCGTCCTCGTAAAAGAGATGAGGGAAAGGGAGAGCTACGTCGCTACCCAGGATCTCGTCCGAGCCGTTCGAGATAAGATCTCTACCTCTGACATCGTAGATCAGGTGGTCGTGGAGATCGCCGAAGAGCTCGCCCATCTCAAATTTGAACGGACGAAGAAGGCTCGTGAGGGAGGAAGTACCTCGAGCCTGACCGTTTCCAGGATCCTGTCCCTCCGGCAACTATCCGAAGTCCTCATGAAGAGGATGGAGAATGCTAGAGCTGAACAGTTGAACCTGAAGTCGCCACGTTTCAGGGAAGTCTTGAAGCTCTGGATGGACTTTCTGTATGAGTCAATGCAGAAATCCAACGTCCCGGATGAGGTTATCGACCTCGTCTTCAGACAAATGGAGGCAGATATGTCAGACTGGGAGAAGCGGGTTGGTGAGCTTTTATGGGTTGGCTGCTTCTCGCGCCTCCGGAAACAAACGTACCTTATGCCTATTAAGGAACCTGCCTTCAAAAGTGCCCTTTCGGGAGAGGTCACTAACTTCCTGGAGAAGAAGCGCCAGCAGAAAGTCGGCGGTTCTGATGGGGACGTCGATTTTCTCTCAATCATAGACTTCATCGATAGATTCAAGCTGCTTCCTTTCGGTTTGTATCCGGTTCAGCGCTTCATCGTGAAGATGTACTACAATATTCCTCTGGATTCTGTCGATAAGACGATCCAGGTCCGGAACATGTTCGGTGATAAAATCCTCCACGATTTCACGGAGGTCGAATATCTCAGGTATCTGTATGACTCTGGGAGATGCAATATACGTGAGCAAGACGGAATAGACCGTCGCGAGCTCATACTAGTCGTTGGACGCCGCTCGGGGAAGAGCGCTATGTCCGCGATATTTGCCGCCTATGAGCTCTACAAACTTCTGAGAAGGGGTCACCCGCAGAGCTACTACGGGATGCCATCTGGATCGGAAATTCGCGTTCTGTGCGTCGCGAACGACAAAGAACAGGCTTCAATCGTATTCGACGACATGCGCGGCCATGTGGAGCAAGTGGACTACTTCAAGGGGTCCATGGCGAACATGACACAGACGTTCATGAAGTTTAGGACTGAGAACGACCGGAAGAAGTTCGGAGACAATGGAAAGTCCACGATTGCGGCTTCTTTCAAAAGCTCTATAGCTAAGGGTCTTCGCGGCCGCGGTGTCATGTGTTGCATCCTGGACGAGATAGCGTTTTTCGTCAACGATGGGAAAAGCTCGGCCGAGCGCGTTTATAAGGCTATCATGCCGTCCCTCGGACAGTTCTCCCCTAGGGATAAGAAGAACAAGCTGAAGACCGTAGGCCCGACCGAGGGTCGCATGATCCTCATATCTTCTCCGGACGCGAAGGAGGGCTTCTTCTATCATGTATATCAGCAAGCCATGTCTGGGGGCAAGGGCTCCACCGACATGCTCATGATCCAAGCTCCGACGTGGGAGGTGAACCCTACGCTTGATCGAAGCTATTACGAGAAGGAGTATTTCAAAGACCCGAAGTCGTTCATGACGGAACACGGGGCTGAATTCTCCGACCGCGTTCGCGGTTGGATAGAGGATTCACGGGATTTGACCGAATGCGTTCCTCCAGGCCTCCGACCCGTTGAGCGTGGATTTCCTCGAGACCCGCATTTTGCCGGAGTTGATGTTGGACTTGTAAACGACGGAACGTCTATCTCTCTAACTAGAATCAATGAAGGAAAAATCGAACTCGTATATCACGAAGTTTGGTATGCAAAGGTCCGCTGGAAGGACGCCAACCCGCATCTTCTTTCCCCTCTCGTTCCTTACGCGATGACCCTTCAAGATCAGACACGTCTCGATATATCAGAAATAGCCAAGTGGTTCAAGGCTCTGTCCAACCGGTTCTATATCTTGAGGGGAATATTCGACCAGTGGAGCGGGATTGTATTCGAGCAAGAGCTGCACAAGAACGGTCTAAGACAGTTCGAGACGAGGAATTTCTTTGCCTCTGACTCGTCTCTTGCTTTCCAAACCTTCAAGATGTTCATGTACAACAAGCAGCTTTCTTTGTACGACTGGCCCGTTCCTGAGACGATGGACGGGGTGACTGCAGGAAGGCATTCCCCACTAATCCAAGAGCTCCTCGAGCTCCAGGCGAAATCAGGTGGAAAAAATATTACGATAGTTGAGGCTCCGAGCGTTCCTGGGAAGCACGATGACGTCTCTGACAGCCTTGTTCGCTCGATCCTACTTGCCTCCGAGTATGTCAAGGATAATCCTGGAGTCCTCGAGAGACGTGGGTCGGTTTTCGACTCAGTCCAACACGGTCCTGTTGTTACCGGGTATCACCAATATCATAGGACCAGGAATCGGATGCATGGAGGGGCCTCGTCTCTTCGGTCTGCTCCTAGGAAGCGCTGAACCTGTTGTGTTCCGCTTTAGTATGGACGAGTCCGGGCTCCGCGACACCATCGCGTACAGAATCGTACGTCAGATTCTGGATCACGTATACCCCGACCAGAAAATGACGAATCCGGAATTCATATCTATATTCCGGACCTTTTCCGACGTCGGCGGAAGCTGGGAGGATCTGATCGTTGGGAGTCCGAAATCCTATGAGATGCTCATGGACGTTCTGAAAGCTTTCGTGAAGGTGAAGAACACCATAAGGTAGCGTTTGTCGTGGATATTCCTGCGTACGGTCCGAAGCCCAAACTGTCGGATTCTCACGTTCGCGACAGAGAAGATGAAGTATCGACTTCGGTTGATGAGATGTCCAAGATAGCAGCCGAAGTCGAGGCTGCTAAGAAGGCCGTGGAAGGTATCATCATTCGACTAGAGCGCCTCGAACGATCAAAGTTCCGAACCCCATTCGGGAGAGCTGCCGGATTTCAATCTGCTTTCGGAACGAAAGCGTTCAGAATGATTCTCGTCTCTGCCGCTTCCGTCCTCAAGAAGGCTTCCCAGGCTTCTGGACGCATCCGTTCAGCGTCGTCGACACTCATGTCTTCCGCCTCGGATCCTAACGTTCTGTCCTGATTGGCCTTTTAGGGAAAGACTGTACAAGACATGGCCAAGAATAGAATCGGGACACCACCAAAGGCCAAGGTTGGCCTTCCAGTCGTCAAGGTCGACGACCAGGTTAAGCCTAGTGGCGGCCTGACGAAGCTGGAACGAATCGCCCGTCGCGAGATGAAGCAATCGATCCGTGTTGCTGCTTACGGCTCTGACTTCGGGAACATCGGTGGCTCCAACATCAAAGGTGCTGAGTCCAACTTCTATAGCCCACAGCTCTCGACAGATTTTCTTGAGCTTCCGCAGTCCGAACGAGAGAAACGTGAACTTTTCCGTTTCTGGTATACGACGCACCCTATCGTTGGATCCGCCATCGACTTCCATACGGACGTCCCGATGTCGAAGATCAGGCTTTCCCTTCCCAAGGGGAAAGATTTGAAGCGGAACAAGCAGATTCTGCACTTCTACAACAATATGTGCAGCAGGATCAAGCTCTTCCAGACCCTGTATGATGCCACGCATGAGTATTGGCTCCACGGAAATTGTTTCATTTTTGCTGAAGACCATGACCTGACCGATGGCGTCCCTGAAGGCCTCTTTTCGAACATCGAAGAGGAAGAGATCGGCGAAATAGACTATGCCGGACGCGCCACCAAGAAGAAGGTTCAGAAGGTCGTCCCGAAGCCCGATTCAGATAGGGCCAAGAATATTCGGAAGTTCGTTCAGGATAACTACGAGGGGTGGCAGAGACTTCAGATCCTCCCCCCTGAGCAGGTGAAGCTCGAGGTTTTCCAGTATACGAACAAGACGAAAATGGAGTTGATCCCGTCCGAAAAGGACCGGCTCCTCGTCCTGAAGGCCCAGGATCAGAAGGATGACGAGATGTCCCGGATAGCCGACGATATTCCTGATCAGATCCGCGAAAACCTCCTGAGCGGTCAGCCGATACCGCTTCACACGAGCCCGTACGACGACTTTCTCTGCTCGTCGTTTTGTTATCATCTATCTCACAAGAAGTCGGCCTACGACGACCGTGGAATCTCTCTCCTGGAGAGATGCCTCAGGACTCTTCTCTATCAGGATAAGCTCCGTCAGGCCCAGACTTCCATCGCCTCGAGGGCCATGACCCCGAAGCGCGTCGTGTGGGCCGATAAGATGTCCGAGCCCGATACGGACGCTCTCCGAGACCAGGTCGACCAAGCCTTGATCGACCCGGACTTCACGGTCGTCACGAACTTTGAAGTCCACTGGGATGAAATCGGTTCGCGTGACCGACTCCTCGATCTGAGCAACGAATACGACATCACGAACAAGCTCCTCTTCATTGGTCTGCGTATCACCGAGCCAATGCTCACGGGTGAGAGTTCATATGCCGGAGAGCGCGTCCACCTGGACGTCATGAACACGATGTATCTGCTCTACCGCGAACGCGTGGCCGAGTTCGTTGAGGAATACCTATTCAAGCCCGTTGCGGAGAAGAAGGGATTCTGGGAGGAAGATGAATATGGGAACCGGATCCTCCTATACCCCCAGCTCCAGTTCACTCGGCTGGCCCTTCGTGACAACACGGAGCTCCAGGATTATATGTTCAATTTGTATCAGAAGGGATCTCTACCGATCTCCTTCATTCTTGATCTCTTGAATATTGACTCCGAGGACGCGCTCGACCAGCTCAAGCGTGATATGTTTACACCGAACGATTCTACTTTCAACGACTTCCTCAAGGCCGTCCTCGCGAAGGCCGGAGAGGACGCAGTCGAAAAGACGGACGTTCTGGACCGGATCATCGGTGGTATTGGCTTGAAGAGAACGGATAAGAAGGGCGATCGGTTTGGGAAGGACAGCGAAGGCGTCTTATTCAAGACTCCATCACGTCTGCCGCATATTTCTCCGCGCACGTCTTTGTCCGCGTCCCGCTCCATACCGTTTCTCCACAATGACGGCATTTTTTTAGTCCTTTCGGTCCCGAGTCCGATCCCGAGTTGACTGACTCGAAATCGTGAAGTCTCATTCCGAGCCTGCGTCTCATGGCCCGTTCGGTCACGATTTTCTTCTTCTCTGGGGACTTGCGTTTTCTTGTGAAGGCGCTCACAGACCACCATACAATAGGCTTTGAGTGTTCCGTTGCTGTTGTACCGTCATGCCCAGCGACCTGAAGCCATCCGAGAAGGAAGAACGCGAAGTAGAGCGTCTTATTGGCAGGAAGCCGGCTCCCTCGAGGAAGAGTAAACCGAAGCGCGGGCCGAAGCATGATAATCGTCGCCGTCGCATGAAAGTCGACGATCCGGATCTGAAGTCTTCAGATAAGGATATGTCGCTTAATTACAAGCACTCCTTCGTCCGTTCCATTGCTTTCCGCATCGCCGACGGAGACATATCCGATCTCGGAGATCTTGTTTCCGGGTCCATAGAGTCGCTCAGGAAAGACCTGGCGTCTGGATCCCATAGCATCCTCAAGAGCTTCGACGAATGGTATTCGCTCGGAATTGCACACGACGTCCAGTCGTACGAGCGCCTGGTCAACATGAAGAAGAAGCAAGGTGGGAAGCTTGATAAGGAGCTTGCTTCTCAAATGTCCGAACTCAAAGCCGGAATAATTGGACCTATATCCAAGCTCCAGAAGGCCTTTGACCGCACGTCGAAGCTCAAGCTTAACTCGTTGACGTACAACAACATTGCGGCCGAGGCCGAGAGTATATGGGAGTCCGGCGAGACGTCGTTCGGATCCAGAGCCGGGTTTCTGAAGGCCTTGCGTGACTCGATGAATAAGTTCCGGTATCCGAAGTCCATTAAGGATGTCCTATCTGTAGACTCTGGTGACGCCTCAGCCGTTAACTCGGCCATCAAGAAGCTTGTGAAGAAGGATTTCGGAAAAGAGCTGTCTGAGCTCGATTTCAAGAACTCCGATTTCATGAGCTTCGTTACGCTATCGGCCGTCTATAAGATTCTATCTAAGAATCCCGACCGTCTCAGTTCATCCGCGATGCGTAAATCTGTGGATAAAGTGACGTCTCGAATATATGACCAAGTTCAAGAGGTCGCCGCAATGGGGGCGTTCATGGATGCATGGACCTCGGCATCGAAGCATTTTCAATCCCCTGAAAAGACCGAGTACGTCCTTGGGGATAGCTCGGTCCTTTTGAAGACCATCGACAGTTTCTACTCCAGGCCGAAGTCGTCAGACGACGTTCTTGACGCTGAGACGGTTGGGAAGGAGATGGCGAAGGCTGCGAAGGATAGGTTCGGGAAAGTTCCGGAGTTTCTTAGCAGGTTTTCGTCATCCCAGTCTTCTTATGAGGCCTTTCCGTTCGAGATGTCAAGGACTTCCTCATATC
>Ga0315277_10009782_pt1 | contig 12216 bp, 14 predicted proteins | sample YL17G05_15_MG_FD_203695 | JGI IMG/M metagenome (GOLD analysis project Ga0315277, IMG submission 203695) | Sediment microbial communities from Yellowstone Lake, YNP, Wyoming, USA - YL17G05_15 | ecosystem: Environmental > Aquatic > Freshwater > Lake > Sediment | place: USA: Wyoming | collected... | reverse complement strand
TATTCCCCCCTCTTCCGACCACTTCACCTCATCTAATGATGGAAAGATTACGTCATGTACGTAGGCTATCTTCTCGTCTGCAGATTGGGAAAATGATCTTGTGAGAGCACCGCTAGTTGCTAGCAGAACAACAATCGTGATCTGGAGATAGAAGAATGTTTTAGCCGCTCTCAACCATGTCCCTCTTCACGATCTTGCCTTTTAAAGGAAGATAGAAGACTTATGCAGATTCGATGCTATATATCGATTACTGCGAGCATGAGATGCAACTCTTTCCTCAAACTCAAAGGAGTTAGACTGCTTATGTTCTGCTGGCATTTGTTGTGGCTTTAACCGTAAGCAGAAAGAAAACAAGAAGAAGAAAAATTGGTTGTTTAGACGTATTTTTGCTCTTTGTCGCAGTACCATTTTTGGTATTGTTGTATGTATCTCAACGGGCCGCCGCAGCTTGGGCAAGTCATTGTTGTTGTGCCTGGTGGTGGTGGCGGGGCCGCGGCGCCTCTTCGAATTTGCGAGAGGTTGAATATGCCGGGCATTGCAAACGGTCTCTTTTCAAGCATCCCTGAAAGATAGCCTCCTAAGGTAAAGAATATGAATCCGAAGACCACACTCAGAACCCAGCCTATGAAGATGTTCGCAGCGACCGCCGTGTTCATTATCGCCCCGACTAGAGAAATTATGAGGTCAATGACCATAAAGACAAACGCTGCAAAGAAACCTGCGCTCAGACCTGACATTTCCAAGTTCTCGCCCATTTGGTGAAACCTGAAATTGATGTAACCGGCTATGAGACCCCCGGGCACGAAACCGAAGATCCCTGCTATCGCCAAAGCGCCTATGGCCGGTCCCCAATTGCCAATTGCAATTGAAATCCCTGCAGGCGAAGCCATAATGAGACCGAAAGCGACCCCGAGAAAGCTTGCTATGAGATAGTCATGTAGATATCCTTCTCTTGAAGCCATACAAATTTCCTCATAACATTTTTCTGTTGGCTCATGTTTTCTTTTTCGTAAGTATTTAAGGCTTTGTCTCAGTGAATGGCAGCAGAGTCTATGCTTGCCAAAACCTGGATATCCAAAGATGAAGACGTGGCACTCTAATGATCGTGAGGCATGCGCAGAAAGAAAGGGGTGTTAAGTGCTCAGCTTTTTTCTAAACGTATTTCTTGTCTTTGTAGCAGTACCATCTTTGATACTGTTGGATGTAGGTTAGGGGTCCTCCACACGTGGGGCAGACTGGTCCTTGAGCTTGTTGCGGCTGTGCAACTGGTTGTGGACCATAAGTTTGGGGCTGGACCGAGGGCGCTCTCAGTATTACGAAGTCTCCTGCAGCTTGGATATCATCCCATGGGACTTCTCTGCTGTCGCCCTTCTTTGTCTCTACGATGAGGGTCATGCCAACTTTTCCCACGGTGAACGCAATGTCTTGTACTGTTCCAGCGTCGTATCCATCGCTGTCGATCACTTGCATTCCGATGAGCCGGTCTTTTGTCATAGCTTTTTTCTCTTTTTCTGACCTCGACATTCTAACCACTCTGTTGTTTGAATCCTTAGCAAGCTGATGTCTTATAAGTTTTAAGACTCTGGAATAAGTCCCTTGGTTGAGCACTCTGAAAAGGCCTGATTGCTGTCTGTTCATGTTGAATGGGGCGTTATGTTTTCATGTGATAGAAAATGATAAAAACAGTCGACTCGAAATAGGTGTGCGAGATGAAAAGATGTCTGCAAATTACGGAAGCACTGGTACACAAGTCGACATGGGAACTCACTGGCTCTTAAGGATCGTCGCTGCTATTATCGATGGCATACCATGGACCATAATAATATATGTACTGTTCTATGCACTGGTCCTCACTCCTGGAGGGTATCTTGTAGGACTTGGTTGGCTTTGGTGGGGAGGACTGGGAGGTTTCCTTCTTTTGCCTCTTGCAATTGGCTTGATTTGGGTGATCTATTCTACTGTTATGGAATCATCAGCGTCCGCAGCAACATTAGGAAAGAGAGTCATGGGATTGAAAGTGCACATGCTTAATGGTGGCAGAGCACCGTCAAACAAGGTGCTGGTTAGGAACATAAGTAAGATTCATTGGCTCCTCTTTCTCATTGATTTCCTGATTGGCATAGCAACCCCAGGACCTGACCCGCGCCAGAGATACTTTGACCGCATCGCCGGAACAACAGTTGTCTCTGTGAAACAAGCCTTCGCGACTGCTCCACCGCCGCCACCGCCTCCGCCACAATAGGCAGCCAACATCGGATTCTGGGCAAATATGGTTGCTTCCTGTTCCATTTTTTCTTTTGATTCGAAGAGCAAACAGATCCTCATATCATCTCATGGTAAGACTTGAGAGGCAACAATAATGATTTACGGCTGGAAGATCTCATGACTGAATCATCTTATCCTCCTCCGCCTCCACCAGCAACAGTTACACCCAACGCAGGTTTTCACGGTCCAGGAACTAACCTTTTCAGAAGTGTAAGAGCACGGTTGTCAAGTCTGGAGAAAACGTCAACGTTTTCCACCCTGAACAATCTAAGGGCAGGGTTGCTCGTTTCTCTCGTTCTTGCTGCCGTAGTAGGCTTTCTATTATCTTTGGTTGTTCAACTCGCGCTGCGTTCAGCGGGTGAGATCGCCCTAATCGTGGTGCTTGCACCTCTGACTGAGGAACCTTTCAAAGCCGTTGGCATGCTAGTTGTCGCGTTCTTTATGTGGAAAATGATTCCGAATCGTCGTTTTGGAGCAGCTTTAGGCGCTGCCGCAGGATTAGGCTTTGCAATAGCAGAAGACATATTGTACTTTTCTCAGTTCTATGCAGCCGGTGCTGGAGCAGAAGCGTACGTTATCAGGTTCATGCTGTTGCCCTTCATGCATCCTGTTTGGTCGGCATTCGTCGGTATAGGAGTTTTCGCGTTTGTTGCTAAGATCAAAACTGGAAGCATATCGTTGGGACTGCCGCTACTGTTCCTTTTCTTTGGAATGGCAAACCATATGGTCTGGAACGGCATAGCTGCCACGGCATTAGTGAATGCAGGACTCGGCTATGCCCCAACAGTAGCAGATGTTCTAGTCACATTTCCAATATTTGCATTGGTTCTTCGCGATCTTCTGGGAGGACATTTCAACTTCCAGAATTTCTTCCAGACTGTCTCCGAACCAACTCCCCAGTTCTCTCCTGTCCCACCGCCGCCTCCACCGCCACCTACAACGTAAACGACCCCTCCACTCGCTCACAGTAGACTGAGCATTCTCCTAGAATGGTGTTATTGGCGGGCCCGAGGGTATGCGCTCAGCACAGCGAGCGGATACTGTAGATTTCTCCGATCTTCCCTGTTTGATTTCTGGAGGATCGTTTCGTTCATTATGTGTTTTCAATTTTCAGACCCCGAACTAAACGAACCGTGAAGTCCAGTAACATCAGTTGAGATATAAGACTTCTATCAACACCTGTTCTCGAACGAAGCATGCCACAAATTTGTCAAAAGCTTTGCGGTCAAAAATGCGTTGACTCAACGTATACGCATTCTAGAGAATAGTTCAAGCTTTGACCAAGAAAAGAAGCTCAAATCTCAGAGAAACGTTCACTTGTTACAGAAGTTGAAAAACTCTGAAAAACAATGTTGAGGTAATTGTATTTCTGAGAATTACTGAAAAACCCGAAGAGAAACAGTTTGTAACACGATCTTGTAACATTTTGATGGGAAAAACCAAGTTTTGTTAATTAGCGCGCTTTGGAAGACATTCTAAAGAATAGGGTTAAGCTCTACCCTTTTTCTTTGACGCTCGCTCTATCATAGCTAAGATTTTGGCGTCATGGCTAGGGTCAACAAACTCTGCAGCACTATTTCGGTAATCAGTCCACGTTTGCCCAGAAATGTCTGAAGGCGGTTTAGGACAGCCCTCTTTTTTTATTGGAAGAACTCGAACGCCCCAAGTCAGAGCCACGCCCATTTCGATCATTACATTTGAATTGAGGTCGGACGTATCAAAAACTGCAATGTCTGCTGATATTATTTCGCGAGCAATTTCGTTAAATAGGTGTTCTCCATAGCCAGCGGCCAATTGTTGAAAGTGAAGTGTAACTTTGGTTACATTCGTTTCTTTGTTGAACTCATTGATTGCTCTTTGGAAGTTGGATTGGACATTAGAACTAAGCTGGGCAGTATCATAGTTCTCAGACTTAGATTGGCAACCGAAGACTACACGTAGTTCGTCTCTCTTTGATTTTCTTTCAGTCACTATTTCCCAGTCTGCTTGGGTAAAACCATATGGTGAGCCTATTGGAATCGGGGGAGGGACAGAAAGTCTCTTTTCTTCTTCTTTAGCTGTGGCTGCTTTTTTATCAATGCGCTCTAATTCATATAGGCCTCTCGAGGTTATAGTGACAAACTGAAAATGGTATGGTGCCGTGCCTGAAGCTTCTAGCACTTCAACTAATCTATGGTCAGCAAGAAGATCTACCGCCGCGTTGATTTCATCCGGTTGAAGATTGGTTTGTTTAGCCAGTTCTATGCCTGTAAAATAAGCGTCTGTTCTTCTCTTTTTTCCTAGGGCATGTAGAATCAAATTCATATTTTTCTCAATCGGATTTTTGTTCATGCTTGTCCGTCCAGTATCTTCCTTTCTCTTGTCTTAACCCATTGACCCCATATTCTTCTTGGAAACACACGCAACACACTTATGAAAAGACAATAACTCTGCACAAACTTGCACTTTTTTCTTACAGCGTTATTTCATTTTGACCTAATTGCCTATTTCAGGCCGTACTTAAATTCCTGCTCATTTCGTATTAAGTATCTGTTTTACATCCTTGGAGAAAGCTGACTCGTGGTACTCCAAAACCCCTTTGGCAGCTTGCTTTTTAAGATTCAAATCTGTCCTCGTCACTACAACCATTTCCTCAGGCAGTGCAATGCTTCCTGCTATCTCCATAAATCCCTTGCCCCATAAGCACTCATGTAACCTAAAATCCTCAAGAACATTCAGGTACGTTAGAAACTTGCTGGGTCGTAGGAAAATTACTAGATCTCTTAAGGCCTGAATGGGATTTTCTTCAGCCAATCGTTTCTTAAGGGCTTGGCGTGTTTTCTGTAGTTGAATTATTCTAAGCGCTTTATGTGGGTCATTTTCGGACAACATTTCTGTCTCAATTTTCCGTATTCTTTTGAAGGTTTTGAGTGATGGTAAAGCCATGTCGATTTTTTCTTGGATATGGATGCGAGCCTCCACTGGATAATCTTCGACATCTACCTCTGAAAAGCCTTTTACTAAACTGGGTGGGTCAATTAATTGAGCGGAAAGATGGTATTTCATTTCGTCCTTGAACGGTTCTGGTGAAGAGCGTGAATGCACTAAGCCGCTTAGTGAATCTTGGTTCATTCGGTAGTATATTTCTAGCCTAAACATCTCAAGGTCGAGACATTTTTTTAGGTCAACGATTATTTGCCCATCTTGTTCTCTTTTCACATCAGAAGTAATTTCTCTCATAATTGGTTTTAGCTCATAAATTCGAACATTGTAAATGTCACCAACTGGGAATCTCGGGTTATTCTTACTTAATTTCTGAACCCATTTGGAGAAAGCATTTCCCACAGTTACAGTTGTTGTATAAACTCCTAGAGAATTCCTGCATTCAAGCCGAAGGCTATCTTTTTTCTCACCTTTAATCTCCTTCGAAAGCTTCTTAGCTATCTCAAGGAGTTCTTTAGCGTCTCTAACCATCATTTATGCCACTCCTCCCCGTGTAAATTGAATTATTTCTTTGAGAGGCACTAGCATCTCTTCACGAGTTAACAAACGTGTCTTGATTGTAAGTGACTTAGCACAATTATGGTTTAATAAATCAAAGAATCGTAATCTACATTTGAGAATTCCTCCACCTTTGGGAACTTTAGCGCAAAGCAACGGAGAATTTAGAAACGCTTTGGCGGAGGTTCCTGCTTCTAAATACTCCATCATCGGAATCAAAATAGAATCTTTGGTGCTTTCCTGTTCAAGGATGGCTGTAACATAAATAAGAGCAAGTGCTTCAAGGAAGGATTTGTCGGTCTTAAACTTTTCAATCTTTCGCTTCAGTGACCGTTCTAGCTGGGTGAAAGACTTTTCCTCATAATCGCCAGATAATGACGAGAGAAACTCTGAATACTTTGGATATTCTTTCTCCAGTTTTTTTATACCTTCGATAACTACTTCGACGAATCTTTGAATTGCTGTTAGGACTTCAGGTGGAAAAACTAATTCCAAGCCTCCTCTCACGTCAGCGATATCAATGATTACACTAGCTGCGCCTTGTATGTCGACTCTGATTTTTTGTTGACCTTTTGCTGCTGGAAGATTCACTTCTGAAGGCTGATAAAGAATGGATGCCCGGGCAGAATGTAATACCCTTGCCTCCTTTAATCTGATCGAGTTTCCACCAGGACGCTCTATAGCGAGAGTTAATTCTGCATGCTGTGCTGGGCTTTCCCCTAGCGTTGTAGAAAGTACTCCCCCGAGATATCCCGCTATCTTAATTTCTTCCTTCTTCACAACCGCTCCATCGGTTGTCTTTTCATATCTTTTTACGTTATACAGTCGAATGAGAGACTTAAAACCACGATATGTAATTTGTATCCTCTCAATAGGTATTTCTTTCCAAATAAGATAGAAGGGAACTTTCTCACCTTGTAAGATGTCCTCCCCCAGATACATTTCCAGAGAAGTGTCAACATTGTTCTCTTTTATTGGAAGTGAAGAGTTAGAGCTTGAAGACAAGAGATTCGCCGATAATTTTAGCGATCCAAGTTCCTAAAAAATTTTGTCCAGATTACCAGAAGTAACAGATTCTCGAGCCAACTTTTAACGTTAATAGCTAACAATTCGCCAATCTGCCCCCAGCTCGCGCTATCAAAACAGAATAACTATTGCGTGCGCTAATACCATATTACTTGGGGGAAAGAAATGAACGTAAGTTGGCTATTCTTCGATAAAAAAGAGATATGGGCAAAGTGCAAGGAATGTGGAAGATGGAACAAGATTCGTGAAAAAACGGATATTGCCAGATTCAAACCTTCCCCAGAAAAGCCAATCAAAGAGATTTGTCAAAATGCTGATTGCAGAAAAGAGTTGGTTATCTAGAGAATATGGTTCGCAAGGAAGGGCATGAAGAAACCTAGGGAATAAGAAAAAGGCAAGAACTTGTATTTCTGTTCACACAAACAAGTTCTCATGAAATACAAACCTACTATTTGGGGTATTACAAGAGAAGTAGCTAAACTCAAAAACTCTAATCTAACCGCTTTGTCTGGAATACTTGAAACAATCGGCTTTCTTGGAAATGCCCATTACAATCGTTCTCTTATTTATAGCTGTGGAAATCCGCAATGCAACAAAACGTTTGAACCTTTCAAGTCAAATGCACAAAGACCTCTTGTATGTCCTCAATGCGGAGAAGAGATTGATTGGCAAGGTATTGCCACAAGAAAAATCAAGATTTGTCCACAATGCAAACGTGAGTATAGCCTTAGTGATAATTACTGTCCACATCATATTCCTAGAGTTACACTTGTAGAAAATGAAATTCCTCTCAATTAAAGAAACCGAAGTCTTCAAATCCTCTAGTTAGAGGAATCTTCTACCAGTCTTTCTGTTTAAAATGGTTTAATTAGATTCACGTTTTGCCAACAAAAATACGGGAAAAACCTTTTTGACCATTTTAGGAACAACCATGCACGCTAGCGAAGATCCATTGGGAAGTTCAAGAGGAACCAAGTCACCTAACTTCAAGGTATGCGTTAAGTTCGTTTTCCTTCACGCCTGCCTCTAGCAGTACTTTTCTCCATAGTCTGACAACCCTTAATGGTCCAGGTCTGACTTGGCTTGTCAGTGGCGACATTACTCCCACAGCTTTTGATATGCTGGCTAGTGGTCGTTCAGAGCTACTGATTATTTGCCTAATCTCATTTACCGCGGATTCGAATTGCTGATACTCTGCAACGGCCCTGCTTTTGCAGCGGGAACACTGTCTTTCTTTGGCAGTGTCCATCCTCTCGTGCCATCTGTGGAAGCATAAGAGGCAAATGTACTCCATAAGAAATTCTATCCCCCTGTTGGGATAAAATGTTTGCCCTTCTGGCTTCCAACGCGCGCTGAACCGTTTGATGCGCTCCCAGATACGCCAGAGGCTCTGACTGGATTCTCGAGAGTTCCAGAGAATTTGCCTGGACACTGGCGAAACATCTTCGAGAAGATACGAGTATCTCGAGACGTTTAGTCCCACACGCACCTGCTCTAGTGTCTCGTGATATCTCGGAGACATCTGGCAGAAGCCTTCTGTAGGTTCTCCTGATGTCTGGAAATGGCTCTCGAGAAACCTCGCCTCATGTAACCTTGGGCTGGAATGCTTTATCTCGAGATATCTCGGGAGGAGGTCCAGTGCCTTTCTGAGCTCTCGAATATCCCCGGGGTCTTATCTCTTCGAGTTTCAAGAGCCTCTGGGTAGAACACTCCAAAAGCCTCTCGAGACCATTCTCCATGTCTTCCTGATATCTGGGAGTAGCCGCGAACAAAGTTTCGACATCTCTGGGGAAGTGAGAATGCCCATTTCGTTGGTCTCTAGCGCGCGCTATGGTTTGCCGAAAAGGATTATCAGTTCTCCGCACACGTCATCTATGAAGTTGAAAATGCCTTCCAACCATTTCTTTGCTTCATTTGCAGGATCCAATTTGCGTTCAAAAGGTGACATGACTTCGTCTGGGTTGTCTGGGAGAAAGGGGAACTCGATCGCTGCAATCTTGTAGTCTTGCTTTCTTACAAGTGACCCGAGAGTGACAGGTAGTCTGTGAGTTACTCTATTTCTTAGATGATGGAAATAGACGAACCATTCTTGTTTGATTAATGAATCTACCTTCTGCGCTATTCTTGGGTCCAAACTTTCTGAATTCTTCAACTGCATGAAGTATTCTACATCTTTCAACTGGTTTTTCTTCTTCTTCACTCTGAGCCCGAAGATTTGTGTCAGTTCCACGGCAAAGTAGTCAAGCACCGAGTATAGCTCAAAGACGATGACGTCAAGGTTGAAAATGATGCCGAAAAACACGCCTTGATTTATGTAGATGATTGTGCCGTCAGAAAAGATTTTGTCCTTGCTGTCCCGCTGCTCGAGTTTTTGCAGAGTCTCCAAGACTTCAGAAACAAAGGCCATCTTCATTCCGACACCGCCGTGTTGGTCGTCCACTTTTTCTAAGTCAAACGTGGTTTTTGGGAGACTTTTGTCATTTAGCATTTGCGAGAACTTACCAAAGTTTGGAGTTGGTGGACCTTTCTCTCTCTTAGTGGAGACTGCAACTTTCCTCACCATCTGGTTACACCACTTAATGCAATTGGGTCTTCCTTCCTAAAATATCCGCGTGACTAGCGCGCGCTTAAGCTGTTGGGCGTTGAGGTTTCTCATCAGACTGTCCATAAATGGATCAGGAAATATGTCAAACTGATGAAGGACTGCGTTGAGAAGATTGTTCCAAACGTAGGTGACACTTGGAGAGCCGATGAGCTATACGTCAAAATAAAAGGCGACATGAAATACCTCTTCGCATTGATGGATGATGAGACTCGTTTCTGGATAGCTCAGGAAGTTGCAGAATCGAAATACATGCACGATGCAAGGAGATTGTTCCAATTAGGCCAAAAGGCAACAGGCAAGAAACCCATGACACTCATAACTGACGGTCTTCCAGCCTACCATGACGCTTACAAAAAAGAATACTGGACAATGAAGAAAGAAACGCGAACAGAACACATTAACGCTATCAAGCTCTCTGGCAACATGAACAATAACAAGATGGAACGGTTCAACGGTGAAGTCAGAGATAGGGAAAAGACGATGAGAGGACTAAAGACAATAGAAACACCGATACTGACTGGCTATCAAATCTTTCACAATTACATAAGGCCACATGAAGGCTTAGAGGGAAAGACCCCTAGTGAAGCGTGCGGAATCGAGATCAAAGGAAAAAATAAATGGTTGACACTAATCCAAAATGCAAGCATAAATGTTGCATAGTTAGATGCTGCAAAAAGAGCCAAATATTAAATACCGAGTACCCATATTTCATCGCATGCAACAAAAAGAAATCGGCATATATGAACTAGTGAAAAGCGTCAGGGAAGACTTTAAGAAAATTGAAGATGACCCAGAAATCAAGAAAGACCCTCTGTTCACTCTCAAAACACTTGAGCTGACTCTCAATGCCACAGTTACAAGTGCGGCCGAAGGTGGAATAAAATTCTTTATTATAACAGCAGACGCGAAATATGAGAAGGAAAGACTCACATCGATAAAGCTTGTTATGGAACCTATATCAAAGACAGTGGTTATGATGCGATGATTTTAACTGAACTGCATCAACTCATCAAATCGATTTTCGCGAAAGGGCTATAATCAACCGAAAAGTAACACCTTCACCAAAGAATCTGATCAATCGAAGAGGTAACAGAACCTCACATAGCAAGTCTTAAATTTTACAACCATACACTTAACAAAAGATTAGGATGCAAATATGAAACCATACGGAATTGGGCTAGTAATAATCTTGATTGCATTCGTAATGGGCACATATACTGCATATGTATCCTACAACTTTCTTGCGAACCCTCCCACCGCTAGTGAAACAGCGGCAAGACTTGATGAACTAAAGACGGCAACCGTGCTTGGAATAATCAGTCAAGTCATAGCTATACTGGGCATTCTGGTTTTCATAGTTGAGTTCATGAAACACGAACACGGAATTACATCGAAAGCCGTTTCCCCTGCAACTTCATAGAGTAGACTTCAATCAGAATGACGAGAGATAGACCAGTAGCTACTGTTAATGCTCAAGAAAACCAAAAGCTCGCGAGCACAAACCGGTCAGACAACGAGTTCGAACGCTATACAACACTTTATGATATTACGCTGATTCATGGAATACCAATTTTGGGCCTTTCGAACCTCCCAAAATTGAGAGATACCCTATTTTCCCTTTTTCACTTTGTCTGGAAACTCACAGCGCACGCTAAGACAAGTCTCGACAATGTTGACAATACAACTCGAGGTTTAGTTGGTGTATGTGATTGGTTGTCGTATCGTAACTTGGCAGCGACTGGGAGTTCTATAACACTGCTTTTTGGGCATGGTGGGTTCGTCTGACTATGATCTGCTTGTTGTCAAGTTGTGCGATGAATATCCATCCTTCGCCCAGATATTTCTGAAGTTCATCCGATCCTATGAGCTTGTCCACTGCCTGTGTGATTAGTGAATCGAAGAAGTTTAGCTTTTCATACTCGTTGCGGTGGAAGCCTATCTTGTCCTTGTTATAGTATGCGTCTTGGCTTCCTGAGAGAATGTGTCCAAAGAGAAATTCCTGCGTCCCCTTGTCCATTCTTCCGCCATCAACGGTGGGATTTCTCAAAACTGATTCGAAAGCTTTGCGAAGCGTGTGAGGTGTTATGCACTTCCACTGAGTGATGCCTGCAAGTCTTGCTGCTCGTCTGATGACCTTTGCCACGGTCCTTCTCCCTAGACGCTTGTCTGATCTTTCTTTTCTATTCCACAAGGTCCATTCAGCGTGGAATAAAGGAGATTCAGAGTCTAATTGGCCGTATTTCTCGATTCTGTCTCGAAGATACGTTCTCAATGCTTCCACGGCCTCGCGGCAAATGAACGTGTAGTACGGAATGTTGCCCTTACACGCATCTGGGAGTCTACGTTTCATGTCGGGATATATCGGTATTCGCACGCTGGCACAACCTGCATTCAGATCGTTTGCGATGTCTCCGTAGTTGAGGGCGCAGAGGGTGCTGACTCTCACTCCGCTGCTCCAGGCAACTAGAATGAGAGCTCGGTTTCTCAGGCTTTCTGCGGCAATGGCCATCGCACGGACTTCGGAAATGGTCGGTATGTATTCGGGGCGTTTTCTGTATCGAGGTGGAATGGAATATGCGTGAAGTTTCGGGGTCTTGTCGTTGGCGTGAAAGAAGGTTCTGAACCGCTTGATCATGGAGTTAACGTAGGCTCGGCTTCTGTTCAGACCCGCGGCCTGATCCACGAATTTCTGGACCGACATCTCTGCTTTGTGTTTGGGCAGATTGGCCAGTTGGTCTGGATCGAGTTTCAGCCATTGGCAGAGCCTCCTAAGCTGGTTAAGGTAAACTTCCTTGGAGCTTTCGCTTTTGCCGAACCTGCTAAGATGGTCCAGAAGGTTC
>Ga0315277_10009780_pt1 | contig 12220 bp, 10 predicted proteins | sample YL17G05_15_MG_FD_203695 | JGI IMG/M metagenome (GOLD analysis project Ga0315277, IMG submission 203695) | Sediment microbial communities from Yellowstone Lake, YNP, Wyoming, USA - YL17G05_15 | ecosystem: Environmental > Aquatic > Freshwater > Lake > Sediment | place: USA: Wyoming | collected... | reverse complement strand
TGAAGAACGGAATCTCGTAGCTGTCGAAGTACGCCCGCACATAATGCTCGTAGCGGTTCAGGTCCGACGCCACTACCGCGATATCGCGATAGCGATAGCCCTTGTCGCGGACGAGCGTGAGGATTTGCTTGGCGATGAACTGGATTTCCGACCGCAGGTTGGGAGCGGAGACCAGGCGAATCCTGCCGTCCGCTTTCAATACGGCCGCGTCCGGGCAGAAGATGCTCTTCTCGGCGTGGGCCAGCGGCGGGCAGGCGTCGAACCGACGTACCTGGCTCAGGATGATCGGCTGACCGAGCTGAATCTCGGCCTCGGCGGCCCAGCGCAGCAGATCGAAGTACGACCGCTCGACCGGCTCGAACAGACCTTCCGGCGGAGGGGCAAAATCGTGGCTGGTGATCGAGCCGACGCGGGCGGGATCGACGCAGAACGCCACGTAGGCGTGATCCACCGCCTTGAGCAGTTCGCCCAGGATCGCCAGTTCGGCCCCTGCGAAGCTAGCGAAACCGTCGATCCAGAGCCTCGCGCCCTTGACGAAATCCATGTCCGCGACCGCTTTGACTGCGGCGTTCACCTGGGCCTCCGGATCGATGAATTTGCCCTCCAGAAGCTGTGAGTACTGGTGGAAAATCATGGCGATGTCGGCGAATTTCAGGGCTGTCAGCCGATTGCCGCCGGCTTCGTAGGGTGGGCTCTGCCCACCGGTTCCTCTGGATGCATGGGATGGATGGTGGGCGGAGCCCACCCTACCGGGCTGCATAACCGACCGTCCGCCCCCTGGCCCGGCGTCTACGCTCTCCAGGCACTTGACTAACTCATCCATGTCCTCTGGGGCCAGCGCATAATGGTGCAGCTCGGACACCATGCCGGCCATCTGCCGGGCGAAACCGGGCAACAGGGCCGATGGGCCGAAGATCCGCAGCTTGTCTTTGGTATCGCGCAGGACCTTGTGAACCAGCATTTCCCGGCCGATTCGCGAGATGGCCGGCCGGGCCGTATGCCTGCCCAGCAGAAGCAGTTGCAGCCGGTCAAACGACAGAATGTGCAGCCTGTGGTAGCCCCCCACCCGCGCATCGGACAGGATCGCCCGCTCCGCCTGGTACGTCGCCTGCTCGGGCACGAGAAACAGCAGCGGCTGCTCGGATGGCTCCTGGAGCGCATCGGCGATTCCGCGAACACAGAATCGCGTCTTGCCCGTCCCGCTCCGTCCCAGAACAAACTGAACCGCCATGCCAGCCTTCCTTGCACCCACCCAAAGTCCGAGAACTTGTACCAGAACCCCCGCTACTTTTCAACACAAATGCAGGAGTCTATTGTTCCCGAGACGTCATGACCCGAGAGGGGAAGAGTCATTCAGACGTACATTTCGCCGGTAGCACTTGACGGCGTGGCGCAGATCAGGTCGATGGTTGCCTTTATCGCGTTTTCGGGTGTCGGCGGGGAGCGCGGCAGGCCTGCCATCTGCCGGACTTTCCCTACCATATACCATCGGCTCTGACGCTCGGGCCGCTCGCCAGGGTTTCTCGATCCTCCGAGCCGGGCGACGACCGGTCCATCTCTCAAACATCATAGGGCAAGCTCCCCGCCGGCACCCTGAAAGCGATAAACGCAAGCCTCGGACCAGGATGGGTCTGAGTCTCCAGCAGCAGCGTATTGGTGGTGTTATCTCGGTGGCGACAGGCGTCGAGGCGAGCCGCGGTGTGTGGATTGAGGCGTGTGGATCAAGCGACGGCGATGACGCAGAGGCTGGGGGCGGGGTCTTTGAGGCCGAGGGTCGCGACTTCGGCGAGCCGCTGGGTGTAGGAATGGTCCGCGTCGCCGATCGTGTCGAGCACCGCCTCGTTCGCGGCCTCATCCTGAAGCCGTTGCAGGACCGCGTTGAGGGCCAGCAGCAGCGGATTGTAGAAGTACAGTACGCGGACACAGTTGCGAATGAGGTTGACCCATAGGTCGCGTTGTTTGACGTGGGCCAGCTCGTGGAACAGCACGTCGCGGAGATGTCGCGATCCGAGCGTCAGGGCGAGATTCCGCGGCACGACGATCACCGGCCGCAGCAGCCCGCAGACGACCGGCCGTGTCCCGTCCTCGGAAATCTTCAAGCGGACACGATTCCGGACGCCCATGCGCTTGCGGCAGTACGTGAGGATGTCGTTCATCAGCAGGTTAGCGGCGGGTGAACGGTCGATCCCCTCGCAGGCGACCATCGCCCGGCGGATCAGAGTGCCGCTCATGGCAATTACGCCGATCAGCCAAAACACAAGCAGGGCCCCCTGCCATGTCAGAGTTCGAGGTCGCTCCCCTACCCCAGCCATGGTGGTCTGGGACTGTCCGGTGATGAGCTGAGATAGGGGAGCGCTGGTGTGGCTCGCTGGCAAAGGTAAGGTCGGGTCTGACGTCGGCGAGCTCAGTTGAGCCGCGTAGGCAGTGTTGCCAGCCGGCCAATGGGTAGAAGGAGGATTCAGTGAGAGCAAGGGCGTTAGCAGTAAGTACGCCAAAACGAACGCGACCAGCCAGTACCGCAGCCGGGCGCGCACTCTCTTTCGCAGGAGATACTCCACCGATAGCACAAGGCCGATCAGCGCCGCCGATTCCACCAGCAGCGGCAGGGCAAATCCCACGAAGAATTCGCCCATCGTATTCACATGTCTGAGCATCCATTCCATATCGCGCCTTTCACAGAGTAAGACGCCGGAAATGGAAATCTATTACAGAGAAAATGCGAAAATCTGCGTGAGGCGGATTTCGCACGCGGGATTGACGTGGGCCTGCGACACAGCCTCATCGGAGGTGGTCAAGCACGCACGCTGCGCCGGTAGGTTTATTGCCTGGTCATTGTGATGACCAGGGGCGCGAGGATTTCCTGAGTGGTGCGGCCCTGCCTGGACTCTAGCTCGACGGTGGTCTGCACGGGCCTGTAGCCGGGGTATTCGGCGTGGAGCACACAGGGACCGGGGTTGCCGGCGAAGGACTTGTGGTCATCCCCATCGAAGTGAGGCTGGATCACGCGTCCGGCCCGTTCGAGCCAGACGCTCGGCGTCGCCAGCAGAGTACCCTCCTGTGTCACGACGATCACGACGAGGTAGCCGTCCGCACTGCGTCCGGCGTCCGCCCGGTCCGCGTCGATGGCGATCGCCTTATGCTCCTGCGGCCCGAGCGTCACCTCGGCCAGCGTCCAGGTGCGCGCCCGAGCGGCGGACGCGTGGCCGAAGATGTAGCGGCCGGCGGGAAGGTTCTTCACCTCGAACGTGCCGTCCGGATTGACCTGGACCTCCGCCCTAATCCGCTCATCGACACTGCAGAGCACAAGAGGCGGCTGCTCGACCTTTCTGGACGCGACTTTGCCGGAAATGGATGCCGAGCCGGCGGCGACCGTCACGAGGACACTGCCGGCGCTCTGCCCGGCTTTGATCTCGAACGGTTCCCGAATCGTGGGGTACCCCTCGCGCTGGGCGAGCGCCTCATACCTGCCCGCAGGAATGTTGGAGAAGATAAACGGCTCGGCAGGATCACTTCGAGGCTTAAGTAGCCCGGCCCGCCGGCCCCAGAAGTACCGCTCACTATACATCTGCACGATGACATTCCAGCCCTCGGCCGGCGTCGCTGCGTCCTCCATGACCAGGCCCACCGTGACTTCGGCCAGCGACGTGTCGAAATCGCCGAGGTCGAGATCGACCCCCTCCTGGAAACTGAATGTGCCCAGCATCATCCAGCGGTCCCAGTTGCGCATCCCGGACATCGCCCAATAGACGGACCGCTGTCCGGTCGGCAGGCCGTAGAAGGCAAACCGGCCGTCGGAATTGCTCACCGTGTATGCCGTGAAACCCTGGGCAGTACCCGCTTCATAGGTCACCAGGAGCGGCGTATTCGCCACGGGCTCGCCATTCTTCAAAAGCCGGCCCGTCGCCTTCCACGTCCCGCCGATGTCCAACCGCCGTGTCTTTCCGCGATCCGGCACGACGGCAGCCTGCACGATGCCAAGCTGCTTGTCCGGGTCCTCGCGGAGAGCGTAGCACAGCTCCTCCGGCAGATGCTCGATCCGGTAGAAGCCATCGGCGTCAGTCGTCACGGAGCCCAGACGCCCCATGTTCTCCTTCCAATACGGCTCAAACTGGCTCTCATCCATGAAGTAGATGGTCGTGCTGGGCAGCGGCTTGCCCTGCCAACCACAGAGGCTACCCTCGACTGCCCCGCCCTTCGGCAGGACGATCTTCAGCTCGGTGGGCCCGCCGGTCTTGAACTCCACTTGCCGCATGACGCGGGCATAATCCGGATGCCGGAAAACGAACCATTGCCAGCTATCACCCATCGAGAGATTATCCACCGTGAAGCGGCCTTCTGCGTCCGTGCTGGTGATGTATTTGGCATCGGGCGGCTCCTCTGCCATGCGGTTGTAGCGAAAGTTGACTGTTGCGCCCTCAATAGGCCGGCCCTCCTCATCGACCACAACGCCGCCGATAGACGCCGGCGGCCCAAGCTCGATTAGCACGGGCTCATTGGTATCGCGATAGATATTGTCGGTTGTCTTATCACCGTACCCTCCGGCCCGGACCTGGATTCGGCACTCGGGCCCGTAACTTTGGACCTCGAACGCCCCATTTGGGTCGCTGATCCCGCGATACTCCTGCTGGCCGACCTCTCGCAGCTCGAAGCTCGTCACAGGCCAGCGGGTCCGCGCGTCGATCACACGTCCGCTCACTCGTAGGCTCTTGGGAATTGCCAATTCCAGCACCAGGCCTTCGCTCGGCGCCTTGATGTTGGTGAACTCTTTCCGCTGGCCTGCGATCGTGAGGTCGAGATCATACACGCCCGGCACGAGATCGGTGATCACGAAGTCTGGCTCGTCGCCCCGGAGGTACATGCCTCCGCTGCTTCCCGTGGCGCTCATGGCATGGATCCAGAATCCCTGGTCGTACGAGCCGCCGCCGATGAATTTGACAGTGCCCGAGATACTGACGCGGCCGTGGGGCGAGGGTTCGGGAATCTTCAGGTCGATCACGCCGTTCTCTGGAGGCAGGTTCACGTCCGTCAACCAGATTCCGCGCGAGCCGCCCTCCACTGGGATGAACACCTGCAGCCGATGAGGTCCGGGAACGATATGCTTGAGAATGAATGTGCCGTCTTCAGCGACCGGGTCGTTGTAGGGCCAGGAATAGACGCTGTTCCACCACAGCGGCTTGGCCTCGATCACCCAGCCACCGGCGGGCTGACCGTCGGAGCAGGTCGCCACGCCGGCCACGTCGACGCCTTTCATGAGGTTCAGTGTGAGGGACTTGACCTGGTTCGGTTCTTCGAGAGTGACTTTCTGTCCGGCCAGCGCGAACTCCGGATGGGCGGCGATGACCAGGTACGTATCCAGCCGTAGACCGCCGATAGTAACAATGCCGCTGGCGTCGGAGCGGCTGGGGTGCCTGGGTCCCCTGCCCATGTCATCGGACACGTACGCGGCGTATACATTCACTCCTTTGACGGGCCGGCCCTTCTCGTCGGCGGCGGTGATGACGAGCTTGCCGCCTCGTTCGAGCGCATGATCCCTCGTGACCTGTCCGCCCATCTGCAACTGCAGAATCTCTCGCGGCCTCTCCCATTCAGCGGGCGTGACGTGGTCCGGCGCGATCAACAGGATATTGTACGCTCCGTCCTTGTCGACGCGATCAAGACCGTAGACGCCGTTGCTGTCGGTCGTGGCTCTGTAGACTCTGCCGCCGCCGTCGGCCACAACCTGAACCTGCACACCCTCGATGGGCTCGCCGGTCTCGGCGTCGGCGATCGCGCCGGTCAGGACATAGGCGGGCTTCGCCTCGGGCACAACTCGGCTCTGTGACTCCTGCCCGCGATCCGGGGCATTCGGCTCGCCAGACCGACCTCTGGCCTCGATCCGCTGGATCGCCTTGCTAAACGGATTCTCAGCCGGCTCACCCTGCCACTGATCTGCGAAGCGGGACAATACGGTGATGGCTCGCTCGTCGCCGATCTCACCGAGATGCTGGGCAATCACTGCCTTGTTCTCAGCGTAGCTTGTGTCCAAGGCCCGGATGAGGCCATCCACGTCGCGGGTGGCATACAACGCATCGATCTTTTGTCGCTCAGCCGCAAGTAGAGCCACGTCCGGCACTCCGGCCGGCACATTAGGACCGATTGGTACGAGCGAAATCCCACCAATCCGAGGAAGACGACCGACGCGGCTTTTCCACACAGCCACCCCGCCTGTGACAACCATCGCCGTCACGGCGATCATGGCGGCCAACCGCAAGGCACGGCTGGCAAAGATCGAGTGCAACACACTGCGGCGGACCGGCTGTCTCGCACCAGCCGTGGCTCGTTCGAGGGCCGCAGCAGCATCGGCGAAAACCCGCTCGTCCAGCGACGCCGTGGTCGCCACACGCAGTGTCCTGATCGCCTGCTCTGTGTGATTGTACGCGTTCATTCGGACGATCCTCCACCCAATACCGTCCGCAGCTTGTCAATCCCATATCGATAGCGGCCCTGGACCGTCGGCACCGAGGTCTTCTGCACCTCCGCGATCTGTTTGAACCGCAGGCCGGCGTTCAGCCGCAGGAGAATCACTTCGCGCTGCTCCAGCGGCAGCTGGGTCAGCGCCTCGCTCAGCCGCCGCGTTTCCTCCGAAAGTGCCGCCGTCTGTTCAGGGTCCGTCGAAATCCGTGTCGCCCCCCGAAGGTCTTCCGGCTCGACGGCGTGCGCCTTGTTCCGCCGGAACCGGTCGCGGGCCCGGTTCAACACGCTGCCGATCAGATACTTGCGCAGGCTGGTCCGCAGCTCCAGCTCGCCCACACACCCGGCGAAACTCACAAACACGTCATGCAAAATGTCCTCAGCGGCGTTCATATCGTGCACCATCGAAAATGCCAGGGTCAGCAGCACATCCTTATAGGTCATGTACACGACGCGCAGAGCCTCTCTGTCCCCCTGTTTGAGTCTGTCGATGAGGCTTCGATCGTCCAGTATGCACCCTCGTTCAATCGAGTTGTCAGATGTCGTTCCGCATGAAAGGACGCGACCGGCGGCATTCTAATATGCCGCCATCGTCGGGATAGAGAGTTTTTCTTTGATATGCTATGGGGGAACGTGAAAATACTGGATGTCGGGTGAGCTTTGTGGTTCAATGAATGCGATGCTTGGGCCGTCGATGCCCCGGCCAGTCTATCATAGATAATGACATTCCGTGGAGAAAGACGTGTTAGGTTTGTTGCTGAGCCCCAGTGAAGTCCTGGTGCTCATGGTCATCACCGCGGTAGTTGTCTTGCTTGCCTCGCGCAAAGGCAGAGCCAAGTAGCGCCACACTTCAGAAATCCGCGGCGGAATCTGTCGCTACTGGTTCCAATCCCCTGTTCCCCTCTGACTCTTGAGACGGCTGCGCTGCCTCTTCTCCTCCAGTCGGCGTTCGCGAGCAGCGGCTGGGATCCTCGTCTTCCTGCGAATGGGCGCGGGTTTCAGGGCCTCCTGGAGCAACTGCTGCAAGCGTTCCACGGCCGCACGGCGGTTGGACTCCTGAGACCGATGCTTCTGAGAAACCACGCGCAGGATGCCCCGCCGATCCATCCGGCTTGACAGCTCGCTCGCAATCCGTCGCTTCTGATCCTCGGACAGGCTCGGCGAGTTGCCCACGTCAAAGAACACTGTGACCCGCGTATTGAGCTTGTTGACGTTCTGCCCGCCCGGACCGCCGCTGCGCGAGGTCTTGAACGTCAACTCCTCTTCGGCAATGAAGGTATTCCGGGCAATCTCGATCATACGGCGGACAGACCATGAACTCAGCTTCAGCAAAATGAACGCGGCTCAGCAACGAGCCGGGCCTCCATCGTATCCGCCGTAGCCTCCGGTCGCAAGCCGATGCTTCGAGACATCTCACTCCTCGCGGTCAGGGCGGTAGGCGATGTCGGCCAGCTCCGGCTGCACAAGCAGGAGATAATCTTCTGTCTTCATGTGGATGGCGTGGTCGTGACTGCCTGCCTGGAACACGATGTGGTCGTCGCACCCGAGGGCCTCGTCCACGATGATCCGTATGTCATAGAGATTGCCGAACGGCGGCTCGGCCCCCTCTTCACAATCGGGGAAGAGTTCGCGAGTCTCCTCCTCGCTCGCCATCTTCACATCCTGGACGCCGAGGTAGTGCCTGAGCTTGTCGAAGACCAGCTTGTGTGGAGCGGCGAGCACGCACATGATGTAGTTGCCGTCGGCCTTGACGATCACAGGCTTGGCCACGTACCGGCCCCGCTCATGTTCCTCCGCGGCCACGACCTGCGCTGAATACGCCGCCGGGTGCTCGCTGACGGAGTATTGCACGCGCGATTCATCCAGGTAATCGAAAATCTTCATCGTCATCTCCTTCGCGACAGATGGGCATCCATGCTGCATCGTGCTCACACTCTATGCACGGATGCGGCGTCCGCAAATGAGGATATCCCTGAACTCACGGCTCACAATTGCTCACGTCGGGTCGCCGTTGCCCTTCCGGGACAGCAAGGTCTGTCCCTGCGTAAATTGCAGTGGCCTCTGAGATCGGCTGAGCAGAAATTTTCAAAAATTGTTCACATCCGCTGAGAAATTTGACCGCGAGCATCCGGCAGGTTATCGGGGCTAAAAGAGGCGGACCGTCGTACGCAGGAGAAGACCTGTAAACTCGTCAATTGTTGACAGGGGCGACTTGGGAAGTGAGGGAAACCACGCGCGCCGTCGCACAGTTTTACTTGTACACACGAGCGGCTCTCCCACCGCGGATGGGCTCCGCAGAAACGCTCAAGTGTGAAAACAACCTGTGCCGATGAGGTAATCAGTAAGGATGATTGCCAGTACCGATAGGGGTTCCTTCGAAGAGTGTGGTTTTCGAGTTCGATTTCTGAAACGCGAGTGATGTCCTCTTCGCCCCCGGGTTGAGCAACTGGCGGGTATTTCAAACACAAACTAAATTGAATTTGGGAATATCCTCGCTCAGGCTCAACCGGGGGCTTTTTCTTTGCGCCCTGCCCGCGATTATTGGGACCTGGAGTCTTGCACAACTGGAAAAACGTCTGACATGATGAGGTTGGCCTCTCGATGTCATTCCCGCGAGAGTGGGAATCCAGGAACCTCCGACAGTTTGCTGGCCCCGTGCCTTCGCAAGGACGGGTGAATCTGTTGAGAAACACCATGTTGGTTACCTTGTTGTGCCGGTTTTTGCTTCACTGCGGCGGCTGGAGGCTCTATAGTACGGACGCAGAAGGCAGTTGTCGTCCGCCTGCAACACGGGACAATCTAAGGAGGTAAGAGATGGCCAGTCGAGACGGAAGAAGCGGAAAAGCCCTGACCCTGATCGTGGTGGCGAGCCTTGCGGCGGTCGCCGTGCTCTGGATGGCCGTGGTTTCAGGCCCAGCGGCGGCTCAGCAAAGCCCCAAGCCGGCCGGCGACGACCTGCGCGCCGGCAGGAACTACATCGAGACCCCAATCTACAGCGAGCAGGACGATCTGAGCATCCTGAAACTTTTTGAGGGCTTGCGCGTGTCCGACGTCACGGATGGCCTGGACAAGGTGGGCCTGACAAACGTGATGATCATGTCCCCTGAGATTCACGCCGCATGGAAAGACACCACGCACTACAGGCACCGCTTCGCCGGCATCGCCGTCACGGCCCGGTACGTCCCCACGAACAAGCCCCCTGCCCCGCCGATGGAGACTGCGGCGTTTGACAAGTGGGTCGGCGAGACATACACCAAGGTGACGCCCGAGCCGTTCGTGCCGCTGATTCGTAAGGGCACCGCCCTGGTCATCGACGATGCCCCCACCTCCGACGCCGGCACCATCGGTTCGAACAATATCATGGGCTGGAAGATGCGAGGCTGTGTTGGCGTGGTGACAAACGTCGGCGGACGCGACACCGACGAGGTTGCCACCGAGCAGATGCCGCTGTACCTGCGTCAGGTGGCCCGCGGCATCCGTCCCGGCCGCAACGAGATCGAGTCGGTCAACCGCCCCATAGAGTGTGGCGGCGTCCTCGTCCGGCCCGGTGACGTGATCGTCGCCGACGGTGACGGCGTCCTCGTCGTCCCGCGCGAAAAGGCCAGGGAGGTTGCCGAGTACGCCAGAGCCATCCTGGAAGGTGACAAGAAAGGCCGCCGCGGTCTCTACGAAAAGCTCAACCTCGCCCCCGACGACTCCGTCAGATAGTCGCTCTGCTGCCTGAAATCCGCAGCGTCTCGGCGATGGTCTTCTCAATGAACTGCGCGATGTTGCCCGTGAGCGGGTGCTCACGCTGGAGGAGATCCGTCTTTTCCTTGTACTCGGGCAGGATCTCGGGACGCACCTTTTGCATCTGGCGCAAAACCTTGCGTCTCTACGGCGTCACCGCGCGGTTATAGACCCGCACGTCGTCAATCAGGCCGGACCAGAAAGCCCCACCGCTCTTCCCGCAGCCCATCTGCAGGTTGCCGCTCGATGGTGCGAGGTTAGGCTGCGTGTCTGTGGCGACCTCGATCCCGTCCATGTACAGGGATCGATCCGTGCCGTCCCAGGTCAAGACCACACGGTGCCACTGGTCATCCGTGACGAAAGCATCCGATGAAAGAGGCTTTGCATTCCGGTCGGCCGAATTGAGGTCCGTGGTCAACATGCCATACTGATTCAGATAGAACCAGTCTGCTCCCGACGCCTGCGACACGATCACTTTGTTCGGTGCCCCACCCTTGACCCAGGCAATGACGCTGAACGGCCCTTTGGCCGGATCAAGAACAACCGATCCCGACTGCACAAAGTCGTCCTTCCCGTCGAACGCCAGTGCCCCGCCGATCTTGCCACCCGCAGGCTGCCAAGCCGCATTGCCCATCATCGTCGCATCATTATCCCCGACGCTGTCGGCCGCGGTCGTCCCCGCTGTCTCATCCAGCGTTCAGTGGGCGACGAGAGTAGGATCATTCACCTCCTGCCCGATGTACCCGGCCAAGACAGTCAGATCATTGACATCGACAGTGCCGTCCCCCATCGGCGACAGCCCGATATCGAACAGCCGTTGGCTTTCACCCCAGTGCTCCGCCAGGGCTACAACTTCCTTCCCGTCGACCTTGCCGTCGCCGTTGAAGTCGACAATTGGCAGAACGGATGCCTGCCAGAGGTCCCAACCGCCATATCCTCCAGGCCGATCAGACCAGAAGATCAGTACGGAGGCGTCTGCGGAAATGTATGGTGTCGCTTCGCGAGCGGCACTGTTGACACGTGGACCTAAGTTGACCGGCTTCTCCCAAGGTGCATCCTTCGCTGTTCGGTGTGTCACCCAGAGATCGCTGCCGCCAAACCCATTGGGACGCTCTGACCCAAAGAACAGCCATCTCCCATCGCGTGAGAGGCACGCCGTCCAATCGGCGGCGGCCGAATTGATGAGAGGGCCGAGGTTCGCCGGCTTCCCCCAAGGGTCAAGAAGACTTGACCGAGAGCTGACCCATAGATCGCACCCTCCGACAGAACCGGGCCAGGTGGCGCACGAGCAGAAGTACATGGTTAACCCATCTGTCGAGAAGGTATGCCCATCCTGAGCGCCCGCGTCGTTGATGATCGGCCCCAGATTCACCGGCTGGCCCCAGGGATCGAGGCGTGTAGGGCGTGTTGTCACATATATGTCCAGCCAGCCGTAACCCCCTGGCCGATTCGACGCGAAATGCAGAGTTAGCCCATCGTCTGAAAGTACGGGGAATACTTCGACACCCGTCGCATTGACGCGTGGTCCAACATTCACCTTGGGACCCCACGGAGCTTCACGTGAAGGCCTTGTGGAAACCCAGATATCGCCATCCAGTCCGGAGGTTGCGCCCGAGTAGAAATAGAGTGTCAATCCATCGGGGGAAAGAAACGGGCACGCCTCATTGATTGAACTGTTCACATTGGCCCCGAGATTGACAGGAGGACCGAAGGCGAAATCCGCGCTCGCGATGTCTCGACTGACTACAAGAGACCCGATCGTCAGCAACCAGATCCCAGAAATGGTACGGTAGGTCTTCATGGTATACGATCCTTTCTCTAGCACAATCGTGCCCCTCATTGTTGTTCAGGCTCGTGGTTTGCGATAGAATGGTGGGCATCTGTACCCAGGCGCGCAAACCAATCGCCCGGGTGCGGCCGGGCCGGCGAGTGTTCTGCTTGGCGGCGAAGAATTCGCCGGCTCCTTCTACTTGGTTTGGCACCAGTTCATACGACCCATCTTATTCTCTACTGCGAGGTATCACCTCCTTTCCGCTGGCGG
>Ga0315277_10009779_pt1 | contig 12221 bp, 9 predicted proteins | sample YL17G05_15_MG_FD_203695 | JGI IMG/M metagenome (GOLD analysis project Ga0315277, IMG submission 203695) | Sediment microbial communities from Yellowstone Lake, YNP, Wyoming, USA - YL17G05_15 | ecosystem: Environmental > Aquatic > Freshwater > Lake > Sediment | place: USA: Wyoming | collected... | reverse complement strand
GTGAAAAAGTAATGAACCGTCGAATTGCCCTCCTGCCAGGTTCCGGAGGCGTTATACTGATCGCTAACATCGAGTTCCCCGTTTATCCATGCAACCATCGGATCCAAGTTTCCCTCGTTTGGATCTTGAAGCAGAACGTACGTCTCATTAAGTCTCGTCCAATTGGCAGCGTCGTATTTGATCAGTCGCCAGCCATAAGCGTCTGCTTGGTTCTGGGACACGAAAGCATGATAATACGTGCTGTTGATCATGCATGAGCCGGAATCACCTGCCTCGCTTGCATTGGCGTACCATTCGAGGAGACCAGTTATGCCCGTTTCCTGCATATCCAAGGTATATTCCTTGTAGGCGTATCCCGCGCCTAAACTCGCATTCGGTTGCGTACTGGCTTTCGTCCCGAACGTGATCACGAAGTGGTTTGTTGCAGGAACATAATTGATGCGGGCAAAGCTGCCAGTCAGAAATTGGCCATCTGGTGTTACTTGAATAGTACGTGTAAACTTGATAGGCGGCTCTTGAGCCGACACGGTTGTCAATACCGAGGCATTGCACATTGGGAGTAATGGTACCAACATGATAAATGAAAAAACCAGTGTCATCCCTTTCTTCTGTTTTGGCACTATGCGCGTGTATAACGACGAGTGATCAGTTCGTTTCCGATTGGTCTTATCCCTCTCTTTTGCTACCATTTTCCAGCTCCCGACCATCTTTCATCTTGATGCAGTAGCATTCTCAAAACATATAAAGTAATGCGTTCAATGCACCATCGCAGACCGATGCCGCACTGAATTATATAATCCCCCGCGCTAAGGTCACCTAAGGAACAAGCAAGCGTGCCCGTCTACAACCGAGGTCCATCACCGAAGTTGTTCTATGACGAGTACAAGTGATAGCGGTGATACTCACGATTCTCACGCTCACGTCAATGGAACAGTTTTATTCAGTGCGCACGTATTTATTAATTGCTTTTATCTTTATCTTGCTCGGGGGTTTCGCGGGGTTTATGATCCAGGCGCACAAGACAGACAACATCGTCACCAAGCGCATCTTTAAAGGCTTTGGCCTTTTCGGGTTGATGTTCGTTTTCACGCGCATCTTCTATTTGCTTTCGGATTACGAGATCGCATCAAATGCTGGCGCGTCCACGCAAGTGCAATTAATCTTGTTTACGTCTGCATATCCAGTTACCTACATCAGCCTAGCTTTCCTCTTCGAAACCGTCGAGAGACACATGTTGAACAGGAAACCGGTTTTAACATTTCTAGCGCTCATTACAGGTATTATATGTTTCATTTCTCTCGTGCTCGTGGTTTTCAATGTAGGTGTTGACCTGGCCATGAACACGGGTCCCCAAGAAATAGCCATATATACGCTGAATATCTCCGGTCCCATCTTGATATTTGGCATATCAGCGCTTTACATCAAAATAATAAAGAATGCCTCTGGACCGGTCAGAAATCGGGCTCTCGGGGCGTTCATCGGGGTATTGATATTGTTTAGCGGCTTTTTGCTCAACGCTGATAATCTTTTCCCACCAAGTTTCGATCCTAGCCGGCTCGTGCTCGCACCAACGTGTTTCATCATCGGCACCGTGACGTTTTTCTATTCGTCGTCGATACAGATTGCCATGACCGATTTTTACACCAATAAGCACGTGTGCATCGTGCACAAGGGCGAGATCAAGGGGAAAATGTTCATTTGCAGCAAGTGCAATGCCTATTACTGCATGCCATGCAAGGAGGCGATAGAACAAATCGATAAATGCTGCTGGAACTGCAAGACTCCCTTTGATCAATCGAAGGTCGCCGACACAACGAAGTTATCTGAAGTTGAGCCATCAAAGGAGATTTCCACTCCGGATCTGGTCAACAAAGGGAAAAAAGAGGCGCCTGGAAACGAGCCGGGCAAAAATCACATCAAAGGCGTCGCTGCAGGTCAAGACCTTGGCAAGACTACAAAAAAAAATTCACTATAATTTCCCTCCAGAATATTGCTTGTTTCCTCCCTTTTCCTCCAAATTGCTTGCAAGATCTTAACGCTTTTACACGGGCTAATTTTACTGCTGTAAAGTAATTTTAAAAAAATATAGAAGTTAAAAAAATAGAAGTTGCACGCGTGTAGAGCCGCGTTCAAACTCCGAGCTTTTAATCAATCTATTTCTTGGTCGTGAACTTGGCAGCTTGGTCATCACGATCTAGTACTTGCTGCCTTCGTGGCATCTTGATAAAAGATTTTATCAGTACGATGGCCGCGAGCACGAGGGCGGCGATAGCCAAGATATACAGTGTTATTATTCCACTATCCGCTCCCGGAGCCGTGATGATCACCGTTTCAGTATTTCGTGCTATTTGTCCAAATCCGGTGTTCACGACGATCGTGAAATTGTACGTGCCAGGTGCAACTCCATTGATGTAAACGACTACGGGGATCCCAACAACCCAGCTTCCAGACGACCATACCGTGCCGTCCTTGAACACCGTATAGGTGAAATTCTCCGAGGTCGAATCGGTAACCGTCCACGTGATAGTGTTTGGGGTCATACCGGGACTGTATGCAATGTTTACCGGTGACGTGTTCCCGGGGTTCGAGACCGTGACGATGACCGTGCTGCTTGCCTTGCCGCCGAGGCCGTCGCTCGCCGTGATCGTGATGTTATATTTACCGGCCAGGAGGCCATCGATACCGACGATGACCGGCAGACCGGATGACCACGTGCCGGTCGACCATGCCGTGCTGTTCTTGTAAATGATGTACGTGGTACCCGACGTGGTCGAATCGGTGACCGTCCACGTGATCATATTACCGGTTGTGCCTTGCTCATATGCAATATTTGAAGGGATCGAGATGGAGGGCGGCGTGTTCGAGACCGTGACGATGACCGTGCTGCTTGCCTTGCCGCCGAGGCCGTCGCTCGCCGTGATCGTGATGTTATATTTACCGACTGGCAACCCATCGATACCGACGAGGACTGGTAGACCAGATGACCATGTGCCGGTCGACCATGCCGTGCCGTTCTTGTAAACGATGTACGTGGTACCCGACGTGGTCGAATCGGTGACCGTCCACGTGATCATATTACCAAGGGAATTGTAAGCATACACGATATTGGATGGGTGAGAAATGAGCGGAAGGGTGTTGCGAATCAACGTGTTATTTACAAAAATGATGTAACCATCGATATCAACATATGCAAAGGCCTTGTTATCGACAAAGATGCTGTCGCGCACGAAGTCTGCCGGAGGATACTCGATTGAAGTCGAGTGGTAGCCTCGTGCGTACAATCCATAACCGCCATTGCTGGACGCGTTAACATTCGCTAGCGTGAAATTGATACAAGGACTTCCGCCGATGTCGATGCCATCATGCGTGTTAAATGCCGCCTGGCAATGATCCATGTATAAATTGTTATACCCGAGGAACACGTAGCCCGCGGTGCCATCGTGCGTTGCAACATTATTCAAGGCGGTTATATTTCCTTCATAGCCAGGAACAACTGAATTATTTATTTCAAAACCTGCTTGCTTGTTGAATGAAGCATTATTCCCGGTTAAGATGATGTTATTATTGGCTGCCGGGTTTCCTATGATATGGATTCCGGTGCCATTATTCGAAAGAACCGTATTATTGTTTACCGTGATCGCATTGATGCCTAAAAACCCTGAAAATTCGATTCCATTTCCGGTATTGTGCGAAATGGTATTTGCACTTATATCAATGGAGTTAATGCCAGCATGGATACCTGCCCCCTGTATTCCCAATACCGTGTTGTACGATACATTATTCCCGTGAACAATCAGCGAATTAATGCCTGTATCAGGGAAATAGTCAAAGAATGCAATCCCGAAAGCGTTATGGTGAATGGTATTGCCGTTCACCGTGAAATTTGATCCCGTAGCAAGGATACCAAAAGTGCTTGAATTAATGGTATTTCCGGTGATTATACCGCCTCCAATCGCGAGAATACCAAAGCCACTTCCATTAATCGATGAAATGGTGTTTGCTGACACCGTGTTGTTGCGATTGGAGCCATATGCAGGATCCAAATATATTCCAGTATTGCTACAATTTTTCACGTCATTGCCCGTTATCACGTCATCCTGCGATGCAAAAATTACGATACCATTACTGGTTTTCGATATCGAGAGGCCAGAGATGAGAGAATTGTTGCAGTAGGCCACAATGACCTGGCCCGCGTTCGTGAAATCAACCGGTTGGAGGTTATTCCTACCCACGAAGTAATACAATGGTTTCCCGTTCACCTTGTTCGTCGTGTCCATTATTTGTGACTTGAAATACTGGATTCCAGGAGGGAAGGCAGTGATATCAAGACCAGAATTATTGAAGATATTTCCGGAAATCGTATTATTGAACGATTGAATGGCCAAGGTGTTATTTATCAAGTGATTTCCCGTGATGGATGAATTCGCGCAACTAACTAGTATTCCATTCGACCCTTGGGAGTTCGCGGTTGCAGTATTGTTGTTAATGACAGCAAAGGCTCCAGAAACAGAAATCCCGTAATTGCCATTTTTATATGCCGTGTTACCAGTCACGTTCAGATTGTTCCCGGATAATTGAAACCCGACAACATTATTCCAGGAGATGGTGTTGCCCGTCGCGGTCACGTTTGTTCCAGAAATAGAAAGCCCATACCCGCCTTCAGACGCATTGTTAGCTGATACAAAGAGGTTAGTTCCTGATACGTGAATACCGAAATTGGTTTTAGATGCGTCGTTATTTGATATGTTCATATTCGTTCCGGACACGGTAATTCCATCGAATTTGTTTGGAGTTGCATTGTTATGAACAACAATAACGTTTGTTCCAGACGCTACAATGCCATAATTGTTGGCTGATGCATTGTTGCGCGTTATGGTTAAGTTCGTTCCGGATGCTTCAATACCGAAATTGTTGTCTGATGCATTGTTTTTCGATATTGTCTCATTTGTCCCAGACACCTTAATGCCGTAGCCATTGTTATGATATATAATATTCTTGGATACGTTTACATTGTCACTTCCGATGAGAATACCGTTATCTGACGAATCGTAAACGGTACAGTTTTGAATTACCACGCACGATGTGGTCCCGTTAATGGAGATTCCGACACTCTCACCACTTGCATTTATGTCCTTATTTTCGATGATGTAAGGATTTATGGAACTTCCATTGCCACTACTTGCAACCAAAGCCAACTCAGTCTCGTTAGTCACCGTGATGATAGGATCGGATGAGTTCTTGATCGAATCCTTTGTCCAATTGTTGCTTTTTCCATGAACAGGAAATGTAAACAAGATGGACAAGCCAGCGATAATCATGATCATAATGCCCGTACAGACAAACGTTTTTTCCTTCAAAATAAACACCGGTGTTGTTTAGTGTATTGGAAGAATACGATATCTTTTAATCACATTCAAGGTAAGATTACATTTTAGTTCTGGAAACTAATGGGCGTCCCGTGAGGAACTTCCGGATGTTCCAGCGGGAAGAAGTGGTAATGGCTGTTAGCAAATCGCTTCAGCATATCCATGCCCACGCCAAGCAAAGCCCACCGCGAGCCGGCGTCGTCCTGGTACGTTTGCACCATGGTTGCAATGAGTGCGCCAGGTAGTTGATCAACTACCTCGCGTGGTTCTGGGCTGTCGTGATGTTCGGGTTGTTCTGGGTGTACCTTCATAAGAAGAAGCTAGGCTGGAATGACAAGAAAATCACCAAGTGGCTAGCATTGTTGGTTCCCACGATCTTGTTGATAGACGCTGCGTGTTTCAACTTGTCACGGGTGATCTGCGCCGCCGCGGGCTGGATATACGGGTAAAACCGCAAGATCTATTTCTTGTTTCTCGCGGCTTTCCACTTCAAGTAGGATTCGACGAGCTTGACGCTCGATTGCTCGATGATGGGAAACAAGATCGTGAGCGTGGCGGCGTATTCCTGGAGGATGCTCGCGAGTTTCTCGGGATCGCCCGTTTTCAGGGCGGATTGCAAAGCTTCCTTCAAGTCCCCGGGCACGGCGTCCTTCTGTATCCGCTCGCTGAAAAACAAGATGTATTCCTTCATACGCTCCCGCAGCAGCTCGTCATCGTCATTGTCGACCAGGAACTTGAGCGCATCGATGACGCCGTTCGCGATGCCATCGATCTGCTCGCGGGTCATCTTGTTCATCGTGTCCGCGATGAATTGCTTTGCTTTTTTCGACTCGCTCGATAAACGCTTTCGTCGTGCCATGGTATTCTCAAAGCAAATTCGCCTATTTAAAAGCGATGATGACCGGTTTTCCGTTCCATTGCCAACCAAGGCGCTCCAGACTTATTCAGATTCCTCGCCGTAAGGGAATCCTATCCTGCTCGCCTCGCTCTTCACGATCCCGCAGTGTTTTTCAAGCACTTCGAGCACATCGCTCGATTTATTCGTGAAGATCTGGTACTGCGCGACATCGGTGCCGAGCACCTCGAGGTTCGTTAGCTTTATCATGGAAACGGGAAGTTTTTCCACGAAGTTGCCATCGATGCGCAATTCTTTCAAGGTTCGCAAGTTACCGATCGTGCCGGGCAATTCGGTGATGTTGGTCTCGCCGAGGTCGAGAAATTCTAGCTTTTTCAAGGTCCCGATCGAAGTGGGAATGGATTTCAACCCGGACTTCGATAAATCGAGCCAAGTCAGATTTCTCAAAGACCCGATGGCATCGGGCAGGCGAATCGGGTTTGCCTTGAGCTCCTTCAGGCTTGGCAGATCACAAACGATGCCCGGGAGCTCATCGAACCCGAGAAAGTGCGCGCTTCGCAGCGACGTGCACCTCGTTATCGTGCGAGGAATCTGTGCCAAATGGTGCCCATTCTCGATGAACAAGTACTTCAAATAGGCCAAGTTCGCGATGCTCGCGGGCAATGCACGGAGGTCATTCCACTTTCTATCGCAGAAGGATTGCACGTGGTGCTCGAACACGATGACATGTTCAAGATCGTATTTATCAGCCGTGGTTGCCAGCTGAATCTTGAGTTTCTTGCCGACGGCTCGTTCTAATTCGAGGATGAACCGGTAATCAGGTTCCTCGATCGCGATACCATCGTATTCGAATATTGGGGAATCAGCCATGCAACTTCACGCGAATTCTCTGTGATTTCAAAGTAACGGGATGATATAATAGGATTAGCATGGTACTATCACGAATCGATGGATAATACTTATATATCCATCATTGGATCGATGACATCATGGCACCGCCGGAAAAGAAAGGATTGCCATCTGGAGAAGAGGAAATCGACAATTTATTCTTCAAAAAGCAGAAAAAATGGGAGCGTCAAAAGAGAGCATTGAAACGCATCGAAGCATCTTCCACGGCACCTGGATCGCGGGTAAAAAATGGTGCTGCAATCAAAACGCGTGCCAGGAAGATGAGAAAACTCGAAGCTGATATGAAATTCTTGCAGGATGAAAAGCATTCCTTGCTCGGAAAATCGAAGGATGGAACAATACAGTAACGTGACGTTTATGATCGGTGATTTCACCGATCAGTAACGTGACGTCACTGGGCTCTTCGCTACGGCGAGGCAAGAAGACGCGCTAATAAGTTCCGCAAGTTCACGCGCCGTACAATGGAGGACCTTCCTCCGGGAGAAATGAAGACTATGCTAGCCCGTGTTCTCGGTATCCTCGATGAGACCCTCGATAGCGTTGGGGTGAAAAAATGATGACGTATCGTCGGGGAGAGCGCAGCTATCCCGAGGTTTTAGATGACTGCCAATAGTGGAAAGAGGAAAAAAGCAAAAAAAAGATGGTACGCGCTGGAAAATGCCCGGGCTATTGACGGGGGTCTCAAAGGTGTCCCATTGAAGCGATTTTCCACGGTCCATCGTCGATGCGCTGGACGGTCCAGCAGCGCTTCACGTTCACGTTCGTGAACACGCGGTAATCCTTCTCCTTTTCGAGCTTCCCGATGTGGTCGATCCACACGGTCGCCTCGTCCACGCTCGAGATGCCCGCCGCTGCGTCCTTCTCGATCACGCGCGTGATGGGCGAGACTCGATTGACCCTTGCATCGACGACCGTGCTCATGATCAAGCGCCGGGAATTGGACCAGTCGCTTTCCAAGGATGCGTTGCTTGGCGTGAAGGAATAATCGATAAGGTTGTGCTCGTCGATCCCTTCCATGACCTTCCAGTGCGCGATCAATTCCCGCCACGTTGTGTCGTTCCCCATCTTTATCGCCTCGATCATGGTCTTGATGGTCGCGGCAGGGGTTGACATGTCGGCGTTCGCCATCGGGAGCTGGGCGAGTTCTTTTTCCCCGGCATACACCGGCGTCTTCTCCGTGAGATCCACGAACAGCTCGTCGTTGCCGGCGAGCACGGCAAGCAACTTGATCGTGAGGCCGGAGACGGACTTGCGTTCAACCGTGTACACCCGGGGGTCATCGTTGATGCGGCCGATGTACCGGTATTGCTCGGGGAATCTCGGGTTAATCTGGCCCTTGTAGCGGTACATAACGTCCATGTAAGCGAGTCCCTCTGGGTCGTCCAGCATGAGGAAGTAATACCCGTCATTCTTGGATCCGACCCACGCGTAGACCCTGCCCAAGTCGTTGATCATGTTGTTGTAAGTGATCCGGGGCAGCTCCACGACCTTTCCAATGACGTCCGCACGTTCCATGATGTCGTTGGCTGGGAACGGCGAGATCATCTCGTCCTCGTACTTCTTGAGGGCGGCATCCCAGGCCTTTTTCGCAAATTCCTTGGCTTGCTTGAGGCGCTTCTCCCCGATAGCACGGTATTCCAGGTCCTTCTCCGTGATTGGGACGATCTCGCCTTCGAGGCTCTTGACGAGGCGGTTCCAGTCGTCAGCCAGGGTCTGTGAAAACTTGCCCGGGTATTTCTGAAGAAGCATGTCGATCCTCGGCTTCTCCGCGAGCTGGTTGGCGAGTTCTTTCTTGTTGTCGAATCCCGATGGCTCCCATCCCAGGCGCATTAGTGTCGACATCTTCACCAAGTACTTCTCGATCCATTGACTCCAGGCGTCGCTGAACCCGTCCCGTTCCATCAAGGACGGGCCGCCAGGAGCGAGTGTCCTGCCGCCCTTGCTATCCGTGTAGATATATTCCGCGTGGAGCTTCCCCTTGACCGTGACGCGATTTCCCTGGCGCAAGACAGACAAGGTGATTTCCTGGCCGTCGCGAGCACGGATGTCGTACCAGTGCTGGTATTCCGCGTACAGCCCGATGCCCGTGCCACTGCCCGCCTTGAGGAGCGGGGCCATATTTTCATTATTGACTTGTAAGATCACGTCGTTGAGCTGCAGCTCGCGCCGGAAATCGCTGTCCCACGCGATCCATTTCACCTTAAAGCCGGGGTTTACCTTCCGAAGAATCAGTTCTGTCGTTATGCCCGAGACGATGTTATTTCCAAGGGTCACATTTTTTATTGCCATTGTGCTTGCATCCTCCATCTCATCATCGTTTCATCTTGCCCATGTAATAAGCTTTATAGCCCTGCAACTCGTTACCGAGCCGTCCGAAGAACAAGGGGTTGAGCTCTTTTACTTTTTCCAATACTGGCTGGAATCTATCCTTCAAGACCTTCCTGAGAAGTTCCCGTTCAGTTGGTATCATTGGATTGAGCGAAACATCCAGGATCTTCGCAAGGTCTTTTGCGGTGTTATCGAATCCCTCGAACATTTTCTGGCTGCGAACGTCGTCAAAGAAAGACTGCAGGAATTGCGCCTCGGCCAGCTGATCTATGGTATTCTGGCTAAGAGGTTCGATGAAGAGTCCGGTCAGCTTCGCTTTGTACTCTTCGTTGTAACACTTCGCGTAATCATCCAAGACAGATTTGGTTTCAGTGATGATCTTTTCCGCGAATATTTTCGCATCCTTGATCTGCTCATCTGACCCGGCCTTACCTGCGAAATCCCGTGCGCTCGATGCATATTCCTCGTATCGCTTTTTAATTTCATCCGGGTTGAATTTCTTGAGGACCCGGTCCACGTCCTCTTGCTTGGCATTGAAAACTTTCAGCACGGTTTCCGTTTTATAACCCGCCTTCCGGGCAGCTTCGGCATTTTGTTCTTGGCTCGCTTTAGTGCTGTTAACTCGGTCAACGAGCATTATGGCTGCTTGTCCGGCCATGTCGCCTAAATCACTTAACATCTGCGGGTCTACCTGCCCTCGCGTCATGAGGGCCCCTCCCCACGCGACGACAGTGCTCACGATTTTGTCGATGTACGGCGCCAAATACTTTTCTTGAAAATCATCCAGTTTCTTTTTCACGCCTAGGAGGGACTGCGTCACCTTTTGGCTTTCCTCCATGACAGCGACCCGCAGCGCGCCCCAGTCCGCATTGCCTTGCTGGTCCATGTTGATGATATTGCCCCAATCTTGAAGACATTTATACTGCTCCCCTCTCAGCCCGACCATCAGCTCGCGAACATAGCCCGCAAATAATGGCATGGGCATATCCGCGATGGCGCTGAAAAATTTGCTTTCTTGCTCACATGTCTTATCGACAAACGGCTGCAAATTCGGGTCGGTGCTGCTGAGGAATTTCTGCACCTTCCCGAAGGCTTCAGAGCCCCGGTCCTTGAAATAACTTGACCACTTGCCCTGCATATCTTGTGCTTTAGAGTCTGTCCCGGACTTGATTAAGGGGAATCCATCGATGATCACTTTTTCCCGCCAATCGATGTACTCTTTCAATCGCTGTTCAAAGAGAGACCAGGTCATTAATGGAACAGCCGGGCCGCCAGCACTTTCTTTTGCCGTGGCGCCTTTCCGCATCTCGTCAAAAATCTTGAGCAGCTCGGCCGGTCGGTTTGGATAATCTGCCATACATCATGCACCTTTGAAGTTGTCTAAAATTGGAACGAGATGATCTCATTGATAAACCGTATAGATCGTTTTCGACATCTGGAAACTATTTTTCATCACATAAAAAGCATCGGAAAATCAGTCAGTTCACAACCAGCGAGGAATTCATATTTGCGCTTTGCCGATGCGACGTCTTCAAGGAAGGGACGGTTCAACGACTATAGGTGGCCAAAGATCAAGAGCCCGTCCAGCACCTTTTTGTGTGATTGAACTTCTTTCGACCTTCTTTTACCGCTTTCCACACCTCCCAGCGCACCCAGAAACGTCGGTTAGTTTTATAAAGATTCGGGGCGATCGATTTACGGGACAACGAGGCACGGGTGGAGACGCCATTGCCGTGGGCTTGTCCCTGGAGCGAGACAAGATGGCAGAACCAGGCGATAACGAGCGAATGGAACAAGAGTTACTAAGAAAAATACGGGAGTTTGAAAACTTGGTGAAATACGGCGGGATCCAAGCCAGGGGTGAGGCTCTAGCCTTGAAGGCCGAGATAGATGATCTCAAGGAAAAAATAAAGGCAAGCAAGGGAGATAACGGCTCGCCTGCCCCAGAGCGAGATATAAAAGCAGCACCAGGCGACATCAAGCGGATGGAAAGAGAGTTACTGAAAAAAGCACGGGAATTTCAAAACTTGGTGAAACACGGCGGAATTCAAGCCAAGAACGAGGTTCTGGCTTTAAAGGCCGAGATAGACGATCTCAAGGAAAAAATAAAAGCAAGCAAGGGAAATAGCGACTCGCCAGCTCCGGAACGAGACTAGGGCACCAATGCTTATTAATGCATTCTGGGAAGCCCGCGAATTCATTCGCGGGTAGTTCACTCGTGAAGTTCCTTGAGCATTTGATCGAATTTTCTTGCCTCTAGCAGTGTTCTTTGCTCGTCCGACATTGCGTTGTAGACCGTTCTTAAATATTGAAATAACTTCACGACATATCTTTTGAAATAATCCCACGCGTCTTCATCGAAAACCTTGCCAGGGTTCAAAGCATCTTTCAAGGTGACCTTTATGCTTTTTTTTATATCTCTACCAGCCGATGCATTTCTTTCACACTCGATAATCGTGGTATCGTGTATGGCATCTTCTGTAATGAATTGATTCAAGATAGTTATCGCCGGACGATCAAGCGTGACGGCATGTTGAAGGAAATCCAATATGTAGATGGGCGCCCCAGAAATTGCATCTTGAAAGGCTGAGAATTCAAGGAGTCCAGTTTCATTAACGTGTTTATATGTGATCTTCATAGAGTCGAGCCCCTGGTCGATGGGTATAGTATCCAGGGCAGTGATCGAGGCACGAATAAGAATCGCACGATGTTCCATTATACGGTCGGTTCCAAACAACGTGCTGTTGTGCCCAAGAGTAGGA
>Ga0315277_10009778_pt1 | contig 12222 bp, 12 predicted proteins | sample YL17G05_15_MG_FD_203695 | JGI IMG/M metagenome (GOLD analysis project Ga0315277, IMG submission 203695) | Sediment microbial communities from Yellowstone Lake, YNP, Wyoming, USA - YL17G05_15 | ecosystem: Environmental > Aquatic > Freshwater > Lake > Sediment | place: USA: Wyoming | collected... | reverse complement strand
CCCGGGAGCCTGTGCGCCGATAACTGCCAGGCGTGTATCAAGGAGCACTCCATCATCCCCCTCCGCCCGGCCTGGGGCACCCTGGAGTTCAAGGAGAAGACCGGTCCTGTCACCTGCTGCCGGTTGGCCGAGTACGACGGCTTCTTCAGCATGTTCATCGGCACCGGCGAGGTGGTGGACACCCCGCCCCAGGTCCGCGGCTCCTACGCCTGGGTCAAGGTCAGAGACGTGATGGACTGGGAGCAGAAGATGGTCCAGCACGGGATCATCCACCACGGAGTAATGATTCACGACCCCGCCGTCGCCGATGCCCTGGAGACCTTCTGCAAGTTCAACGGGATCGAGGTGATCCGGGGGGCGTAGGGCTTCGTGGCCCTGCAACGGGTTAGAGACAGGGGCCCGGTTGCTCGGGTCCCGTTTCCGGGATGAGGCGAGGTGTGGTAAACTCCTCCCGCGCGCGCCCGTAGCTCAGTTGGATTAGAGCGCCAGACTTCGGATCTGGGTGTCGGGGGTTCGAGTCCCTCCGGGCGCGCCAGGCGGCGTCGAAGACGGCGCACAGCGCGCTTGCGGCCGACGGTCTATTGCTCCATTGCTCTGCTCACGGCAGATACGAACAGCAGTAATCCGTCACCTGGCGCACGCGGAGCTGGAACTTCGCCTTCGCGCGAACCCGGAACGATTCCCCGCCCTTCACCGCCCGCCACTCCGCCTCTCCCGGCAGCAGCACCTCCAGCGATCCGGAGATGATCTCCATCAGCTCGGCGGCGCCGGTGCCGAACTCGTACTCGCCGGGCAGCATGATCCCCAGCGTCTTCTTGGTGCCATCGGCGAACAGAACCGTCCGGCTGGTCACCTTACCGTCGAAGTAGACGTTCGCCTTCTTCACCACCGTCACGTTCTCGAATTGGTGCACTAGTCTTTCCTCCGCGGCGTTGTTCGCTGCCGGAAGAGAAACGCCTGCCCGCGCCGCCAGCGCAGAGCCCGCCGGCGGGCGGGCGGTCTACTGCTCTATTGGTCTACCGCCCTCCGCGCCGCGAGATAGGCCTGGCGCCGTAGGGCGAGATCCTCAGTGGAGACCCCGGAGGTGAGCGCCTGGGAGATCCGCACCCAGGAATCCCGCACCGCGCTCGCCGGAGGAAGGGAGGCGTCCTCCGCGCCGTACATCGCCGCGGAGTAGCCCCAGGTGAGAGCGGCGAGGGCGTGCTCGGCCGCGGGCACGACCCGCGTCAGCACCCGGCCATACTCGAAGGGCGTCTGCCCCGGCCGCCGGCCGTGGCCCAGCATCTCGGCGAAGTTCAGCAGCAGGTGGTAGGTGTGGATGGCGATCTCCCGCGCCGACAGCCGGGACAGGGCCTCACCGTCCTCGAACACGTCGAACAACGGGTCGGAGGCCAGCCAGGACTCCTCCTGCCCCGCCTCCGCCGCCGCCACCTGGCCGCCCCTGGCGAAGAGACGGGCGAACCATGCCACCAGCCGCCTCCACCTGCGGAGACACCACTCCAGGAAGGCCATCACCAGCGCCAGCACCCACCGCGCCGCCCGCGTCCGGCTGAAGGCCCATACCAGGACCGCCGCCACTACCAGCAGGAGCAGCAGCAGCCACAGCAGCGTGAACACCCGCGGCGCGGCGGCGAATGCCGACGCCGCACTGCCCACCATAGACTGAGCGCGTTGGGCGAGGTCTTGTGCCAGTGTCTCCACTGCACCTGGGGGCGCCGGGCCCGTCTCCACCCTGGTGCCTGGCGGGTTCTGGGATAGCTCCGGAGTGGGCGGGTTCCACGGGAACGCCGCCGCCGCCAGCGCGGCGGCGATCAGCACCAGCAGGCCGGCGGCAATCCACTTCTCTCTCGCTCTCAGAGCAAGCAGTAGGTTGCCATCACGCGCGGAGCGACCGAAGAACCGCAGCCTTTCGACGAACATGAGCACGAAGCAGAAGAAGAGCAGGGCCACCACCCAGTAGGTGGGGCTGGGCACCCAGTCCTGCGCCCGCGCCCACACTCCGCCCAGACCGAGCAGCAGCAGCCCGAGCAGCAGCACCAGCGCCAGGCCGGATCGCGCCGACAGGGCCGACTTTCCCGCTCGCGGGATCGGCTCGAACCCGGCCCGCGCGGGCACCACGTCGGGAGCCAGATCCGACACCAGCCAGTGGAGGAACTGCCCGGAGAACCCCAGGGCGAGGCTAGTCACTATCAGCAGGTCCGCGACCCCTTGCAGGTCAGCCCGATCGCCGAGCCATGCGGCCAAGCCAACCGCCACATTGGCCCAAAGCGTTAGCAAGGACCACCCAGCGCAGGAGATCGGACGACTGGGGTCCCGGTGAGTGCCCCAGGCGATGGCGACCAGCCCGCCGACGATCGCCAGGAGGCTCACGAGCCCCCCGAGCGGCATCACCTGCGCCAGCGCCGCCACCGGGTAGGAGGCCACACAGAGCACCGGCAGCGCCGCCAGCACCCACAGGCCGGTGGGCAGGGACGAGCGAGCCCTCGCCGTCCTAGAGCCCAAGCCCACTGATGTCCTCCTCCGCGCGCACTCGGCTGGTGGGAATGCCGACGATGGTGAGCGGGATACGAGTGGCGGCGGTGGCAACCCGTCCCACCAGGATGGCGTGGGCATCGAACCCCGCGGTCTTCAGCCCGAGCAGCGCAGGCAGCGCGGCCTCGTGGAGGCGAGGCGTGATCACGATGATGAGCGATCCCCACGGGGTGTAGGTCCGCTCCCGGCGCAGGGCGATGCTGAGCGGCTCGGCCGTCCCCAGCTCCATTCGCCCCAGCAGCGACAGGATCGCGGTCAGCTGCTCCCGGCCTCGACCGAATGGCACGCGGTGCCCGCGGTCGGAACCGGAGGCCGGGTCATACCCCAAGCACACCAGGCCGGTCGGCTGCCGCCGATCGAGGATATGGCCGGCCAGGGAGGCGGCGCACATCACCGCCAGCTCCACCGACTCCTCCACCTCCCCCGGCGGACCCAGGTAGTCGGCCCGCCTGAGGTTCAGGATAACGGTGGCGGCGACCTGAGAGGAGACCTCGTAGAGCTTGGACTGCAACTGGCCGGTGTGCGCGGTGGCCCGCCAATGCACTCGGCGCAGGCCGTCTCCGCTCTGGTAGGGTCGCACGCCGACCACCTGGCTGTGGTCCTCGAAGGCCCTCGGCCGCGCCCGCACCTCCGCCGCCGGCCGGCGAGAGGGCAGCCGGGCGTGGCGAATGGCGAGCACCTTGGGGAACACGGTGAGAGAGGAGACGCCCCCGGCCAGCGCCTCTTGCTGGGCAAGCCCAAACAGGTCTCCAGCGCGCAGCGCCACCGGTCCGATCGTGTAGTACCCCCGGCGCGCCCCTTGCAGAGCGTAGGAGAACTGAAACCTCGACCCCGCGGACATCGGCCCCAGCCGCCCGCGAATCCCGCGCATGGGCAGCCCCACCGGCAGCGACTCCGCTGCCGACACCCACAACGCGGACAGGCGGCTGCGGTTCTGCACTTCGACGCTGACCGAGACCTCACCGCCGAACACCACCCGGTCCGCCGACACCCGTCGGCTCGCCGCCAATCCCCGCACCGCCAGGGCCGCCATCGCCTGGCTCACGGCCAGCGCCACCAGCATCAGGTAGCCGACCCAGGCGAACACGGCCGCGCCGGTGGCCCGCGAGATCGCCACCGCCAGCGCCCCCAGCAGACCCCACAACAGAGGTACGACCATGCCAGGCCCCAATCACTATGGACTGCTCAAGAGCGCCCGCGCCTTCTGGGCGATCGCCTCAGGTGTGAACCCCCATTTCTCGGCGATCACCTTCCACGGCGCGGACGCGCCGAAGCGATCTATCCCATGCTTGATCCCGTGCTCGCCGACATACCGCTCCCAACCCAAGGTGATGCCGGCCTCTACTGACATCCGCCTGCTCACCTTCGGCGGCAGCACCGAGCGACGATACTCCTCCGGCTGCTCGTCGAACAGCTCCCAGCTCGCCATGTTGACCACTCGCACGCGGCGGCCCTCCCGGGCCAGCAGGCGAGCCGCGCCCAGAGTCACATGCACCTCTGACCCGGCGGCGATGAGAATCAACTCCGGCTCGCGCGCATCCAGCAGCACATACCCTCCCCGCCTGATCATCTCCGCCGGCGCCAGGTCGCCGCGGTCCAGGACCGGGAGGTTGTGCCGGGTCAGCAGCAGCGCGGTGGGGTTGGTCTTCCTCTCCAGGGCCAACAGCCAGGCGACCGCGGTCTCTGCGGCATCCGCGGGCCGGATCACCACCAGGTTCGGGATCACCCGCAGGGACATCGCCTGCTCCACCGGCTGGTGGGTGGGGCCGTCCTCACCCACGAACACGCTGTCGTGAGTGAAGACATAGATCACCTGCTGCCCCATCATCGCCGCCAGCCGGATCGCCGGCCGCATATAGTCGGCGAACACCAGGAAGGTGGCCCCGTAGGGGATGAACCCACCGTGCAGGCTGATCCCGTTCATCATCGCCCCCATGGCGTGTTCCCGCACCCCGAAGCGCAGGTTGCGGCCGGAGTAGGCGCCCGCCTGCACGTCGCCCGCGCCTTTGATCAGCGTCTTGGTGGAGGGCGCCAGGTCGGCGGAGCCGCCCACCAGGCCGGGCAGCTCCGCGTTGAGCACTTGCAAGACATCTCCGGAGGCATTGCGGGTGGCCACCTCTTTCCCGGGCTCGAAGCGAGGCAGCCGTTCCGCCAGTCCCTCGGGGATGGAGTTCTCCATCTGCCTCCCCCAGCGTTCCGCCAGCTCCGGATGAGCCCGCCGCCATCGGGCGAACCGCTCCCTCCAGGCCGCCGCTTCCTTGTCCAACCGCTCCCCCCGCACCGCGAACAGCTCTCTCACCACCTCGGGTACGAAGAACGCCGGCTCCAGCGGCCAGCCGAGCGCCAGCTTGGTGGCCCTCACCTCCTCCTCCCCCAACGGCTCTCCGTGCGAGGCAGCGGTATCTTGCTTGTTGGGGCTGCCCTTGGCGATGTGAGTCCGGCACATGATCAGGCTCGGACGCTCTTTCTCCACTTGCGCCGCCTCAATCGCCCTTGCCACCGCCTCCCGGTCGTGCCCGTCCACCCTCAGCGCCTGCCACCCATAGGCCTCGAATCGCCGCTCCACATCCTCCGTGAACGCAAGGTCGGTGCTTCCCTCGATGCTGATGTGGTTGTCATCGTACAGGTAGATCAGCCGCCCCAGTTTCAGGTGCCCGGCGAGGGAGGCGGCCTCGTGAGAGATTCCCTCCATCAGATCGCCGTCGCTCACGATCCCGTAGGTGTAGTGGTCCACGATCGCGTCTTCGCCCGTGGCTAGGTCGCCTGCGGCGACCGCCATCCCGGTCCCACGGGACCTAGGGACATCGTACGCGCTCGCCAGCATCCGCTCCGCCAGCGCCATCCCCACACCATTCCCAAAGCCCTGGCCGAGCGGGCCGGTGGTCGTCTCTATCCCCCGCAAGGCACAGCGCTCGGGGTGACCGGGGGTGCAGCTCCCCCACTGGCGGAAGGACTTGAGATCGTCGAGGGAGACGGGATACCCGAACAGGTGCAGAAGCGAGTACAGCAGCATCGAGCCGTGCCCGGCGGAGAGGACGAAGCGGTCCCGATCCGGCCACTCCGGATGGGCCGGGCTGTGGCGGAGAAACCTGGTCCACAGCACGAAGGCGGCGTCGGCCATTCCCATCGGCATGCCCGGATGCCCGGACTTCGCCTTCTGGACCCCGTCCATGGCGAGGGCGCGGATGGTGTTGACGGCCAGCTCCTCCAGCTGGGCGGGAGGGAGCGAACGGCCGTAGGTGTCGGGATCGGCCGGAACAGGCGCTGTGTCGGTCACAGTGCGTTTCCTCCAGGGATGATCATGGCAAGAAACCCGCGGCTTGGCGCGGCTTTCCCCCTGCTCTTCGGCGCGAGCAGCCTGCAAGTCCTGCCGATCCGGGTCACCACCGACGGTGGCGGAGGCGACTGAGAGCCCAAGAAGGCGATAGCGGCCGCCGGCCCGGACAAGATTGAGGACCAGGGACTGGGGACTTGGGACTGAGGGCCGGGTTCCAAGTGATGAAGGGGCTGCGCTTCACCCGCTTCGCGTGGCCATCCGCGAAGCCGTAGTAGTCGCTGGCGTAATGCCGCGGCTCGCCCATTCTGGCCGTGCTGGCCATCCTCTCAGCAAATAGAAAGCATCTCTTTATATAATCGTACTTTCCTTGCCCTAACCCTTGACAAGATCGTATTCGTACAGTACAATAACTCTATGAGCACAGCCAAAGAAGTAAATCGTTGCCCAAGCTGTGGCGGCCGGCTGGAGGTGCGCGAGCTGGCGTGTCCGGAGTGCGAGATCGCGGTCCGCGGGCGGTTCGAGCGGTGCGAGTTCTGCGCCCTGCCGGAGGAGCAGTTGGCATTCATGCGCCTGTTCGTGTCCCGGCGGGGAAACCTGCGGGAGGTGGAGCGGGCGTTGGGGGTCTCCTACCCCACCGCCCGGGCAAGGCTGGACGACCTGCTGGAGGCCCTCGGATACCCCACCAGCGCGCCGTCTGCCCTGGAGCGCCAGGAGCGGCGGCGGCAGGTGATGGAGGACCTGAAGTCCGGGCAGATCACGCCCGAGGAAGCGCTGCGAGCGCTGAAGGAGTAGGAGAGGAACGATGGATCAGGAAGCTCTCGATGTTCTCAAGATGGTGCAAGAAGGGAAGGTCACCCCAGAGCAAGGCGCCGAGCTGCTGGCCGCGCTGAAGACTCAGCCGTCCGGCGCGCCCACGCCGGGCGGGAAGGCGAAGTTCGTTCGCTGTCGCATCAACGTGAAGGGTGAGGACGGACAGAAGGTGGGCATCAACGTGAATCTGCCCGTCGGCCTCGCCGACCTGGCGCTGAAGATGGCGGAGGGGATGAAGATCCAGCGCGGGGATCAGACCATTGCGCTGGGCGAGTACGTGAGGCAGCTCGGAGGCACGGACCTGGGCGCCGTCCTGCAGATGGTGAAGGAGGGCGGAGAAGGCAAGCTGGTGGACATTGACGTGGAGGGCGAGGATGGTGAGAAGGTGAAAGTCGAGGTGACGGTAGATTAGCCGCCCCAGCCTCCTCACCATTATCACCGTTCGCCACCGCAAGCTGCCCTTCGGCCGGCTGTGGCTGCCGATTCCCTCCGCGCTGCTCTATGCCGGCGCCTGGCTGGCGCGGGCGTTGCTGCCGTGGGCGCTGCGGAAGCGGAAGGACTTGCAGCTCGATCCGCGCACCCTTGCGCGCAATGTGACCAGCTTCGCGCGCCTTGTCCTCTGCTCGGGCAGCTATGTGCTATGTGATCTGGAGGTGATGGAGGGGAAGGACAGGGTGGGCATCAAGGTCAGGTTGGTGTAGGCGAGCGGCGGAGCGGCGGGCGGGGGCACGCCCGCCCTACAAGTCACGGCCTGCGGGTGATGTGCTGCGCGTGGGCGACGGTCTGGATGAGGGTGTTGGGGTTGACGCCGGCGTAGGTTTCGCCGCCCACGCCGAAGACGAAGCCTCCGCCGGGGCAGCCTATGGCAATCGCTTCCTCGATCTTTGGGCGGGCGGTTTCAAAGTCGCCGTACAAGTCCTTGCAGTTCAGCCCACCGTAGATCACGGTCTTGCCGTGCATGGCGTTCTTGGCGATGGTGAGGTTGGAAAAGCCCCCGATGTCCATGTCCGTCAGGTGCATCTCATTGGCGTAGAGGGCGAAGAGGTGGTCGTTGGGGCCGTCGGCGTGGAGGGAGCGGCCGTCGCGGCCGTAGATCTGGTAGATAGCCGAGGTGTAGGGCATCTCGAACTCCCGGTACATCGCCTCGGAGATGAAGGCGGAGTGGTCGTCGGCAAGGCCGACGGAGGTGCGGCGGCGGCCGTCGAGCGAGTCTGCGTAGTCCACCAGGCGGCAGAAAGCGGTGAATAGCTTCTCGAATAGCCGCTTGACCACCTCCGGGCACTCGTACATCCACCGGAAGATGCGCTCCGGTCCGGCCAGCGCGCAGGCGGCGGAGAGAGGTGGGTGGATGCCGAAGCTGCCGCTCACCGGCAGGTGTACGCGGCGGTGGCGAGCGATCTGGCGGAGCTTCTCGACCTCCCCGTAGTACCACTGCACGGCCGGGTGGGTGGTCGGGTCGGGGACTTCGAGGCGATTTACATCCGCGGGGTCGAGGAGGATATGTCGGCTCCAGGGGGAGGTGCCATCCGGGCGGGCGATCTCGGCGCCGAAGAGCAGGCCTTCGGCAAGCGGGCCGATGTCCAGGTAGAGGCCGGCGTCCGTGCGGTCGTCCCGCAGCTCCTCGAAGCACCAGCGGAGGCCGCGAAGCTGTATCTCCAGCGCCAGGGCGCGGTCCTGGAAGTACTCGGCGATGTTGGCGCCGAAGAGCTGGCAGAAGAAGCTGCCGCCGACGCTGATGGAGACCGGGACCTGGTCGGACTGCTCGAAGCCGAAGGCGGCCTCCAGGCGGCGGCCGGATTGCTCGATGCGGTCGCCGTAAGGCGCAAGGTGGAAGTCGTAGATCACAGCCAGCACCTCACCTGCAAGAGCGCCTTTCTGTCCCAAGCGGCAGATGCCTCTAGGAGTTGTGGCAACAGGGGCTAAGTGTAGGGGCTGTGGGGATAGGAGGTATGAGGATGACTGCAAGACGAGTCACCATCAGCACAGTCTGCTACGAACTCCCCGATCCAGGCGAGGAGCATGCGCCCATCACCAAAGCCGGCAACCTGGAGAAGGCGCGGCGGATGATGGCGGAGGCGGGCCGGCGGCACAGCGACCTGGTGGTGTTCCCGGAGGTGTTTGCGACCAAGCAGACGGGACTGACGGGCCGCGAGGCGGCGGAGCCGGTGCCGGAAGGCGAGATCTGCCGAGTCCTCGCAGAGGGCGCGAGCGAGCACCGGATGTATGTGGCGGGCTGCCTCTATGAGCTGAAGGCGGACGGCGTCTACAACACCGTCGCCTTGCTCGGCCGAGACGGAAGGCTGGTCGGCAAGTACCACAAGGTCCACCTCGCGCCGGGCGAGGGAGAGATAGCTCTGCCAGGAAGCGATTATCCGGTGTGGGAGACGGACTTCGGCAAGGTGGGCGCGGTGGTGTGCTATGACCTGAACTTCCCGGAGGCGGCGCGATGCCTGGCGCTGGCGGGGGCGGAGATCATCGTCTGGCCGACCATGTTCTCTCAACCGCGGGCCCATTACGCCGACATCCTGATGCGGGCGCGGGCGATCGAGAACCAGGTGTATCTGGTGTCGGCGAACTACGCGCAGAAATGCGCTGATCCCGCTGGGGTCCACATCGGCCGCAGCGCGATTGTGGACTGGGACGGGCAGGTGCTGGCCGACACCGGGCGACGGGAGGGGGTGGCGAGCGCCACCATTGACCTGGATGAGCCGAGGGTCACCTATGGGACACCTCATGGATTGCTGGGCGACAGGCGGCCGGAGACGTATGGGCGGCTGGTGCAGAGGTAGGAGGAGCGGCGGGCGAGCGGGCGTGGCCGCTGTTCCGCTGGGTATGCGCTGCCGCACTACGGGCCGCGGAGGTGACGACGGGGGCGGGTGTGACTTTTTGGCGTTGGTTACGCTGCTTTGCGCAGGGGGAGTTGGGATTGGCAGCAGTCTGGGCGGGTAGCACGAAACGGTGTAGAATGGGGGCGGATGCGAACGGAGGCCGGCCATGAAAAGGGTCAAGGGCACATACAACGGATCGGCTATCGTGCTCAGGGAGCACGTAGACCTGCAACCCAACACCGAGGTGGAAGTGCTGATCCCCGAGCCGGAGGAGCAGTCTCTCGACCGGCTTCTTGAGCGGCTCGACCGCCTCCCGCCTGGGGAGGTGCTGTCTCAGGAGGAAGTGGTCGCCCTCGTGCATGAGGTGCGCGCTGGGCGACGATGAGGGTGCTGCTCGACACCAACGTGGTGGTGTCGGCCCTGCTCTTCGGGGGCGTTCCGCGCGCCCTGCTTCGCCTGCTCTGCGAGCGACCGATCGAGCTGTGGACCTCCCGGCCCCTGCTCCGCGAACTGGCCGACACCTTGACACACCCCAAGCTTAGGTCCGCTGTTGGCCGAACAGGTCTTAGTGTTGAGGCCCTGGCCCAGGCCTACGTCGGCCAGTGCCTGGTTGTCCCGGATACGACACTCGAAGAGACTGCCTTCGCCCCTGATCCCAGCGACGCAGTGGTGATAGCGGCTGCAATCGCGTCGCGTGCTCACTGGATCATCACCGGTGACAAGCACTTGCTGGAGTGGAAGGGACCTGTCCCCTGCGAGGTGCTGAGCGTGAGGGAGGCGCTGGAGCGCGTGGCCTCCGTAGAGGGGTGAATACGCGACACGGTCAGACGAGCCGCTGCCGCACTACGGGCCGCGGAAAAGCGGCTGAACCACAGAGGCGCAGAGAGCGCAAAGGAGGCCCGTGGTCCACCCCTTACTGTCAGGCAAGGGGTGGGGCCGTTTCCCGGAGCGGAGGGAGCAGGGGCGGCGCGACCCGCAAAGGAGGGCAGTCCGGTGATCGCCTGGAGGACCAGGCTCCCACAGATCAATCCGTGGGGAAGATCGCCTTCAGCCCCTTCGCCATCACCTTGAGCTGGTCCACTTCCTCGATGGAGAGGGGGCGGAAGTCCTGGGCGATGGTGAGGGCAAGCTTGAAGAACTCGGGTTCGCCCGGGGGAATGGCGGCGGTGAGGTCCTGAGAAAGGGTCCAGCGGAGGGCGAGGGCGGCCTCTTCGGGGTCCTCGAACGGCTGATACCAGCACTTGTCGTACTTGCGCTTGCCCTCGTACGGTGAGCGAGCCATCGCTTTCAAGGCAAGCCGGCCGGCGCCCTTCTTCTTCGCCTCCTCCATTACCCGTGCGCCGAAGCCGGACTGATACCAGCACACGAAGTTGAACGGAAACAGCACGGTGTCGAACGGGAACCGCTTCAGCAGCTCCAGCGCAGCCTTCTCGGTGTGGGCGCTGAAGCCAAGGAAGCGCACTTTCCCTGCCTGTTTGGCCGCTTGGAAGGTCTCCATCGCTCCGCCCGGACCAAGCGCGGTCTCCACGTCCTTCATCGAGACCATGCCGTGGAGCTGGTAGAGGTCCAGGTGGTCGGTGCGCAGGCGCTTGAGGGTGGTCTCCAGCTCGCGGGCGGAGGCTTCCCGGTCCCGCTCCGCGGTCTTGCCCACCAGAAACACCTTGCTGCGGTGGGGTTCCAGCGCGGGGCCGAGCCGTTCCTCGGCGTTGCCGTAAGTGGGGGCGACGTCGAAGTAGTTGACGCCGCGGTCAACCGCTTCGGCGACGATGCGGTCGGCCTGCTCCTGGGCCAGGTCGGCGACCACGATGCCTCCCAGGCCGACGACCGAGAGCTTTTCACCAGTGCGGCCTAGCGGTCTCCGCTCCATGACCCCACCTATCTGGATGACTGGTCGCAGGACTCGCGGACCTGGCTCACTTGGGCGCGGCCCCGCCGGCAGGGCTGGCGGCGGCCTTCTTGGCCCGGTGGATGGTCAGCTTGACAGTAAGTGGGCTACCGTTGTTGTCGAGCATAGGCCGAAGGGCGGAGGGACAGGACACCTTGACGCCATTGCACGCCACGATGCTGTCGCCGACCTTGATGCCGGCCTTGGCGGCCGGGCCGTCGGGCAGCACCTTGGATACGATGATGCCGTGGGGAACGCCGATGACGATGCCCAGGATCGTGCCCGACTCGCTCATCGGGCATCTGGAGCCACCGTGGGAGCCGGCGGGCTGGGCTGGTTCTTCCTCAGCGAGCGGCTCAACGGGAATCTCCACGGTGACCACGATCTCTTCGAAGCCCGCGCCCGTGGCGGGCTGCTGGACGGCCGGCGATGGCGGCGGGGCAGGCGTCGGAGCCGGGGCCGTCGTCGGGGCAGCCGGGGTGGTCCCTTCCGGCGCCGGCTTGCAGCCGGCCGCGCCCAATGCCACAGCTATCACCACCAGCAACAGGATGCTTCGTATCATCGCCAGACCTCCGCTACAACCTAGTGCGGCCTCCAGGCTTCGGGGCGCCCTCTCGGGCCGGGGACGGGTTCCGTCCCCGCTCCGCCGCTGGGTCTAGTATTCCCCGCCCAGCCCGGGAATCCTCGGTACAAGTGTGGTCGGGGAGAGACAACCACCCGCCGGACGGCGGCCGACGGGGCTACCGGTCGCCGTTGACACCCCCGCAAGCACCGTGCTAAACTCCACCCGCCGTAACCGCATCATGCGCCAATACGGTTGGGCGGGCGGCCGCCTCTGGCTTGCGCCCACGGCGCAAGCCCATACGCGCCCGCGGGAAGGTTGTGATATG
>Ga0315277_10009777_pt1 | contig 12222 bp, 11 predicted proteins | sample YL17G05_15_MG_FD_203695 | JGI IMG/M metagenome (GOLD analysis project Ga0315277, IMG submission 203695) | Sediment microbial communities from Yellowstone Lake, YNP, Wyoming, USA - YL17G05_15 | ecosystem: Environmental > Aquatic > Freshwater > Lake > Sediment | place: USA: Wyoming | collected... | reverse complement strand
CGAGCGCCAGCGAGCCCCCGGAAATCCGGGGTCTGGGGGCTCGCTGGCGCTCGACCTCAGCCACCCGTCACCCGCCGAGAAAACCCCGCGGCGGGATGCGGCCGCATTGTATGCCCAGGGCGCGGGGCATGTCAACCGCGACGCGGCTCAGCCGCGCGGGGGCGGCGTAGGAACGGGTTTGCGGTGACGGCGGGGATGGTTTAGACTGCCGCTGCGGATTTTGGATCGTTGCCTCGTCACAAGTTCAAGGACGACAACAACATGGCGAGCAGGGAGGCTCGGGAGCGGAAATTGAAGGAAATTCAGGAGATTGCGGAAGGCTGGGGAAAAATCATCGCACGGGAGGCGTTTCCCGACGGTCCCGGCTTGGACGTGACCTTGGCCGATGTGGAGGAGTTTGCCATGGCGGCTTCTCGGGCCCTGGTCAAAGGGGCGGTGGAGACGATGACCGGCGCGCAAGGAGAGCAGCTCGGCGAAGAGGCGTCCTGTCCGGCTTGCGGGAAGATGTGCCCTCTGGAGACCGTGTCCCGTCCCGTGGTGGTGCGCGGCGGCGACGCCACGCTGGACGAACCGGTGGGGCATTGCCCGACGTGCCGTCGGGATTTCTTTCCCTCAGCGGCCGGTGCTGAAGATCGACGGTCATGGGTACAGTCCGACGATTCTCTATCGCATCTTGCACATCGCCGGCGTGACCAGTTCCTTTGACGTGGCGGAGGTGGCGTTGCAGGTGGTGGGGGAGATCGCGATTTCAGATCGTCAGATCAACAAGTTGACGACGGCGATTGGCGAAGAGCTGGCGGCAGATCGTGAGGCGCGAACGCGGCACTATGTGGAGCAGCCTTTGCCGCGGCAGGCCACGGTTGCGGAAGTGCCGCCCGACTTGGCCGCCGTCTTCTGCGATGGTGGACGGCTGCGAACGTGCCAGCCGGATCAGGGGCGCGGGATTCACCGGCCGCATTGGCGGGAGACGAAAAACGCGGCTTTCCATCGGCTGGAAAGCCGCTCGTTCGACGCAGACCCGCAGCCCGATTTGCCCGATTGTTTTCGCAATCAAGCCGATTTCGTGCATCCGTTGGAATATGTCTACACCGCTGCCAAGGCGATTCACCCTGACGCTGCAGCGCGTTGGCGGCAATACTTGGATTGGGTCACCGCCTGCTGGCAAGGGCGAGTCCACAACGTGATCGCACAACTCGAGGGCTGGCAATCGCAACTCGGGCCGCTCCCAGAAGGGGCGAAAATCCCGCACAACGATCCTCGCAAGATCGTCCAGGCCACGGCCAGATACTTGGCCAACAACCGCAGCCGAATGGACTACCCGCGCTACCGCCGCTCAGGGTTGCCCGTGACCAGTTCCCTGGCGGAGTCACTGGTGAAACAAGTCGGCAAGCGCGTGAAGGGGACCGAGAAGTTCTGGAACGATGGTCCTTGCGGTGAAGCGATCCTTCAAGTCCGCGCGGCTGTGATCGCCGCCGATGACCGCCTCCAGAGATGGATTCGCAGCCGCCCAGTTTCCCCGTTTTCGCCAAGATGCCGACGAATCCTGCAAGCCAATAGTGCCTGAAAAACAGCGAACGTGTTCCTACGCCCGCGGCGCCGAGACGCTGCGGGAATCTCCCCAGCGCGCCACCGTGGCGAAAAGCGGGAAGGCGGGAGGCCGCAAGCGAGAAGAGGCTGTCAGGCCGGTTGCCCAACGCAGGAGGAAGAGCAGTCTACGCATCGCCGCCGGGGCCGGCGGAATCAGCCTTGCTCGCCGCCTTGTCCTCGGCGGCCAGCTTGTTGCGGTGGATTGCATCGAACACTTCGCGCCGGTGCACCGGCACTTCCTTCGGGGCCTCAACCCCCAGGCGGACCTTATCCCCTCGAATCTCCACAACCACGATCGTAATGTCATCGTTGATGACAATACTCTCGTTCTTCTTGCGGGACAGAACCAACATGCTACGTTCCTTCGCCCTCTTCCCAGAGCTTCCTATTGTAACATGCCCTGTCAGCGGCAACAACCGTACGTTCACACCCGAACCGCTGTTAATCTACAATACGCCTCTTTCACGCGAAGTCAAGGAATTCCGCAAGCTGTGCGGTGGTTTTACCACGATCCTTTTCGGCCGTTGGCACAGAATTCGTATGCTTTACCTCAGTCGCCCCGTTTGTATCAGGTGTCTCTGGTGCCCATCCGCCACAATCTGAATGCGTAACTCCTTGTATAGCAATAACTTTAGAATCATTACATAAATGATCGTCGTTGTGATGTTGCCGCCGCGCTGGTCCTCATGCCATCCCACCCGAAAGGCGTTGACTCTGAGGCCGTTTGGGCTCCCGGCGGGGCATCTGACGGCAATTTTTTTGCCGGGAAACCTGGTCAAGTCGATCCCTGGCGGGGCGGCAAAACCGGCCGTGTCATCCCCAAACCTGCTGCTCCCCGCCAGCTTATCTATTCGCAGACCTTGCCCCAGCTTATTCAAGGCCGGCACCCCGATCCGGTCTCGCATGCCGGCCGCGGAGCACCGATGCAGATCGACTCTTGCGGACCTCACCCCACGGATCCAGTCTCCGTGGCTTCTTGCGGGCAAGACTGCCGCGTCTATAATCCATGCTCGCGTGGCAGGTGGATGCCGACAGCACAAACGCGCGAGGGGATTGTGATGCTACGCCGGTTCGGGAAGATCTTGGGCGAGGTGGCTTGGGGCCCGTCGACGTTCCGCACGACATTCACCGCCCGCGCCAAAGTCGCCGCCCGCCCGGCTCGGGGAAGATCGGACCAGGACGGTAGTTGAGATGGCTCACCAGCGAACCGGACCACGTCGGCTCTTCACGGTGGAAGAGGCGAATGCCGCCCTGCCGCTGGTCCGCGCCATCGTGGCCGACCTGGCCGGACTCTCCCGCGAGGTGATCGACCGCCGGCGGCGGCTATCGCTGCTGCTGGACGGGCGGGCCGCGGACTCCGGCGATCCCTACCGCGAGGAGTTGGTCCAGATCGTAGAGGAATTGGACAAGGACAGCCGGCGTTTGCGGGAGTATGCGGAGGAGTTACGGGCCTTGGGCGTGGAGCCGACCAGTGGGCCCGAGGGGCTGGTCGATTTTCCCGCCGTGGTCGACGGCCGTAAGGTTCGCCTCTGCTGGAAACTCGGAGAGCCAGAGGTCTGCCACTGGCACGAAGTTGACGCCGGGTTCCGCGAGCGGCGACCCCTGGCCGCCGGGCCTCGGCCGGCAAATCGCCGTGCGTGACTTCGGGAGGCTAGTGGCACCGGCGTCTCGCTGGTGGAAAACATTTACGTACTCAGGCCCCGCGAAACACCGGCGAGACGCCGGTGCCACTCGTTTCTCTGATCATTGGCATACCCCCCGAATCACGCAACTCCGTCTAGTAGCGTCGGCGGTTGGAACACGGCGAGCGAATCGCTTTCTCATTCCCTTATGCCCTACGTCGACACCCACGTCCATCTCGACCAGGAGGAATTCGACGCCGACCGCGACGCGGTGCTCGCCCGCAGCCGGCAGGCGGACGTGGAGGCCATGGTCGGCGTCGGCGTTTCGGCTGATTCCAGCCAGGCCACCCTGCGGCTGGCCGAGACGCGCGAAGGAGTCTACGCCGCGGTGGGGATCCAGCCAAATTACTCCGCCCAGGCCGCCGCCGGCGACTGGCCGCGGATCGTGGCGATGGCCGAACATCGCCGCGTGGTGGCCCTGGGCGAAACGGGCTTGGACCGCTACCGGGACTATGCGCCCTTTGAACTGCAACAAGACTACTTCGATCGGCACCTCCGCCTGGCCGCCGAGCGGGGATTGCCGGTGGTGATCCATTGCCGCGACGCCGAGGCCGACCTGCTGCCGATGCTCCGTGCGGCGGCCGCTCGGGGACCGCTGCAGGGTGTGTTGCACGCCTTCAGCGGCGACGCGGCCACGGCAGCCGCATGCCTTGAGCTGGGGCTCTACGTCAGCTTCGCCGGGATGGTCACCTACAGGAACAAGAAGTTCCAGCCGCTCCGCGCGGTGGCGGCGACTATCCCGGACGATCGCATCCTCATCGAAACCGACAGCCCCTACCTGGTGCCCGAGCCGCTCCGCGGCAAGCAGAATCGCAACGAGCCGGCCCACGTGGTGCACACGGCCGGTTGCCTGGCCGACGTCCGCGGCGTGAGCCTGGAACAGCTCGCCGCGCAGACCACGGCCAACGCCCGGCGGCTGTTTGCCCTGCCGTAGCGTGGGCGGCCGCTCTGCAGACCCGCTTGCCGCACCGAGCGACGGGGAGTTGACCGGGCCACTGCGCCGCGGTATGAATGGGTACGCGACGTCCGATCGCGCGCCTGGGTGGAGGTTCCCCGGGCGATCCCGGTTTCACGGTCCCGCGGGCCTGTCCTTTTCGGAGGCGTCGAGATGCCCATCCGAGCGATTTCTGGCTGTCTGGTTCTCTTTTGTCTCCTGGCGGCAAGTGCCGTTGCGGCCGAGAAGCCCGGCCCGCCGGCACCGTCTGTCCCAGGCTCGCTGAGGTTCGTGATGCACCGTGTGGGCACCTTCCGCAGCGAGGCCTGCGGCGTGGGCGACTTCAACCGTGACGGGAAGCTGGACATCGTCGCCGGGGCGTATCTCTACCTGGCCCCCGACTGGAAGCCGCAGCAGATCCGCACCCTGGAAGGAAAAGTCGACGACCAGGGAAAGGGCTACTACTGGGACTTCATGAACGTGCCGCTGGACGTGGACGGCGACGGCCTGCTCGACGTGGTCTCCTGCTCCTGGCACAGCAAGCGGGCCGACTGGTTCCGCAACACCGGAGCGGCTGGCGGCCAGTGGCCCCGAAACCTGATCGAGGAGAACGGCAACTACGAGCACGGCGACCTCTGCGACATCGACAACGACGGCAAGCTAAACGAGATCCTCCCGGTGGTGACCGGCACCATCTGGTACGAGGTGGGCACGCTCCCCGACGGCAAACGTGGAATCCTGAAACACGTGATCTCCGAGAAGACGTTCGACTGGGGCGTGGGCGCGGGCGACGTGAACGGCGACGGGCGGACCGACGTGCTCCGGCCCGGCGCCTGGTTCGAGGCCCCCCAAGACCCCCGCCGCGGAACGTGGAAGGAGCATCCCTTGGCCGTCGGCAGCAAACAAGAGGGCAAGCCCGACCACACCCCGCAGATCCTGGTCTACGACGTCAACGCCGACGGGCTCAACGACATCGTCACCAGCTCGGCCCACGGCTACGGGATCTTCTGGTACGAGCAGACCCGCGACGCCACCAGGGGTTGGAAGCAGCACCTGATCGACGACTCCTGGACCCAGGCCCATGCGTTGACGCTGGCCGACCTGGACGGCGACGGCGATCTGGACCTGGTCACCGGCAAGCGGTTTATGGCACACGACGGCGGCGATCCCGACGAATTTGGCCCTCTGGGCGTCTACTGGTACGAGCTCCGGCGGGGACCAAAGCCGGTCTGGATCAAGCATGCCATCTCCTACGACAAAGGGATCGGGGCCGGGATGAACATCCCGGTGGTCGATCTCGACGGCGACGGCGACCTGGACATTGTCGTGACGGGCAAGTGGGGTGGACCCGTGTGGTTCGAGAACCGGAGGAAATGAAGCGACGTGTGTCAGCCCGGTTCACCGAGCTTCGCCGCGTGAGTGGTCTTAGGCCCGCCGTTTACGGCTCGTTGTTATACACAAGTCCGCAACCGATTACGCCCGTTTACGGGCGTTCCCGCCGCAGGCGGTATTAGGCCCGGCATTTATGCCTGGTAGGCGAAGGAGAAAATGATGGAACCTTCGTTCGACGCCCGTTCACGGGCGTTCTCGGTAGGCTGGCTTCAGCCGAAGGAAGCGGCTAAAGCCGTCGTTGAAGGCCCGTAAACGGGCCTATGGGAAAGGAAAACAGTTTGAGTCGCCTCGGCAACCCGGCGTAAACGCCGGGCCGAATACCGCTTGCGGCGGAGAAGGGCCGTAAACGGCCCTCGCGTTCAACGGGGAGCCGCAAAAACGTGTAGAACAACGAGCCGGTTACGGCGGGTCGAAGGGGACTTCGCTATGCTGAGGCTCGTGACGGCTCGCGTGATGTCCGCGCCGAATCCACCAGCACTGAAAGGACCGCCTGAGATGAGCAGACAATTGCGTGCCGTTTCCAACAGCAGTCTCACCGCGCTGTTCTGCGTCTGGACCACGTGCATTGCGGCGATCTCTGCTTCGGCCGCCGACTGGCCGCAGTGGCGGCACGACGCGGGGCGGACGGCCGCGTCGCCCGAGGAACTGGCCGCCGAGCTGCACCTCCAGTGGGTCCGCCACTTGCCGCCGCCCAGGCCGGCCTGGCCGAAGTATCCCCGCGCGTGCTTCGATACCTCATACGAACCGGTCGTGCTGGGCAAGACGATGTTCGTGCCCTCGATGGTTACTGACAGCCTCACCGCGTTGGATACCGACACCGGCGCGGAGAAATGGCGGTTCTACACCGACGGTCCGGTTCGGTTTGCGCCGGTGGCCTTTCAGGGCAAGGTCTGTCTCGTCTCCGACGATGGCTACCTCTACTGCCTGGACGCTGCCGACGGCCGGCTGCTCTGGGAGTTCCGCGGGCTACCTGCCGAGCGAGAGGATCGCAAGGTCCTGGGAAACGACCGGCTGATCTCGCTCTGGCCGGCCCGCGGCGGTCCGGTGCTGGCCGACGGGAAGATCTATTTCGCCGCGGGCGTCTGGCCGTTCGAGGGCGTCTACATCTACGCCGTCGATGCCGAGAGCGGCAAGTCAGTCTGGTCGAACAAGGACACCGGTTACATCGAGCAGGGGCTCACTGACCACAGCACCCGACAAGAGGCCGGCCTGTCGCCGCAAGGGTATCTTGCGCTGGTCGGCGGCGGGCTCTACGTACCCAGCGGGCGGGCCCTGCCCGGCGTGCTCGACCCCAACACCGGAAAGCTGCGACCCTACCTGACCGGCTGGGGCGGACGTGAGAATCTGGAAAAGGGTTGTTGGTACGTCGCGGGCAACGGAAAGTACCTCTTCCAGAGCGGCGATCCGTACGATCTGGCCACGCGTACCCGGCTGCAGATCGATCCGGCCAACGCCAAGGAGTTGGGCACGTTCCGCGAGCCGGTGCTCACCGAAGACGCGGTCTACTTCTCTCGGCCCGTCAACCAGCCGCGGGGCTACCGCCCGGCGGGCGTGGGATACGACGGCCTGGTGGCCTGGGACGTGACCCAGCCGCCTGAGCTGAAATACATCGAGGACCAGCAGAAGAAGAAGTGGCCGGCCGCCATCTTCCATGAACTCTGGGCCCTGCCGAGCGACCTGAAGGTCCACATCAAGTCCGGTCCGCGGCTCTACGGCGGCAGCGAGGGCGCGGTCGCGGCGGTAGACCTCCCCGGGCCGGGCGGCCTCCCCGAGGTCTCCTGGAAGACCCAGATCGAGGGCACGCCTGCCAACATGCTCTCGGCCGACGGAAAGCTGTTCGTGGTAACGGATCGAGGCAGCATCTATGCCTTCGGCCCCCAGAAGGTCGAGCCAAGAACCTTCGCGGCGGCCGGCCGACAGCCCCCACCCCAATCCGACCAGTGGACGCAGGCGGCCGGCGAGATCCTCAAGACGACCGGCGCCCAGGAGGGCTACTGCCTGGTGTTGGGCGTCGGGACCGGACGGCTGGTGGCGGAACTGGCCCGGCAATCGAAGCTGCACGTCATCGCCGTCGATCCGGACCACGCCAAGGTGCAGCACCTCCGCAGGGAACTCGACGAGGCCGGCCTGTACGGGACGCGCGTGGCCCTGCTTGCGGACGATCCGCTTGCCTGCCCGCTGCCCTCCTACGTCGCCAGCCTGATCGTCTGCGAGGACCCGGCCGTCGCCCAACGAGCCTCCGAAAAGCGGGCCGTTGCACAGGTCTTCCGTCTGCTCCGGCCCTACGGCGGCGTGGCCTGCCTGCGGGTGCCGGCCGACCGCCAAGGGGCCTTTGCCGATGCGGTCGAGGCCGCCGCGTCGGGCAGTGGCCGGGTGAAACGAGCGGGCGACTTCGCGCTGCTCGAGCGCCCGGGTGCCCTGCCCGGCTCGGCCGACTGGACCCACGAGGACGCCGACAGCGGTAACAGCCTGGTCTCGCGCGACCAACGGGTCCAGGGGCCCTTCGGCATACTGTGGTTTGGCGGGGCGGTGGACATGCTCTATCCCGAATGGGACTTCACGCACAGCAACCCGCCGACGCTGCTGGTGGCTGGCGGGCGGATGTTCTTCCAGGTCTTTCCCAACCTTCACGCCGTCGACATATACACGGGCCGCCACCTCTGGACCAGGACTATGCCCGGCACCGAGAACAACCCCCAACGCCGCAACGTCCCCTACGCGGCGACCGCAGACAGCGTGTACGTTGTTTCGGGCAGGACGTGCGCCCGCCTCGACGTAGCCAGCGGATCGACCCTGGCTGAACTCAAGGCCCCCGTCGACGCGGGGGCGGGCGGCTGGCGGGAAATCCGCATCTGGCAAGACGCGCTGATCGGCGCGGTGGGAAACACCCTGGTTTGCATCAATCGCCGCAGCGGAGAAACAGCGTGGACGCACACGGCCCGCCGCGAGCTGGTCGGCCTGGCCGTCGGCGGCGGGAAGGTCTTCTCCGCAGATGCCTCGCTGCCGGACCGTAAAGGCGCGGTGACCACGCCCGAAGCCACCCTGCTGGCGCTGGACGTCGGCAGCGGTCAGCCCATCTGGCAGGCGGCCCTGAAGGTCGCCGGCGAAAAAAGGCTCCCCTTGCGGCTGGCCTACTCCGCGGACCACGACATGCTGGTCGCCGTCTACGGCACTGTCAGTGCATACGGCGCCAAAGACGGCAGCTTGCTCTGGGGCGACCAGACCATCGAAGGCGGTGATCAGCCCATGCTGCATCGCGATCGGCTGATCTCTCAGGTGGGCAGAGCCTACGATCCGCGGACCGGCTCCCCGTTGCCACAGCGGTTGTGGGACATCCAAAAGCGAGGCTGTACCCGCGTGGTCGCGGCCGAGCACTTGGTGACCATCCGCCACGGCCACGCGTCGTATCTCGACTTCGTGTCCGGCCGGCAGACGTTCTTCCGCGGCGTCCGCGCCGGCTGCACCAACAGCCTGATCCCGGCGGACGGGCTCTTAAACGCGCCGAACTTCTCCCACGGCTGTGCGTGCAACTATCCGGTCTTTGCGTCCACGGCCCTGGTGCCTATCGCCTCGGCCGACCAGTGAGCCGTCGTCGCACAATAACCTGAGCGAATGTCACTTTTGTAGGAGGCGACTCCAGTCGCCGATTCGACCCGCAATACAAGCATCCATCGGCGACTGGAGTCGCCTCCTACAAGCAGCGGTTTGGTAGACTTATTCTGTTACGAGGCTTGAGGATCTTCAGTGCTCAGAGCCTATCCCATAGAGATAGGGATTCATCGTCGGATCGTTGTACATCTTGAACTGCCGATACACTTTCAGTCGCTTGCGGCCGGAGAAGAGGTCTTCCAGCAGCTCGCCCAGCGATCGGCAGAGGTCGGCGTGCTGCTGGCGGAGGATTTCGAGCCTGGCCCCGGCCTTGGCGCGGTGCTCTTCGGTGGCGTCGGCACGGGCCGCTTGCTCCTCCATGTGATAGAGCCGCAGGGCAAGGATGGAGAGCCGATCGATCACGCTGCCGGGGGTTTCGGTGTTGAGCCGGCCCTCCGGGCAAGGTGTGACTGCGGCAATTTGAAGCTGCCGGACCAGGTCGTCGTCCAACTGCTCGATCAGGTCGTTCCGCTGCTGGTTCAGCTTGTCGATGGTGCGTTTGACCTGGGCGAGTTCGGCGTCGGCCACGTCGGGGCTTCGGGCAAGGTCTTCCTGGTGCCAGAGGCGATAGTTCTGCTCGTGCTGCCGGCAGACCAGCAGGAGGAAATCTCCGTAGGGATTGTCGACGCCATGTCGATGCCACCGTTGGGTGGTCGTTTGGTGCAGGTGGGTGACTGCCTCTACGTCGATCATCGTCTGGCCTCGCTCACAGGACTCGGAAAAAGGGGACAGGTCCAATTTGCCGGAACGGCCCGCGACCAACCTTCGGTCGGTGCCCGGCTTCGCACAAATTGGACCTGTCCCCTTTTTCTAGGACCACGGCAACGGCTGGCAAGATAGCGGCTTTCGAGGGTTGCCACAACATGAAAAAGATCAGCAGGCGGAGGTGGCTGCAGGCGATTCTGCTGGCCCTGCTGGTCGGCGGCCTGATCTATCATGCGTCCCTGCCCGTGCCGACGGGGCCCGCCGAGGGGCTCGCCATCGAAGGCCAGATCGACCGCCCGCCCTCCAAGCCCGGCACGATCCGCATCGGCACGTTCAACGTCCACGCGGGCAAGGGCCGCGACGGCCACCGCGACCTACAGCGGGTGGCCGATTGCATCGCGTCGGCCAACCTGGATTTCGTGGCACTGGGCGAGGTCCGCGGCCACAGATTCTCGCCAAACCAGGATCAGGCCGCACAGCTCGGCCGCCGCCTGGAGATGGGATGGCTGTTTGCACCGGCGGGCCGGGTCTGGTACTACCGCGACTCGGGCAACGGGCTCTTAAGCTCCCTGCCGGTCAGCTTCTGGCAGCGGATACCCCTTTCCAGCCAGCACGACCACAGCCCACGCAACGCCGTCCTGGTCGGCCTCCCGCGACCCGAAGGGTGCCCGGGCCGGACGATCCACGTGCTGCTGACCCACATCACCCGAGGGGACGACCGCGACCGGCAGTCCCAGCTCCGGGCGGTGATCGCCATGTTCCTGGCCCTGGGCGAACCCTCCGTCCTGGTGGGCGACCTGAACTCCGACGCCGACGACCCCCAGGTCCGCCGACTTCTTGAGGCTCCCGGCGTGGGCGACCCGGTGGGCGAGACCCTCGGTCCGAAAACGCCGCGGAGGATCGACTGGATCCTCACCCGCGGGCTCCGCTGCCTCGACGCGGGGATCCGCGACGACGGGGCCTCCGATCACCCACTGATCTGGGCGGAACTCGAATTGCTCCCGGAGGGTTCTTGAACTGGCTGTGAATCGCAGATGACCATAGAATGATAGCTGTGTAGGGCTGTCCAGCGTTGGGTTCCGAAGCCGACCACACGGCCCCACAGCGACCCTCGCGGCCAGTGCATTGAGTCCTGTAAGCCATGAAGCGAAGTGCCGAGAAACCGGCTCGACGACTCCCGGCCCAAACGGTGTTTCTGGCGGTGGTCGTCGTGGGAGCCTGCGTGGCATTCGGTTACATGGCGCTGCTTGGCGATCGGCGTCCCAACCGCAGCGCCGAGGCCGCCGACTCCCGGCTGCGGCTGGAGAAGATCCCTTTCGACGGGGCCCGGGCGTACGAGTACCTGAAGCAGGTGTGCACCATCGGGCGGCGGCCGAGCGGATCGCCCGGCATGGAAGCCCAGCAGAAGCTGCTGGCGGCCCATTTTCAGCAGCTCGGCGGCGAGGTGGAGCTTCAGCGGTTCAGCGCCACCCACCCGGTGGACGGCTCGGCGGTGCCCATGGCCAACCTGATCGTCCGTTGGCAGCCCAAGAGCAAAGAGCGGATTCTGCTGTGCACCCACTACGACACGTTACCGTTTCCGCTGCGCGACCGCCGCAATCCGCGGGGGACGTTCATTGGGGCCAACGACGGCACCAGCGGGGTGGCGGTGCTGATGGAGCTGGCCCACGACATGCCCAAGCTGCCGACCAAGTATGGCGTCGATTTCGTGCTGTTCGACGGCGAGGAGTTCATCTTCAGTGAACAGGACCGCTTCTTCCTCGGCTCGGAGCATTTCTCCCGCACCTACGCCCAGAGCCCCCCGCCGCATCGCTACCGCTGGGGCGTGTTGCTGGACATGGTGGGCGATGCCGACCTGCAGATCTACCAGGAATGCTACAGCATGTCGTGGGACGACACCCGCCCGCTGGTGGAAGACATCTGGGCAACCGCCGGGCGACTGGGTGTGCGGGAATTCATCGCCCGGCAGAAGTACTTCGTGAAGGACGACCACCTGCCGCTGCACGACACCGCGAAGATCCCCACCTGCGACCTGATCGACTTCGATTATCCGTCCTGGCACACCCAGGGCGACACCCCCAAACAGTGCTCGGCCCTGAGCCTGGCCAAGGTCGGCTGGGTGTTGCGCGAATGGCTGAAGGTCGTTCAGTAGGCAGTTGGCAGTAGGCAGTTGGCAGTAGTTCTACTGTCCGAGTTACGACATTTGGCGTCGTGGGAGACAACAATGCTTCACAGTAGGAGGTTTGGGCAACTCCTCAGTTTACCCAATCCTCC
>Ga0315277_10009776_pt1 | contig 12222 bp, 17 predicted proteins | sample YL17G05_15_MG_FD_203695 | JGI IMG/M metagenome (GOLD analysis project Ga0315277, IMG submission 203695) | Sediment microbial communities from Yellowstone Lake, YNP, Wyoming, USA - YL17G05_15 | ecosystem: Environmental > Aquatic > Freshwater > Lake > Sediment | place: USA: Wyoming | collected... | reverse complement strand
CATCGGTGCCGTCATTCTCCTCTTGATGCTCCATGCTGTGGTGTACGGCCGCAAGGACTCTCTGCGAGAAACAGGTGACAGCACCGTGGTTTTGCGATTCACACTCGCTCAGCGGCTGACTCATTATGCCGCGCTTTCGGCATTTCTCATCCTGGCTGTCACGGGATTGTTCTTCCTCCAACCCCACCATTTTCTCAACGGCGAACCGATGCGTGACCTCCATACCTGGGCGGGCGTTGTTTTGAGTCTGGCCTGGATTGTAATGCTCCTCCTATGGTTCCGCGAAATGTTTTTTGCAAAATACGATAAGTCCTGGTTGCAGCACATGGGAGGATATTTTGGCTATCGGGGGTTGCTCCCCTCTGGAAAATTCAACGCAGGCCAGAAGCTATTCTTCTGGATCATTGTGGCATGCGGTCTGGCGTTGACTCTCACAGGGTCAGGTATGGCACTTCTGCGCGATAATCCTCAGGTAAACCTTGCTGTGCTTTATACAATCCATGACATTGTCGCTCTGTTTGCCCTAATCCTTCTTGTCGCGCATATATACTTCGGGATAATCCTGAACACTCATTCACTCAGGAGCATTTTCGGCGGAAGGGTCAGCCGGACATGGCTTGCTGAACACCACCCTCAGGCCTTGGAGAATCCACAGTGAGCAGATGAGTCGATCTGTCGTTCGCCTGTTACTGCGCAATACTATGACAATACGAAAGGGTACTGCAATGTTCGCACTTCCAGACTGGACATTTGATTTCCACGGACACCGCTGTCCGTTCATGCCTATCGGTTACCGGATGGGTACGCTGATGCTGAAGACTCTCGGAGTGCCGAGAGCTCAGGACCACGACTATTTCATGTTCGCTGAACTTGGTGTCGGTCATCCTCAGACGTGCATGATGGATGGCCTGCAGTCCTCGACCGGCTGCACCTACGGCAAACTGATGATCGAGCGACAGAATTTTGGAAAGCTTGCAGCGACGATGTGGACACCCAAGAACGGCTCCGTCCGCATCGCTATCAGGCCGGAGTTTACCGACATGCTCGGCAAGTATGAGTTCTTCGATTACCGGAAAAAAGGCGTCGAGCCGTCAGAAATTCCAGAACCGGTGCGCCTCGAAGTGATTCAGAAAGTTCTCAACGCAACGGACGAAGAGTTGTTTGCCGTGAAGCTCTTGCCCGATTTTCAGCACAAGAAGGTCCCCGGCTCGTTCAACAAAGCCAAGTGCGAAGTGTGCGGCGAGTATGTCTTCGAGCGCTATCTTCGCAAGAAGGATGGAAAGCATGTGTGCATCCCTTGCTCGGGGTATCAGGGATGAACGAAAATTCCGCAACGAGAACTGCGCAACAATATGCTGCGATACTCAAGGACACAATAGGATTGACCTCCTTGCCCGTCGGTGTAACATTTCTCGATGGGATGAGCGCCGATGACCATTCCAGCAACGATTACCGTCTCTGCCAGGCGGTCATGGAGGCGAGAAAAGGGAAACGGGTGGTCCTCCACAAAGAGAACATTTCATGTCCTGCTGCTGCCGCGGCGTTGGGGTTGAAACCTCTCTCCAAGCAATTGCAGGACGGGACGATGCTCTGCGGCTATGGCATCTTCAAGACGAAGGATGCTGCAGTCCGTGTTATGGAGACAATGCCCCGGCTCAAACCAGAACAGTTCGTCGCAATCGAGGTCAAACCTCTTGAGGTGTGCGAACAGATTCCCGACGTCGTTGTTCTCGAAGACGCTGTTGAGAAGTTGATGTGGATCGCCCTCGCCTACCTCAACGAAGAGGGAGGACGGCTGGATTTCAGCACGAGCATTCTACAGGCTGCGTGTGTCGATTCCGTTGTGCTTCCGTTCCTGTCCGGAAAAATCAACATGACTTTCGGCTGCTATGGATGCCGCGATGCAACTGATGCGGCCTCGAGCGAGGCTCTTCTTGGTTTTCCCGGCGATAAGCTGCCGATGGTTACTGAGAACCTCACGTTTTTGAAGTCTCAGGCCATCGACCGTTCGCGCGCCAAAAATGTGTACAAGGCGTTTGCACAGCGTACTGCAACAGCGGGATCGCAGCTGCAACCTCACGCCCAGGAAGGACTTTCTAAGTGACAGCAGAAGTGGTTTACAAAGACTACCTGGGGATCCCGCGCCTGATGATCCCTTGGTTCCCGACGATTGACGAGGAACTGTGCACCAATTGCGACGTGTGCGTCAACGGCTGCAAACACGGCACCTATGGTTACAGCACAGAAGCTCAACGAGTCATAGTCGCCGATCCCTATTGCTGCGAGGTGTACTGTGAGAGCTGCCGATTTCAATGCCCGGAAGGCGCTATCACGTTTCCGGATCGAAAAGGGATCAAAGCCGTTCTGAAAGAATTGCGCCGGATGTATCCACCGACCGAATGAGCCACACTACGAAGGAGCGCCATATGCCTGATCAAAAGAAGTTACCGCGCTTTGTCCAATGTATGTGCCGGGGAGACTGCCCGGGCTTCTCTCAATTGAACGTCTGGAGCCTTGTCAACTACGTTCGCAACGAGCTGGACGTGGAATATGCTATCGTTCATCCACAACTGTGCGTCGACGACGGCGACCGCTTCTGGCAAGACCTGGCTAAACCGGGCGTGACCTACGTCGTCGGCGGCTGTGATCCCAAGATGCAACGCAAGATGTACAAGGACGCCCTGGCCGCGGTCGGGGCAGATTTTGATAAACAGATCATCGCACTTGACCTGCGCAATATGCCGACCGAGGAGGCAATGAAGAAAGTCGCCTCCGCATTCGAGAAACTTGGGACGACGCTGTCCAAAATGTAGGTCGAAATGTAATTTCGACCACGATGGGTATCCGAGATCTTCGTTATTTGAGACTTCCTGAAGCAGCAGTAACGATCGAAAGTACTTTTTGGACAGATTCTGTGGATTGTAGGAGAGATCCTGTCAGCTCTTTCCGAAGTTGGGCTTCCGATCTCACTGAAAATCACGTGTCTAAGGGACTACAAGGCAAGGGCAGAAAATGGAACTGATTGCCGGCATTATCACTCTCATCTTCACGGCGTTGCTTACGATTGCCGGAGTCGGGGCCGCGTTCATCCTGATTCCTGTGTTCCTCGCCCTCGGCATCGAGGTGCACACCGCGATGGCGACAGCCCTCCTTCTCAATGCGATCGCCATGTCCGTCGCCTCGGTGAAGTTTGTTCAAAATCGGCTCGTCGTGTGGAGAGTCGCCATTCCAATCCTCATAGTCGCTTCTCTGCTCTCGCCTCTCGGTGCATGGGTTAGCCAGGGTCTCGATCGCCAGGTGTTGCTCTGGCTCTTTGTTGGTTTTCTGGTTTTTGCCGCTGCAATGATGCTCTTGTACACACCGAAAGCGAGAGACACAGCGTCAAGCATGCAGGCACTCATAGGTGTTGGCATGGGTGTAGGTGGTCTCGCTGGATTTCTCGGAGGCCTGCTTGGTGTCGGTGGGGGCAACATTGTCGTTCCGGCGCTGGTCGCCCTTGGCTTTGATCCAAAGAAGGCGTCAGCCACCACCTCCTTCGTCGTCATTTTTTCGTCGCTGACTGGATTTCTCGGCCACGTCTCCCTCGCCGGCATAGATTATGCGTTATTGGGCTGGACTGCCGCGGGTTCAGCCGGTGGTGCGGCGATCGGTTCATGGCTTATGGTCGCTAAACTCAAAGGTCGTCAGGTGAAGGTGATCATCGGCGTGGTGCTCCTGGTGATCGCAGCAAATATGATACGAGGGCTCGTATGAGGGGCCATACTTGAGACCATCCTTGTCCAGGCATGACAATCGTCTTTGAAAGGATGGGCGGACCATGATTTCTACCGGTTTGAAACAGGTGTAGTGTTTCCATCGATCGAGAAGACAGCTAAAGGAGAAGCGTATGCAAATCGACAACTCGAAAGAATGGCATTGGTTCAAGGGAGGCATTCTGACCTCACTCTTATCCGTTGCTACATATTTTATTTTTGCTGCAATCGCGGAACGCAATTATCCGTTCGGTGTCACGGCCGGATTCGGTTATATTGCTGCCGCGTTCGGGAGGCTTTTCCAGGGACTGCAGGACAATCCTGTCATCAAACGATTCGGAGAAAAACCAGATGCCTTTATTGAGTTCTTCCTGTTGATTGGGCTGATCATCGGCGGATACACCGCATCCCGACTTTCCAGGACATTCTCTCTGGAACATATACCGGCGGTTTGGGAAAAGTACCACGGAAAAAGCGCGGCGAAGAGATACGTGTTCGTGATCATGGGAAGCATCTTCCTGGGATTCGGCGCGGCATTGTCGGGCGGCTGCACAACCGGGAATATTCTTCAAGGATGGGCACACCTATCGCTCGGAAGCGTTGTCGCAGGGGCCTCATTTTTCGTCGGTGGCATTGTCACGGCAAGATTTCTCTACCCAAATGTCGGAGGCGCTCATGATACTCATTAAGATTCTCTTCGGACTGGCTGTGGGGTTTTCGTTCGGATATATTCTCACCAGAACCGGCATCACGAAATATCCCCGAGTGATGGGGATGCTCCTCCTCAAGGACTTCAAGATTCTCAAGTTTATGCTCACTGCGGTCGTCGGCTCCATGCTTCTTTTTTATGCATTAGGAGATCTCGGTCTCCTCAAACTCAGCCTCAAGAGTCTCGATTGGGGAAAGCTTGTTGGCGGATTGATCTTCGGAACGGGTATGGGAATGCTGGGATATTGCCCTGGAACGATGGCCGCAAGGATAGGGGAAGGAAAGAAAGAGGCCATCGTTGCCCTGTTCGGGATGGCTTCCGGAATATTCATCTATGCGTTGATGATCAAGCCTGTAAAAGGCGCCTTGTTATCAGGCGAAATAACCGGCGATATCTCAGTATTGCTTGGCATTAACCATTGGTTCATCATCATCCCTGCTGCATTGTTGTTCTCAGGAATAATCTATTTTGCGAACAAGCATGTTAGTGATAACAAACCAATTTTCTGACACGACGAATCAAGACAGATATGTCACATCAGCACGATCACACTGAAGGCACATCGGAGAAGAATCTCTTCATCACGATGCTCCTGAACTTCCTCATCACGGTCGTTGAGATCGTCGGCGGGATTGTTTCCGGAAGTCTTTCGCTCCTCTCTGATGCGTTTCACAACTTCAGCGATGGCATCGCGATCATCGTCAGCTATATTGCGATCCGGCTGAGCAAGAAACCGCGAACGCTGAAATATACATTCGGCCTCAAGCGTGCCGAGCTTCTGGCGGCGATCATCAATGCGAGTACGCTCATCATCATCAGCTTCTTCCTGATCAAGGAGGCAATCGAGAGGTTCTCGAACCCAACCCCAATCACCGGAAACCTGATGCTGATTGTTGCAGTCGTAGGCCTGATCGCCAATATCGTCGGCACCCTGCTATTGAAAAAGGGATCCCAAGAAAATATCAACATTCGTGCTGCCTACTTCCATTTGTTGAGCGATGCTGTCTCAAGCCTTGCGGTCATCATCGGCGCAGTGTTCATCATGATGTTTAACATCACCTGGATTGACCCGGCGCTCACGATCATGATTTCGCTTTGGATCCTCAAAGAGACGTATGAAATTGTGAAGGAATCTGTCGAGGTTCTCATGATGTCCACACCGCCTGATATCGACATCAACGAGGTGCAGCGGGCGATCGAAGCTGTCCCGGGCGTGAAGAACATTCACCACGTCCACCTGTGGAAGATGAACGATTCCGACATTCACTTTGAAGCACACATTGACGTCGATGATGTCCCGGTGAGCCGTACAGCCGCAATACGCGGTGCGATTGAACAATGCCTGCACGACACGTATGACGTCAATCACACGACACTCCAGTTTGAGTGCGATTCGTGCAGCCAGAAAGGATTGGTTTGAGCAATTATGGTCATTGAATTTCTCTCTTTTGAGGGCTGCCCGCATTCCCCGATCCTTCACCAGAGGTTGGATGAAGCTCTTCAAGAGCTTGGAGTGAAAGTCACACCCGTTGCAATCGACCTCGAGCAGCTTTTTCAGGTGAAAGACCGTCGCTCAGCATACGGTTCGCCGACGATTCTTGTGGATGGGCGTGACCTGTTTGGAGCTCAAACTCCCTTGGCTGTGGGCGATCCGGCATGCAGGCTCTACCGGCCGAATCTGCCTACATCGGCAGATCTGATCGCGAGACTGCGTCAACGAATGGCTAGCTCTTGATGGCTGGAAATCGGTATCTACGATAATGTCAAGGAGCACTTCCCATGACACACACTCAGAAACAACCGCAGCGTTTCTCCTTTCTCGGCGCCGGCATCATTGCCGGTGTCTTCATCGAGCGCCTTCTGAACGCCCGGATCACAACACCCGATAACATCCTCGCCACCGATCCAAAAGAGGAGCGGCTGAAAGAACTGAGCGATCGGTTCGGCATCCGCACCAGTCCGGACAACAGGATCGGCGCCGACTTTGGTGATCTGCTCTTTCTGGCAATGCCGCCCGGAGTGGTCAAAGCGGTGCTGGCTGAGAGCTGTCAAGCTGTTCACGAAAACCAAATCATCATATCACTTGCAGCCGCGGTTCCTACGTGGCTTATCGAGAGCGTTCTTTGCAAACCGGTGCCTATCGTCCGGGTCATCCCGAATACTCCGTCGCTCATTGGAGCTGGCGTAAATCCGTACGTCCTAGGAAAGCATGTGAGCGAGGATCAGGCAGCGATCGTTGAAAACCTATTGGGCGTGTTCGGAAGCGCAATCAGGATTGAGGAGAAGGACATGAACGCCGCCACGGCGCTCACAGCCGTCGGGCCGACATATTTCCTTCCGGTTTTGCACGCATTGGCCTCGGCAGCCGAGTCGAAAGGAATTCGGCGCGAGCAAGCTCTCGCGATGGCTGCCGATCTTGCCGCCGGTACCGCCCGACTCGTCCGGGAAACGGGCCGCGAGCCGGAAGACTTAAAACTAATGATCGGCACCCGCACGTTGAACGAGGAACAAACCGCAGCGCTCTTCTTCAGTGCGTTCACACAGGCCTTCGAGAAAATCTCTGCCAGTGAAAGGAAACTGACGTCATGAACGACATCCTGGATTCGCTCGGTGAGGGTATCTTTACCGTCGACCGCATCGGGTGAATGAATGGCATCACAGGCCTCAACCGAATAGTCCGTCCACAGAGGATCAAGTATATGCTGGCAGATCTCGTCCTTCTGCACAAAATACTGGGAGATTCGAGCCGCATTCGCATTTTGAAACTGCTCCAGCAGAAGGAACTCTGTGTTTCCACGATCAGCTCCATACTTGGTCTTTCGAATTCCACCGTCTCGCAGCATCTGCTGCTCCTGAGAAAGGTCGACACTATCGTCGCCCGCAGAGACGGGAAGTGGATAAACTACATTCTCAATTCGCACATCTCAAATCCAACTATCCGGTCCATCGTGAGTGTGCTGCTGAAAGGTGTTGAGAATGATGAACTGGTGCTGAGGGACCGGCGCCTTGCGCTGAAAATCGATAGAGTTGAAGTCCGCAGCGTTCAGAGAACGAGCCATTGACCTGACGACCAAAACCAAGAAGGAAGTTCATGCGAATTCTCATCCTTTGTACCGGCAATTCCTGCCGCAGCCAGATGGCAGAAGCATTTCTCAGATCCTTTGATGCTCAAATAGACGTGTACTCTGCCGGTACACATCCTGCAGCACACGTCCACCCCAAAGCCATACAGGTCATGAAAGAAAGTGGTATCGACCTCACCTCTCACCAACCCAAGATGGTCGACCAGTTTCTTCGCGAATCATTTGACTACGTCATTACCGTCTGTGATAACGCAAAAGAGACTTGCCCTGTGTTTGTCGGCAGGGTTACGCAGCGACTCCATTTCGGTTTCGATGATCCCGCCGAAGCAAAAGGAACTGAAGAGGAGATCCTGGCTGAATTCCGAAGCGTAAGAGACGAGATTAAACACAAGTTCGAGACCTTCTATTCTGAGGTTGCCAACGGCTCGGTGAAACGATAACTGGCACGACAAACGCACCAGATGCAATGGATCGGCCCGCGAAAACCGGTCGAGCAGAGTGTCTAGCCGAAGTAAAGAACTATTGCTGAACTTTTACCTTCATCAATCCGAATCTCAAATTATCTAGTTCAGGAGCAATGTGATGAGCGACGGAAGAGACATCAAAGAAATGGTCAAAGATACATACGGTGCAATCGCCACTCAGTCAAAACAGCAAAGTCAGTCATCGTGCTGTGGAGGATCCAGCTGCTGTTCAACCGGTGATTTCTCCGTGATGGCGGAAGATTATACGCGACTTTCAGGCTACGTGGCAGATGCAGATCTTGGCTTGGGATGTGGTCTTCCCACTGAATTCGCCCAGATCAGACCGGGAGATACCGTGGTCGATCTCGGCGCCGGCAACGATTGTTTCGTTGCTCGCTCAATCGTTGGTGAAACTGGCCGAGTCATTGGCATTGATATGACAGAAGAGATGATTTCCAAATCAAGGGAGAATGCTCAAAAGCTGAAGTTCGCAAATGTCGAGTTCCGGTTCGGCGACATAGAGAGCATGCCAATCGATAATGACGCCGTCGATGTTGTCGTCAGCAATTGCGTGATGAATCTTGTGCCGGACAAGAAGAAGGCTTTCTCTGAAACGTTCCGTATTCTGAAACGTGGCGGGCATTTTTCCATATCAGATATCGTTTTGAAAGGAGAACTACCCGATTCACTCCGGAAGAGCGCCGGGCTGTATGCCGGATGCATTTCAGGGGCGCAGCAAATGGATGAATATCTGAAAACAATCAAAGACGCCGGATTCACCAATGTGACTGTCCAGAAAGAGCGAGAGATCACCATCCCCAATGAACTCATGCAGAGCCATTTGACCTTGGACGAATTGCGTGATTTCAAAACAAGGAAGATTGGGATCTTCAGTATCACCGTTTACGCAGATAAGCCATGAACCTATCAACTAAAGATCCGCCGCTCGGTCGAGACTTCGCATCCTATAGTCGATCACAAAGAACCCCTGTTTTCACAGGGGTTCTGCATCTCCAGCCAACGATATCTTTCCAAGAGCCTTAGGTTCTTGCTTTCGGTCTCCAACCAATATCGCCTCCCCGTCCGCCGGAATGAAATGGAGGCGGGAGTGTAGGCCAAACTCTGTACCTTATTCCGCTTCGTTCCACCTTCTGATCATTCATAAGATAGGCACTCGTCGGAGGAGTAAAGAGGTTCCTGCCGCCGCTCATGGATCGAACCCAGCGTCATTTTCATTTCGATCAAGTTTCCCTTAATATTATCGTATACCCACTTCAGGCATTCGGTGCGAGAAGAAGACCTCATAGAGCGAATCCGGGCAGACGATCCGCGAGCCTTTAAGGAACTATTTGATTCCAATGTGACCTTGGTCCATAATGTCTGCTTCCGGATGCTCGGCAGCCGCCAAGATGCGGAAGACGTGACACAAGAAGTCTTTCTCGAAGCCTACAAATCCCTCCATCGGTTCCGATTTGAGTCGAAGCTTTCCACATGGCTCTATCGTATCGCTGTGAACCGCTCACTGAACCATCAGCGCAAGCGAAAACTGGAACGCTGGCTCTCACTCGACTTCGAGGTGGGGGAGGGCGGGGCTGAAGGGAGCGCTTTTCCTGACACTGCAGCAAATGAGCCTGACAGTCTGTTGGAAAAAGAAGATACCGAGCGCATCGTCCAGAATGCAATCGGCAAGCTCCCCGAACGCCAACGAATCGCGCTTCTGTTGCACCGGTATGAAGATCTTCCCTACCAGGAAATAGCCAAAATAATGGATGTCAGTGTGGCGTCCGTCGAATCACTCTTGCATCGTGCCAAGGAGACTCTGGCGAAGAGGCTTCTTCCGTTGAGAAAACACATTTAGGACGACCGCAGGTTTTTCCAGCGAGGAGTGTCATATTATTGGAAAGGCTAAAAAGCAATGTCTCACACAGGAATTCAACAGCAACTACTGCTATACCTCGATGGCGACCTGCCGGACGAGACTATGCAGCAGATCCGGGAGCACCTATCCGCCTGCGCTGACTGCGCCCAACGGCTGGCCGAGCTTGCAGCGATCTGGCAGCCTGAGAATAAGTTGGCAAAGGAAAGGCCCTCTCCATTTCTCTGGACAAGGCTTCAGGCGCGCATCAAGGAGTACGAGCAGACTCCGGCGTTCGCTCGGGATTTGAAGAACATCTTGCGGGGAATTCCAGTGCGTCCGTTTCCTGCTCTTGCAGTAATTGTTGCTATTGTCGTGGGCATCTACATCGGCACACCGCAGGAGTCTCAGAGAACAGACCGAGCGCAACGATCCATTCAGTCATTGGGTGCAGTGGACGATTTGGGGCTTGACCAGTTCGACGTGATTCCTCCCGGCTCGCTCGGCAGTACCCTGGTTAAGGTATCGAAAACACAGAAGTGAGGAGCTCAAATGAAGAGGAATATCGTTTACGCTGCGGCGATTATCTTAACTATTGTCAATCTCGTGGCATTCGGCACACTGCTTTATAACCGCTGGGGCGCTGCACAACCTTCACGGCTGGTTGACCTACGCGACCAGCGATTTGACCAAATGAAACGAGAGCTGGCACTTTCGGTGGAACAGACCGCACAACTCGACGTGTACCGTGCCGCGTTTCATGCCGGGCTTGATTCGCTTTCCTCGGAGCTTGTAGCCGCACGGACGCAGCTGGCACACGCGCTCTCTGCACAAGAATTGGATACGACCCGCATCAACAGCAATTTCGATGAGATTGGTCGGCTTCAGTCAGCTGCTCAAAGACGGGTGATTTCCCATCTTCTCTCTGTCAAGAGTATGCTCAACGCCGGCCAGCAGAAGAAGTTCTTCGCTATCGTTCTTGAGCGATTTTCCTCTGCGTCTGATCAGCCCATACCCGGCCGGCCGTCTCATTGAGACGCATTCACTCCGATTCCCACGTCTACTGTCGATAGCCACCGCAGGTTTTCGCCCCTGCTCGTGTCTAATCTTGTGAAGCATTGAACAGGAGTAACGAAATGAAAAAGAAATGGCTCATCATCATCGGGGTCATCGCGTTGGTTGGTGCGCTGGCGATAGGAGTCACTATTGTTTTCCGCACCAATGACAAGAAGTCGTCTGAGCTGCAGACTGCACAAGTCGTGAGGCGTGACATTGGCTCGACGGTGCTGTCGACGGGCATCATCAAACCGATGGTTGGGGCCGAGGTCAAAGTGGGCTCCCGCATTTCAGGTGTGGTCAAGAGACTCCGCGCGAACATCGGTGACATCGTGAAAGCTGGACAACTCATTGCCGAGCTCGATGATGCGGAGCTCCAGGCACGGCTCAATCAGAACCTCGCAGCGGTGGCCAAAGCGCAGGCTGATCTAACCTTTGCGCGAACCATCTTCGAGCGGACGAAGTCACTGCGGCAGAAGGAACTCGTCTCGGCACAGGACGCAGACCAGGCTGAAACCTCGTTGAAGTCAGCCGAAGCTCAGCTGAAACAGGCAGAAGCAAACCTTGAGTACGCGAAAGTGCAAGTGAGCTACACTGCTATCTATGCTCCCATATCTGGCGTCATAGCCTCCGTTTCCACACAGGAGGGAGAAACAGTGTCCGCAAGCCTCGCGGCACCGACGTTCGTCAGCATCATCGACCTGCGCCGCCTTGAAGTTCAAGTCTACGTCGATGAAACCGATATCGGAAAGATTAAGGTTGGACAACAAACGAGCTTCACGGTCGACACATATTCTGATACCGACTTCAAAGGCAAAGTCACGGCCATCTACCCCAAGGCAATCATTCAAGACAATGTCGTGAACTATATCGTGACAGCACAAATCACCGACTCCCAGGGAAAACTCTTGCGGCCTGAGATGACAACCAATGTCACGATATTCCTTGAGACACGAAAGAACGTCCTGGCAGTCCCCACAAGCGCCATCACCCGCGATCGAGGCGATCGGTACGTAACGGTGATGGAAGGCGAAAAGAGAATCCAGCGCAAAGTGAAGACCGGATGGAGAGACAATGGGTTCACTGAGATCATCAGCGGACTGAATGAAGGAGAAACCATTCTTGTTGCATCGACGAATCAGGAGAATATTCTATGAACAACAGCGTGATTCAAGCCGTAAACCTGACAAAGGTCTACAACAAAGGGGGCGGAGGTGAAGTGTATGCAGTGCATGACGTCTCCCTGGAGATTCAAAAAGGCGAGTATGTCGCAATTATGGGTGCCTCGGGCTCGGGCAAGTCA
>Ga0315277_10009775_pt1 | contig 12222 bp, 11 predicted proteins | sample YL17G05_15_MG_FD_203695 | JGI IMG/M metagenome (GOLD analysis project Ga0315277, IMG submission 203695) | Sediment microbial communities from Yellowstone Lake, YNP, Wyoming, USA - YL17G05_15 | ecosystem: Environmental > Aquatic > Freshwater > Lake > Sediment | place: USA: Wyoming | collected... | reverse complement strand
TCGGCCAACAGGCAACCGCTCACGCAGCCATGCGGACAGGTATGACATTCGACGTAGTCCATGTCGCGCAGCTTGCCCATCTCGATGTCGTTCAGGATGCGAACGACGTTGCGCATTCCTTCCACCGCCAGGCAGTTTTCGCGCTTGAGGAACGTCATCTGTCCGCCCAAAATAGCCCAGCTCATGCCCACGCCCGACAATGGCTGATTGCGCAGTTCCGGTTGCGGACTGCGTTTGCCCGAAATGGACAACAGCGAAAGAACCGTTCGATAGATGTCCGAAATGGCGATGACTCCATCAATATCCGACTTCTCTTTGCCCGGGTGGCCGATGATATCGAGCATCTTCGCAGGACAAGGCGTCAGATAGATGATGCCGATCTTGTCCTCGGCCAATCCGAGGCTGCGCGCCTTGGATTTGCGAATCTCGCGTGCCAGAATTTCTTTTGGCGACTCGATCGGCAGGATCATCTCCAACAGATCAGGATGGCGCACTTGGATCAGGCGAACCACCGCCGGACAGAAACAGGAAATCAGTGGGTGCGGACCGCGGTAATTGCGGATAAACCGTTCAATCGCCGCATTCACGGACTCGCAAGCCAATGTCAAATCGCAGGCACAATCGAATCCCGCTTTCTCCAGAGCCGCGAGAACTCGTTCGGGCATCACGCCCGGGCCAAACTGCCCGTAAAGGACCGGCGGCACAAGCGCCACCCTGTAGCTGAAGCGCGACAGATCGGCGAACGAGTCGGTGATCGGGGTGATGGCGTGCGTCTGGCAGACCCGGATGCACTCGCCACAATCAATACAGCGCGATTCGAGGATGAGCGCTTTGCCGCCCCGCACCCGAATCGCTTCGGCGGGGCAGACCCGCATACAGGCCATGTCGCCATTGCAGCGGGTAATATCAATTCGAATCGAACCGCCGTATCGTGCCATGATTTCCGTCTCATTCACGGGCAACACGCGCGTCTCACCCAATCAGACGCGAATCTCGATGTCCAACTCGGTTCCGACACTCACCTCGGACCGGATCGTAAAGCGATCCGAGTTTTTCTGAATGTTCGGCAATCCCATGCCGGCGCCGAAACCCATCTCGCGCATTTCTTCCGATGCCGTCGAGTAGCCCTCCTGCATTGCCCGTTCGATGTTCTCAATCCCCGGTCCTTCGTCTCGGACAACGAGCCGGATGAGGTCGGGTGTCAGTTCCAGCCTCACCTTTCCGTGACGGGCATACATGACCACATTCATTTCGGCCTCGTAGGCCGCGATAGCCGCCCGTCGCACGGTTGACGCAGGGATTCCAATCTGCCGGAGGATTTCCTTGATTTCTGTCGAAACCCGTCCGGCGTTGTAAAAATCGCCGCCATACACCTCGAACTCGCGGCAGAAACCTTCGTTTCCCATCATTCGGGATCGCCCGTCGTCTGATTCGCTCCGCAACCCCGCAGTCCGTGCATATAGAGTCGTCCACATGCCTCATAGAGACGCAAATCGGTCACCAGAAGAGGCAGGTCTTTCTCCTTAGCCAACGCCACGGTATCCGCGTCGGGTCGTTTGCCGCGGACGAAGACAATGGCACGGACGTCGGCCACCTGGGCCGTTCGCACCGCCTGCCGATTGGCCAGCCCGGTCAGCAAGAGCGCATGAGGTTTGATGAACGACAGAACGTCGCTCATCAGGTCGCAGCCGCAGCCCGTCTTGACCTCGATGTCCAGGCGATCTTCACCTGTGACTACCGCACACTCCAGAATCTCCTTCACTTCTGCCAGCGTCATTTCTGCTTCCTCGGTGGGACAGGTTGGCAACCTATCCCATGTCATTTCGCCACTTCTTCGGCCTCGGGTGCCGGCTCCACGTCAATGACCTTCGCCCCATAGTGCGCCTTGGTCTCGCTTCGGTTGATCACCAGATCCTGCAAACGGATTGTGCGCTTCGTCGGGATACGCGTGGCCGGGCAATGCGACCAGCACTGGCCGCATCCGGTGCACTTTTGCGTGTCCACATAGCGAGCCTTTTTCAGGACCTGAATCTTGAAATTCCCGATGTAGCCCGACACCTTCTGCACTTCGCAATAGCTCATCAGATGGATGTTGGGTCGGTGGCTGACCGAAACCATTTTCGGTGTCAGAATGCACGCCGCGCAGTCGAGTGTCGGGAAGGTCTTGTCGAACAGAATCATCTTGCCGCCGATCGAAGCCTCCCGTTCGATCAAATAGACGGGATGGCCGGTTTCGGCGAGTTCCAGGGCCGCCTGAATGCCGGCGATCCCCGCGCCGACCACCAATGTGGCCGGGTGAATCGCGGCACGCAGCGGATGCAAGGGCTTCTGGCGGCTGACTCGCTCGATCGCCGCGTTGACCAGCATCAACGCCTTGGCCGTCGCCGCCTTGCGGTCGTCGTGAACCCACGAGCAATGCTCGCGGATATTGGACATCTGGAAGAGGTAGCGGTTCAAACCCGCGCCCTCGCAGGCATTACGAAACGTCAGCTCGTGCATCAGGGGCGAACAAGCGGCAACAACCGCACGCGTCAGGCCCAACTCTTTGATGTCCTGTTGGATCATATCCTGGCCTGTATTGGAGCACATGAACTTGTAGGTACGCGCCACGGTCACATCTTTGCGCTGCGCCACGGCCTCGCGGATGGCCTCCACGTCCACCGTTTGCGCAATATTCACGCCGCAATGGCAGATATACACGCCGATTTTCTCTGTCGTGTCTTTCATCGCTTTACCCCACCAGAGACATGATCTTGTCGGTGATCGGCTCGAGGTGGATATTCAACCCGAGCGTTTTCTCATCCAGACCTAAAGCAATCCCCAAAAGTTCTGTGAACCAGAGAACCGGGATGTGCAAATCCTTTCCAAATCGCGTGGAGAGGCGGTCTTGATAGGCCGCCACGTTCATCTGGCACAGCGGACACGTGGTCACAATGCAATCGGCCCCATTGCCCTGCGCACACTCGATCAGATCGCGGCACAGCTTCATGGCGACCTCATTCGCGGTCGTCATCAACATGCCGCCGCAACACCGCACCTTCATGGGATAATAGACGTTTTCGGCCCCCAGCGCGGCGAACATCGTATCCAGGGTCTGGGGAAACTCCTGGTCGTCGAACCCGCGCTCCGGACGAACGATCTGGCAACCGTAGTATTCCGCGATCTTCAGTCCATCCAGACGTCGTGTCGCCTGCTTGGCGATCTGCTCAATGCCCAGATCGTTGACAAGCACCTCGAGGGGGTGCCGAACGCGGACCGTTCCCTTATAGCTCAATCCCGCCGCCGCAAGAGCATCGTTCACCTTTGCGTTCAGATCGGGCAGATCGTGCAGAAAGCGGTTGGTCTTATTCAGCACCAGATAGCAGGCGCTGCACGGGGCGACCACGTCGCGTCCCAGTCGCTCGGCCAACGCCAGGTTGCGCGCGCTGATGGCGAACGAGACGGTCTCCTTGACCGACATATACACGGTCGCCCCGCAACAGTTCCAGTCCTCCAGCTCGTGCAGGCCCAATCCCAGGCGTTTGAAAACCGCCCGCGTCGAAAGATCGTAGGGTTTCGAGGCATGGGTGAGACTGCATCCAGGGTAGTAGGTGTAATCCATCCGACGGTCTCCACTCTCCTCAACTTTGGATTGCTTCATAGCCAACCTCATCCGTCACGGCGCGCCCAGGCACCAGTTCCTGGGGACGCTCGATTGCCTCGGCCCGTTTGATGATCTTGCGCAGATCTTTCAATCCGGCGATTCGTTCCGGGAGAAGACCCAGGCGTCCGGTGCGCAACATTTTCCATCCCAGCGGGGCCATTCTGATCAAGTCCACCCATTTGAGCGACCGCAGGAAAAACTCGGTCAGCAGGCCGATCTCATAATTCCGCCCAAACATGCGGACGTTGCGAACGAAAGCCTCCGAAAGCGCGTAAACAGGGAATTGCCGCGGCCGGATATGCTTCTCCATCGCCACGCGTTTGAGCGCATAAAGCAAGTCCGTGATCTTAATCTCCACCGGACAGCGAACCGTGCAGGCATAGCACGAGGCACAAATCCAGATCGTTCGGCTCCTGAGAATCGTCTCGATGTCGCCGGCCCGAAAGCGGGCGATGACCTCGCGCGGCGACAGATCCATCGCGTAGCTGACCGGACAAGAGCCCGTGCAGGTGCCGCACTGGATGCACTTGCGGATCCTTTCGCCGCCGGGAACAATGCCCACTTGCTCGAGGAAAGCCTTCCTTAACTCGCTCTCGCGGCTCGGAAGAGTTCCGGGGGATTGCAGTTCCGCCATGATGGTTGCCTCGTTCTTTCTATTCTTGCGCTGCGACCGAGATTGGCAGCGCCTCGCTTGGCTGCTTCTCTTCTTCGTCCATGAGGGTCTGAGCAATTTCGTCGGCCAAAGCGGCGATCCGGGCTTCCACGTTGGGAGTACATCCTTCCGAGACCGTTTCGGTGTCCTCGACCTCGACGGCGAATATGTCAATCTGTCGGGGCAGATCGGCGCCTAACAGACGAGCTAGTTCGAGCGTCGTTGCAAAGTTCATTGTGTGATACGAACCCAACCGCACGGTGTTCGCAAAATCATCCGGGCGGTGGCGCGTCAGGGTTCCCGGAGCATGACGTCCCGTGCGGCAGGCGTCAATGACAACGGCTCGTTCATAGCCAGTCAGATGCTCCACAATCTCTATGCCGCCGACGGAAAGTTCGAAGATGTCGTAGCGTTCGGGATCCAGAAGATGACGGAGACGTCTGGCGAGAAAGAGGCCAATCCCGTCATCGGTGAGAAGGTCGTTGCCTAGTCCCACAACAACGGTGCGGGAAGAATGGCTATGGGGGCCTGAGCAATAATCGTGACCACCCGGGGCAGGGGAGTGTTTTGGCTCTGTGACCGGTTTCACAAACTTATTCCACATTAAAAAGGACATTTTCAAGTCCCTTGCGCGGCCACTCGACGCTTTCGATTTTAGGGTGTCAACAGGAAAAAAGCACAGAATTCGGTAAAAAAATGCAGAAAAAGCTCTCTTTTGGACAAAACGCCGCGATCCCCATTGTGCATGAATACTCAATACGCCGCATGCTATTATACAGCATTCGATGTGACAGAGCTTTCACACCTTTCCGTCAACACACGGCCGAGGAACCATCTCTACCCGATGCAGGGGTCGCTTCCTTGAAAAACTTGCACGCTTCCCGCAGCGAAATCGGACGAAAACTGCTTGACGGAAAGCAGTGGCGGACGTGAACATCTACTTCTACCTGCGAGCTGGAATCGGGCAGCAGGGTGTTTTTTTGTGAACAGTCTTTGCATCTGGTTGCCTTTTGGGGGGCGTGTAGCTCAGGCAGGTAGAGCAGCGGCCTTTTAAGCCGTTGGTCGAAGGTTCGAGTCCTTCCACGCTCACCAGAAAACACGGAGGTGGGAGGTTAGAGGCAAGAGGCTGGAGAGAAATGCAGGAGCCGGCCGCTCTTCAGCCCGACGATTCTGGTGAATGATTGCCATAGCCTCTATGGTGTTTTCCTATTCTGTTTTGTCGGGTCAGCGACCCCATCGTCTAGTGGCCTAGGACAACGGCCTTTCACGCCGTCAACACGGGTTCGACTCCCGTTGGGGTCGCCAGTTTCCTTTGCGGAAGCCGGCAATAGCAGCAAGATGGCAGCGCATGTGCCCTCGTCAGGGTGCGTTGGGTGAGGGTGGTTTCTCGGATTGTGAGTCCGTCGGGCGCTCGCCGGGCGATTTCCCTTTATCCAAACGGCGGATGAGTGTCTGGACCAACGTCGGCAGCAACCGGCGGGATTCATTTGTCGTCTTCAGTCTCTTCAGGTAAGCCAGGCCAATCAGCGCCGCAACCATACAGACCGCGAGAATGATCCACAGCCGGCGCCCATGTTTCGTCGGCGTGAGAATTGGCGGCCTAAGTGACGTACCCGTGGCAATCCTGCTTTCTTCAGCCGCTTCATTCTGCGCTCCGTTTTCTCCGACCGAGGTCTCCATCGCACAACGGCGACGTTCTTTTGCCAGCAGCGCCACTTTTGCCGCCTTCAAGTCCGCCAACATTTCGTTGTAGTCCTGGTAGCGCTCGTTGGGTTCTTTGGCCATCGCCCGCTCAACGATTTCGCCAATGTCGGCGGGAACCTCGGGATTGAACAAATGGGGCGGGATTAACGAGCGGCTGATGTGTTGTTCCATGATGGCGGCGGGTGTATCACCATCGAAAGGCGGCCTGCCGGTCAGTAGATGGTAGAAGGTTGCGCCGAGCGAATAGACGTCGGAGCGATGGTCGGCCGGACGGCCCATCGCGACTTCGGGTGCCATGTAGCGCGGTGTTCCAATCCGCCCGCCCGCGACGTTGTCCCAGACGTCCTCGCGGATAATCTTGGCCAAGCCGAAATCCACGATCTTCAGACGCCACCGCGGAACGGCAAGAACATCCCGGCTTTCGGGGGGCGAATTGCCGAGCGTGTCGGGCATTTCCACCATGAGATTGGCCGGTTTAACGTCGCAGTGGATGATGTTGCGGTTGAGCGCCGCCTGAAACCCCTCGGCCGACTGGATGATGAGGTCCAATTGCTCGGCCAGTGACATTTCGGTCTTTTCGAGGATCAAGTGCATCAAACTGCGCCCGTCAATAAACTCCATCGCGAAATAGGGCCGGCCCTCGGCAGTGATGCCGCTTGCGTAGATTCTGGCAATGTGGGGGTGGTCGAGTTCGGTCAGCGCGCGCAACTCCTGTTCGAAGCGCGTCCGAGCGTCGGCGTTCCGGACGAGATCGCCCGACAGAATCTTGATCGCCACCGTGTGATTCCGTTGGGAATCGAACGCTTTGACGACTTCGCTGGTTGCACCACGCGCCAGAGGCTCCACAATCGCGTAAGGACCGATGGAGGGGCGGTTGGGGGAGGGAACCTCGGTCATTGCTCTCCTGCGGTGGCATGAGTGTCCCGTAGATCCCAGGCGGGATGCCTGTGCCACCCCTCTCTTACTCCATCTTATTGAGATACTGCTTGGCCAGCTTGACGTATTCCTCTTGCGAGGGCTCGCCGGCGGCCATGTCCAGGTATTTCTGCAATTCCGTTCGCGCGCGGGTCTTGTCCACGTGCATGCAAGCGCAGGCCAGATTGAACTGGGCGGAAAAACTGCGCGGATTGATCTTAAGAACCGCCTCGTGGGCTTCGATCGCCTTGGCGTAATCGCCCATGTAGAAATGCGCCGATCCCAGGAACGTCAACGCATCCGTATGGCGAGGATCGCGTTTGAGAATTTCGGCACATTGGCTGACCGCGTTCTTATAGTCCTTGTTGTAGAAATGGGCACGGGCCAGGCGATAGCGATACTGGATATTCTCGGGGTCCAATTCCACCACCGAGACCAGCAACTTCAGCCCTTCCGGTTCCCGCTCGCCCACCTTGAGCGCTTGCGCGAACAATTCCTTGGCCCGCATGATGGGTTCCCGGCGCTCGACCTTCGCAGTGCCCGACGTCGCCGTGGGAGTCTTGGCCGGGGGGGCTTGTGTTGGCTTTGGAGCGATCGGCGTGGCCGTCGGTTTGGGTGGTGAGGTTGGCTCGACCTGGGCCGACACGGGTTTGGGAGTAGGAGTCGGTTCGGGTGGCTTGGGCGTCGGCGTAAGAGTTGGTTTGGGCGTTGGTGTTGGTTCCGGCGGTTTCGGCACCGATGTCGGCTCGACCTTTTCCACGGTTGGTTTGGGCAACGGTGTCGGTTCCGGCGGCTTAGGTGTGGGAGTTGGCTCCGGAGGTTTTGGCGTCGGCGAAGGCGTTGGTTTTGGCGTTAGCGTTGGCTTCGGCGTTGGTTCAGGGATTGGAGTCGGCGTTGGTGTGGGCCTGATGCGTGGCGTTTGGACAAGCCAAACACCCGAAGTCGGGCCGACAACAATCTGCGACGTGGATGTGACGATGTCGGGCGGTGTCTTTCGTTGCGCGGCAGTCACCGCGGGGATGACGATCGGCGTCAGCGATGGGCCAACCGCTGTGGGTGGCCGAAGCGAGAGAAGCACGTCGGCCACCGCGCCCATTTCGGCGAGCATTTGGGGCAACCCCTTTTCGAAGATGCGGGTCTCACTGACGATCGTTGCTCCTTGTCGAACCGAGAACACCGAGACGTCGAGGGCATAGACGGTTTTGAAGCGACTGACCTGCCCGAAGACCAGGTAGTCCGCCGCCAGCGCCCGGCCGATGCGTCCATAGCTATTGGGTTGTGTTAAAGCGCCTCTGCGGGTCAGACCCCATTGGTCCAGGACAATCCGCGTGGACTCGCGCAAGAGCAAGGTCACCCGACGGCGCTGATTCAAACGTTCCCACAGAGCGGCGCAGAGCGTATCCAGTTCATCCGCTGGAACATCTTCGCCGGTGAAATCCAGCACCGCCATCAGCGGTTTAGATGTGCGACTGCCGGCAGAAGCGGCGGTTGTCGCGGCGCTTTCGCTTGTGCTCTTGATTTCGGCTTTCAACGACTTGTTGACGAAGGGGGAACTCGCCGCGCCACAGAGCAGAACGCTCAATAGCAGCAAATGAAAACCCGCACGAGCAAGGACCCGGCCCTTCGGGCCGGACGGTACGTTTCGCATCACGGTCACCTCGGCCACACGGGAATCTGCCGCTCGTTCTTTCCAAGAACGAATGAGCGGGAGTTTAGTTCTGGCCTGCAGGGAATGTAAATCCAAATCTGACGCCCTTCCAAGAAGAGCCGCTTGAGAGAAAACCCGTCACAGGGGTCTGGCCTCATGGAGTGCGAAAAATCCTGGATGGAATACCTCTGCCATTCCGGCCTTCTGCCTTTCACCTCTTGTCTCTGACCTCTTCTCCCGCCACTTCCTGTCCGGCTCGAAACACGCGTTTCAGTGCCAGATGTTCGTCGAGGAAAACGAGATCGGCCTCGCAGCCGGGAGCGATTTGTCCCTTGCGCTTCTCGATTCCCAGAATCCGAGCCGGGGTCAGCGTGGCCATTTCAATGGCATCGCGCAACGGCACGCCGCCGCTGTGCACAGCAATTTGGACCGCTCGCGCGAGTGTGATCACGCTGCCGGCAAGCCAGCCGCCACCGCCGGTTGCATAGGCATAGCCGTCGGGATGAACTGTTGTCGGTACGAGACCATCATTGTAACGGCCGGGCGGACAGCCGGTGGCATAGCTGGCGTCCGAGATCAGCGCGACGCTGGCCGATCCGCGCAAACGCGCCAGTGCGGCCGCCAGTCGTGGGTCGAGATGGTAGCCGTCGAGTATCATGCTGCCGCGCAGCCGATCGCTGATCATGAAGGCGCCTACCACGCCGGGCTCGCTCGCGAGAATGCCGGCCGGACTTTTGCGCCGGTGGGGCCAGTCGCTGGCATTGCCCATGTGAGTTAGGAGACCCAATCCCTCCTCGGAGGCGCGAAGCAGCATGTCACAGCGGGCCATCGTGTGCCCGGCCGCAACGATGACGCCTTCGCCGGCCAACCAACGGATCAACGGCTCGACGCCTTCCAGTTCAGGCGCCAGCGTCAGGAGCACAATGCGTTTTCGTGCGGCTTCAAATAACTCGCGTGCTAACGTGAGATCGGGCTGTCGAATATGATTGGCTGGATGGGCGCCGCGCCGGTCGGGATTGATAAACGGTCCTTCGAGGTGAAGCCCGGGAATTTCGGGTTGGTCCGCGGTGGTCTGGGCATTCTGCCCGTGATTGCCTTTGAGCGGAATGTCTGCGCCACCGCCGACATCCTCGGCTAAGGCCGACAGCGCGGCCGACAGATTGGCCGGCGCGTCGGTGACGACAGTCGGCACAAGCGTGGTTGTGCCCCGACGCAGGAAAAACCGATAGACTTCGTGGCGTTGTTCGCGGTCGGCCTTGCGAAAATTATGGCCCAACCCTCCATTGACTTGGAGATCTATCAAACCGGGAACCACGGTGGCCTCTCGAGCGTCCACAAACGTTTTGGCTTGCGATTGCAGGCCTTCGCGAAATGGTTCGACCGACCGGATGATCCCGCTCTCCACGGCGACCCAGGCGTCGGCCATCTCCTTTTCGGGAGTAATTAGCCGTCCCGCCCGAATTCCTAGGTCCATCGGAGTTCCCTCCTGATCCCTTGGGTTTTGTGTTTTTCTTGTTTTCAACCTTATGCCTCTCACTGCCCAGATCAAAGCAACGAGGCCGACTCCTGATCGAGATACAAAATGCAATTCGGGTGGCGGCGCAAGACCGACGCGGGACAAGTCGGGGCAATCGGTCCGAGGAGCGCCTTGCGCACTGCCTCGGCCTTGCGCCGTTCGGGAACCACACAACTGATCGCGCGCGCCGACAGGATTGCCGGAATCGTCAGCGTAAAGGCGGTTCGGGGAACGTCGTCGAGCGAGGGAAACCAACCTTCTCCGAATTGCTGGCGGCGACACGGCTCGTCGAGGTCCACAATCTTGACCGCTGCGGGGTCGTTGAAATCCGCCACATGGGGATCGTTGAAGGCGATGTGGCCATTCTCGCCAATCCCGATGCAGGCGATGTCGGCGGGGCCTTTCTCGGCCAAAAGTCGGCCATAGCGTCGGCATTCGGCCTGCGGATCGGTTGCCTCGCCCGCAAGGAAATGAATTTCGCCCGGACAAACCGCGTCAAAGATATGCTCACGCAAATAGCGACGGAAACTGGCCGGATGATCCGGTGACATGCCAACATACTCATCGAGGTGAAAGGCTATGACCCGCTTCCAAGCGATGTTGCGCTGTGTGCGAAGCGCGGCCAAGAAATCGAACTGCGATGCGCCGGTGGCAAAAATGGCGACGGCCCGTCCGCGGGTCTCGATGGTCTGAGTCAGAGTCGCCGCAACGTGGGCGGCCGCGGCCTCGCCGAGGGATTTCTTGTCCGGATAGATACGCGCATCGAGCGCTTCGTCGCGCGGATGCTTGGAGGGCTGAGAAGATGCCATATCTCATTCTTCCGGAGCAGAGGCAGGAAAACCAAACCCCCACTTTGCCGTTCTTAGGAACGAACTCCCACGATTGTCGTTTTTTCGGTGGTGAGAAATCAAGCTCGAGCTTTGCCCCCCTCGCTCTCGATGTCCGGCCAGCGGATCAAAGCCTTGACAACCACAGGGGCCGATGACACCGTTCGCCGCGTTTTGTTCACCAGGACCGGACAGAAGTTTGTTTGAAGGAAATCATCCATGACCCGACAACATCGAAAGCGCATCGTCGCGCTAGGCGAAATCCTCTGGGACATCATCAGCGAAGAGATACACGTCGGCGGCGCCCCCTTTAATTTTGCCTTCCATGCTTCGCAGTTTGGCCATGAGGCCTGGATTGTCAGCCGTGTAGGGAACGATCCGCTGGGACGCGAAATGCTCAAAGCCGTCCAGCAGATGGGACTCAGCAGCGAACACATCCAGGTGGATTTGAGTCGGCCGACCGGCACCGTGGAGATTTCGGTCAATCTGTTTGGGGAACCGACGTTCAAGATTGTCGAGGACGTCGCATGGGACTACATTGCGGCGACCGAAGCGCAACGCAAACTGGTGGGCTCGGCCGACGTGCTGTGGTTTGGCACGCTCGCCCAGCGCAGCAAGGTTTCGCGCGATTCGATCCGCGAGTTGCTCGAGGTCGCGCGCAGCCAACCGCGGGAGATTCTGATCGTTTGCGACCTCAATTTGCGGCAAAACTTCTATTCGGCCGAGGTCATCCGTCGGTCGCTTGAATTCTGCCGCGTCCTGCGGTTGAAAGAAGACGAACTCAAGATCGTCAAAGAACTGTTCGGTCGCCCCAGCGCCTCAGACCGCGATTTCGCGCGCGAACTGATGGATACCTTTGACATTCTGCTGATCGCCGTCACCCACTCGGCGCGCGGCTGCACGCTCCATACCCCCGATGCCGAAGTGCGCGCACCGGGTTTTGTCGTGGATGTCGTGGACACGGTTGGCGCAGGCCGAGCCTTCACCGCCGCGATGGTCACCAAGTTGCTCGAAGGCGCGCCCTTTGCAGAAGTTGCGCGCTATGCGAATCTTACCGGCGCCTATGTGGCCACCCAACCCGGCGCCACACCGCGCTTCAGCCCCTACGTTCTTCAGCGATTCGAGTTGGAACTGGAGGAACAGCGGCGGTGAGTCACGAACCGCCCGCATTGCGCGGTCGCCTTCCTTGGCGCAGAAGGCCGGCAATCAACACTCTCAATAATAGATCCAACTGTTTCGGGCCGACGTTCGAAGTTCGCTGGGTGTCCAGGAATTGCCGGTCATCGCCAGCAGGCAAAGCAGCGTGACCGTATCTTC